>PDWI01004943.1_pt1 | contig 26793 bp, 28 predicted proteins | sample 1430891 | NCBI WGS metagenome assembly PDWI01 (sample SAMN01162508, study PRJNA174530) | Oral metagenome, whole genome shotgun sequencing project. | biome: Marine environment; feature: Marine mammal; material: Swab sample of the gingival sulcus; isolation source: swab sample of gingival sulcus...
GAGCAAAAAGAAGTGGATGAAAGTCAGATAGACGGACTTAAATTTGTAAATGATTGTCAGATAGATACCGATTTGGAACTTCGTTTCCCGAACGATTACGTTCAGAGCGTTCCTGAGCGGATGAAGCTGTATCGAGAATTGGATAATATTCAAGATGAAAGCGAACTGAATTTGTTTGTCGGTCGATTGGAAGACCGCTTTGGAGCAATGCCTCAACAAGCCAAAGAATTAACCGAAGTGATTCGTTTACGAAACTTAGCTATTTCCTTGGGAATAGAACGTATCAGCATCAAATCTCAAAAAATGAAGTGCTATTTTGTGGCAGACCAAGAGTCTTTGTTTTATCAATCTTCTTATTTTACGAAGGTTCTGAACTGGTTACAAGCCAATACCAAAAAAGCCGATTTAAGGGATGTGAAAGGGAAGCTAATCCTAAGCATTCCTGCCACGAAGTCCATTTATAAGGCGATTGAGCATTTGCAAAGTATTTTTGAGTTTTAGTATAACCTGAATTCGGGATAAGGTTTCACGTTAAATTTTGCTCCCACTTTTCATACACTGCGACTATTATGATACCGTAAACTCTTTTGTATTATCTCGGTAGTACTGCAAAAATTTAGCTTATTTTTGTGGCAATGATTTCAATAGACAATATTAGTGTAGCATTTTCCGGTATAGACCTATTTTCAGAGGTCTCTTTTATGATTGATAAAAAAGACAAAATAGGACTGGTCGGGAAAAATGGAGCGGGAAAATCGACCCTTTTAAAAATTATTGTAGGGTTGCAGAGTTTAGATTCGGGCAATATCAGTAAAACATCCGGCTTAAAAATTGGATATTTACCTCAGCAAATGAGTTACCAATCGGGGAAAACGGTTATTGAGGAAGCTAAAACCGCTTTTAAAGAAGTGAATGATATTAAAAATCAGCTGGATACCCTAAATCATCAACTTGCCGAACGAACCGATTACGAATCGGAAAGCTATGCCTCTTTAATACAGTCTATTACCGATTTATCTGACCGATTAAATATTTTAGGAGGGCAGAACGTCAATGAGCAATTGGAGAAAGTGTTGTTAGGTTTAGGCTTTTTAAAGTCCGATTTTCAACGCTTAACCGATGAGTTTAGCGGTGGATGGAGAATGCGTATCGAACTAGCCAAAATATTACTTCAAAACCCGGATGTTTTATTGCTCGACGAGCCTACCAACCACTTAGACATTGAGTCGATTCGTTGGTTGGAAGATTTTTTGACCAATTTTGGAGGAGCCATCGTACTTATTTCTCACGACCGCTTATTTTTGGACACCATTACCAATAGAACGGTCGAAATATCTTTGGGCAAGATTTACGATTATAAAAGTCCGTACTCCAAATACTTAGAGTTGCGAAAAGAACGCCGAGAACAACAACTGGCTGCTTATCGCAATCAGCAAAAAAAGATAGAAGACACCGAAGCTTTTATAGAGCGATTTCGCTACAAAGCCACCAAATCTGTTCAGGTACAATCTCGCATCAAGCAATTGGAAAAAATGGACAAGATAGAAGTGGATGAGGAAGATTTATCTGCCATTCATATTAAATTCCCACCCTCTCCACGCTCGGGAAATTTGGTGGTAGAAGCCAAAAATGTAGGCAAATCTTTTGGCGACAAAGAGGTGCTTAAAGACTTAGAGTTTACCATAGAACGAGGCGAAAAAATTGCTTTTGTCGGTAAAAACGGGGAAGGGAAAACCACGCTTTCGCGAATGATTATCGGCGAGCACGAATATTCGGGAGATTTAAAAATCGGGCATAATGTTAAGATTGGCTATTTTGCTCAAAATCAAGACGAACTCCTAGATAAAAACAAAACTGTTTTGCAAACGCTCGACGACATTGCAGTTGGTGAGATTCGTAAAAAGATACGCGATATTTTAGGAGCATTTTTATTTCGTGGCGAGGATGTAGAAAAGAAAGTCAGTGTTTTGTCGGGTGGAGAGCAATCGCGTTTGGCATTGGCTAAGTTACTTCTAGAGCCGGTCAATCTGTTGGTTTTAGACGAACCTACCAACCACCTCGATTTATTGACCAAGGACATTCTTAAAGAGGCACTCTTGCAATACGATGGCACTTTGCTCATTGTGTCGCACGACCGTTACTTTTTAGACGGGCTTTGCGATAAGATATACGAGTTTAAAAACAAGGGCATCAAAGAGCATCTTTCCGGCATTCAAGATTTTATTCAGAAAAAACGCATTGAGGAACTCGACCAACTTAACGAGCAAAAAACAAAACAAGACAAAAGCAAAGCAAAAGTTCCAAACGAACAAAAACTCTCTTACGAAGAACGAAAGCAAATGGATAGGGAGATTCGTAAGGTTAAAAAGGCGATTGAAAATGCCGAACAAGCCATAGAGGATGCCGAGCAAAGTATTGAGCGTATCAATCAAGAAATGGCGGAAAATGCAGAAACATATACTTCGGAAGATTTTCAGAATCAGCATTCGGAAATGCACCGCCAGCAAGAATTGTTAGAGCAAAGCATGCATAAATGGGAGCAACTTTCTTACGAGCTGGAACTTTTGGAAGAAAAACGATTCGAGTAAAAAAACACCTTAATCCTTAAAAAATTGCAAGGCTCTTAAACTCACGATAAAAACATTTTGGTAATAAAACTTGATAATGTCTTTATAATCGTAGCCTTTTTTTGCCATTACCATCGCTCCTTCTTGCGAAAGTCCGACCCCATGCCCATAGCCCCTGCCATTAAACACAATCTTTTGATTTTCAAAACTGATGGTAAAATAACTCGAACGTAGCTTAAAAGCTTTTCTTATTTTGGTATATGGTATGGAATCGTTTTTAAACTTATAATACTTTTCTCTGCGATAATCCTTAAAAACGAACTCGTAACCTGTAATATTGGAAGGCAAACGAAACTTATTTTGTTTTAGAAAAGCAATCCATTTTTTAAAGCTGATAGACTTCTCCCACTTAAAATTACGCTCCCCCACACTAAAAGTATCCACAATAGAACGTAAATAACTTCGAGGTTGCGACCATATCATTTCGGAAGCAGAAGTACGCCCTCCGCTATTGGAGTAAAACGCAGCAGTAATCAAACTTAAAGAAGTATCTACAATCACCAAACCTTTGGTAAGGCTGGTCGATTCGACAATCAAATCGCTTTTTTTAGCCCTACTTTTATATGCCTGACAGTGCACATCGTCGCAAAGGTTAAAGCCATCTTCTTTATGCTTGTCAAAATTTTCCAGAGCATAGGTTCTACACAAAATAGCCTGTGTTTTGTAATACTCTTTTTCAGCTTTAGTCCCTCCTTCACTTTCTACCACACCGGCAATATAATTCTCTAAATTAACCGTATTGACAATTTTTATTTTACCCTTTTCGAGCTGAATAGAAAAATCGTCTTCATACTCTCTCGCCTTCAATTTTGGGCTGTCTGACTTGAAACGCATTGTATTGAAAGAGGCGGTTCCCTGAATCTCAATTTTGGAAAACTTACCAAGAATGCCGTTCACCGATTTCACTTGAATTCGATTATCAACAAGGGTCAAATAAAGAATACTATTATTGCTCAGGTGCATTTTGAAAGACTTATCTCCCGTCAATTCGTAAGAACCAAAAACCGGAGATATAAGCAGCGATTTAAGTCGGTATTTATCGAACAAACCTATTCTTACAGACTGAGCCGATAAGCTTCCAGCTAGCAAAAGAATAAGCAATATGTTCAATACCAGTTTTTTCAAGTAGATAATTGTTTTATCATTGCTTCCGCAATTCGTTCAGACGCTCCTGCCCCACCCAGCACACGCTCCAACTCGTCGTAAGACTGAAGCATTTGATTTCTATGCGAACCTTCTAAAATCAGTTTTAATTCCTGCTCTACGTTTTTAACGCTTAAATCATCTTGCAAAAGTTCCGTAACAACATTCCTGTCTAAAATAAGATTGACCAAAGAAATATACTGTAACTTAACCAATCTCTTTGCAATGGAAAAAGACAGTTTACTGGTCAAGTAACAAACCACTTGAGGCACTTTAAACAATGCTGTTTCTAAAGTTGCCGTTCCGGAAGTTACTAAAGCCGAATGAGCATGAGACAGCAAATCGTAGGTTTTGTTAACGACAAATCGAACGTCTTTGCCCGAACAGATTTCTTCCAAAAGAGCCTTGTCTAAAGTCGGAGCTACCGAAACCACAAACTGATACTCTTTAAAGGTATCGACCACGCCTAACATTATCGGCAGTTTGGTACGCACTTCTTGCTCTCTGCTACCGGGGAGTAATGCCACAATTGGACGTTCGTCCAAGGAATATTCTTGCTTAAAATACTCTAAACTTGCTTGTTTATTTTTATGATATTGCTCTATGGCATCTAAAAGAGGATGCCCCAAATAATGCACAGGGTAATGATGTTTGTCGTAAAAAGGTTTCTCGAAAGGAAGAATTACAAACATCTCATCTACAAACTTTTGAATGGTTTTAACACGAGATTCTTTCCACGCCCAAACCGTTGGAGATATGTAATAAAAAACCTTAATATCAAGGCTTTTCACAAACTTTGCCATTCGCAAATTAAAGCCCGGATAATCAATTAGAATAACCACATCGGGTTGATAATCTTGAATTTGTTCTTTACAAGTTCGTATATTTTTAAGAATCGTTCTTAAATGCTTGATGACCTCCCAAAACCCCATAAAAGCAAGGTCTTTGATATGTTTTAAAGGCGGCTTGCCAATGACTTCTGCCATGAGGTCGCCCCCCCAATATTCAAACTCAGCATCCTTATCTTTTTCGATAAGATGCTTTACCAAATTGGAACCATGCAAATCGCCTGAGGCCTCTCCCGATAATATGAAATACTTCATTTTAAAATGCTTAGAGCACAAATTTAAAACTAAATACCAAGATAACCATTATAATAGTTGCCCCGATAACCCCTTTGCCCGATTTATAGTTGTTTTTCCACATGAACAGAAAAAACAAACCTAAATTGGGAACGGCACACAAACTTAGTAAGGCTGATAAAAGATGCTTCTGGCGTAGCATATCAAAAAACTCCTCCATACTTAAATGCCTATAAACCTCCGCGTTAAAAAAAATAAATGTTAAGAACGGGACTAATAAGCCTAAAGAAAAGCCCAACAAAAAATTATTGGTTACCGATTTAGTCTTTTGCTCCATTCCAGTTCCATTTTTTGATGCTGTCCAATTCTTGATACGAAGTAGTATCTATCTGAATCGGCACCACTGCTACATAATTATGCTCTAAAGCCCACTCATCGGTTTCTTCGTTTTCCGGCTCAAAATTCTTAAACGCACCGGTAAGCCAATAATAAACACCTCCGTGAGGGTCTGTACGTTTTTCGTATTCTTCTTTCCAAACACCCTTGGTTTGGGTACAGACTCTAATCCCTTTACAGTCCTCTACCTTAATATCGGGGAAATTGATGTTTAAAAGGGTCTGACTTGCAATACCATGGCTTAAAGCCTCCGAAATAATCTGAGGTAAATAATGTGTAACGACAGAAAAATCAGCATCACTACTGTGATTTAAAAGCGAAAGCCCAATAGATGGAATACCATTTAAGCAACCCTCTCTGGCAGCTCCCAAAGTCCCCGAATAGATAAGGCTGATAGATGCGTTAGAGCCGTGATTAATGCCCGACAAAACTAAGTCGGGAGTTCTATCCACTAACTGATTAAGGGCTATTTTGATACTATCTACAGGGGTTCCATTAATGGAATAAAGAATGTACCCTTCCCCTTCTTCTCGCTTAGTAATCCTAACCGGATTTTTAATCGTAATGGCGTGAGACATTCCGGACTCCCCCCTTTCGGGAGCAACGGCAATCACATCGCCAAACTGACGAGCTACTTTTATGAGTTCCTTGATTCCTTTGGCTAAATAACCATCATCGTTCGAGATGAGTATTAACGGCTTTTTATCTTGCATAATCTAAAAAATTCTAGCACAAAGATAGAAAGATATAAGTTTATGACTCAGATAGACGCATACTTTTTATTTTTTGTACGGATTTAATACGAATATGAGCTAATATCTAAATTCCTCAAATATTTTATTGGTATTGGGTTTATCAGGGCAAACTCTGCATATGTTTCTTTTGACACAAAGTAATACCTTTGCCCTACGTTGGTATTAGATTTTCTCTGAAAATCAAAAAGCAATAACTACCTTTGTTTCTTAAAATCGACAGCCTATGGATATTGAAAGTGTCAGAGAATTTTGTATCAATTTAAAAGGAACTACGGAAAGTTTTCCTTTCGACCAGACGACTTTGGTTTTTAAGGTCATGAACAAAATGTATTGCTTAGAGAGTTTGGAACAGCAAAGAATTAATCTAAAAGGAGAGCCCGAAGAACTTGTAGAGTTGGTGGAGCATTATCCAGCAGTCTCTCCCGGGTATCACATGAACAAAAAACATTGGATAACGGTTGATTTAAACCAACTCAATGACGATGAGCTCTTACAAAGCTGGATTCGGAAATCTTACGACTTAGTGGTTAATAAGTTGACAAAAAAAGACCGTGAGAATTTAAAAAGGCTCTAATTAACGTGGATTCGAGATAATCTTTGCTCACAGAATCAGACAATTAGCGTTACTTTAAATAATACTGAACCTTAGTCAAAAATTCGGAATGAATCTGTTTGTTAGTCGCAATAATTTCTTTGCCAAACAGGTAATTATCTTTGCCCGAATAATCGCAAACCTGTCCGCCTGCCTCTTTTACTATGATAGCTCCGGCAGCAACATCCCAAGGCGAAAGTCCATACTCGTAAAAAGCCTCGAACCGACCGCAAGCCACATAAACCAAATCGGTAGCAGCAGTACCCAAACGCCTCACACCGTGCGTATTCTGAATGAAATAGCTGAGCGAATCCATAAAAGGCTGTAAGCGAGAATAATCGTAATACGGAAACCCGGTTGCCAAAAGCGAATCTTCCAAAGTTGCCTGCTGACTAACCGAGATAGCTTCCCCATTTAAAAAGGCACCTCCGTTTTTCCAAGCGTAAAAGCATTCGTCTAAGCCGACCTCGTAAACCACACCTCCCACTATTTCTTCTTGATGCATCAAAGCGATACTAATGGCAAAAGGCGACATACCGTGAATGTAATTGGTCGTGCCATCCAAAGGGTCTATAATCCACATAAATGGCTTATTGACACGCGACTCACTCCCCTCCTCAGCAATAAAGCCGGCTTCGGGCAAGATTTGCTTAAGGTGTTCTACAATCTTTTGCTCCGACGTTTTATCAACGTAAGTTACAAAATCGTGCTTCCCTTTTTTCTCAACAATATCGGAGTGAATTTTGGCTTGTTCCTGACGTAGATAATCTCCTATTTCGCGAACAAAATCAACTACTTTTAAAATGCTTTCTTGATAATTCATCATCTTTATTTTTTGACTAAAACCGCTTTCATATTGCTGTTTTCTAAAACCGATTCTAATTTGACCTTTACTATCTTATTTTTCAGACTCTCGTCGAATGGTAATTCTACTTTTATGTAATTGTCTGTAAATCCGTACATAATATCGTTATTCCTCGTGGCTTCAATCAAGACCTTTCTTTCTTGACCGATAAATCGCTCGTTAAAGTAACGTTGCTTTTTATCCGACAGAATATGCAGTCTTCGACTTCTGCGATGCCTTTCTTCCATCGCAACGGTACTGTTCATTTCAACCGCAGGGGTGTTGGCTCGTTCGGAATACGTAAAAACGTGCAAGTTCATAATGTCCAAACTGTTTATAAAGGTTTCCGCCTCATCGAAAAGTGCATCCGTTTCGGTTGGGAATCCAACAATAACATCTACGCCAATTCCAGCTTCGGGCATTAAGTGATTGATAAGCTCTATTTTTTCTCTAAACTTTTGAGTGTTGTATCGGCGTTTCATATCCTTGAGTACCGCATCCGAGCCCGACTGCAAAGGAATATGAAAATGAGGCATTATCTTTTCGGAATCAGCAATATACTCAATCATCTCTCGGGTTAACAGGTTAGGCTCGATGGAAGAAATACGGATACGCTCAATGCCTTGCACTTGGTCTAGCTCCTTCAGTAAATCGAAAAAGGTTTCTCCTGTCGATTTTCCAAAATCACCGATATTAACACCGGTAAGGATAATTTCTTTAAGTCCTGCCGCAGCAATCTCCTCCGCATTGCGAACCAAATCTTTGATTTTTCCGTTTCTGCTTTTTCCTCTTGCTTTAGGAATAGTGCAATAGGTACATTGATAATCGCACCCATCTTGTATCTTTAAAAATGAGCGGGTACGTTCGTTTAAAGAAAAAGCTACATTAAAATTTTCCACCTCTTCTATCTCGCAAGAATGTACTTCCGGTGCTTTTTTCTGATTGATATGCTCTAAGTAACGCTCGAAATTCATCTTTTCATTCGCACTTAGTACCAAACTAACGCCCGGTATATTGGCTATTTCCTTGGGCTTAAGCTGAGCAAAACAGCCTGTTACGATTACCGTTGCATCCGGATTTTTCCGTACGGCTTTGCGAATGGCTTGTTTACACTTTTTATCTGCTAAATCGGTTACAGAACAGGTATTAAGCACATAAATGTCCGAGCTTTCGTTAAAATTGACTTTTTGATAACCTTCTTCAATAAATAAACGAGAAAGTGTAGCTGTTTCGGAAAAATTGAGTTTACAACCCAAGGTATGGAACGCTATTGTCGGCATTTAAAAATGTTTCGTGTGGAAAAAAATTAAAAGTGCAAAGCTAACAAAGATTTTTAGAATACCATCACGCGTAAAAGTTAAAGGTTGAAAGTTTTAAAGTTGGAAAGTTCTAACAAGAGACAACCCGCAACTTTTTCAATTCTTAATTCTTCATTTTTAATTCTTAATTCTTAATTCTTAATTGATTGGAAAGCCTAACACCTAAAACCTAACACCTAAAACCCAACACCTAAAAGCTAACCAACAACTACTCTTTAAGATTAAAAGAACCTTTAAAATGTTCTATTCTTCCATTTCTAAGCATTTGGTCGGACTCAAAGCCCATTCCGTACATTATTTCATCATTTCGCCTAATGCTGACATATTTATCGGAATAAATACGCTCTGCCTTGACATCCCAAAATAGTTGCTCTGTGGTAACTGTATCTCCCTCAATGTTAATTGCAACAACATCGTCTTTAGCTTCCCACAAGTCTTTTTTAGTCAAATGTATAGCATATTTACAAGTTATAGAAGATTCTATCTGAGGGTAATTAGAATACGAAATAACCGTTAAACCTTCGGGGAACTCTTCGTAGGGTTCCTCCTCTATTTGAGAGTAACGCATTAAAACAGGAGCAATCATTTTAAATATCACTTTCCCGGAATCTGTACGAACAATTTCAATATTGCGAGCCTCCTGTGCCGGACGATTCTCTAAATCGACATTCGACATTACTTCCCTATAATCGTTACTACAAGAAAAAAGCATAAGGCTCAAAATGAGCCCTATACTTATCATATATATTCTGTATGTAAAATCTAAATTAGAATCTAGCTTTTGTTGTTTCATTAATCCAACATTCTATTTTTACAGGTGCTCCCTCTGTTACGTTATATGCAAAGGCATCTTCTTTTCCGGGGAAGTATGCTTTATAAGTCGCAATTAATTTGTTAGCTTCTTCCGCTACCGAAGAGTCTATACTTTTTGCTTTAATAAATATATCTACCGCTAACCAATATACAGAAGATTTTGTAAACTTATCCTCTCCACAAGTATTTGCCGCTCCGGCATATAATTTACCGATTAAGATATATGGAGCTCCCCAACCCGGTTTTAGTGCAGCAGCTTTTCGTGCGTACCCTCTAGAAACAGAAGGTGTTTTAATAGAAACTGCAGCTAATTCATAGTAATACTGAGCTTTATTTTCGTCATTCTCTTCCATTTCGATAGCTTTCTTATAAAAGTCTGCGGCTTTAGAAAACTCTTTTTTCTTAGCGGCCATCTTAGCAATATTGTAAGCGGCAATAGCACTTGGCTCTAACTCATATAAGTTAACAGAAGCATCGAAAAATAACTTAGAATCGGTGCAATCTCCTTTGTCTAGATATTTAGTAATCGTTTTTAGCAATTCTATATCCTTAGGAGTCTGATTGAATTTAGGTGTAAAATGCTCTACTAAAACATCACAGCTACCGGCTCCTGTTGCAATAAACAACTTACCAACGTTTTCTTCTACCTTTTTAATTTTCTCTAATTTAGCAGGCTTATCTTGCAATCTCTCTAGTATAGCAGTTAAAGCATCCGATATTTTAGAGAAATCAGCAACCACTTGCCCTGCATCAATTTTTTTATTCTTATACATATCAGAAGAAACAGCCATGTATTGCTGTAAAATTGCAGGTTGTGCTTTACTTCCCATCAAGTCAGCCGATTTTTTCAGATACCCATAAGCCTCCTCGTAAGCTTTTTTGTTGTATCGGTACAAATCGTTTCCTTTTCGCCCAATAACATTACCTTCCTGTCCAAAATACTCGATACGTTTATCATAAATCTGCATGATAGTATCAAGATAAGCCAACTTATTTGCGGCATCTTTTTTAATCATAGCCTTATAAATTTTAGGCCCATTAATATAAATACTTTTAGAGGATTGAGGACAAGCAGTGTAAACGCGTCTCCAAGCTGGAAGAGCATCTACATAGCTTTTCTGTTTTATAAACTCAATATACTCCGACAAATCTCTTTTACACTGATCCGGATTATCACCATATTTAGAATCATCCTGAGCTTTAAGGCTCGGTGCAAAAAATAAAAATGATAAAATCGCAATGTTTAAAATAAATTGTTTCATCTGTTTAAAATTTTGTGACTAAGTCCGAAAGATGAGATAGCATTTTAATTTCCCTTGCTGTGTCTCTCAATATCATTTCAGACATGGTCTGTTTTTTGTTTATTTGTTATGATTCCTAACTCGTAATTTTTAATTCTTAATCATATTTTCTCTTCATAAACCAAATGTCGTGCAAAGATAAATCTATATTTAAATTGACAAAACTTTGATTTAAAGTGTTCGATTCTAAAGTTCCCATTTTTCCAAGTCCAACAGACAAATTCAGGGTCGATTTAGAACGTTTTACAGGAAGTGCTACTCCAAAATTGATGCCAACTTCTTGAACTTGTTCATCAAAAACACCAAGGTAATGCGACTTATACCTCAAAGAGGCTCTATAACTCATTCTATGTCTGTACTTTGTAGCAGTTCTTTGCCTAGGGATATATTGTAATCCTAAAATAACACTATGCTCATCGAAATACTTTTGATAATGTCTTCCGGTTTGTATATTCCCCCAATTATGATATGTATAATCGACAGCATACATCATCTTTTCGCCGGACAGGGAAATTCCTACACCATAAAATAAAGGAACTTTATCAAAGCCCTTCTTTTCATTACTACGACTCAATATTAAATCATTACCGACATGACCTACTGAAATGCTTCTTTTTACAGCCGTATAAGTATGGTTTATTTTCTGCTCTATTCCTCCAACAAGCCCCACTGTAAATGTATAATCATCGTTAATTTTGTCTGTATATTGTAAACCAAAAGAAGAATACCAATCGTTATACATTACCTGCGTACTGTCCTCAAAATTAGAAATAGAAACACTTTCTTTCATAGGCTTATCCGATATAACATTCGTTATATTTCCAAAATAATACGCCACATGAACCCCAAAAGATATTTTCTTTAAAATGGTAGCACTGGTATTAAGATAAATCTGTGATATTCCCCCTTCTCCGGAAATAGTACGCTGTATGGTTAAAGATTCGTCAACCGTAGATTGGTAACTTTTTAGATTATAGCCCACATTACTCAAAGGGTTAAAACCCACACTTGCTTTCATCCAACGGGTAATAGGAAATCCGATAGCCACATAATCTACATTACCACTAGAGTAATTTTCTTTAGCAGAACCGGATTGTAATTGTGATAAGCGTCCGGAAGCACCTACTTCGAACGTAAAAGACATGGTATCTATAGCACATAAGCCGGCAGGATTAATCCCATTTAGGTAATAAGAATTATTCAAACCGATTCCCAAACCGCCTAAGCTCCTATTAAGAGCCAAACCATCTCTATAAATGTTTCCTATTCCGTAATACGAAAACGGAGAACTTTGATTTTGTTGAGCTTGAGCAAACTGAATACCAATAAGAAGTATCCAAAAATAACTTAAAATTTTACGCATTATAGTTCAATATTCTGTTCAGCCCTTTTAAGACTAAATTTTCGTCTGCAAAGATGCTTTTTTTTATTTGTTTGGCAAAGAAAATCGCATCTCCACCCGTAAAAAAAACGTTTAAATCGGAATATTGTTGTTCATAAAGTTCTATATACCGCTCTATTTCAAAAATCAAACTTTGAATTACCCCTGAGCGAATGGCGGCTTCTGTAGTTTTAGAATCCAAACTAAACTTCCAATCTTTTGAATCTAAGAGCGGTAAGCGTCCTGTCTTCTCGTGTAAGGCTGCAAAACGCATTGACATACCGGGAGAAATATTGCCTCCCATATAAATATTTTCCTTACTTACAAGGTCGATAGTCAGTGCCGAACCCAGGTCAAAAATCAAGCAATTTTCGTTTGGCTTGATGGTATTTGCTCCAACCGCTGCCGAAAGCCTGTCCGCTCCTATTGTTGTACTTCGGTATCCGTTTTTTAAAGGAATAGCTGTTGTGTTGTTAAAAAGCAAAACATTCTGTATATCCCAAGAATAAACTCCCCTTACCGAAGATATAATAAGCTTACGATAATTTAATTTTGATATTTCCTGCTCAACATCGGAGAGATTCCCCCTCAAAGAAAACACATCAATAATCTGATTATCAGTGTTAAAAAAAGCAAACTTCGTTCTTGTATTACCAATATCAACAATTAAATTCATCAGTTGTATTTTTTTTTATATTTTAAAGCCCTCAAAAATATTAAGAAATTAGAGTTTAAGGAAATTTGATGGATTCAAAAAAAATAGTTATTGTTCAAAAAGATAAAATCATAAAAAGCATCTTAGAACTTTTTATAGAAAATCTTAATCACGAAGTGTATAGCTCTTTCTTCACTTTAGAGGAATGTATTGCTTTTACAAAACAAAATAAGCCCGACCTTGTTTTAATAGACCTTAATATTTTCGAAAACACAATTGATAAACCAAACATTATCAAACAATTAAAACAACTCCTATGCCCGGTCATTTTTATGGGAAATACCGATGAAGTTGAAATTGGGAAGGAAATGATTAATTTCAACTTATACGCTTTTATGTCAAAGCCTATAAGTAAAGAGATTTTAAGTATCAATATCGACTTAGCCTTTGCTAAGCTTAATAAAATTAAACAAAACGAGAGGTCTCTTTATGGAGAGAAATGTAATAGTAGATGTATCACAAACCATAAAGGAGAAATACTAAGAGCCAGTAATTCTTTCAAAGAAAAATTCAATGTTTCGGAAGAAAAAGTACTACTCTCTAAAATTTTTCAGAACAATCTTGAATTCGCTAGATTCGATAAAAGTTTCAACGGTTTAAAAGAAAAAGAACACAAGAACTCTATTTTCGCTCACAAGTCGTCCATCTATAATTGCAGAATAAGTAAGGTAAGCTCTAATAATTTTAAACTTTGTTTTCAAAATGCTCAAGAAAGCGATACCTTAAGTTTTCATAAAGCTTTAAAACAAATTAAATTCCTACCGATATATCAGAGTGATGAAGGGGCACTTGTTTTTCGAGCAAATGGAAGCTTAGAACAAGCTAACGAAAAGGCAAAAAGTATTTTCCGTAACCTATTCGACACCGAATTATTAGACTATATGGATATTAAAGAAGTACTGTCTGTCATTCCGAAAACCTCTCCAGAGTTATTAAACAATATTTTTCTACCAAGTTCTGTTATTTTAGATAGAGTCGTTAACACGAAAGGGAAAAAAACAACTTTAAATATCGAAATAAAAGCTGTCGTTTCTGATATTCACAAATCTATAGGAAGCATTTTTATGAATATTAGAGACATTAGTGAATCTCAATATTTAAAGGAAGAAATAAAAAAAGTAACAGAAATTTTAAGCCCTTTTCTCAGCAACACTATACAACGTCTATTTCTTGTCGATTTAAGCAAAAAGATAATTATATTTAATAATGCAGCCGCAAAAAATATCGAAAAAAAATTTAATTATACTCTTAAGAACAACGAGGATATTAGGGACTTTCTTATCGGCAATGAACGGCGAATGCTTTTTGAGGATGCTTTTGAAAAAGCAAAAAAAGGAGAAAATGTCAGCTACAAAATAAAAACAGAACTTGATACCGAAACTATTTGGGACGAAGTACATTATAACCCTATCGCTGATGCCAGTGGCAATATTAACAAAATACTTATTTGGTCTTTAGATATTACAGAATCGGAAAAGACCATGGCTGAGCTCACCGAAAAAAAACAGCGTTATGAATTAATCGCTCAAAATAATAACGACGGACTTTGGGATTGGGATCTAGAGACTAACGAATTACACGTTTCCGAAGAATGGGAAAAGCTTACAGGTTACTCAAGCGAAGATATTATCGATAAATTTGGTACCCTAGAAAACATTATACATCCCGACGATCGCCCCAAAAACAAAAAGGCTATTAAAGCCTGCTTAGAAGATGGCTCTAATGTCTTCCGAGATGAACCAAGATTACTATGTAGCAATAAAAAATACAAATGGGTTTTGGAACGAGGAGTCATTTTACATAAAGAAAATGGGAAACCTTATCGTATTACAGGAGCTATTACCGATATTACCGAACAAAAAGAAAAAGATCTAATTACAAAAAAGCTAAATCAGTCTTTATTAGAAGAAAGAGCTTTATTCAACAAAGGAAAAGTAGGGGTTCTTAGAATAGATGCCGAAAATCGAACGAGCATTAAATATATCTCAAAAAGCTGTGTCAGCTTAATTGGTTATACCCAACAAGAGTTCTACAATAAAAGCATTATGATTACAGATATTATCCACCCTGAAGACAAAGAAAGAAGGTTGAGCGAAAGCAAAAATGCTATAAAAAATAACCTAACAGAAATTTTCTTTAGCGATTATCGACTCGTTAAAAAAAATGGTGATATTATTTGGGTTAAAGACTATGCAAATATCCTTAGAGACGAAAATGGAAACCAAACCGATATATTAGAATATTTTATTGATATAACCCATACAAAAAACACCGAGAATGAGTATCAATACCTTCAATCTATATTTTCTTGTTTGTGGAAAAAAATTCAAGAAGAAGCCGCTGTTATAGACTATAACGGAAAAATTTTGTATTCCAACAACAATAAAAACTTGCCTATGAAAAAAATAGTAGAAAAAGATATTTATATTTTTGATTATTTTAAGGGCATACCCAATTGGGATAAAATCTTATCAGAAGTTCGGAATAATAACAATATCAGCTATATTATTAATCAAGACAGCAAAATACTAGATGTAAAAATCAATGCGATTGACGATAAGAAGCTCTTAGTTTTAGGAAGTCGTATCGATTCTTAACAGTTAAGATTCTCCTCACGGAAATTCGCAAATATTTTAGATTTGCTCTAAAGAACAAGACCTCAAAAGTTTGAAACTTTTGAGGTCTATCCTTAAAAAATACAGCTTACTACTCTTGTGCCGCTAAGAATTTTTCGGCATCTAAAGCGGCTCTACATCCCGAACCGGCTGCTGTAATCGCTTGCTTATAGTTTTTATCAATCACATCGCCACAAGCAAATACACCCGGAACATTGGTCTTGGTCGTATCAGGTACCGTTTTGATGTATCCTTCTTCATCTACATCGACCCATTCCTTTACCAATTCCGACTGTGGAGTATGCCCAATAGCAACAAAAAATCCGTCAATATTTATTTTAACTTCTTTGCCATTGTTATCTAAAGTAGCACCTTCTACAACAGTTCCTCCGGTAATCTCTTTGGTAATATGTTCATATAAAACTTCTATATTTTCTGTTTTTTCAACACGCTCAATCATCGCCTTGGAGGCACGCATGTAGTTCTTACGAATAATCAGATAAACCTTATTACAGATTCCTGCCAAATACGTTGCTTCTTCAGCGGCGGTATCTCCCCCTCCTACTACAGCCACATCTTTTCCTTTGTAGAAAAATCCGTCGCAAGTAGCACAAGCCGAAACACCGGAACCTTTAAATTTTTCTTCGGACTCTAGACCTAAGTACTTAGCTGTTGCTCCTGTTGCAATAATAACACTCTCTGCTTCAATTTGTGTTTTACCATCAGCAACCGCCTTAAAAGGTCTTTTAGACAAATCTAAAGAGGTAATGATTCCCCAACGAGAATCGGTACCAAATCGCTCTGCTTGAGCCTTTAAATCATCCATTAAAACAGGGCCTGTTACGCCATCAGGATACCCGGGGAAGTTTTCCACCTCAGTGGTAGTTGTCAACTGCCCTCCCGGCTCCAAACCTTGATACATCAAAGGCGATAAATTAGCTCTAGCAGCATAAATAGCCGCTGTATAACCCGCAGGTCCTGAGCCTACTATCAAGCATTTTACTTTCTCTACCTCTCCATTTAAATCCTGATTGGATGCCTTTTCTTCTTGACTATCCATTTTCTTAAACTGAAAACTCATATATCTATGTTTTATTATTTTACAAACTGAATCTCCAAAAGTAATAATTTTAACGCGGTAAACGATTATAAAAATTGTTAATCCGGAATTCACCTCAAAAAGAGAAACTTAAATTAAGTTTACACCTAAAAAAAGGACTGCCTTTTATTTAGGCAATCCCTTTTACATAAAATGTATATTGTAAACTAATTGTTTATTTCTTAACCTCGTTCACAACAGCTTCGAAAGCTTGAGGGTGGTTCATAGCTAAGTCGGCAAGGACTTTTCTATTTAACTCAACACCTTTTTTGTGAACTAAGCCCATAAACTGAGAATAAGACAATCCGTGCATTCTAGCTCCGGCGTTAATTCTCTGAATCCAAAGAGCTCTAAAAGTTCTTTTCTTAACACGTCTATCTCTGTATGCATACGACAATGCTTTCTCGTGTGCGTTTTTAGCAACCGTCCAAACATTTCTTCTTGATAAGAAATATCCTTTGGTTTGCTTCATCAATCTTTTTCTTCTAGCTCTTGCGGCTACTACGTTTACTGATCTTGGCATAATTTTTACTTTTTCGACTACTTAGCGTTCCTTTGTTTTTTTGTGGAATCTTTTTTAGCTAATGTAAATCTAGTTAATTACTGTTTTAATTTGTCTCTTTTGTAAGTTTAAGATTACTTCATGTTTAAACACAACTTGATGTTCTTTTCGTCAGCCGAGTGAACTTGACCAAAGTAAGTAAGATTTCTCTTACGTTTCTTTGATTTTTTAGTCAAGATGTGACTTTTAAAAGCATGCTTTCTCTTAATCTTACCCGTACCAGTGAGCTTAAAACGCTTCTTTGCACTGGATTTTGTCTTCATTTTTGGCATTACTTAATATATTATCATACGCTTACCCTCTAATTTAGGAAGAGATTCTACTTTACCAAGTTCTTCCACATCTTGGGCGAAACGGAGTAATAAAATTTCTCCTTGTTCCTTAAAAACAATCGAACGCCCTTTAAAGAAAACAAAAGCCTTAACCTTAAAACCATCTTTTAGAAAACTTAAAGCATGTTTAAGCTTAAAGTTGTAATCGTGTTCGTCGGTATTAGGTCCAAAACGAATCTCTTTAACCACCGTTTTAACCGAATTTGCTTTAATCTCCTTTTGTTTTCTTTTTTGTTGATAGATGTATTTCTGATAATCGACCAACTTACATACAGGAGGGTTGGCTTTAGGCGAAATTTCGACTAAATCTACGCCTAACTCATTGGCTAAATTTAACGCCTCTCGTAACGATAAAACAGAAGACTCTACTTCGTCTCCTACTACCCTTACACTTGGAACACGAATTTCTTCGTTTTTTCTAAACCTAATACCATCGTCTTTACGTGGTCTAAATCCTCTTCGTTTTGCTATGACTATGTCCTCCTAAATTTGGTTAGTATCTAAAATTTTATCTATTTCTTCATTCACAAAATTGGCAAATTCATCGACTCCCATCTTGCCTTTATCACCTTCTCCCTGCTTACGAACTGCAATTTTCTGTTCTTCTTGCTCATTCTCACCCACAATTAACAAGTAAGGAATTCTCTTTAACTCATTGTCCCTTATCTTCTTACCAATTTTTTCGTTCCTTTCATCAACAAAACTGCGAATATCGTAATTTTCTAACAATTTTGAAACTTTTTTTGCATAATCATTATATTTTTCACTAATCGGAAGAATAACAGCCTGCTCCGGCATTAGCCATAATGGGAATTTTCCGGCGGTATGCTCTATTAAAACAGCTACAAAGCGCTCCATAGATCCAAAAGGTGCTCTGTGAATCATAACAGGGCGATGCATTTGATTATCGCTACCTTTATATTCTAGCTCGAAACGCTCCGGCAAGTTATAATCAACCTGAATAGTTCCTAATTGCCATTTTCTACCCAAAGCATCCTTAACCATAAAGTCCAATTTAGGACCATAGAAAGCAGCCTCGCCATATTCTACAACAGCATTAATTCCTTTTTCCTCAACAGCTTCTATAATAGCATTTTCAGCTTTCTCCCAATTTTCTTCCGAACCAATATATTTAGTTCTATCCTCTTTATCTCGCAAGGAAATCTGAGTAGAAAAGTCTTCAAACTTTAAGACCTTAAAGATATACAAAACAATATCCATCACTTTTAAGAACTCCTCTTTCAATTGGTCGGGGCGACAGAAAATATGAGCATCATCTTGCGTAAATCCTCTTACCCTTGTTAATCCGTGAAGCTCACCGGACTGCTCGTATCTATAAACGGTTCCGAACTCGGCGAAGCGAATCGGTAAATCTTTGTAAGACCTTGGTTTCGTTTTAAATATCTCGCAGTGATGCGGACAGTTCATCGGTTTTAAAAGATACTCCTCCCCTTCCTGTGGTGTTTGAATAGGCTGAAACGAATCTGCACCATATTTAGCAAAGTGACCGGAAGTTACATATAAATCTTTGTTTCCGATATGAGGTGTGATAACCGGTAAATACCCAAAATCTTTTTGCACCTTTTTAAGGAAGTTCTCCAAACGCTCTCTTAACTGAGCACCTTTAGGCAACCATAAAGGCAAGCCCATACCTACCTTTTGAGAAAAGGCGAATAACTCTAATTCTTTACCAAGTTTTCTATGGTCTCGCTTTTTAGCCTCTTCCAATTTTTCAAGATATTCGGTCAGCATCTTTTGCTTTGGGAAAGAAATACCATAGACACGTGTCAATTGCTTATTTTTCTCGTTACCACGCCAATAAGCACCGGCAAGACTCAATACCTTTACTGCTTTTAAGAAGCCTGTGTTAGGCAAGTGAGGTCCTCTACAAAGGTCTGTAAAATTACCTTGCTGATAGAAAGTAATCGTACCGTCTTCAAGGTCTTGAATCAATTCTACTTTATACTCATCGCCTTTTTCGGTAAATGTTTTTAATGCCTCGTCTTTAGCAACCTCTGTACGGACAAAGGTATTTTTCTGACGTGCCAGCTCTAATATTTTATCTTCTAATTTTTTAAAATCAGCATCGGTTAAAGTTGCTCCTTCCGGTAAATCCACATCGTAATAGAAACCATTTTCGATAGTAGGTCCTATTCCTAATTTAATACCGGGATACATCCACTCTAAGGCTTCCGCCATAATATGAGCCGAAGAATGCCAAAAGGCATGCTTACCCTCCTCATCTTCAAACTTATACAACTGTATAGAAGCATCCTTATTAATGGCTCTGGTAGCGTCCCACGTTTCTCCATCAACGCCAACTGCAACAACTTCTTTTGCCAATTTATGACTGATACTTTTGGCAATATCTAATCCTGTAACTCCCGACTCGAACTCTTTAACAGCTCCATCAGGAAACGTAATATTTATCATTCTGTTCTGTTTTAATACCCTACAAACGGTATGTTATAAACTCTTTTATAAGCTGACAAAGATAATACAAATAATGAAAGTTAAGTTTATCAAAAATCGATAATTATAGGGCAAACGCATTACTTTATATCAAAAAGACATAAATTGATGATAAACAAATATTTAATGCTCTTTTTCAGAACAAACCTCAAAAACTCCTAAAACCCTTGATTCTGTGAGCAAAGTTTAAATCGAGCTCAGGTTATTAGGAAAAATCTTTCGTTTTAAAATGCAAATCCAATTGAGGCAAAGGAATCGTAATGTTATTTTCGGTAAACTTTCGGTTAATAATTTTCCTAATCTCGCTCTTAACCTTTTCTATCCTAAAAATATTATTGCTAAAAAACAACAAAATAAAATCCAAAGAAGACTCTCCAAAATCAATAAAACGAGCCTCAATCAAAGATTCCTTACAAACTTCTTGATGCTCCTTTGCACTCGCTTCCAATAGCTCAATAACCAAATCTACAGGACTTCCATAAGCCACCCGTACATTTATCTTAAAACGTGTTTGTTGCGTCTGATGACTCCAGTTAATCACCTTATTATTAGAAATGATTGAATTAGGGATAATTACAGAAATATCATCCCTATTCAGACATTTGGAAGTTCTTAGTCCAACTTGCTCTATTTTTACAATATCGTTATCTATTTGAAGAACATCACCCACTTTAATGGATCGTTCCGACAAAATAATGATACCGGAAACGATGTCGTTAAACGTCTGCTGAAGCCCCAATCCAACCCCTACCATCAAAGCCGCAGAACCTGCTAGCAAGACTGTTAGTTTAACCCCAAAAACATCCAACATCATGGCTATAGAAATCACCCAAACGATATACTTAATAATCTGAAATAAAGCCTGTCTGTTTCCTAAATCGTAACTCGATAAACCTTCGCGTAACATGGCTTTTCTTATCACCCATAAAATAAGCTTAGTAACAACGAATATAAAAACCGTGAAAAACAAGGCATAAACCTTGATATTAAAATCTCCAAGACTTAATATATCAAATTCTAAAAATGATTCTATTTTCTCCATCATTGATACTTTAAAAGAATTGCAATTACAAAAATAACAAAATACCCCTCTTTTACAATTTTTCAAATCAGTTTCTCAAGAGCAAACGCATTACTATCAAAAAATTATTTTGGGCGTTCCCCTCCGGGTCGGGCTTTCCGTTCCAATCTTTTGTTCGTACCCTCACAAAAGGATTTCCTCTGCAATCCCTAACGCGGGAAGCGTGCGTTCTTCCATCGCGAATGCTGTTGATTGAAAGTTTCAAGTTAAAGGTTAAAGGTTCCCTGGGCAAACGCACCATTCTTATATAAGTTTATAAATTGTTGATTTGTAATGTGTTAAAAAAAACGAGGTCTAGTAGGTTGCATTTTTGGATTAAGAGAAAAAGAGATAAAAATTTGAGGTGAAAAAATAATTTGTATTTTTGGAGTACGAAAAAAAACAAAATAACAAAGTGCAAAAAATACTAAGAAAAACCACCGAAAGATTGTGTAATCCATTTAATTACAGTGTTTTTGTAGTGCGACGGCACAGTGCATCACAAACTCGTAATTTAAGTAATTTTATACTAAAAAAATATCCAAGCAAGGGAGCAGATGCCCTTGTTATTAAAAGTAAATAATAACCATTAAATTTAAAAAAAAATGAGAAACATAATGTTTAAAGTAGCAGGCGTACTGATATTAGGAGGTGCCTTGCTTGTAGGATGTGAAAAAGAAAATACTGACCCTACCAATGGAAGCGGTTAGGTTAGCACTCCTTATATGGAATTAACCACCACAAAAGCAGTAGGTGAGACTATTTATTTAACACTAATAGCCGATGAGGAAGACCGTAAAGACATATGGATAGACCGAAACAACAACCATCAAAAAGATACGGGAGAAGACGATATTTTATTTGATAAAGTTGACGGTGAGGAAGGGGAGTACTATGTTGCTAATCAAAGTTTTAGAGTAAGTTTCAAAACCATTCGTATATACGGTAAAGTAAAAAGGTTGGACTGTTCTTATAATCAGATATCTAATTTAGATATATCCAAGAATATTAATTTGGAAAGGTTACATTGTTCAGATAATCAATTAACCAGTTTAGATGTGTCTAAGAATGTTAATTTAGAATATTTGTGGTGTGATTTAGATTGTGTAAAAGCTACCCAAGAACAAATAGATGCAGCCCAAAATGGAAATATTGCTGTAAATGATGGCTATAATCCGGAAATTTTACAATTATATTGTGAGTAGTTAGGTTTAGTTGTCGCTTCCTAAGTGTAGATTGTATCTACGCTTAGGGCTAGAGTGTTAGAACTTTTCAACCTTAAAACCTTACAACTTTGAAACTGTTTAGACCTGAAACTTTTAACCCTCAAAAAAGCACACGCGGTGGCAGAACACACGCCCTGCGTTAGGGATTGCAGAGGAAATCCTTTTGTGAGGTTACGAGCAAAAGATTGGAACGGAAAGCCCGACCCGGAGGGGAACGCCCAAAATAATTTTTGACATAAAGTAATGCGTTTGTCCTGAATCGCTCCCTTTTTCAGAATTACAATGATTAAAAATCTTCGTAGAGCAGGTATTTCTTTCTGATTAATCGGTAATCTTCCAAAGCTTTTTGCCAAGAAGCTCGAATATCTTCGACCTTAGTTCCTTTTTTGATTTGCTCTTTAAGTTTCTTTGTGCCGGATAGTTTGTTGAAAGAAGACCTGAAAAACTTTTCTTTCGGGGCATTTTGATATGCTTTAAGGACTAAGTTTAAGTCTATTTGTTTGGTTTCTAAGAGGCGTTCAACATCAGAGTCTTGTATTGCGAAGCCCGAGCAAACTTGGTTTTTCCACTTTGGATTCTTCGCTCCCGAAACACTTTTGGGGGTAAATTTAAAGTCCCCGTTTTGGTACTTAGGATGCCCTACGCACTGAAAAGGAATCTCTGTGCCTCGACCAATGCTTACGGCAGTTCCCTCTAACAATCCCAAAGTAGGATAAAAGAATACAGACTTCATATTCGGTAGGTTAGGGGAGGGCTTAATGGGTAATTTATAAAGTGTTTTATGGGTGTATCCTTTGCATTTGATGACCTTTAGTTCGCATTTTACCCCGCCTTTTAGCCATTTTTCTCCGTTAATCATTTGTGCCAATTCGCCCACTGTAAGTCCGTGTACAATAGGAATCTGATGCATCCCTATAAAGGATTGATACTCTTTTTCCAGTACAAAACCATCGATGTAAAAACCATTAGGATTCGGGCGGTCTAAGATCAAAAACGGAATCTTATTCTCGGCACAAGCTTCCATTGCCAGGTGCATTGTGGATATGTAAGTGTAAAAACGCACCCCCACATCCTGAATGTCGAAAATAACAATATCCACCCCTTTAAGTTGCTTGGTAGAAGGCTTTTTGTTTTTGCCATATAAAGAAATCAAAGGCAATCCGGTTTTAACATCGGTTCCGTTTTTGATATGACTCCCGGCATCGGCAAGTCCTCTAAACCCGTGTTCCGGAGCAAAAATTTTCGTCACGTTAATGTTTAAGGACAATAATTTGTCCACCAAGTGCTCTTTGCCAATGAAAGAGGTATGATTGGCAATAACAGCAACTTTCTTTCCTTTTAAAAGAGGGAGATATAGCTCTGTTCGTTCTGCCCCTACTTGGATTTTGGGATAATCTATCGCAAAAGACGATAAACAAAACATAACACTCAAGGATAATAAAACAAATCTTCGCATAAAACTTATATTTTTGTGTACTTTTACAAAAGTAATTTATTTTAACTTACAAAGCCTTTGGAAATTTGAACAGTTCACTTTTTATAGCCAAACGAATTATAAAAGCCGGTAAAAGCTCGCAGAAGAATGCTCAAACTATTATTAAGATAGCAACTGTAAGCACCGTTTTGAGTACCGCCGTTATGATACTGACTATTTTTATCAGTGATGGGTTTAAATCCAACATCATTGATAAAGTGAAGGGCTTTGGTTCCGATATTCAAGTTACCAATTATGATGCCAATCGTTCTTTTGAGTACCTGCCTATTACTATTGACTCCACAAAACTGAGTAAACTTCGGGCTATTAGCGATGTGCAATCTATCAAAAGTTTTATTACAAAACCTGCAATTATCAAGTACCAAAACCAGAACGAAGGAACCATCCTAAAGGGGTTCTCGAAAAACGAAGATTACGAATTTTTTCAAAAGCATTTGGTTAAAGGGCGTTTCCCCGATTTTGAAAACAAGGAGATTTTAATATCCGAAACCCTTGCCAAGAAACTGGATGTGCATATTGGAGATAAGGTGTTGTTTTACTTTATTCAGGAGCCGATTAGGTACCGAAAACTGACTGTTAGCGGATTTTATTCGACCGACATTTACGAGATAGACCTCCTTTTTGTGATGGTAGATTACAAGATGCTTCAAAAGCTTAATGCTTGGGACAAAACACAATGTAGTGGTTATGAAATCAATGCCCCACAGGAGCAAACTCTTAGCAAGGTTCGGCAAATTTTACAGCCTGTTTTTTTTGCTGAAAATCAGGATATGAACCTAAAAGTTTCCGATTCTAAGGAGCGATTTCCGCAATTTTATTTCGGCTTCGATTTATTTACAACAAATGTTTTAATTATTATATCTCTGATGATTGCCGTAGCCGCCATTAATTTGATTTCGGCACTGTTAATTATCATCATCGAAAACAAAAATATTGTTGGATTGATGAAGTCTTTCGGAGCCAGCAACGGTAGTATTCGCAATATCTTTGTTTACATTTCTTTTCAGTTGGTTATCAAAGGTTTGCTTTGGGGGAATGTGTTGTCGTTAAGCATCGCAACTATTCAGTATTACTTTAAAGTTATTCCTTTGCCTCCAAAACATTATTACACCTCTTTTGTCCCTATCGGCTTCGATTGGTGGGGACTTATTGCCTTAAATATCACGACCATCGTGCTTATTAATCTGTTTTTGCTATTTCCGGCATCTTATATTAGCCGCATCTCTCCGGTTAAGGTTATTAAGTTCAATTAATGTGAATTCGAGATGAGCTCACGTTATTTTATTTTGGGCGTTCCCCTCCGGGTCGGGCTTTCCGTTCCAATCTTTTGTTCGTGACCTCACAAAAGGATTTCCTCTTCAATCCCTAACGCAGAGGCGTGTGCAATGCTTTCGCGAGTGTAAAAGAGGCGAAAGTGTTGCGTTTCCAATGGGTTTTGCGTTTCCAATGGGTTTAAACCCATTGGAGAGGGCATAATTTTATAAATTTCTTATTTTTTTTCTTTGTTTTTTTATAAAAACTAACAAATATATGAGAAGTAGAGTTGTTGTAAAAGATGAGGAAATTAAAACCAAATTTGCATAATTAGAATTGTTAATTTTCAAATAAGCTCCGTAAAAAGAAGAAAAAAGAGTTAATGCACCTAAAAAATACAAGCCATATTTATTTACCATAATAATTTGAATTAGATAAACAAAAGTACTATTAAATAAGTAATAGAGTTTATTCTTCGTATTCAATTACAGCAGAACCAACCAATTTTGTTTTCTTATAAAAAGATAAAGAATCTTTATTGTTCGTTTTTTTTGTAACATATACGCTGTCGAAAGGAATAACTTCATTAGCTTCTTTTGGTAATTGAATAGCTGTACTTTTAACAGTATTTATGATGTTCTCTTTCCTGATTTTTTCTCCACTACATCCAAATGCGAAGATGCAAGTAAAAAGAATGCTACATTTTATACCAATGTGTTTCATAATCAACTTATTTGCCATAATTCTAAAAATTTTACATGTTAATAACAATACAAAGTAATCTATAATTTTGTTTAAATATTACAGTTAAAAAAATGAATAAATACAGTTTTTTACCTGTACTTTTATATTTAAGAGTTTTTACCTTTGTTAGATTAAACAAAGATAAAGTGAATGTTGCTATTGTAGAAGACCACAATATTGTAAGGAAGGGAATTATTGAAATTGTTCAAAGTTTTGGAGATTTCAATTTTGTTATAGAATCGGATAATGGAAAAGATTTTATAAGCAAATATCAAGAAGTAGAAGATAAGCCGGATATTTGTATTGTAGATATACGGATGCCCGAGATGGATGGGTTTGAATTGGTACAATACATTAAAGAAAACTTATTAGATTTGAAAATACTTGTTTTGACAACTTATGATGAAGAGTATTACTTGATAAAAATGATTAAGTTGGGAGTAAATGGGTATTTGTTAAAGAATTGTCATCCTGAAGAATTAAAAGCTGCCTTAATGGCTATCTACGAAAATTCATACTACTATAATAATATCTTTTCAAAAAGACTTCAAGAAATGGTAGCCACAAAATTTATAAGGTTACCAAATATTACAGATAATGAGAGAGTTTTTTTAGAGATGTGTGGAGAAGATTTAACATACTCTCAAATTGCAGAAAAATTAAATAAATCACAAAGAAGCATAGAAGGGTATAGGGATAGCCTTTTTAGGAAGTTTGATGTTAATAATAGAGCTTCTTTAGTTCTGCTTGCTGTTAAGATAGGTATCATAAAAGTGTAATTTGTATGAATGATTATTTTACGCCAATTATTTTATCTATTTCATTTATTAATTCTATTATTTTGATTTATGACCTTGTAGAATACAATAAATATAAGAGGGAAAAAGAAAAGAAAGATTTTAAAAGAAAAATAGAACAAATTAAGGATAAAGAACGGAGACAGTTAATTAATTATATATCATCGGA
>PDWI01007272.1_pt1 | contig 26791 bp, 13 predicted proteins | sample 1430891 | NCBI WGS metagenome assembly PDWI01 (sample SAMN01162508, study PRJNA174530) | Oral metagenome, whole genome shotgun sequencing project. | biome: Marine environment; feature: Marine mammal; material: Swab sample of the gingival sulcus; isolation source: swab sample of gingival sulcus...
TACACCTAAGTACTTCAAGAACAGCCGGTCTCTCGCTACGGACTCAGTTGACCAGCGATGAGTTCCCATAGCTGTTTGTATCTCGGTGGTTTCAATGCAGTCGAACCAATCCAGAATCTGAGCTAAAGAACGCTGTGAAATCCAGTTTTTCAGTTGCTGCTCGAGTTGGATAAGTGCTTTCGTTTTTCCTGCATCCTTCTTTCCTAGTCTGTCTTGCACTTGTTTGATTTTTTTCATCAGGAAACAATGATATCCCAATGCGATAAATTGTGTGAATTGCCTTCCCCGTAAGTTGTCGGGATACCATGTACGTGGCCGTGCTCCATCAAGGCGTCCCTTTTGTGTGCCAAAGAGCTCTTCGATTTTTTCTCGCAGACGATAGTTCTCAAGTGCGGTAAAGGTGTCCATGGATTGGTTGCTGACGAGCGCAAAGTATCCAAAGTCGTTCTTTGCCTTAGCAATGGCATTGTCGTTAAAGCTTACTTTCAACTGGCCTTTTCTTCCTTTTTTAGAGCGGATCAGGTAAGTGTCTATTTTCTTTTGTGCTGATTTCGTAAACTCCGTTTTTCCTTCTTCAACTTGTGCCTTTAGTTCCAGTAAGCTTTTGCGGAATGCGAGTTCTTTTTTAGCTTTGTTTTCATGAGAATAAAAAACATGAACATACAGACGACGCAAAAAGGTTTCACTCTCGCCAGCAACCAGGCCATTGCGTGTGCGCTGGCGTATACGGGTGAACGGGTGCATTCTAAGTAATGTAGCTCCACAAATAGACGGATCGAAAGGGCATGTGCTGGACATGCGTGTCAGAGTGCCACGAAGTGCATCAACAGCCTCTCTGACCCAGAGAATATTTGGGTCAACCAAAGTCAGAAACTTGACGTTGCGCAAAGCAAATTGCATCATGTTTTTCTGGCTGTAGTAGCCATTGTCCGTTACGATTAACGGCTTTTCAAAATCAAGAAACTTGAGCTGTTTGAGCGTGTTTTCAATGGACAGGACATCGGGTATGTTACCAGGTTGTTTTGAAAAGGCCATCGGTTCACGAGACTCCACAGAGTAGAGCGTCAAAAGTTTAATCGTGTGGAGTCCGTCACCGTCTTTGTTAAACCCTCGTCGTGCCTCTGACTGATTTTCAGAGTAGGTTGAGATCGTCGTTGAGTCAAACGCTAACACAGGTGATTTCCCAAGTCGTGAGGCTCGGGCTGAAAAATAGCTCTGTATTCCTTCTTCATTGCGACCAACAGTCTTAAAGAGATTGCTATACACATCTTCGGTTATGGCTTCATGATAGGGCAGAGGGTGCATGACCTGCCAACTTTCAAGACGAGGCAGCGTGTTTCCGCCAGAACCTATTAAGTAGCGTGCGATAGAGAGTATCTTCTCCGCCTCCCCTTTATAAAACGAGCTTCGAACATCATCGTCAATGCCTGAAACTTTGCCGACCCATTCCATAATATCTGTGAGGCCAGTGTGGTGGCGTGTTACCTGAACAGGCCTTGCTTCGCCTTTTGGTTTTTTAGGTCGAGTTGGCACGATTTCCTGTGTCCCCTTTTTAATTTTTCCCAAAAGTTTCTGGCTGACTGTATAGGTTTTCCTGGTCTTTTCGTTGTAAGCCGTAATCCGTTCATAAACGTAAATATCCCCATTACACTATTTAAGTGCAAGAAAAAAGCACGATTTTTCAACAAAATGGTGCTTTTTAACAGACTTTTAAGCTTAACGTGGGTACTTTATACGATTTTCAGGGTATAATAGGGTAAACTTCGAATGCTTTCGTAGGATGAGCCATGTTTCGATACCTGTACTTAGTACCCATTTTGTTTTTGTTTTATTGCGAGAAAGGGGAGCCTGTCATTGAGCAGGATGCCATTTTATTGATTTCAGCATCACCGTCTACAATTTACAATTTTGGTGATACGTCAATTATCACGGTTCAAGCTGTTGAGGCTGACGGTCGACCAGTGTTAGATGGAACATCCCTGCAATTTACCTCCACAGGAGGTTCTATTATTCCCAGTGCCACCACTAAAGATGGTCAAGCAAAGGTAGTGTTTACAAGTGATGCCCAGGTAGCAGATGTAACGGTCACAGTTCAATCAGGTTCTATAGGTGCAGACGGCTCTGTTTCAACTGTTATTTCGATCCAAGATAGAAATATCGCCATTGGCAATACGGTTATGGGCTTAAATCCATCTAACGTAAATCAGGCAGGAGGTCAGGTTGAAGTAATTTTGACTGTACTTGATGCAGCAGGATTGCCCATTCCACATAAGCCTGTTGTGTTTTCATCTGATTATGGCGTATTGTCGAGTAATGGATTGGCCAGAACAACCAACGCATCTGGGCAAGCTTTTGATACATTGCAGCTTCAAACTATTCCTTCAGGCATGGAATCCATAGGCCTGAAGGCACTTGTAGGCACACAAACAGTTGAAGCAAATTTGACTGTTAGTCAAAATCAGAACCCCATATCTCTTTTTACTTCAAGCCCTGAATCGGTTCAGGCCGGAGATATGATTTATTTTAACGGTAGTGAATCCTCGGATCCCGATGGCCGTATTTCCAATTGGGAGTGGTCCTTTGGAGATGGGCAGTTAGCGGTGGGTGAAACCGTTTCTCACTCTTACCAACAAGCGGGAGTCTACAAAGTCACACTCAAGGTAACGGATAGCCAGGGAAGCCAAGTCTCAAGCTCACAATCTATCACCGTCGGTAACAATGAAATACCAACGGCGGATTTTACTTATTCACCTGCCAACCCCAGAGTCTATGATTTCGTCTTGTTTAATGGACAGTTAAGTACAGATCCTGATGGCGAAATAGTTTCGTACCAATGGCGTTTTTTAAGCGGAATTACAAGAGAAGGGCCCACCGTAAGCTATGCTTTTGCAGGAGCGGGTTCTTATGTCGTATCACTGACAGTAACAGATGATTCCGGTGGGAAACACACCGTTAGTAAAACCATAACGGTTGAAGGCAACCAGACACCCATAGCGGATTTTATCTTTTCACCTACTAATCCAAGAGTGGCTCAACGGATTACCTTTGATGGTAGCATTTCAAGTGATCCTGACGGAACCATTTCATCTTATCAATGGAATTTTGGCAATGGAAGCACAGCAGAGGGTGCTTCTAGGATAACGAGTTATGGTAAACAAGGTACTTATCAAGTTCAGTTGACAGTGCGTGACGATGATGGCGGGCTGGGTTTTAAACAAAAAAACATTACAGTTAACGGGAACGATGCCCCACAGGCGTCATTTTCTTACACTCCTGCTGCTCCGAAACTCAATGAACGGGTTTCCTTTGATGGGACTGCTTCAAGTGATCAAGATGGTTACCTTATTTCCCACAAATGGAATTTTGGAGATGGGGCAACTGGTTCGGGACCCACTGCCTCTCATATTTATCTGACTCCTGGCAGTTATCAAGTCGCCTTAACAGTGAAGGACAACGATGGAGGAACGGATGTTGCCACGGAAACGGTAATTGTTGATCGTGGAGGTATTCCACAAGCTGAACTTAACCTCGTTCCACAAACCATTGCACCGCCTGAAGGACAGGTTCTTCTGGATGCCAGTTCAAGTTCCGATGCAGAAGATGCACTGGGAGATTTGCGTTTTACCATAGCGGCTTTTGCCCCTTCCCACGTTCAGATAGAGATACCGGATGGCTACGGTCCCGTGCGTGAGGCATCGCTATCAGATCTCCAATTAGGCGATCAGGTCATCTTTGTCCTTACGGTTCGCGATCAGGATGGAAATGAGGCGACAGACTCTAAAGTCCTGACGGCTTCGGTAGGTGAGACCAATCAAAGTCCAAATGCAGTTTTTACAGTGAACCCGGCAAGTTTGCAAGAACCAGGAGGAAATGTCATTCTGGATGCAACTGAAACCACAGATCCCGACCATCCGTCCAGTAGCTTGACCTATGAGTTTGCTGCGCAAACCTCAGGCAATGTCATAGTCAATCTGGACTCCACCCAAACAGGACCTGTTCAAACAGCAACAATCAGCCAGGCCGTTGAAGGGGATGTTGTGGCGTTTCTGCTGACAGTGACGGATCCACTTGATGCCCAGGGATGGCATACCGAATCTGTTATCATTACAGCAGCAGCAAGTAATCATGCTCCAACAGCAGCCATGGCGATGAATATTCCCCCACAAGTTTCAGTTAACAGTTTTACAAATGGCACTCTCGAGATTACATTAGATGGAACAAATACCCAGGATCAGGAAGATACGCTTGAGCAGTTAAAATGGAATTACACAGGTTCATCGAGTAGCGAAACAGTTTCGGTAGTGATTACACCTTTTGAGCCAGGAAAAGCTCAGGCTGTCGTATCGGGATTACAGGCTGGTGATCAGGTTAATATGATTTTAACGGTGACAGATACAGGGCAACTTGATGATTCTGCTGTGCTTTGGTTTGAGATAACCGAATAATTGGTCAAGTGATATGCCTCGCTATCGATACGAAGGACTAAAAGACGGCGAATGGGTCGAGGGCTTTCTCAAAGCGGACAGTGCCATTGAAGCCGAGCAGGCTGGTTTGGAAAAAGGCGTTTATATCGAGACATTAATTCAAACCGGTCGTCATAAAAAACTATCTCAAAAAGAACTTTTGCAATTTACCCAGGGAATGAACTCCCTGCTAAAAGCAGGGCTTCCGTTAAAAGAAGCAGCGAATCTTTGGACAGAAGACGCAAAAGATCCTGAATTCTGGAATCAACTTTTCAGTCATGTCCTTGCAGGAAAAGCTTTATCAGAAGAAATGGAAGAGCATGCATTCCCACCCTACCTTGTGGCCATGACGCGGATAGGAGAAACGACAGGGCGCCTACAAGAATCGTTTGACTATTGTGTGTTGTATCTTCTTGAACAACGCAAACTCAAACAAACCTTGGTATCAGCATTGACATACCCTGCCATGGTTCTTTGCGTCGCCTTCATCGCCATACTGATCCTTTTTTTGTACGTGATGCCCGTTTTTGAAGAAATGTATCAACGCTATGATTCTCAGTTGCCACTTATTACCCAGTGGTTGATGGGCAGCATGTCCTTTATTCGGGCGAATTGGATTTCCCTTCTTTTTGTAGTGGTGGGAATCATAGCTGTCCTTAAACAGACATCAAAAACAAGGCGTTTTAGAGAATGGCGAGATCAATGGATACTTGTTTTCCCTGGGCTTTCTGTCTTCTCGAAGCAGTATTTTGACACACTTATCTGTCAATCTCTTGGCAATTTGTTAACTTCGGGTGTGGGTATTCTTGAGAGTATGCATATTCTGGTTCCCTTGGTGTCCAGTATCCCTATCCAAAAACGGTTACAGGAAGCAACTATCTGGATAGCTCAAGGTGTCAGCCCGGCAGAGTCCTTTGATAAGGAAAAGCTCTTCAACAAGCGTATACGTCGTATGATTCGGGTAGGGGAAGAATCCGGTGATTTGGGGGATGTCCTGACTCAATTAGGGCAAATTGAGCTTGAAACCCTGCAAGCGCGATTAAAATCATTTACCAATGTTCTAGAGCCGCTTATTATTATTGGAATCTCAATAATTATCGGCGTCATTTTAACCGCACTCTATTTACCGATGTTTGATATTGTTCAGGCTATGGGGTAAAGTATGTATCATGAAGGCATAAATATGAAACAAAGAAAACAAGGATTTACTCTTACCGAGCTGTTAGTTGTCATTATCCTGGTTGGCATTTTGGCTTCATTGGCGATCCCGAGATTCGGACGTTCCACCAATAAGGCTATGGAAACAGAGGCAAAATTGGCATTGCTTCAGGTTCAAGAACTCCAGAAAGTATATTATCTTGAGCACAAATCCTTTTCGAAAAGCCTGGAAGCAATTGACTTTGAACAGGAAGAGACGATCAAAGATGATCCCGAGGAGGGGACAGCCAGATATAAAATTGAAATCATCGATGCCAATGATGAGGATTTTCATGCTCGGGCTGTTCCTCAGGTTAAAGGGCTGAGAACCTACAGAATTCATAAAAAAGGAAAACCCAAAACAGAATGATCAACTCTGAAACTCGCACCTATATTGAGGGATTAAATTTCCAAGTTGTTGACGATACACAGGGTCGAGTTTTGCTTTCCTCAAGGCAGCCTCCCACAGACGAAGCTTGGAGGGCTGTCTGGCATGTTTTAAACGGTAAAATTCAATTTGTTCCGTTTACTCGAGAGATACAGACAAAGGCATCCAATATGGAATCGAAATTGGATTACCAAGAGGTGGAAGAACTCGCAGAAAAAATCCTCATTCAGGCATTAAACGAAAAAGCATCTGATATTCATCTTGAACCCAACGAAAGCCAATTGAAAGTCAGGTTTCGACTTGATGGACAACTCGTGCGAAAACACCTTATTCCTGATGAAAAAAGAGCTCACTTGATGGCCCATCTAAAAATACGTTCGAATATGGATATTGCCGAGAAAAGAAGACCGCAGGATGGACGAATCCAAATCAACCACCATGGACAGCAAATTGATTTCAGAGTGTCAACTTTACCCACACATCACGGTGAGAAAATGGTTCTCCGACTACTGGATAAAAGAGATATTCTAATGGATTTGGATCACTTGAGTATGCCCAAGTCTGTTCAGGAACCCTTGAGAAGAACCATTGCCTCACCCTACGGTTTGATTCTGGTAACAGGGCCAACGGGTTCAGGAAAAACAACTACTTTATACAGCTGCCTTCAAGCTATTCAATCAGAGTCCTTGAATATCATGACGGTTGAAGATCCTATTGAGTACCAGTTAGAAGGAATTAGCCAAACGCAGGTTAAACCTGAAATTGGTGTAACCTTTGCCTCTACACTGAGAACTTTTTTGCGTCAGGATCCCAATGTCATTATGATCGGGGAAATGCGAGACACTGAAACAGCAGAGCTAGGGGTGAGAGCATCCCTAACCGGGCATTTAGTTTTTTCCACACTCCATACCAATGACACATGCAGTGCCATACCACGCTTGTTGGACATGGGAATCCCCGCCCACCTTTTAAGCGGTTGCTTATCTTGTGTTCTGTCGCAACGGCTTATTCGAAAACTCTGTGAACACTGTAAACAGCCAGATCAGCAAGCTATCCCACATCTGCAGGCTATTTATAAAGCATCGGGTTGTGGTGCATGCTATCGGACGGGTTATAAAGGGCGTTGTGGTCTGTTTGAATGGTTACCCATCGATCAGGACTTGCAGAAACTCATCAGCAAACGGGCTGATGTGATACAAATTCACGAGTCAGCAATCAAAAAGGGGTTGATTCCTCTAAAGGAATCGGCCATGGGCTTAGTGAAACGAGGCATAACAAGCTATGAAGAAGCAATAAGGGAAACAGGTCTATGATCATATTTTTGCTGTTTATGCAACTCCAAACTCCTGAAGGGATAATCCCACAATATTTGAAAAAAGACATTCCATTACCGGGCTTTAACGCCCGGGACGTTTCCATTGCCGAACTCTTTCACCAAATCTCCAAAGAGCAAAGAGTCAACATCGTAGTTGATACCCAACTTCAGGAAAAGGTGAACATTCAATTGCATCAAACTTCTCTGAATGAGCTGCTCCATTATTTTGTGTCGGCCTACGGTCTTGAGTGTCGAGTCATTGGAGGTATCATCCATCTCACACTGCCTGAACCTGAAGAAGTTCCCATTGTAAATGAAATACAATGGGATGCAGCTAAAAACTCGCTTGCCTTTGATTTGACAGATCTCTCCTTGCGTGAATTCGCTCGTCAGTTAACTGAAAAAACAGGAAAAAATGTAATCGTGCCAGAAAAGAGTATTAAAGGGAAATTAACCGGTTTTCAGGGTGCTCTGCCCTTTGATAAAGCGCTAACCGTATTCATGCAAAGCAATGGTTTTGATGTTCTCATAGAGGACGAAGTCTATCAACTCATCAACCAGACCCGAACCTCTGTAGCTCAAACAGCGACCAAAGAACCTTCAGAAACTCAAAAGAAATCATCAGAAGTAAAACAGGTTTCCAGTGTAACTGAAACCAAACTACAACCCAATGACCCGGTAATGGTTAAGAATGGTTTAGTGAGTCTTCATGTGAAGCAAATGCCCATTATGGAAATTTTTGAAAAACTGTCGACAATAAGTGATATCAATTTCTGTATCTATGGTGAGTTGAAAGAGCAAATTACCATCGATGTGGTGGATCTAACCCATACTGAGTTGCTTGATCTCTTGTTGAACAACACCGAATACACTTATGTTATCGATAAAGGGATGTACCTGATTGGGGAGAAAACGGCCAGTATGTTCCTGAGTTCGGAGTTGGTGCCTTTCAAACACATGAATGCTGAAATGATGCAAAAAATCCTGCCCGCATCAATCACAGAAGGTATTACCGTAACCATGGTAAAAGAACACAACAGCCTTTTGCTTACCGGTCCAAAAAATAAAGTTCAACAAGTTAAAACTTTGGCAGAAAGCATGGATTTGAATATCCCTCAGGTATTAATTGAAGTGTTGGTTGTTGATTTCTCAACGAATGATGATCGAGATATTGGGGTTAAGATTACCAATGGCGAGAATGAGTATTTCCCCGAACTGGATTTAACACTTGATGGTTTTCGAGGAGAAGATGGTGGTTTTAGCATACGCCGCCTACCCTCTAACTTCTCATTGCGCATTAAAGCCATGGAAACAAACGGTCGTGCTAAAGTCATTTCCAAACCCCACATTGCAGCACTTAATGGCCACGAAGCTGAAATTGTCATAGGAACCAAACAGTTCTATCTCCTGAAATCTGAGGAACTGGTGGGTAATGAAAATCCAAGGGTTCGTACAACAGAACGTGTCGAAGAAATCGAAGCCAATATCAATCTGAAAATTACGCCCTGGGTCAGCAGTCACGGTGAAGTAACAACAGTGATTGAACCCTCCTTCACAACGTTTCTAGGAAGCGTTACCGGGAGTGTTCCCCCTCCAATCAGTACTAGGCAATTGAAATCTACCGTGAGGTTGAAAGACGGAGAAACCATTATTTTAGGTGGCTTAATTGAAAACTTCACCACACGGGATTTGGCAGGTGTTCCGTTTATAAGCCGCATACCTCTCTTGGGCTCCCTTTTCAGAAACACAAAGACCAATAATAGAAATTCAGAATTGGTCATTTACCTGACGCCGCACGTATATTATGGCGATGAAGGTTCTGTGGAGTTCATAAAAGAAGAGGAAGGGTTGGAATATCAACTGGATATCTCCAAACAAAAGGAGGGAATCAAGGCAGATTACCCCAAAAAGAAAAGCTGGTGGAAACGCATGAAAGAGAGGCGAGCAAAAAAAAAGAAAAAGGTGACGACACCCAATGACCTCCCTTGATACTTCTATGATTTGGAGTAAGTTGCTTCAGCATTCAAGACGATACGCATCGCTCACATTGAAGCAGCTCCATGTCCAATACGACGGGCAGGATCTGATCTTTCCAGAAGGCACCGTGCAGAACAGTCATCAAGACTGGAAGCAACAGCTATCCAGGTACATTCAAGAAGAGAAGATCACGTCCCTGACTATTGAATATCAAGGCCCTGATTTGTGGATTCTGAAAAAGCCAAAACAGGAAAAAAAACTACAATACTGGTTGACCAAGCAGTTGCCCCCGGGGAAAAGGCTCAATGATTATCAGGTTTCTTTTCATGCGTTGAAAGACCACGATTTGATTGGCCTTATACCGAAATCTGCTTGCAATGCCTTTTTTGAGTTATCAGAAAGGCTGGGGTTACTGGAGTGTGCCATATTCGGCATTCCCCTTGAATTTGCACCGGAAACAGGTTCATCCTTATTGTCGTATAGAAAAATCAATTGGTATATTGAAAGAAATCGAGCGCGGATTAAACGCATTATTCCCATCATCCCCGGTGAGCCCCCTTTTGGTAACCTTGTTTCCTGCCCAAAAGTAGAGCCTGGCCGGGGGAAACCACTGTTTCAATGGTCTGACCCTAAGCAGAATGCCAGACAAAAAGCCTATCGCGACAGGGTTTTCCTCAAACGGGCATCTTTAGCTGCAGTTCTTGTCATGGGCCTGGCTTGGGTCTTTCTTTTTTTGGGAGAAAGATATTGGGATATCAAGCTCAACAAAGTGACCGAGGCCTTATCAAAGAGGGAACTCCACCAAAAACAATACATGGCTACTTTTCGCGAATATGAATCGCTGGTTGAGGAATTGGAAGGTTTAACTTCTGTTATGGAGGATCGCGTACCCGTTGCGGTCGTTTTTCGCCAAATAATGCGCCAATGCCCTCATTCCTTTATTTTTACAAACATGCTTTATCAACATGAAACGCAGAGTTTCATTGTATCGGGTTATGCTCCCAATCAAGCTCAGATGACTTATTATCTCAATCAATTGAAAAAGACCTATCCTCACACAGCTATGGATTTGGTTTTATTCCGGTTGCAGGCCGAACCCATTAACGATGAGCTTCTTCAAACCAAGGGTGTGGTAAATGGCATGTATGCTTTTAATATTTCACTAAGGTGGAAATCATGAGAAGAGGTTTTACCTTGGTTGAACTCATGACGGTCCTGTTGTTAACAGGTATCCTGCTCTCAAGCCTTTTTTTCTTTACGTTTTACTTCTGGAAAAACCATATGGACCATATGTCTCATTTGCAATTTACGGATCAGAAGCAGGTTTTTATGGATTGGATCCATGAACAAGTAAGAAACAGTGTAACTCTTACAATTGAAGGAGGAAAGATGACCTGTCAATTGAAAGATGGCAGCAAGGTGGAACTTCAGGGCGCGGAATTCAATGGACTGCCATTCTTTACAGAGGAAACAACATGTCAATTTCGGCAAGATAAAGAGAAGACCCATCTCATTGTCATTCTGCAACAGGGGAGGTGGAAGGAAAGAGCAGAAGTCTGGGTGCAGGAAGACCCCATGTCTGTATGGGTAGAGGGCGAAGTTCCATGAATACCTTGCTAAGTAAAGAGTTGCTTGTACTTGCTCTTCTGACGTTTTTCATTGTTTTTATGCTCAAATGGCTGATTTTACCTCAACTCAATGAAACACAAGCTATGTTTCGAGAGTTCAGGACGATGCGAGTGCAGGAACAAATCCAAGAATCAGAGTCACTTCCCCTTCTTGAAGCCAGATTAAAACGAGCGAAGATGATTCAAAAAAGGCTGAGCTATCGGGAAGTAGATTACAATCCCGGTGACTTTTCCAAACTCCTGGAGGATCTGATTGAAAAAACAGGCGTGCAATTGTGGTCACTTACACAGGAAGAGCCCCAACTATGGCGTTTGCAAGTTCGAGGCTTGTCAAAAGAACTTACATTGTTTTTATATCACTTCGAGGCAAGTCCCTATTGCCAGCTTGTGGAGCAATGTGAAATGGACATCACTCCGGAAATGAACATGAACTTAACCTTTAGGACGCGTTATGATATCCAGGAAGAAACTCTTAAATAGCATGCTCATGCTATGCGCACTTTTAATCTGGGGCTGGAACACGCAGCTGTTGAGATCGTTGCCCAAGTATAAAGAAAAAGAGATGCACGCCATTCCTGATTTACCCAGAAACTGGGAAAAGATCTACAATGAAATGGAATTGCCTGATATGAGTTTCGATCCGTTTAACCCCTATGGGAAAGTCGATGTCAGACAAATTAAAAAGAAACCTAAAAGTCATGTTAATTACGAACATCTGCCAAAAGGGGCATTTATCCTCGTCCTTGAACGTGAGGGATACATTGAGGCCGTTTTTAAAGAAGCGTCGGGTCAGACACGATCATTAAAAGAAGGCGACCGCATTGAACGCTGGATCGTAGAATCAATTAGCCTGAACCAAATTACCCTTAAGCATCAGAATTCTGGAAAAACCCATGCATTTGAACTGCCCTAGAAAAAAAAGGAGAGGAGCCGCCTTGTTCATGATGCTGGCCACCTTGGTGATTGCGACTGTTTTGATCACTTTATCCATCAAGGTTACCAGCACTTCCATGCAGAAGAGAGCCAACACAAGAAAAAGATTGAAAGCGAGGTTCGCAGCAGAATCTGGTATCTCTTATGCGCAGGCCAGACTGCATCATGCACAGCAAATGGGAGACTTACGTGTATTAAATGGTGTTTCTAAAAAGATGGACTCCAACACATATTTTGAGTTGGAAGTTGAGCTGGATCGCGGTTTTTTTAATGTAACAAGTATCGGCCATCATCTTGAAAAGAAGCATCGGGTTCAAGCTCTTTTAGGAAATCGAGCTCCTGATTTGACACAAAAAGCCTTTGTTCTTGAGAAAAGCAGTCACGAGCTGTATGCTTCGGGATCCACTCACATTGAAGGTGATGCAGTCTTGCCACAGGGAATGGTTATTTCAAGGTCGCTTCATGGCGAGCCTGCTGCTAAAAAGCCCGTTGTGTCAGGAAAGATAGCTGCATCCGAACAATTAAGAAAGCCAGATTGGAACCTTTTCTATGAGCAGGAAATGCATGCCTTCCTGAAACAAGCTCACCAAATTCAATACGGAATCAATAAACTGCCTAAAGGTAAACCAATGAAGAACAATCCTCAGAGTCGAATCCTGGAGCTGAAAGGAAGAACTATACGTTGTCAGGTACCTCTGAAAATTCCAGGAGAACTCAAAGAAATAAGAGGCCCTGGAGTCATTTTATGCAAAGGCTCTCTGGAGTGGACTCAACAGGTGGATCTTATCAAGAATGTTTGGCTTGTACTGGATGGGGATATCCATATTCAAACAGAGATGGCGTTTCAGGCCAATCTGCTTGCAACGGGAAATATCAAAGTCAGCGGAAAGCTGCAGGGAAGCGGCAGTATATTTTCTCTATCCGCGATTGAATTATCCGGGGGGACAAAGTTGACTCTGCCCACCACAATAGGTCTGATCTACAATTCAGAACTCTCCCCGAAAACACCCAAACAGTTGATCTTGGGAAAAGCAGAGATTTTAGGCACGGTGTTTGCCTTTAAAAAAACAACTCAACAATGGCTGCCATGGATACAAGTTGAACCGGAGTGTCAATTCACCGGTTATCTCATAACCAACGGACAGACACAATTAAAAAGTGCAATGAAGGGATTTGTCTATACAGGTGAGCTGGTGTCCCGTGCAGGAGCTCAACAGTTCTTGAATTGGATGAAATCAATTGATATCAAACGGCAACAGGATCGAATTCAGTGGGCATTACCTCCTGGAATGGGAGAGGAAGTGGAGGTTCTCACATGGCTGCAAAGGTAAATCCCGGCTACTCCCTGGTCGGTGTCTTATCCGCTATGATCATTTTTATGATTGTTTTAGTGCCATTGTTAAAGCTGCAGGGAAATATCAGATCCAAGGTGTATGAAAAGAATACATATGACTGGCAGACCCTCATTGAAAGAGATCTTAATGAAATAAGAATGCAACAAAAACCACCCAAACAAAAGTTGATTGAAGCAGATGAAAAACCTACCCGGTATCGGTATTGGATTTATATACCTCAGGGCAAATCATGATAAGATAAAAGGTATGAAGGGCTCAATCAACACATATTTAAACATAGCAGAGCATCTATTTGCAAGTTATCGTTATGGAGGGCCAGATCGGTTTATTGAAGATTTACAAAAAAGAATCACTTTCATTATTGATAAACATGGGCAAGATGAGAGGGAAACCAATAGGAGAATAAGCTCTCTTGTTGGCATGACCTTGTCACACTTTTTAGAGAATGATGCTAACCGTGTTCTGGAGCACCAAATTTCTATATGTGAAAAGGCCTTGAGTTATAAAAATTCAGAACAAAAAACATCGTATCTCATAGAGGAAATGAGCTACTTTCTCACTGCGTTTGAAACAGGCAGCAAAAGACTATCGGAAAGTGTCATGAGCTTCATTAAAACATGCCGTGATTCAGAACTCAAAGATATGACGATTGAAAGTTTAGCTAAAAGATTTAAATATTCACCAGATCATCTCTCGCGAAAAATAATAATGGAACAGGGCATTCGATTAAGTAAAATCATCCTGGGGGAGAGGTTAAATAGAACATTCGAAAAGATGGCCAAGCTTGAGTGCCAGGAAGATATCAAAGTAGTAGCGAAAGATTTTGGTTTTGAAAATGCGCGATATTTTCGAAGCTTGTTCAAAAAGAAATATGGCGAACTACCCAAGAAATTCATAAAACGCAGGCAAAAGAAATAAGAGGGCGCTCTTGAAATATCGGTTTTTCTGCGTTTTGTTACGGATCTAGGTTTAAGTCATTTATAAACAGCCTTTAACGATTAGACAGATGTCGTTTTTTTTCTATTGAACTGTGCTTGTTTAAGTGATTATAATTTCTCCAACAAGATACGGTAACTGAATGGTTTTTTGACACAACAGTAGCATGTCAACAAACGATCATTAGACCAGATAATCAATCACGCGATTGTTTAGATGGTCGTCTTTTTTGTGATGTGCACTCAACACAGTGGAGGTCATAATTGGTTTTTTACGGTTGGAACATTCTTATGGGAATGATAGGTCGAGAGAATCGAGTTCCCGATCAAAAATTTGTAAAATCAATTGAAACAAGTGGATCAAGCTTGTTGTTGTGACAGAAACCTATCTTAAACAAAAACCTGTTTATTTGGTCTTTGGAGGATGAAGTCATGTTTCACAATCAAAAAGGAAAAAAAATAAAGCTGAAATCTTTCCTTATGAATCTCATATTGGTTCTTCAGTCGATGAACCCAATTGTTATTTTTGCTGATGAGCCTGTTACTGTGCAAGGTAAAGATGTTGCCTCTTGCTATGCACCTGACATAGCGCCCATGACGACCCACCTTCAACCTGTCAATACCAATACCAATTATATGTATAATTGGGTCTGGGAAGTTAGTCAAGCCGCCTCCATTACCAACGGTGAAAATAATTGTACGAATCCAGATGGATGGGTTTTTGGTCTTCCAGCAATACAACCTTTGAGTAAATCAGCTTTTCTTGGAAATCTGTACTCAATAGGACTCAACCCCACAACGTTGGCACCTGAAGGGATGGATTTGGATTTTTTCCCTTCACTTAAGGTTTCTGAGGCGCTAGAGCTTAAACCAATTTTAGGATATAGTGAAGATAGTAACCTTAAGGAACGCAATGTTTTAAGATACGGCCTTCCTAAAAATTGGCACTGGAATTATGGGGAACTTGTTCGTATTCTACCTCATCAGGAAAAGCAATTATTACCTGAGCTGGGTCTGAGGCTTGTTTGGGAAGAGGTAGACGGTGAGCTTGTAGAGGTAGCAAAGACAACTAGAGAGGATTTGAATTCATACGCGACAGACCCTCTCAATTGGAATTATGGTATCATTAACAACGCTCAGCAAAACCCTAATTGTTTTATCGAAACAACAGAGGCTATTAGTAATCATCGTGTTCCAGTACCGAGTGTTATCAAAACCTATTTTATGAATGCTGCTGGCCAGCACATTGAATTTTATCCAGACCCAGATCAGCTTTGCGATACAAATTGGGAACTAAATGATTCAGACAGTGCTAGAACATGGTACAGCATGAGTGGGAATTATCGCCTGAGCATGGAGCCAGATGAAAAATTTCATATTGAAACGCCCAACGGGCTGACCTTCGTCCTCGATGCCTATAAGGCTGAACTGGGCAAGGCAATGCCAGGCTTCGATGACGACAGCTTTTCTATCAGGTATCGAGTTGAAGAGGTTCGTGATGAATATGGAAACTATTTAGATATAAAGTACGATGAATTAAATAACCAAATCAAGGTTTTTGCAATGCGGGGTTTAAATAATTATATTTTTGGCAGTGCTAATAAAGCGCCTCTTGTCTATGAAATGGATGAACATAAAAGGCTTCGAAGTATGAAGCTTTTAAAAAACGCTGAAGAATATATGACCTATACTTTTCGGTATATCGATGACTTAATTCAGGCAGATAGCCTGGAAATACCAGAGAACTATTTAGAACAGTTTTCAATCGCACAAGATCTAAGTATATCTAACGATAAACTGACATCGTTTGTCGAGTCGGCACCGGTTGCTGAAGGACTTCCGTGCTATTTCAGTGTAGAAGCTGATGGTCTTGCATTGTATGTCAACTTCGATGATTTGCAATGGTCTAATCTTTATGATCAATTGCAGCTTCAATTAGACTTCAAAGAGCGTGATACTCAGCTCGCGGTTGAAGGATGTAGTGCGCCTATCTTTAAAATAAATAATGATTATTTTCAAATGAAAATCTCAAACATTGCAGATTTCCAAATGTATCCGCATTATACTACAGCAGGGGAAAAATATGTTAATGTGATGCCAGTTCTTGGGCGAAATGAACTAGACCCTAGAGTTGACTATCCCTATGACTCTGAATTAGGAAATGTTGCATTAACATACCCCGATAAGATTATGTTACAGCCATTGGGTGGGGCAGGTAGCTTTACGTCATCTTCTAGTTTAGTTACTGTTTATCCTGGCATTAAAAATGGTGATTGGGCTATTTCAGAGAATATTTGTATTCAAATTGACCCCTACGATGAAAATTACGATCCATCACAGCTGGATATTACCAGTATTGATCTTAAGGGTGCCAACATTCCCAACTCGAATTCTGATATATATTTAGTGCGCGAAGATAACTTTTATAGGATTGCCAACATTATCTTCCCGAAAGAGTCAAACAAAGGAGAAGAGTTATTCATCTTATACGATGATTCCACAACCAACCATCGTGAAATTGCCTCTGTTGTTCGAACGTTTCGTGAGATCGATTCACCAAGCCCGGGTATAGATCGTTTAGACATATTACAAAGAACAGATTACCAATATCAGCGAATTAGTGGACTGTTTACCCTTAATGAATTGGTTCCTGATGGCGGTGGCGGTTTTGGTTATTCCTTTTTAGATCAATATATTTCCTGCTCCTGTCATGCTGCTAATTACGTAAGCTCACATATTGGATTGTTGTTCAGGCGAACTGAAGAAATTGACACGCTGAGAAAAAAGACGGTTACTGTTTCAGGAGGGCTGGAAACCGACAGAACTTTAAAGACATACTACGGTGGTGTTTTTAATCCGACATTTGTGGGACAAGAGCTTGAAAATGCCCCAAGTCTAGAGCAACTCAAAGGGTTGTCTTCGAGTGCCCCCGTTTCTGACGCTGGTATTTGTAGCAATGTAGAATGGACCTTGAGTGCCAGACCTTTTAAAATGACGTGGCAGATCAACCCAGATGGTTCAGCAACAGTCTATGATTTGAGTTCAAAAGGCCTTGGCTTTCCCAGTGAGGAAGCGGCCTACCTCAATGGAACAAGGGTATTTAAAACTTATTATTTTGAAACGGATTTTAAAGACAAACTTGAACAAAATAGACCCAGTTTGCTTTACTTTATAAATGATGCGTCCCAAACAAACGTATTGTTTGATGAACAGCCCAAACCGTTTTTCAGGTATTTACCTACCTATCCTCCTGCTAGTGAAACAACAGCTTTTTCAGATTACACAGTTGTAGAGGAAAATTATGAGCCTTTATCCATGGATTATTTATTCACTGAATCCACCTGTTATAAGGCTGACATTCAATTGTATGAATGGATCCCTCGCTATAAGTACAGCCTTTTGACCGATGACTGGTCCACCACGGGAAATCATGAACATTTTATAGACGAGACGATCAAGTCTGTATATGGTCGGGCTTTTTATGAGAAGGTGCTTAACACAAACAATAATAATTACAACGACGATGATAACGAATGCCCAGTAAATGACGTCGATAATTCAAAATGGATATCTTGGGAGGTTTCAGTTTCGGATATACTTAAAGAGAAACAACTGGATCAATCAAGCTTGTTAGCAAGTGCAAAGCAGTTTTTTTCAGGTGACCTGGTGAGCGATAATATTCAATTAACCATGCCAACCACTGGTGATCTTTTTGAAAATGTCAATATAAAGTGGAGTCAGGGAGGACGAATTTTCAACAGAACACCCATGAAGACCTTGAACCGGGTCATGCAGAGAGAAAAAATATGTGAAATGGTTCCCTATTTTGCCTATTCTTTGGTGGATTACGAGGGCTTGTCGTTTGATCCGACCCAGGGCGTTGTTGATACAAGTCAGATTTTGAACCAACTGGACTCAGGTGTAAGAATGAGCAATGGCGGCTATCTGGGACAATACACAACTGTGAATAATGTTTCAGTTGGGTCACCTAATGTGCTGGTGGCTGGTTGGTTTGACCAGCCATTTGTAGGTACCATAAAAGCTGGGGATTTCTTTTCGTACTCTGGAAGGTATTACCTGGTAAAAGAAGTAACTGAATACGGTGATTTGGTGTTTTATCCTTCGTTCGAGTACTCTACGCAAACGATCAATGAGCAAGTTCCTTTTGACTTCTATCGTTTTAGATATAACAATGAGATTCCATTTTTAGTGATTGCGTCACAATATTTGGGAAGAGATGAATTCGGTAACAGCTCTTTTCATGCTGAGCTGACATCAGCAGATTTTGATGATGATCAAGATACAGACATTCCCACTTTTGGAAAATTTGAAAATGCCCCATTAGTTCCAGATTTTGATAACTCAGTGCCTTCTGCTTCAAAGTACACCGTCAATGATAGTACCCAACCTTTCAATAATGACACCGTAAATTGGCGTTATTTTGGAAGAATCACAAGATCCTTTCAATGGAGCCATGGACCGTTCTGGGACTATTCAGCACAGTCTGAGCCTGAGGTGAATGATTCAAGTTGCCAGATCGGCTTTTTAACAGTTACCAATTATGATGATGCTCTTTATCCATGGTTACCCGTTAGCCAAAGATCGTATTTTAGACCTAGAATCTTGCCAGCGTTGTCCTTAAGTTGCTTGGAGGATGTGAGTTCTGATCCCAGTGAACATGACGAAGACCAACTTGATGTCATGTTTTACTATAAGCCTTCTGGTGTAGGTAGTACATCACCGTATTTCTTTGAAGATTCAAACCAACAAAACACTGGCAAGTTGGCTCAATCCGTTGCAATCAAATCGAAAGGAACAACAACTTTAAGTCTGCAATACAATTACACAAACTATAGCTATGATAATTTAGGCCGACTGGAAAAAACAATTGAACTATCAAGAAAAAGTGTTTATTCAGGCGATACACTTTCAAGCGATGAATGGTCCCCTGTTTCCGCCATGGTTTCTTCCTATGATTATTACCACCCATTACCAACTGAAGAAATCCAATATGTAGACTATTCTAGTCCAACAACAGCGATTACATGGAACAACAGTAATTATCCAGAACCCTATGGTGTAAAAGGCATCATGAATGTAGCAAATGATTTATCCAGTGCGATACCTGTCTCTAAAAAACTAATTGGCTATGATGGGAATCTTCGTCCGGTCGTAGAGGCTAACCTGGTGGAAGATGCTAGTGCTTCAGGCAGTTTAAGATGGTCAGTTTTTGGACCTATTACCCAGACAGATTACATATCACCTCTTCAAGTTGAAAACAGATCTTTCAAGCCGAAAACATTAATAACAGCCCTTGACCCATCTAATCTTCCAATGGGTCAATTATCCCAGTTGTCCAAATCAATACAGTACTTCAATGGTTTGAATCAACCGACGTTTTCATTTAATCAAAATGGAATTAATAGTTTAGTTTATGGTACACAAAGTCAATACGACATGAATATGAGGCTTGAGAAAGACTATTTTGAAGTTGAAACCCAGCAGACAACCTTTCCTACTTCTGGGTTTGGAGATTTCTTTGCCGGAAAACCCTACACAAAGACGGTGTATAATGCCAGGGGAGAAGATCAGGGTAGTGTTATTTATAGATACAGAGAACAAGGCTATGAAAGGGAGTCAGAATCCTGGACCCACCACAAGCGTGAAAATGGGCAGTTGAATATTTATTCCCTTCTTCTGTATAATTCAGGATCTGATTCTATCGATGAATATGTAGTAAAAAGACAAATCTTTGACCCTTATGGCAATTTAACCAAGGTGAACGACTTTATCATACCGAAAGAAGACTATCAGATATCTTTAGATGTTTTGAGTTTAAGTAATCTTACTACAACGAATAAGAAAAGCAACCTTAGACTTTATTACGATCGGTTTGGGAACGTTATCAAGACCGAAGTAAAAGCTCAGCCAGATGTAGCTGGTACAGCTATCCAAAGTCGCTATTTCAAATATGACCAGAAAAGTCGTCTCAGAGAAGAACAACATCCAGAATTAGGGGCGCTAGGTAAGGTAACCTACCAAGACTTTGATCTTTTTAACAATGCTGGTAAGGTTATTGAGTATGGAGGTGATGGTAGCTCTGTTAGGTTAACTGAACATTCTTTCAACGCACAAGGCAGTTTATTGCAAACTAAGAAAGCGAATACTTTGCAAACACCAATAAGCTACCTCCATAAAACAGACTTTGTTTATCAATACCAATTGGGCTCTAGTAGCTTATTCAAATATCCAAATTCACTGGCTTTTGTCCGTGTTATTGATCAATCTCCAAAACCTGAGCCTGATTCTGGGCAAGAGTTTTACGCCGTTGCATATGAAAATAAATACGATGAAAATACAGGTTTATTACTGAGCAGAGAAATGCGGCACTCATTGGGTTCTCATCTACCGGGATACGATGATACTATCGTTAATGAATCGAATGTTACAAATCTATTTTCAGAACATATCGATTCTTATAAGACTCTTAAAATGGAATATGCGTATGAAACATGCTCTGGAAAAATCACTCTCGATCGTTTGACTGCTTTTACTTATCCTACATCTCTAGAAAAATCAAAAGGGCTGATAAACCGTTCTAACAAACTCCAATTTTGTTATGATAATGGCACCCAGCAATTAACTCGTATAGACGATCTGAATTACGGGATTTCTGTAATACATCAGATACAATTTGGTCCAGGTGGCCAGGTCTTGAGTTATAAATTTGCTAACGGGCAAAGGATTAGCAAGGATCTGGATGAATTGAACCGACTGAAGCTTCTTAAATTCGAGCTATATCCAAATCGGCACTTCCATCATAAATACGGTTATGATTTAGGAGGACGAGTTGATTCGATACAACACACCCACTCTAACTCTAATAGTGGGGATTCTTTTTTCACATATGATGCAATTGGGCAACTTACCAATGCAGCAATTAGTATCAATCTCGATATAAACAGTCCCTCAGGTAACAAGCAAGCAAACTATGCATATGCTTATGACATGATGGGCAATTTAAACAGTGTAACAGTTCCAGATGATAGTTTCTTTACAATTGCGGTTGATAGCGAGAATAATCGTTTAATTCATTCCGGTTCTAGTATTAATAATTATACTACTTTTGGTGAAATGGAGGTCATTCAGGCATTAACAACAGATCAAACTGCGATAACAAATATGGGATACAACTTGGCAGGGCGTTTAACGAACGAAAGCCATGAAGAAGACACAGAGAACGGGAGCTGTAATATCACAAGTTATTATTACTACGACCCGTTTGGAATGCGTATTTACGTCGAAAAGGAAAAGACTCTTACCGGTGCTGTTACACCTGAAACGAATGGTTGCCTGTATGTCTACGATCAAAACAATCTTGTTATAAATGAGATAATAGATGAGGATAATCAAGCTAAGTGGGACAAAACTTATATCTATTTTGATGGAAAATCTAATGTAACCTATGAAGATTATAATCATACTCCGCTACCGGTTACAACGGAATCTCCCAATTTAAAAACACAAGGTTCTGTACTTGAGGCTAAAGTGGAATGGGATGAGGTTTTTAATGGATATGCTTATGATATTGAAGTTGCTGATGCCGACGGACATGTTCTTAAGTCATTCTTCGGTAATAAAGCTGACTATCAAACCCTTTTAAGATTCCAATCGGGACACTATCAGTATCGGGTACGCGAGCAGCATGGACCTTGGAGTGGTTGGCAATCTTTCGAAATTAAAGATGAAGAAACCTTATCAGTAATAGGCCATTACAAAATGGAAGGAAATGGGCAGGATAGCTCGTTTGAACAAAACCATGCCACAGTTGTAGGTGCGACAATAGCTCCTGGTGTCATTAATCAAGGCTATCATTTGGATGGGAATGATGTTCTTGCGGTCAATAACCCCAATAATTTTCCCGCCGGAGAAGGTGTTACACTTTCACTCTCAGCTTGGTTAAAACCTGAGCCTGGCGTAAGCCATAATCAAACAATTTTCTATCTTTCAAACGACAACAATATCAAACAGACGATTATCCAACTGAAACAAGATGGCCGATTTCGAATTAAAAAAGGAAAACAAACCCTCAATATCACTAATGGACCAAAGATACATTGGGGACAATGGAATTATGTAAGTGTTGTGATTGATCACAATAAGATGGATGTATTTCTAAATGCGGAAGCAATATTTCAATTGATAAATAACAAAGCATTTACATTGTATTCTGATATTTTCCAAATAGGTGCATTGAGTTCAGGCTATTCAGGGGATATTGACGAAGTCATGATCCAAAATACAGCATTGGATTTGGTTCGACATCAAGACAGATACTATAAAAGTTTACCACCTGAATGTGTTTTACATTACAGCTTTAACAATGATGACAATAAAGTTGTATTAGATTCCTCTTCTTATCAAAATGACGGTCAAAAGCAAGGCGTATCCTATACGGCAGGATACGATGGTACAGCTAACACGGCTTATAACTTTCCTGGTATGGATAATGTCATATCTGGAAGTGTAAAGGGGTTTCCAGACGGCAGTGATCCATTTACCGTTTCTGCTTGGGTAAAGCCTAGCGGTTACAACAATGTCAACTTTAATAGTATCGTTTCTTTGGGTAGCAGCGCGTGTGGACCTGGAGTCCTGCTTTCTCTTCAAAACAATGGTAAATTTTCTGGCTCTTATGACTGTCAGGAAATCTTCCAAGTTGTTGGTAATGGCCATTTGATCAATCAATGGCAACATGTAACCATCGTGTATGATGGGATGGGGCTGTATTTTTACAGAGATGGCCAAATGATTTATGATTGCAGCGTTAATCATGAACTCATCAATATGAATCGTTTTCTTATTGGCGAGGGTTTCAATTTGCAGGGTTCTTATTTCTCTGGAGACATAGATGAAGTTAGGGTTTTTAGAGGCGCTTTAGCACCTGATGAGATCCAAAACCTGATTGAAAATGAATAAAGGCAGGAGGATAGACATGGCACACACATTAAAAATGAATCTCGGACTTCTGGCTTTTTTTACTCTAAGTGCCTTATTTGTTAAAGCTAAGTCACCTGAGATTGCAGTTTACATTTCAAACCTTCAAGAGCTTCTTGATTCTGGAGCCCTTGTCGAAGCTCCTATTAATAATTCGGAAATAAACAATCCCTGGATTTTTACACAGGTAAATGGTCACGCTCCAGAAATAGAAATATCATGGCATAATTATTGCCAAATTGGTGGATACTTGCAAGTGGAGTTTTCTTATGACCGTATAATTGAAGCTGATAAGCCCTTTGCTAACCCCATTCTATTTAGCACTAAAGTTAGCTTAGAGGAGAGTTCACTGACAATATCATTAGATCCTCTTTTTTCTCAAATTCAACCGTATCTTTTAAATAAGCAAATTGATGATTTTCGAATGACCATACTATATCTAGATGATGATTTTATGTATGTGCCTTCTATTTGTGTTCAAGGAACCGCTTTAGGGTACAACTTATCCCCTCCTCGTTGCAATCTTGACAGTGTGATCCCACCAAACAACGAAGTAATGTTTGAATCGGATTTCACGTTTTCTATACTCAATGAGCCATTAGAAGGTTTTGAAACGGCTGTTGATGAAAATAGTACGAACAATTTTACTAATACAGATGAACTTAACAGCTATTTTGTTGGCCTGAATGGGCCTGGGGAGTATTATGGTGCTATAGAAGGAAATGTATATCGACTCGAATTGGATTCTCAAGAAAATCCTTTTGCTAAAAAAAGAGAATGGGAACTTATCTTTGTATGTCACGCGGAAGAAGGTGTCGTTAATAAAATCGCCCGTCGTGAAACGGAATATTTCAATCCAGAAAGCAACACTATTGAATGGGAAATCGTCATACCTCCTTTGCCACAAAAGTTGCAAGAACTTGAGTTAGAGCATTACAACTGGCAGCCATCTGTTGATTATGCTCTTATTCGTTGGACAAGCTATGATCAGTATGGAAGAAAACTTCCGCGAATTTCAGGTAAAAATTATGCTTTTAAGTTTTGGGTTGGGATGGATCCAAATCGGATAGGTGTTGATGAAATGGTTGATAACAGCTTACTGGGCAATAGGTTAATGGCTTACACAATTATTGATGGATCGGAACCATATGATGTAGGTTTGTTACCAGGTAATCTTGAGGCAAACAATGTAAACAACTATAACGATAACCTTGGGCTTTTTTTGCAGTCAAGTTCGGAACTAATGACAGTGAATGCTCTCGGTACCCAAGTAAGTGGACAGAATCAAACAAGACATTGGCAAGAGCGTGTTACATATGTTGATGGTGATGAGACATACTCTTATACAAATAAAATAAGAGTGCGTAATTTGTATCCATCACCGTATCAAGAGTCAACTGTCGCATACGGAGATATTGCAATAGATGAACAGATAAAAAAGATTTACTTCACAACATTTTTACCTAACGACAGTAATATTTATGATGTACATACCCCTCCAAGCAGCCCCTCAGACACCCTCATAAGTACTGCAGATTACAATCAAATGAATAGCTCTTTTTATAACAACGACTATTTTTTCTCCATGGATAACGATCAAGATCTTGTACTCAATGTTTTAGATTCCTTTGATAGTAACACTTCCATAACAATAAGATATAAGCGTGAAACGTTATTTGGGATATCAAAACCTGTATATACAGAGTTACACAAAGGAAACCTTATCGATTTAAATGATTTGCCATGTGTTGCATTATATAATTACTTTAATAGTCAATTTAATGATTATATCATGTGGTGGTCTCAACCCACCATATTGTGCGGCGGTGGTTCTGGAATAACTTACGCACCAACAGGTGATTTTATAGTTGACTTAAATATTCTATCTGAAAGTTTGCTGCAAACAGGGACTCCCTTTGAAGCTAAAATTTCTGTACCATCAAATCTTTATAGTGAAATAAACAGTCTTTACTCAACCTTTTGGATTAGAAAGGCAACGGGTGTTGACAGCTTTGTATATGCTCCGCTCAGTCAAAATAATCCTGGCCAGAATGTTTCCTGGGGAAGCAGTATAAACTCTTCAGACATTGTTCATCTGAATATAGATGGAACAGCAATAACAACACTAGAGCTGTTTCTTCCGAATAATTTGAATGTGGCAGACGAAATGCAAATAGTCGGTAAGTTTTCTAAAGTATACCCCAATGATGAAATAAATACCTTTTTGACAGAATCAGGCATTGAATTTCCGTCTAGTCATACGAATAAAAACCATTGTGATGTTGCCGTTGCGAATCCTTTTTACTTAATGCCCAATGAGCTGTTTGAAAGCTTCAGTGTCAACATGGATAGCAGCAATACAAGCAATGGTAATGCCGTCATTTTAACCTCTTCTGGACAGCCAAACTTTAGCTTTATAGCTAGTTGTCCTGTCTCTCAAGGTAGTTCGTTTAAATGGGCTTGGACATGCGAAAATAATGGGGTGACTTATATTTGGAATGGTTCTAACCACGTAAACTGGGAATGGACGCCTTATACTGGTGATATTGTTGATGCCTTACAACCCGTTCCCAGTAATGAATCAATCATGATTATAAATAATAATGAATTCAATAATGCATGGGAGTTTCTTCCTGCTACAGGAGAAATCAGAGTCAATTCAACTAGCTCAGAATACCCATTTAGCATAACGTCAACCAATCCCCTAAATCCAGCGACAACAAACCCATTGGAGTTTTTTAGTCCTGGAACAGATGCTCCATTAAGTATGATGCAAGTGAAAGTCTATGCACAGATAACAAATTTCAAGGGAAAGCCCTTTTTTGTTCCAGAAAGTGACAATAATTTACATGAGCTTAGTTTTTTTATTCATAGAAATTCAACAAATCTGTTTTATGGTTTTCAGTTTCAGAATACAGATGCCAATCCATCGACATCGGGTCATATTTTAAGAGCTGAAAGTACCGGAAATGTTGATGGGTTTAACAAGGTAACAATATCTACATCCTTACCTGGAGAAATGACTCTTTGTCTGTTTGAAGGAGAAAACACAAATACGGCGGCACAAGGTTGGAGTTCTGAATGTTGGTCAGATAATAATCCAAAATTTGAAACTATTGAACATACATCAAATCAAAATATGGAACAGTGGGAATTCAGTATTCGTTCCAACACGTTTTATGATGCAAACCTAACTCCGGGAAAGTATATTCTTAAAGCCAAGGTTGGAGAAGAAGTGTCGGACCAAGTTTTAACAGTGATTATTTTACCCAATGAAGAAGATCGCTTAGTTGTTCGTTTTCATTACCGCGATCACCTTGGCACATCAGCGGTGAGCCAAGCTTACTCTCCAGCCTCTACAGGTGCAAATAGCGTTCCTGATGAACAAGATCTTTTAAAAATGAATCGTACAATTGAAGATTCAAACGGAGCTGAGGTTACTCTGGTGGGATTCTATAATCTATTTTTTCATCTGCCTGAGTACACCTATTTTGGTCCTTATGGAGATATTATTGCAAATACATCAGTAGGGAATACCGATAACCCCAGATACACGGACCATGAACACGATCAAGATACTGGATTAAATTACATGAAAGGCCGATT
>PDWI01002611.1_pt1 | contig 26785 bp, 17 predicted proteins | sample 1430891 | NCBI WGS metagenome assembly PDWI01 (sample SAMN01162508, study PRJNA174530) | Oral metagenome, whole genome shotgun sequencing project. | biome: Marine environment; feature: Marine mammal; material: Swab sample of the gingival sulcus; isolation source: swab sample of gingival sulcus...
AGAAGCCTCGTCGATAGTACAGTCTATCGCAGCCGCTTTTCTAAACTCGATGTGTCCTTTGGTAGTGTCAAAGTGAGAGTTACCCGGAACAATGTCGCCCTCTTCTACCAATACAGAGAATAATACATTCTCGGCAGCTCTACCTTGGTGAGTTGGTAAGAAGTAGTCGAAGCCCAAAATATTTTTGATGGCATTCTTCATTTTGTAGTAAGAAGAAGCACCGGCATACGACTCGTCTCCTAACATCATTTCAGCCCATTGTTGCTCACTCATAGCACCTGTTCCCGAGTCGGTCAAAAGGTCTATAAATACTTGGTCAGATTTTAAGTTAAAAAGATTGTACTTAGCATCTTTTATCCATTGTTCTCTCTCTTCTCTGGTGCTCTTTTTAATAGGAGCAACCATTTTTATTCTAAATGATTCTGAAAAAGGTAATTCCATTTTCTTTTGTATTTTAAATGATTATTATAGTGTTATAAATTGATATTTCTTGAAAAGAAGTCTAACGAAAGTAAATGAAAGAATATACATCTACTAACGAAAATATAGAGTAGGGAAGCAATCCCTATTTTTTACGTTGAGGAATCTTCGTAAGCTTAAAGCAGATAATATGTTATAAAAATTAAGTATCATCTGCCACAAAAATATATATTTTTTTTGAAATACAAAATAAAACCCGCAGAGTCTGAGAAAATGAGTACATTTTTTTTAGGGGAACCAAAAAATGTGCGTTTGCTTGGTTTAAAATAAGGTATTTACAGTGTTATTTCAAGATAAATTGTAAAAGATATTTTTTAAGTTGTATTTGTTTTGTAAAGAGTGTGTTATGTTTTTTTGTAAAGAATTGATATCAAGCTTGAAGTTAGCTTATTTTAAAATAGTTTTGAATTCACTTTTTTTTCTTATTTTAGCGCTTTCTTTTAAAAAGTGTAAAAGACAAATATTAAAAAAATATATAAAACTAACTACTAGAGGCTTATACTGATTAATGCAATACGAATTACTAAACAAAATAAACGCTCCAGCTGATGTAAGGAAACTTGATAATAAAGCTTTGATACAACTTAGTCAAGAGCTACGAGAATATATTATCGATGTAGTGTCCGATAATCCGGGGCATTTTGGTTCAAGTTTGGGCGTTGTCGAATTGACAGTCGCTTTACATTATGCATTGAACACTCCTTACGATAAAATTGTTTGGGATGTGGGACATCAGGCTTATGGGCATAAAATATTAACAGGAAGACGAGAGCAGTTTCATACTAACAGAAAGTACAAAGGAATAAGTGGTTTCCCAAAACCGACTGAAAGTGAGTATGATGCTTTTGGAGTAGGGCATGCTTCTACTTCTATAAGTGCTGCTTTGGGTATGGCTATTTCTGCTGAACGCAATAAGGAAAATCGAAAAGTAGTAGCTGTTATAGGAGATGGTTCTATGACGGGCGGTTTGGCTTTTGAGGGCTTAAACAATGCCGGTTCCTTAAACACCGATATGCTTATCATATTGAATGATAACAATATGGCAATAGACCCTAATACGGGGGCTTTGAATGATTATTTGTTGGATATTGCTACTTCTAAAACTTATAATAGAGCTAAAAAAGATATTTGGAGATTACTAGGAAAAATTCCTGAAGCTCGAAATTGGGCTCAAAAAATAGACAATGGTATTAAATCGGTTGTGTTGCGTCATAGTAACATATTTGAGTCGCTGAATTGTCGCTACTTCGGACCTGTAGATGGACACGATGTGGTACATCTTACTCAATTAATTTCGGATATTAAAGATTTGTCAGGAGTTAAGGTGTTGCATGTGATAACCAAAAAAGGCAAGGGCTTTAAGCAAGCGGAATTGAATCAAACACAATTTCATGCTCCCGGTAAATTTGATAAATTGACAGGTAAAATTGTTCAAACTACTTCAAAAGAGGATACACCTGCTAAGTTTCAAGATGTTTTTGGGCATACCATAGTAGAATTGGCTAAGCAAAACGATAAAATTTTGGGCGTAACACCGGCTATGCCTTCGGGTTGTTCTATGAATATAATGATGGAAGCAATGTCTGATAGAGCTTTTGATGTAGGTATTGCAGAACAACATGCTGTTACCTTTTCTGCCGGTTTAGCTATTTCGGGACAGTTGCCTTTTTGTAATATTTACTCTACTTTTATGCAAAGGGCTTACGACGGTATTATTCACGATGTTGCTTTGCAAAAACTGAATGTAGTATTTTGTTTAGATAGAGGAGGTTTAGTCGGAAGTGATGGAGAAACGCATCATGGAGCTTTCGATTTAGCATATATGCGTACAGTACCTAATTTAATCGTTTCAGCGCCTATGGATGTGGTTGATTTACGAAATTTAATGTTTACAGCTCAATCTGATAATTATGGTGCATTTTCAATTCGATATCCAAGAGGAGCCGGCTCTATTGTTGATTGGCAGCAACCTTTTGAAAAAATAGAGATTGGCAAGGCGCGTTTGATTAGTGAAGGGGAGCAGGTAGCGGTATTGAGTATCGGTATAACAGGGGAGTTGGTTAAAGAAGCACAGGACTTACTGAATGCTAAGGATAAGCGCTTTCAACATTATGATATGCGTTTTGTAAAGCCTATTGATGAGGAGGTTTTACATTTTGTTTGTCAAAAGTTCAAACATATTATTACGGTAGAAGATGGCAGTAAAATGGGCGGATTTGGTTCTGCTGTTTTAGAATTTATGGCACAAAATAACTACCATAATAGCGTTAAAATATTGGGTATTCCAGATTATTTTATTCCACACGGAACACAAGAGGAGTTATATAAAGAGTGTCGTTTCGATGCCTTATCGATTGCTCAGGAAGTAGAATCATATTATGTTTAAAAGGCTTTAGCTATTATTTTAAAAAATTAAACGATTATGGACATCAGCTTAATTAAAAAATATTTTCAATTATCGGAGAAAGCCGAACAGCAAATGCAGGAGGCAACCGATTTGTATTTTGAATTGAATAAAAGTATTAATGTTATTTCTCGTAAAGATATTGATGCTTTGGTTGAAAAACATTTCTTGCACTCATTGGCTATTGCTAATTTTATTCGTTTTAAACCTCAAACCTCGGTTTTGGATATTGGTACGGGTGGCGGTTTTCCGGGTATTCCTTTGGCAATAATGTTTCCGGAGGTGCAATTTTTATTAAGCGATAGTATTGGAAAAAAAATAAAGGTCGTTAATACTGTTGTGGAGGCCTTAAAATTAGACAATGTCAGAACACAAGCAGTAAGGGCTGAGCAAATAAAAGAGTCTTTTGACTTTATAGTGAGTAGGGCAGTAACTAACTTTCCTAAATTTATGACCTTTTGTAAAGGTAAAATCAATAAAAAACAGAAAAACGCTATAGAAAACGGTATTATTTACCTCAAAGGAGGGGATTTTCAAGAAGAACTGAAAGGTTTTAAACATTATGAAATTCACGAAATTAGTCAGTTTTTCGAGGAGGATTTTTTTGAAACTAAAAAGATTATTTATTTGCCTTATTAGTGTTATGGAGTTAGAAAGAACTTTATAATACGATTAAAAACGGATTTGAAATTACATTAAAAAAATAGATTATTAATTTAAAATAAAGGAGCGCTTTTTATTTAGGCTCTTTTTAATTTAAGAATAAAAAACTTGACATCAATGACAGAAGCACAAGCATTAGAAATATTATTTGAAGAAGTAGTGCCTGCAGAAGGCTGTACTGAGCCGATAGCATTAGCATACGCCGGTGCTAAGGCAACAGAAATATTGGGAGAAATGCCCGATAAGGTATTGATTTATGTTTCGGGTAATTTAATTAAAAATGTAAAAAGTGTGGTCATTCCTAATAGTGGGGGAATGGTAGGAATAGAAGCCTCTGTAGCTATGGGAATAGTTGGCGGCGATGCCCAAAAAGAATTGATGGTAATCAGTAATATGCCCGATTCTAAATTACAAGAGGTTCGTGCTTATATGAAAGACAAATCTTTGGAAGTGATACACGAACCCACTGATGTAAAGTTATATATCAAGATAGAAGTGATTAAAGGTAATCATTCTGCAAGTGTAGAGATTAAACATTTACATACCAATATCACTAAAATTGAAAAAAATGGGGAGATATTGTTAGAACAGGTTTGTAATGATGCTGATTTTAATTCTCCTTTGAAAAATAGAGAGCAACTTTCTATTAAGGGGATATACGAAATGTCTCAGACTATTGATTTAGAAAAGATAGCCCCTTTGCTTCGTCAAGTGATTCAATTAAATACCGATATTGCAGAAGAAGGCTTAAGAGGAACGTACGGAGTTAATATTGGTCAATTGATGAGAAAAAATATGAACTCAGGTTTTTATGCTAATGATTTGAGGAATAGTGCTTCAAGTTTTGCTGCAGCAGGAAGTGATGCGCGTATGAGTGGCTGTCCTTTGCCGGTTATGACAACCAGTGGAAGTGGTAATCAAGGGATGACAGCTTCTTTGGCATTGATAGATTACGCCAAAAGACAAAATATAGACGAAGAAAAATTAATAAGAGCCTTGTTTTTCTCTCATATGTCCACAGTACATATAAAAACCAATGTGGGACGTTTATCAGCTTACTGTGGTGTGATTTGTGCGGGTTCAGCAGTTGCCGGAGCTTTGTGTTTATTGGAGAATCAAGACTACGAGACCATTTCTCACGCTATATCGAATACCTTGGGTAACATCTCCGGTATTATTTGTGATGGAGCGAAAGCCTCTTGTGCAATGAAGATATCAACTTCTATTTCTGCTGCTTTCGATGGCGCAATGTTAGCTATGTCAGGCAGAAACTTAAATGGCGGAGATGGTATTGTTTCTAATGATGTAGAACAAACACTTTTAAATATTAGAGAACTATCTCAAAAAGGAATGAAAATAACTGATGAAGTTATTATAGGTATTATGAGTGAAAATAAGGCGTAGGTTTTGAATTATGAGTTATGAATTATAAATGATGAATTTTTTGAATTGCCACATTTCCACATTATTGTATTAGGGTAGATGTATGTTTGGGTTTGTAAGTGTTTGAATGTGTTAATTTATTCGTAATTACGTTTTTATAAAAAATTAAATATAGGTGTAAAGCTCAAAGGTTTCTAAAATCTTTGAGCTTTGGATTTTATATAGGTAAATGTTTGAAAACAAATGTTTTGTTTTTTAAATAGTGAACTCCGAATTATCATATTACCGCATTAACAAATTACCGCATTAACAAATTACCACATTACCACATTACCATATTACCATATTATCAAATCATCACATTGCCACATTAACGAATTATCGTATTAACACATTAAATTAAGTATTCTTTAAAAATATTTTTTAAAAAGGATTTTGTTTTAGCAGAAAACATTAACTTTGACCCTTAAACTATAATAAACATATAATAATGGGTAAACATCATCTTTTTGAAGAATTTCCTCCTACTACATCAGAGGAGTGGAGAGCTAAGATAGAGACAGATTTAAAAGGTGCCGATTTTGACCGAAAACTGGTCTGGAGAACCATTGAGGGCTTTAATGTACAGCCGTACTATAGATTAGAAAACTTAGAAAATAAGCGTTATCTTGACGTAAAGCCTAATAATTTTCCTTTTATAAGAGGTCATAAAACACAAAATAACGATTGGTTTGTATGTCAAGATTTTGACGTAACAAAAGACCTCAAAGAAACCAATAAAACCATTTTAGATGCTTTGATGAGAGGCATTACTTCTATCCATTTGGTGATAGAAGACGAATCGGTTTTAAGCACTTTGTCTGATTTTGAATTGCTGTTTGAAGAAATAGAATTAACAGCCATAGAAATTAATTTCAGAACCAAAGGCTGTTACGGTACATTGATTAAAAACTTCATTCAATTTGTGGAGCAAAGGGGAACAGACAAAAACCTTTTGTTAGGAAGTTTCAATATTGATCCTTTGGCGTATCTTAGTACCAAAGGAACCAGTCAAAATGGCGATATACAAAAAGATTATTGTCAATTAGCGGAGTGGATACAGTTGGCAGACCAAGACTTGCCAAAGTTCCATATTTTAGCTATTAATAGCAATATATTCCCCGATTCAGGTAGTTCGATAACGCAAGAAATGGCGTTTTTATTGGCTATGGCAGATGAATATTTTGCCAATTTAACAGAGCATATCAGTATAGATATTATTCTAAAACATTTGCGATTGAATATAGGTGTTTCTGCTAATTACTTTATGGAAATAGCCAAAGTGAGAGCCTTACGCTTTTTGTGGGCAAAATTGGTAGAGGCCTATCAGCCTTCCGATTTAGACTTGGCAAAGGTATTTATTCACGCTACCAATTCGCATTGGAACAAAACCATTTACGACCCTTATGTTAATATGTTGCGGGTAACAACAGAAACTATGTCGGCGGTAATAGGTGGTATCGATTCCTTTACGGTATTGCCGTTTAATACAGTTTACGAGCACGCTAATGGATTCTCTGACCGAATAGCTCGTAACACACAGATTATTTTAAAAGAAGAAGCTTATTTCGATAAGGTAATAGACCCTTCAGCAGGTTCGTATTATATAGAAGAACTGACCGAGACTTTAATTGAAAAGGCTTGGAATATGGTCTTGGAGGTAGAAGAGAAAGGGGGATACTATAAAGCTTTAGAAGAAGGCTTTATTCAGTCTTTGGTAGAAGAAATGGCTCAAAAAAGAGAAGTCAATATCGCTAATAAGAAAGAAATATTATTAGGAACCAATCAATATGCCAATGTTAACGAAACAGTGCTTAATGACTTAAAGTTGAAAGAAGAAAAAATACCTGAAGGCCCAGCTATTAAGCCTTTAAAAAGGTATCGTGGGGGCGAGGCGTTCGAGCATTTGCGTTTCGAAGTGGAGCGTGCCGAGAAAACACCGGAAGTATTTATGTTTACCTATGGACCTTTGGCAATGCGTAAAGCCCGTTCGCAGTTCTCGGGTAACTTCTTTTCATCGGCAGGTTATAAAATCAACGATAACAATGGTTTTAAAACCGTAGAAGAAGGTGTAAAAGCTTTTAGAGAAAGTGGTTCTGATGTTTTGGTTGTTTGTAGTTCTGATGATGAATACATCAATATTGTTCCGCCTATAATGGATGCTGTGGGGAAAGAAACCATTGTGGTAGTGGCAGGAAATCCTAAAGACAGTATTGATGAATTAAAAGCCAAAGGAGTAGAATTTTTTATTCACGTTAGGTCGAATGTTTTAGAAACACTTAAAATATTCAATCAGCGATTAATTCACAACAACCTTCAAAAATAGAATAATATGAAAGCGAATTTAAAAGACATCAATATAAAAGACTTTAAAAAGTCGGATAAAGAAAATTATAAGAAAGAAGCAGATTGGGAAACGCCTGAGGGCATTCAGGTACGTCCTGTTTATACCAAAGAGGCTTTGAACGGAATGACGCATTTGAATTATGCAGCAGGTCTTCCTCCGTATTTACGAGGTCCTTATTCAGCAATGTACGCTATGCGACCTTGGACAATTCGTCAGTATGCCGGTTTTTCTACAGCAGAAGAATCGAACGCTTTTTACAGAAGAAACTTAGCGGCAGGTCAGAAAGGTTTATCTATTGCTTTTGACTTGGCAACACACAGGGGTTACGACTCCGACCACGAGCGTGTAGTAGGTGATGTGGGTAAAGCCGGTGTGGCGGTGGACTCTATTTTAGATATGGAAATTTTGTTCGACCAAATTCCATTGAACAAAATGTCGGTTTCTATGACGATGAACGGAGCGGTACTGCCTGTTTTGGCGTTCTATATAGTGGCAGGATTAGAGCAGGGAGCTAAATTGGAAGAATTATCAGGAACCATTCAGAATGATATTCTAAAGGAGTTTATGGTAAGGAATACTTACATTTATCCACCTGAGTTTTCAATGAAGATTATTGCTGATATTTTTGAATATACTTCTAAATATATGCCTAAATTTAACTCTATTTCCATTTCGGGTTATCATATGCAAGAAGCAGGAGCGACCAACGAAATAGAATTGGCTTATACTTTGGCTGACGGTTTAGAATACCTTAAAAAAGGAGTGGCAGCAGGTATGGATATCGACTCTTTTGCCCCTCGTTTGTCTTTCTTCTGGGCAATTGGAATGAACCATTTTATGGAAATAGCCAAGATGAGAGCCGGAAGAATGTTATGGGCGAAGATTGTATCTCGTTTCAATCCTAAGAATCCTAAGTCTTTGGCGTTGAGAACCCACTCGCAAACCTCAGGTTGGAGTTTGACTGAGCAAGACCCATTCAATAATGTATCGAGAACTTGTATTGAGGCGATGGGAGCTGCTTTGGGACACACCCAATCTTTGCACACCAACGCATTGGACGAGGCGATTGCTTTACCAACGGATTTCTCGGCTCGTATTGCTCGTAACACGCAGATTTACATTCAAGAGGAAACCCAAATTTGTCGTTCTGTTGACCCTTGGGCAGGTTCGTATTATATAGAATCTTTAACCCAAGAGATAGCCGAAAAGGCGTGGAAGTTGATAGAAGAAGTGGAAGAGTTGGGAGGTATGGCAAAAGCCATAGAAACAGGTATTCCTAAGATGAGAATAGAAGAGGCGGCGGCTCGAAAGCAAGCCCGTATCGACTCTCAGAAGGACACCATTGTTGGGGTAAACAAATACCGATTAGAAAAAGAAGATCCTATTGATATTTTAGATGTGGATAATACCGCTGTGCGTTTATCACAGATAGAACGTTTGAAGAAATTAAGGGCTAATCGTGATAACGAAGCGGTTAAAAAATCATTGGAAGCCATTACCGAATGTGCTAGAACAGGCGAAGGCAATTTATTGGAATTGGCAGTTGAGGCAGCTAAAAACAGAGCTTCCTTGGGTGAGATTTCCGATGCTTGCGAAGCCGTTTGCGGACGTTATAAGGCGGTGATAAGAAGTATATCGGGGGTTTATTCTCGTGAAGCAAGTGGCAACGATGCCTTTGCTGAGGCGAAGAAATTAACCGAGAAATTTGCTGAAATAGACGGTCGTCAGCCGCGTATTATGATTGCCAAAATGGGGCAAGACGGACACGATAGAGGAGCAAAAGTGGTTGCTACAGGTTATGCAGATATAGGTTTTGACGTGGATATAGGACCTTTGTTCCAAACCCCTGCCGAAGCCGCCAAGCAAGCGGTAGAAAACGACGTTCACGTATTGGGCGTATCTAGTTTGGCAGCCGGTCATAAGACCTTAATTCCGCAGGTAATGGCTGAATTGGATAAATTAGGCAGAAGCGATATTATGGTGATTGCGGGCGGTGTTATTCCTGCTCAGGATTACCAATTCTTATACGATGCCGGTGTAGTCGCCATATTTGGACCTGGAACATCGGTAGCCGAAGCCGGTAAGAAAATATTAGAAATTCTAATAGAAGCTTACTCCGATTAAGCGTTTGTTATAATATAAAACTTAACTTTCCTGCTGTCAGAAGAACATTACTTTCCGACAGCAGGATTTTTTTGCCTTTTTTATTGGGTAATAAATTAGATGTATTGGGTTAAAGCAAACTCTAACAGGTAAATATTTTGTTTTAAAATGTTTAATTATTATAAAATCAGACCCCAAAGGTCTTTAAGACCTTTGGGGTCTCCTCTTTAAATTACCATAATAGGTTAATTATAAAATTATTATCCCTATAGAATGTTTTTAAAATACAAAGTCTGTGAGTTTGCTCTGTGTGTTGGGCTTGTTCGTTTGTAGTTTGTTGAAAGTTCCAACTTTCAACCATTAAATATGCTTTCCTAATTCCAAACCAGTATTCGATACAAATAATTTTATAGCGATAGCTAATAAGATAATACCAAATACTTTTCGTAAAATCATAATACCTGTTTGACCAATTAACCGTTCTATTAAACCGGTATTTCTTAAAACTAAGAATACCAATATCATATTTAATAATAGTCCCATACTAATATTAATGGTAGCATATTGGGCTTTTAAAGATAGTAATGAGGTGATACTACCTGCACCGGCTATTAGTGGAAAGGCAATGGGAACTATAGAAGCTCCGGAAATAGCATTTTCATCGTTTTTGAATAATTCTACTCCCAAAATCATTTCTAAAGCTAAAAAGAATAAAACCAAAGAACCTGCGATAGCAAAAGAGCTAATATCAACACCAAACACGCCTAATATTCCATCTCCAATAAAAAGGAATGAAAATAAGGTAATAGTGGCGACCAAAGTAGCTTTGGTGGCTTCTATTTTTCCGTATTTGGCTTTTAAATCTATAATAATAGGTACTGAACCTACAATATCAATTACGGCAAACAAAACCATAAAGGTTGAAAAAACATCTAAAATATTAAATTCAGACATATGGGTATTTTAAAATTAAAGTGAATAAAATATTACCCGCTCACTCTGAGCGAAAAAGGCGACAAAAGTAGGCTTTATTTTTAATATAAAAACAGTAAATGATTTTTATTTTTAATTCAAAAATTCATAAAAATAACTTTCCTTTGAACCGCTAGCACCTGAAAGTTCTTTGTAAAAGTATAATTTTGTAACTTAGGCTTGCTGTTTAGCTTTTATCTTCTTAAATTTTCTAAATTTATTTTTGTCGTATATATAAAATTAGTATCCAAAGGCAAAAAGCTAAAAGCCAAAGGCTAATAGCTAAAACCATCAACCTTTAACCCAACTCCGAAGGTCTAAAACTGCCGTAGGTTTGTTTGATAAAATCAAGCACCTCATATACTTCTTTAGGAGGAACAGTGGTTAATAATTTAAGGCGTGTATCTTTAAAATTAGGAATCCCTTTGAAGTAATGGACAAAATGCCGTCTCATAGTCATTACCCCTCCGTATTCTCCTTTCCACTCGATAGATTTTGCCAGATGCGTTTTACACATTTCAACTCGTTCTTCTACACTTGGAGTTGGTAGCAGTTCCCCGGTTTTTAGATAATGCTTTACTTCCTTAAACAGCCAAGGCTTACCTATGCTTCCTCTACCTATCATAATGGCATCAACACCGCTTTCTTCAAACCGTTTTAGAGCCACTTGAGGGCTGTCTATATCGCCATTTCCTATAATGGGAATGCGTGTTTTGGGGTTGTTTTTAACTTGTTTGATTAAATCCCAATTAGCTTCTCCTTGATACATTTGCACCTTAGTTCTTCCATGAATGGTTAAGACCTGTATGCCGGTTTCTTGCATACGCTCGGTTACCTCTTGTATATTGATTTCGCTTTCACTCCAACCGACTCTGGTTTTGGCTGTAACAGGCAGTTTCACGGCATCAACAATGCGTTGTGTCATTTCTACCATTTTGTCCACCTCTCTGAGCATCCCTGAACCGGCACCTCTTCCAGCTATTTTTTTCACAGGACATCCAAAATTTAAGTCAATAATATCAGGTTGAGCTTGTTCAACTATCTTGGCAGCCTCTACCATAGGTTCAATATTAGCCCCATATATTTGAATACCGATAGGGCGTTCGGCTTCCCATAAATCGAGCTTTCTCAGTCCTTTTTTGCCGCCTCGTATTAGCCCTTCTGCTGAAATAAATTCGGTGTACATCATATCTGCACCGAATATTTTGCACATATATCTAAAGGTGGGGTCGGTCACATCTTCCATAGGAGCAAGAAATACCGGATATTTATCGAACTCTATAGAGCCTATTTTCAGTTTATTCATATTCAATTGTGTGTATCTAACTCTATTTTAGAGCCTGTATAGTTGTTTTATTCCGACTAAAATGTTGTATTTCTTAATTTAGAAAAGCATTATTCGGGCAAAAATTAAAGCGTGCAAAGATATAAAACAAAATGACCGATAAAAAATAATTTGTTATTTTGGAATTTAAAAGGCATCTTTGTAAGACCAATGTATTGATAAAAATAGCTTGGTGTAGAACTTGATTTACAAGTATATTAACGAAATATAAAACAATAAAAAGGATGAAAAAGACCATAAAGAAAGCTTTAGTTTCAGTTTTCGATAAAGCAGGATTAGAGGAAATCGTAAAAGAGTTAGCTCAACAAAATATAGAAATAATTACCACAGGAGGAACGCAGAAATTTATAGAAGATTTAGGTTATAAAACCACTGCGGTAGAGTCTTTAACAGACTATCCTTCTATTTTAGGGGGACGTGTTAAAACCCTTCATCCTAAAGTGTTTGGTGGTATTTTGAATCGTCGTGATTTAGCTTCAGACCAAGAGCAAATACAGCAATATGATATTCCTGCTATCGATTTAGTAGTGGTTGATTTATATCCTTTTGAAGACACAGTAGCTCAGACCAATGACGAAAGTGAAATAATAGAGAAAATAGATATAGGCGGTATTTCTTTGATACGTGCTGCGGCTAAGAATTACAAAGATGTGGTGATTGTGCCTTCAAAGAATCAGTATCCTGATTTATTGCGTATTTTGAAGACTCAAAATGCAGAGACCGAATTAGAAGAAAGACGTGCTTTGGCTAAATTGGCATTTGCCGTTTCTTCTCATTACGACACCGCTATTTTCAATTACTTTAATGAAGTTGAACCTATCGAAATGTTTAAGGAGAGTTATACTCAGTCAAAAGCATTACGATATGGTGAAAATCCTCATCAGAAAGCTACTTTCTATGGTGATTTTAACGCTTTGTTTGAGCAATTGCACGGAAAAGCTATTTCTTACAATAACTTATTAGATATTGATGCAGCAGTGCATTTGATAAGAGATTTTGACACGACCACTTTTGCTATCTTAAAGCACAATAACGCTTGCGGATTGTCTTCTAACGAAAACAAAGTACAAGCTTGGAAAGAGGCTTTGGCAGGCGACCCTGTATCGGCATTTGGGGGAATTATTATTACCAATGTTGAAATAGATGAGGAAGTGGCTAAGGAAATGAACAGTTTGTTTATGGAAGTTTGTATAGCACCTTCTTACACTTCGGAAGCCCTTGAAATTCTTAAATCGAAGAAAAATAGAATTATTTTATTGATAAAAGACTTTAAATTTCCGGAATATGGTTTCCGCACTTGTTTGAATGGAGTATTGAAGCAAGAAAGAGATTTAAAAGTTGAAACGCTTGAAGATTTGAAGCAGGCTACCAAAAGGGAAGTGACAGAGCGAGAAGCCAAAGATTTATTATTTGCTAATAAAATAGTGAAGCATACCAAGTCGAATACGATTGTTTTGGCTAAGGATAATAAGTTAATAGCCAGTGGAACAGGGCAGACTTCACGTGTTGATGCCTTGCGTCAAGCTATAGATAAAGCCAAACATTTTGGTTTCGATTTGCAAGGGGCAGTGATGGCTTCAGATGCTTTTTTCCCTTTCTCTGATTCTGTAGAAATAGCTCATTCGGCAGGTATTACAGCTGTTATACAGCCCGGTGGCTCAATGAGAGACCAAGAAACCATTGATTTCTGCAACCGGAACGATATAGCGATGGTATTTACAGGAGTACGTCACTTTAAACACTAGTAAGCATCCTTTGAAAAAGTTTTTTCTGAAAGTGAAACATTAATAAAATATATTAAAAAGAGACCTGACAAGTTTTGTAAATCTGTTCAGGTCTAATGTTTTTAGAAGCTTTATTTTAATATTAAGCCAAACTATTTAACTTTTAGGATAATTCTTTTTCGTACTTTTAACCCATTATTTTAAAATCGTCATTCTCAACTTGAAAAACAATGAAAGCATTTGAATTATATAACCCTGTTCGTTTAGTTTTTGGTGAAAACAAGATAGAAACTTTAAATCAATATTTACCGAGTAAGGCTAAGATAATGTTGGTTTATGGAGGTGGAAGCATCAAGAAAAATGGTATTTACGACATCGTAGTTAAAGCCTTAGAACATCATCAATGGATTGAGTTTTCAGGTGTAGAGCCTAATCCTCATTATGAAACATTGATGCAGGCAGTGGACTTGGTAAAGAAAGAGCATATTGATTTTATTTTAGCAGTTGGTGGCGGTTCCGTTATTGATGGTTCTAAATTTATAGCAGCAGCATCTTGTTATCCTAAAGAGCCTTGGCATATTTTAGAAACCTATGCCGCAGAGGTTACTCAAGCTATTCCTTTGGGAGCTGTTTTGACTTTGCCGGCTACGGGTTCCGAAATGAATGGGGGAGCTGTTATCACTAAAAAATCGACTTTGGAGAAACGCTCTTTTCGCTCAGTTTATACTTTTCCACAGTTTTCTATATTAGATTCTCGTATCGTTGATTCTCTGCCTAAGCGACAGATTGCTAATGGGGTAGTAGATGCTTTTGTTCATATTATGGAGCAATATATGATTTATAATGAAGAATCTACACCTATACAAGATGGTTTTTCAGAAACGTTGTTGAAAACCTTAATTTTTGATGGAACCAAGGCTTATCAAGATTGTTCTGACTTGGTTTCGGTACAGAATTTTATGTTTTCGGCAACTATGGCTTTGAATGGTTTGATAGGAGTGGGAGTGGTTCAAGATTGGTCAACCCACTTGATAGGGCACGAATTGACTGCCTTTTTCGGAATAGACCATGCGCGTACTTTGGCAATTGTTTTACCCGGTTTGTGGAAAGCTTCTTTTGAGCAGAAAAAGGATAAATTGGCTCAATATGGACGAAATGTTTGGGGCTTATCAGGAAAAGATGAAGAGGTAGCAAAGCAAGCCATAGAAAAAACCGAGCAGTTTTTCAATAGTTTAGATGTGCCTACACGTTTGAGTGACTATATTAAATTGGAACAATACGAAACTTTAGGTAAAATTCCACAACGCTTTAAAGAGCGCAACTGGAAAGTAAGTGAGACCGGTAAAGTAGATTACCAAGTGGTTGCCGATATTTTGAAAGACAGGTGGTAGGCCTCAAGGGTAGAATATAAATTTAGGCTAAAACGGCTATCTTGTTTTATGTAATCAAAAACAATGAATTGGGAACTATTACAGCGGGAATTTAGAAATTACTTGCGTTTAGAACGTTCGTTGAGTACCAATTCTATAGAAGCCTATAGGAAAGATGTAGAGCAATTTGTTAGGTTTGTTCATAAAGAACAGGATGATATTCCTTTAAACCGGATAAAAGCAGAGCATATTAATCACTGGTTGATGTTGTTTTCTGATTTGGGCTTGTCTGAACGCTCTCAAGCTCGAAAACTATCGGGCATTAAAGCTTTTTTTCGTTTTTTAGATTTGGAAGGCTACCTTGATGATAACCCCACCGATGCCATTGAAAGCCCACGTTTATCACAAAAATTACCTGTAGTTTTAAGTGTGGAAGAAATAGATGCCATAGAGCAAGCCATAGATTTATCGAAAGCCGAAGGGCATAGAGATAAGGCTATTATAGAAACTTTATATAGTTGTGGCTTGAGGGTTTCAGAATTGATAAATTTACGAATAAGCAATTTATTTTTTGATGATGCTTTTATCAGGGTGATAGGTAAGGGCGAAAAAGAACGTTTGGTACCTATTAGTAAGAGAGCCATAAAGGAAGTGCGTTTATATTTGAATACTTGTCGTAATCAGCTAAACACCATAGATAAAGATTCCGAAGATATTGTTTTTCTAAACAGAAGAGGCAAGCAATTGACTCGCCAAATGATTTTTCTTTTAATAAAAAAATGGACTGCTAAGGCAGAAATTGCTAAAAGCGTTAGTCCTCATACATTCCGACATTCTTTTGCCACACACTTGGTAGAGGGAGGCGCCGATTTAAGAGTAGTGCAAGAAATGCTGGGGCACGAAAGTATCTTGACCACAGAGATATATACCCATATAGACCGTACTTATTTGCACGATTCTATTATGATGTTTCACCCAAGACGTTAGTTGAAAGTTGGTAAGGTTTTAAAGTTGAAAGGTTTTAAAGTTGGAATGTTGAAATTAGCTTGTGCTTATTCTTCCTTGGCGAAAGCAGGCTTTTTTTAAATTTGTTAATTATCAGCAAATTAGAAATTCATAATTCAAAAAAGTTTTCATCAGATACTTATTCAGTCTAAAGGATTTTATATTTAATTTCCATAATAAAAAAACCGCCGGAAATCAATGACTTTCAGCGGTTTTTGTTTTATGTGTTATAAAAGACTTTTCTATTGCTCATCAAATTGAAGATACTTATAGATTTCGTCTTTACTATCTTTGATGTATTTATCATAATACTCAAAATACTCTTCTTTAGTAGGGATTCTACCTATCACAGATATAATAGAACCTAACTCACCTGAACCAAGATATACTTGAGCACCTTTACCCATTCTGTTATCAAAGTTTCTGGTAGAAGTAGAGAATACGACATCATTATCAGCTACTCTCAACTGGTTACCCATACATAAAGAACAGCCCGGTACTTCCATAGATGCTCCTATTGAACCAAATACAGAATATAAACCTTCTTTTCTTAATTGTTCAGCATCCATTTTAGTAGGAGGAGCCATAAAAGTATTTACCTCTTTATTAACACCTTTTCCTTGCCAAACTTTAGCTGCAGCTCTAAAGTGACCGATATTGGTCATACAAGAACCAATAAATACATCGTTTACTTTTGTTCCTGCTACATCAGATAAAGTTTTAACATCATCAGGGTCATTAGGACAAGCTAAAATAGGTTCTTTAATTTGTGATAAATCTATTTCGATAACATCAGCATACTCTGCATTTTCATCTCTTGATAATAATACAGGGTTTTTCAACCATTCTTTTAACTCGTTAATTCTGTTTTGTAAAGTTGGAGCGTAGCTGTATCCGTCAGCAATCATTTTCTCCATTAATGCAATATTAGAACGTACGTAAGTCGTAACAGTTTCTTCGCTTAACTTAATAGTAGCAGCAGCTGCAGAACGTTCAGCAGTAGCATCTGTTAACTCAAAAGCTTGTTCAACAGTAATGTTTGGTAAACCTTCCATTTCCAGTATTCTACCATTGAATACGTTCTTTTTGTTCTTCTTAGGAACAGTTAATTTACCTTGCTTAATAGCCTCGTAAGGAATAGCATTAACGATATCACGTAAAGTAATACCATCTTGTAACTCTCCTTTAAACTTAACCAATACAGACTCAGGCATATCCAAAGGCATAAAACCTAAAGCACCTGCAAAGGCTACCAATCCGGAACCCGCAGGGAAAGAAATTCCAAGAGGGAAACGGGTATGAGAATCACCACCTGTTCCTACAGTATCAGGCATTAAAAGTCGATTTAACCAAGTGTGAATTACACCATCACCTACTCTTAAAGCAACTCCTTGACGTTCTGAAATAAACTCAGGTAAGTTAGCTTGCATTTTCACGTCTGTTGGCTTAGGATAAGCCGCTGTATGACAGAAAGACTGCATAAATAAAGGTGACTGGAATTTCAAACAAGCCAACTCTTTTAACTCATCAGCAGTCATAGGACCTGTTGTGTCCTGAGAACCTACTGTAGTCATAAAAGGTGTACAAGCTTGTCCCGGTAATACACCTTTAGCACCAATAGCTTTACCTACTAATTTTTGCGCTAATGTGTAACCTTGATTTTCTTTATGCTCAGGTTGTTGAGCTTCTTTAAATATAGTAGAAGGCTCTAAACCTAATGCTTGACGTGCTTTTTCTGTTAAAGCTTTACCTATAATAAGGTTGATACGTCCGCCTGCTCTATATTCATCAGTAATAGTGTTAGGTGTCAATTTAAATTCTGACACTTTTTTGTTACCTTCACCATAAATAACACCTTCTTTAGTGTTAATGGTTAAAACATCACCGGTTTGTATGCCGGTAACATCGCAAGTAATAGGCAATCCTCCTGAATCCTCAACAGTATTGAAGAAAATAGGAGCAATTACACCTCCTAAAACAAAACCTTGATTTCTTTTATTAGGAATACCTTCTATATCTTCTCCAATATGCCATAATACAGAGTTACTTGCTGATTTTCTTGAAGAACCTGTACCAACAACATCACCTACAAAGGCTACTTTATGTCCTTCTTCTCTCCACTTAGAAATGGTTTCTATTCCGTCAGGGAATAAACTTTTTCCCATTGATAAAGCGTGCAAAGGAATATCAGGACGAGTAGAAGCGTCTGATGCAGGAGAAAAATCATCAGTGTTGATTTCTCCATCCACTTTGTAAGCTTTTAAAGTAATGGTTTCTGGAAGAGGTTCTCTAGAAGTAAACCACTCTGCTTCAGCCCAAGACTTGATAACTCGCTTAGCGTACTCGTTGGTTTCGCTCAACTTAAGTACCACATCAAATTGGTCGTAAACCAAAGTAATATGCGATAATGCTTTTACACAAGCTTCTGCAATAGAATCCTGCTCCAAACCATAAATAAGTGCCTCGATATTATAACCACCAACCATTGTTGCTAACATTTCTACAGCTAATGTAGGAGTTATATAAGGAGATTTTTTCTCACTTTTTACTATTTGGGTTAAAAAAGCAGCTTTTACCTTGGCCGAAGGATCCACACCCGGCGACACTCTATTGGTAAGAAGCGATAATAAAAAATCGGCTTGTTTTTCGCCTTCATTTTCTAATAATCTACAAACTTCGGCTGTTAATTCAGGATTTAATGGCAATGCCGGTATCCCTTTTTCTTTTCTTAAAGCCTCATGTTTTAAATAATTATCAATCATAAGATGTATTGTTAATAGTTTTCTATTTTATTGTAAACTAAAAGTTTAATGCTTAAAATTTTTAATAATATTCGTTTTGTATAACGTCTGTTTTTCTTTTAAATAACGGCGCTAAAATAATCATTATTTTAAGAACCAAAACTGATATATATTTTTTTTTGAAATTTTATTTATGAACTTGTATTTGAGTTGAAGAATCAATTCTAAATAAGTGTTTGAAAGAAGTTGTTGTGTTGAAAATAAGGCTGTTAATTTATTCTTTATTGCTCTTACGAAAAACAATAATAAGTATTAAGTTACTATAAGAACCATTCAAACAAGACAGCTAAGCCCGAAACGGTAACCAATAAAGATAAAAAAACGAATAAACTTACTTTAAAATAGCGTTCTTTTTCCTTAATTATTAACTCGCTAACAAGCCATTGTATCACATTTTGAATACGAATAAAAGCATTTTCGTTTTTCTTGATATTAGCTCTTATTCCTAAATTATTTATTTTTTGAAGAAGATGATTATCTATTTCGTAGGTTAAGGCAATTGTTTCTGTTTTTTCGGAAATACTATTAATATATTTTAATATTTCGAGTCCACTTTTTATTTTTTTATTGTCCTTATTGATGTCAAAATCCAATAACAACACTTGCATTGCAGATTTCTTTTTGATAGGATGACTTATAAAGTAGTGTAAAAAAGCCTCTCCTGTTTTGAAAAAGACAAAATTATAATCCGTTTTTTCTTTAAAGTTTTTAGATAAAATATTGAGTAATAAATCATCATTACAAACCAAGTAAACATATACATTTTGTTCTTTAAAAGTAAACATAAATTGTTCTTTTTAGTACCTCCTTAAAATTAAGACTATAAAAGTAGATACTTTTTAAAAATAAAAAAACACTTTCAAATGAAAAAATTATGATAATATTTAGATTTTTCTTTATGTTAAGCCATTATTATATCAATATATCTTTATATTTCCCCATTATCAGATTAACGCATTATCAGATTAACACATTATCCCATTAACGCATTGTCACATCAACACATTGTCACATCAACACATTGTCACATTCCCACATTAACACATTATTTTTGTGCTAAGAAAATAAAAATACTTGGTACTTTGTGAATATCAGGGAAATGACCTTTCCATTGTTTGATGCTTTTGGTAGAAATATATTCTTGTTCGGTGTTGATGCCCGATGCTATGCAAAGTAAAGTATTAGGAGATAGGATTTTGGAAAATAATTCTAATAACTGTCGGTTTCGGTAAGGGGCTTCTATAAAAATTTGACTTTGATGCTCTGTCATAGAACGCTTTTCCAATTTTTGAATCATTTTAACACCCTCATTGCCTTTTATAGGAATATATCCGTTAAAAGCAAAGCTTTGGCCATTCAAGCCCGATGCCATTTGTGCCAACAAAATAGAAGAGGGACCTATTAGTGGAGTCACTTTTATATTTTTTTGATGCGCCAAACGCACCAATTCAGCCCCCGGGTCGGCTACACCCGGACAACCGGCTTCTGATAATAAACCTATGCTTTCGCCTTTTTCGATAGGGTTGAGATAAGAACTGTATGCTTGATATTGGGTACGTTTATCTAATACCTCAAAGTGTAAACTGTCTATGTCAATACTTTTGTCAATATATTTCAAAAAACGTCTGGCTGTTCGTTCGTTTTCTACAACAAAATATTTCAATTTCTGTATGATAAGAGTATTGTTGTTAGGAAAAATAGCCTCAGAACGCCCTTCTCCTAAAGGAGTTGGAATCAAATATAGTTGAGCGGTATTTGCTGTTGTCATAGGTTTTGTTGTTTTGAATGTAATACTTTATTGATGTCCTTTTTTTAAGGTGTTTTTTATTTCTTGCAAATATATACATTCGATAGGAATACTTCCTTTTCTTTTAAGTCAAATTATATAATAAGGTAAATTCGATATAATGTTTTCAATGTTTGATAAATATAGTTCAGTGTTGATTCATTTTGTTAATTGATTTTATAAAACATCAAGTTATTTAAACATAAATAGTACTTTACACTTTTGCAAAATGCTATACGGTATACCCGACAGGGCTTTACTCTTTTGCAAAATGCTATACGGCATACCCAATAGGGCTTTACACTTTTGCAAAACGCTATACGGTATACCCGACAGGGCTTTACACTTTTGCAAAATGCTATATGGTATACCTGATAGGGCTTTACACTTTTGTAAAATGCTATACGGCATACCCGACAGGGCTTTACACTACTTGTAAAATGCTATAGAGTATACTCAATAGGACTTTCCACGAATAAATAATTAATGCGATAATATGACTATTCAATAAATTTCAGTAGCATCTGAAAGAATCGAAAACACTTTAGAAGAATAATCACAGGGTATTTAAATGTGGGGGGAGATGATATTAAAAAAATCATAAAAAAAACTAATTTTTTTGTGGTAGAATGAAAAGTAAAATATTACTTTTGGACCTTAATTGAAAAAACAACGCAATGAATATAAAAAATGCTGAAAATTGGATAGATGCCGAAAAGTTAGCTTTTGAATTATCAGCTACAGTCGGGCATTTGTGGTATAATAAAACCGTAGATATTTTATTGTTTAGAAAGAGATTGGTAGATCAAAGTCCTACTAAAATTTTATCTTATCATGACTATGGTAAAAATATTATAGGCACTTCCGTTGATATTAACATTACTCTTCAGTTAGCTAAAGAAATCTTAAAAATGGATATTTACCGTTCCAGAATTGATATCGGAACTTTGGCTAAGGAGTGGGAGGCTAATAAAGATAAATACATTTCTATAACTCCTTTTATAGAAGAGCGTTTAGCTTCTTTTGTAGGAAAAGATAAAAATAATTTTCAGCCTAAAGATGTTGTTCTTTATGGCTTTGGACGTATCGGTCGTATCGTGGCTCGCGAATTGATTAAGCAAGCCGGAAGAGGCGAGCAATTAAGATTGAAAGCTATTGTGACCAGAGGTAATAGTGATTTGGAATTAGAAAAACGTATATCATTATTACAAACAGATTCTGTTCACGGTGTTTTCGAAAGTGTTATAGAGCCTAATTTTAAAGAAAAATATATTCTAATTAATGGGCAAAAAGTGCATATGATTGCAGCCAAAGAGCCTGATAAAATTAACTATAACGATTATGGTATCGATAATGCTTTGTTGATAGATAATACCGGTGTTTGGAGAACTCGTGAGGGCTTATCACAGCACTTAAAATCAAAAGGTATTGACAAAGTTTTATTGACAGCACCGGGTAAAGACGATATCCCTAATATCGTGTTTGGTGTAAATCATGAAGAATTTGATAGAGATGCGCATCAAATTTTTTCTGCGGCATCTTGTACAACTAACGCTATCGTGCCTCCTTTGTCTATTGTTGAAAGCACTTTTGGTATTGAAAAAGGGCATTTGGAAACCATTCACTCTTATACCAACGACCAGAATTTATTAGATAACTTTCACAAGAAAACCAGAAGAGGACGTTCGGCACCTATCAATATGGTATTGACCGAAACAGGAGCAAGTAAGGCGGCAGCTAAGGTAATTCCAAGTTTAAAAGGAAAGCTGACAGCCAATGCCGTTAGAATACCGACTCCAAATGCTTCTTTGGCTATTTTAATGCTAACCTTAAATAAGGAAGTAAAACCGGAGGAAGTTAATAAAGTATTAGAAGAAGCTTCTTTACGAGGAAATTTAGTTACTGAGATAGAATATTCTTACTCAAGTGAATTGGTTTCCAGTGATATCGTAGGAAAAGCCAGTCCTGCTGTAGTAGATAGTAAAGCAACATTGACTTCTGCTGACGGGAAAAATGTAGTGCTGTATGTTTGGTATGATAATGAATATGGTTACTCTCGTCAAGTGATTCGTTTAGCTAAACATATCGCCAAAGTAAGATTAAGCAAGTATTATTAAAAAATACTAAATAAAATAAAGGCAGGTGCTTACTAATAAAGTAGGTACCTGTTTTTTTTTATGCCTTTACTACATCGGTCAATTAATAAATTCCTAATTGAACTTTAATAATTAATCATTAAAAAAACTATCTTTGCAGTTAGTTTATACACATTTCTAAAAGAATAAGATGAGTTCAGAATCCAACACTATGATTACTTTCGATGATTTTAAAATCAGTAGAATATTAAAAACAGCCTTGTCTGATAATGATTTTATATATCCTACGCCCATTCAAAATGAATGTTTTGCCCCCATTATGGCAGGTAAAAACTTAGTTGGAGTAGCTCAAACGGGAACAGGAAAATCTTTGGCTTATATTTTGCCTTTGTTGCAGTCTTATAAATATACTGTTAAAAGAGAACCTGTTATGTTGATATTAGTGCCTACTCGCGAGTTGGTAGAGCAGTTGGTAGAAACCATTGAAAATCTTACGGAATGTATTTCTGTTGATGTTTTAGGAGTGTATGGCGGAACCAATATCAATACACAAAAACAAAAGATAGTGGATGGTTGCCAAATTTTAGTGGCGACACCGGGGCGTTTGTTTGATTTATATGTGAGTGGTATTTTGAAATTGCGTTCTGTCAAAAAATTAGTGATTGACGAAGTTGATGAGATGTTAGATTTAGGATTTCGTCCTCAGTTAGTAAGTATAATGGAATGCTTGCCTGAAAAACGTCAGAATTTAATGTTCTCGGCAACCCTTTCGGAGGAGATAGAGCAGTTGATAAGTGATTTCTTCAGTTATCACGAAAAAATAGAAATAGCACCAAGTGGAACGCCTATTGAAAGTATTACGCAACAGCAATATCACGTACCTAATTTTTATACCAAAGTCAATCTTTTGAAGCATTTGCTATCAGGTAACGAAGATTGGACTAAGGTATTGGTTTTTTGTGAAAATAAAAGATTGGCAGATTTGCTTTTTAGTCAATTGGAAGGCGATTTTGGAGAAGAAATAGGTATTATTCACTCTAATAAATCGCAAAATTACCGTTTTAGAGTATTGGAAAATTTCGATAAAGGACTTGTTAAATATTTAATTTCTACCGATATTTTATCTCGCGGATTGGATATTGACGGAGTAACCCACGTTATTAATTTCGATGTGCCTAAAAACCCAATCAATTACGTGCATAGGATAGGGCGTACGGCTCGTTATGATAAAACCGGTTTTGCCATTTCTTTTGTCAATGAGGCGGAGCAGGAATATATAATGGAAGCGGAAGCCTTGATGTCGAAAGCTTTGGAAGTGATTCCTTTTCCGGAGGAAGTCAAAATATCGAATATATTTACAGATGAAGAACGACCTTCGGCAAAACAAAAAGTGTTAACCAATATACCTAAACGTTCGTCTCAAGGAGCATTTCACGAAAAAAGTATCAAAAATAGAAAAGTTAATTCGGGAAGTCCGGCTTTGAAGCGTAAGAAATACAAAAAGCCAATAACTCGTTCCGGTAAAAGAAAATAAGAGGGGGAGGAATTTTATACTAAAGGTAAAAACAAATTATCAATAATAAAAACACTGAATATAGCGTTGAGTATAAGGACAAGTGAAAAATGGACTGGTATTTGTTGAGTAGGACTGATAGAGTGAGAAAAATACCTTATCCTAAATAGATAGATTGAAATAGACACATAAGTGGATAGAATTATAAATTAAATATTAAGATTTATGAAAAAGTTATTAGGAATTACGATGATAAGTCTATTGATGACTTTAAATGTTTTGGCTCAAACCGGAGCTAAAATTCAATTTGAAAAAACACGCCATGATTTTGGTACATTTCAAGAGACCGATGGCATACAGCATTATCAATTTAAGTTTACCAATACCGGTAATGTTCCTTTGGTAATTAATGATGTAAAAGCTTCTTGTGGTTGTACCACGCCTAATTGGACAAAAGAACCTATTCCGCCTAAAAAAAGTGGTTTTGTAAAAGTGAGTTTCGACCCTAAAAATCGTCCGGGACCTTTTAATAAAAGTATCACAGTATCTTCTAATACGAAACCGGCATCTACTATTTTGTATATTGTCGGAAAAGTGATTGAGCGTAAACGTACTGAGGCTGATTTTTATAAGTTTAGCTTGAATGGTTTAAAAATGAAGTCCAATCATTTTGCTATGACCAAAATGACTGTTTCAGAAGTGAAATCGGAGCCTTTGGAGTTGTATAATACAACCACTAAACCAATGGTTGTAGAGTTTGATAGAATACCTAAGTATATAGAATTTGAAAAAACTAAAATAAAGTTAGCTCCACGTGCCAAGACTTATATTGAAGTAACTTATAATGCTAAAGCAAAGAAAGATTATGGCTTTTTGACAGATGATATTCCTGTTATTGTAAATGGGCAACGCAATGGTAATGGCTATTTGCGGGTAAGTGCTGAAATTTATGACGACTTTTCTAAAATGACAGAAAAACAAAAGAATGAAGCCGGAAGAATGACTTTTGAAAAGAAAATACACGATATGGGAACTGTAAAACAGAGGGGTAAAGGAGCAGGTTCTGTAGAATTTGATTTTCCTTTTCAGAATACAGGTAATACGGCTTTGAAAATTCGTAAGATAGCAGGTAGTTGCGACTGTGTTGATGCTTATCTTATGCCTTCTAAAAAAGATATAGCACCTAATGGAAAAGCAAAAATCCACGTGGTTTTTAACCCAAGATACCAAAATGGAAAACAATTAAAAACCATTTCGGTTATTACCAATAGCCCTAAGCAACCTAAGGTAACCCTAAGAGTGAAAGGGATGGTTGTTAAGTAATAAAAAGTCAATATTAAATAGACCTGAACTGATTCTGAAATTGGTTCAGGTCTATTAATCAATACCGTAAGGATTTAGTTGATGATATGTTGTTTGTTTAGCCTTTTTTATACTTGGTTAAACATTTTTTTTGTGCTTGATGCTTTTGTTTTTATTTAGTTTTGAATAATGATTTAAACAGTAATATTAACAAAAGAATAATACTGTATAATGATAAAATAATACCAATAGCATACCTGAGTAAAAATAATAACTTAAAATAATTAGCTTTAACTTGCCTTATAGGCTTATCCTTAACACGTTGTAATAAACGCTCAAAACTAAGCCCCATTTCCAAATCCTTAATACCTTGTTTTTGGGCTCTTTTTAATATTTCTTTTTTATTATCATACATATATGGGAAACCCGTTGAAATGGTATGATTTTCTAAAGGTTCCCAAAAAACAAATCCGGTAAATACATTTTTATATTGATACCTTTTTCTATTGTCGTAAATATGTAAATCAAAATTGTCTTCCCCAAATGGAGAATGAGCAAAGTCAAAGCCTATATTTTTATTGCCATTGTCCTTAAAAGCATTATCCCAATAACCTCCTTGTATAGGGAAATATAGAAATCCAGCCCATTTAGCCACAGTGTTGATAAGTACATTGGCTGTTGAGTGAGGGTATTGAGCGAAAATATAATTGGCTACAGATTGGTATTCAGGATTTTTAGGTAATTTAAAAGCGTGTTTGTAATTCATTATAATTAAACTCTTGTGTTGTATATGAGCTTGTTTAAAACTTTCTATTTTGTCAATAATATATTGAGACATTATTTTGTCATTTCGTATCCAAATATCCTGTAAACCAAAAAGTTGCAACGTATCCCAGTTGGAAGCCACATTTGTAAAATATAATTGTCTTTTTTGTTCAGGTGGCAAACTTGAGTTTAATTGATTGAGTTTTGATAAGAAATTAAACCAGTTGGTAGAACTCCAAATGGGATAAATTCCACTGGCTGGTAACATTATTTTTGAAGTTGCTTTTAAACGCTCTTCTTTAGAGGGGTAAGTTGTGTTTAAAAAACTGTCTAATTCAGCTTGGTAAAAAGAGTTTCCGTATTCGGTAAACATTATGGTATTATTCTCTGAATAACGAGGGTCTTTTACAATATCATATATCAAATTCCATTGGGTTTCTTCCGGATGAGCTCTTTCACATAAAATAACTTGGTCATATTTTTCGAATAAAGAAAAAACATAATCTACCGCTGTTAGTCTTTCTTTCTCTTTTAAAAAATCGACGTATTTAGAACTTTGTTTCTTACCAAAATAATTGAGTTGTACGCTTCCCAGTGTATTGGGTTTTGCCTTTTTAAATTGATGTGTTGTTACAGAAGCATTGGCTATTATCAATATTAAAAGGCTCAATATCCAATACCACTTGG
>PDWI01002645.1_pt1 | contig 26784 bp, 23 predicted proteins | sample 1430891 | NCBI WGS metagenome assembly PDWI01 (sample SAMN01162508, study PRJNA174530) | Oral metagenome, whole genome shotgun sequencing project. | biome: Marine environment; feature: Marine mammal; material: Swab sample of the gingival sulcus; isolation source: swab sample of gingival sulcus...
AAAATACAGATAAATAGTAGCAGGTGCTACATTGGCTAATTTTGCTATTTTAGACATAGACGAAGCGTGAAAGCCACTGTTATTTACCAATTCTAATGTAGCTTCCAACACTCTACGTTCCTTATCTTTTAATTGACTTCTCATTTTTTTCCGTTTTACACAAACTATGTAGCAATTTACTTCTTTAAAAAAGCCATTAGTTTTTCACGCTCCTCTTCGCTATACGACATATGTCCCACAGGTACTTTTCCGTCAATCGCTTTTATGACTTGCTCAGGCATATCTCCTTTAAATGCTCCACAAAGTTCAATCAACTGTACTCCGTCAGCCACTAATTCTTTTGCTGACTTACAAGCCATTTCAATACTTGGGTCAATCATTATGAATCCATAATCCGATAATTTCATTTTTTTCTATTTTTAAATGATTAATATTTTTTTCGAGGATGCAAAGATATGAAAAATAAACGAACGTTCATTCTTTTTGTGTAAAAAATTATCTTTTTTTATAATTCCCTTTAAATGAATAGTTTGTAATTTTCTGTGTTTTGTTGTAATTGCAGCTAACGGGTTCAGAGTATAGCTCCAACAAAAGAAAAATTATTCTCATGTTTTACCGGCAATGAAAATTGCTTTACCTTTGCGCCTTTTTATATCAAACAGTCATAAAATAAATCAAATGAAAAAGATCGTTATTTTCCTCTTTTGTGTTTTTGCTTCTTTGTATTTTGCAGAAGCACAGGAAGTTACGAAGGAAGAAAAAGAACGCAAAAACAAATCGGATATTTTACTCAGTGCAGCGGTAAAGAATCGTCATTTATGGAGATGTGGCGTAGGGATCAACGGATTCAGCGTGCAAGGAACATTGCAATATAGTTATGCTTTTTTTCGCATAGGAGGATGGGGTGCGCATGAATTGACAGCAAATGCTTACAGTGAGTTTGACGTTTATTTTGAAGCCGATTTTTTGCAATATTTTACTCTCGGGGTTTATGATTTCTATTTTCCTAAACATTACGGAGGGCGCATCAAGAAAGATTACAGCAAACTTAGAACATCCCCCAATCATGCTTTGGATGTATTCTTGAAGTATTCCGGAACAAAATCAATACCTCTGGGAGCTCTTGTCGGGACCTACGTATTGGGAGGAGCTGACCAAGATGAGAACGGAAAACAAAAATTTTCTACCTATCTCGAGCTTAATTACACCTTCAAAGTAAAAGAAAAAGGCGACATTAAATGTTACATTGGAGCTACCACAGATAACGAAAGTGCTTATGCCGCAAAAAAAATCACGGGATATGATTCTTCCGGATCTCCGATAGTTACCCGTCCGGCTACCGAGAGTGAATTTAACATCATTGGCTTTGGGGCAAAATATACTCGAAGTTTTCAAATCGGTAAATTTCCTTCCGCACTCTCCGGTGAAATACTCTACAATCCCAATGCAGAAACCGTCTATTTGGCACTTGCCGCCTCCATTGATTTTTAATAAAATCGGAAGCCCGGTGTAATAATTTTTTGTTTGCTTAAACAAGAATATTATCTTTGCTCTCAATCAGAAATATAAGGCAAATTAAATTTATGGTACAAAAATTTCACCTTCAATGTTGTAGCTGCGGACAAAAAATTCCCGGATTTCCGCAATGGTTTCAATACAATCAAAAATGCCCGAACTGTCAAAAAAATAGAGTATATGTCGATTACTCCACACCGCCTGAACGGATAAAAGAACTGATTCGCAAAGAGGCAAAGCCCGAAAGTTTATGGCATTATTTTGATTTTTTGCCCTTGAACAATAAAAAAAATATAGTTACTGACGGTGAGGGAATTGCACCTATGGAACGCTGGTCATTTTTGGAAGATTATGCCAAACGAAAGTATGGATTATCTCTCAAAGTATATGTAAACAGAAATGATAAAAGCACAGCCACCGGTACTTTCAAAGACAAAGGCGGAGCCTTGGCAGCTTCCGTTCTTAAAGAATGCGGCATTAAAGAATATGTTGTTGCCAGCACAGGCAATACCGCATCGGCATTTGCCCACTATCTTGCCAAAGCCAATATCTCTTGCACAATTTTTGTTCCTGAAAATGGATTGATGGACAGCCAAGCGCACATCGGAACCTACGGGCAAAAACTATTCCGGGTGAAAGGTGATTACGCATATGCCAAAAAAGTAGCCGCTGATTATGCCCAAAAATACGGAATCTTAATGACCGGAGGTAATTTTGATCCGTTACGTTTGGAAGCCAAAAAAACACAAGTTTTCGAAATGTTGCGCTTGTTGGGGGAAATACCCGATGTGTATATACAAGCATTGAGCGGAGGCACCGGACCTTTTGCCGTTGAGAAAGCATTGAAAGATATTGCCGATGCCGGAATCCCTGTAAAGTTACCTCGTTTTCTGCTTTCGCAAGGAGATCGATGCGCCCCTATGGCAGAAGCTTGGGCAAATGCAGAATCTCAAAATTTCCCTCCGAACTGGGAAGAAGACTATCCCATATATGAAAATCCCCAAGTTTTAATTCCTACGATTGCTACCGGGAATCCCGGGATGTATCCGTTTATGGGGCCTTTGGTGCGCAAATCGGGAGGAAGTATATTCCCCGTGAAAGAAGAAATGGCAGTTGCGATGGCAAGGCTTGTTGCTTATGAAGTTGCCGTGAAAATAGGACCTGCTTCTGCAGCCGGATTACTGGGATTTTTTGAAGCCCTCAAACGTAAACTTATAAAAGATCAAGAAACGGTATTTATCAATATGGGAGAGGGTGTCGGACGTGCTTCGGAATTTATGAAAGAAACTGCATATACGGCAGAAAATATATCTTCGGTAGAAGAGTGCGAGCGTTTTGATCGAAATCAATACCGCAATTTTGTCCGAGAACCATTTGAAAATTATTAACAGTCAATTTGTATGCGGCATAAAAATTACATATCCTATCTGCTTGTATATGTGTTGCTTATCGCTTCCTGCACCAATGATATGGAGAGCATACATGCTTTGCGGAATAAAGAAGAACTTCCGGATATTGAGGTAGATAGTTTGCACACCCGTTATGTAGCTTCCTCAAAATTGAAAGTACGTTTGCAAGCCGGGAAAGCATATCGATATTTAAAACCGGACAAACAATATTCTCTTTTCCCCAAGGGTATTTTTCTTGAATTTTTTGATTCCGAGACCGGAAACATTCATGCTACACTGAAAGCCAATCGAGCGATTTATTATGATAAAAAAGGATATGCCAAAGCTTCCGGCAGTGTGATTCTAACAAATGTAAACGGTAGCAAGTTGCAAACCGAAGAATTGTTCGTAGATGAAAAAGAGGAAAAAATATACTCAATCAAAAGAGTCCAAATCAATGATGAAGACGGTTTTGAAATAGTCGGAGAAGGAGGTTTTGAATCCAACTTAGATTTTACGGTTTATAAATTTACCGATGTTTCCGGCAAGAAAATATTGGAGGAAGGAGACAACTTTTTCCCCGGCAATGAGGAAGAAGACTGACAGGAAATAGGATAAAAACAATGATCAAAGCAGAAAATATACGCAAAACTTTTGGCAAATTAGAGGTCTTGAAAGGCATTGATTTGGAAATCCAACAAGGCGAAATTGTATCGGTGGTCGGCCCCAGTGGAGCCGGCAAGACCACTTTATTGCAAATTCTCGGCACATTGCTCAAACCGGATTCCGGAGACATCCGCATTGCCGGTACCGATATTGTTAAGCTTAATCCTAAAAATTTGGCTCATTTCAGAAATAATAATATCGGATTTGTATTTCAATTTCACCATTTGCTGCCCGAATTTTCGGCTTTGGAAAATATTTGCCTTCCGGCATACATCAAGGGTACCTCCAAAAAAGAAGCCGCCAAAGAAGCTGAACGATTACTTGATTTATTACAACTCTCCGAACGGAAAAAACACAAACCCAATGAAATGTCCGGAGGGGAACAACAGCGTGTGGCTGTGGCACGTGCTCTAATCAATAACCCTGCGGTAGTACTTGCCGATGAACCTTCCGGAAATTTGGATACCCAAAACAAAGAAACACTGCATCATCTCTTTTTGTCTCTCCGCAAGGAACTGAAACAAACTTTTGTGATTGTAACCCACAACGATTCCTTGGCTGCGGTCTCTGACCGAAGCATTCATTTGGTGGACGGGATAATTAGTAAAGAAAAATCAGCATAAAACAAGCGAGTGTTTCCTTCCGAGAAAATGAAATACGTTCTTCTTCTAGACAATTAACTTATCTCCCTGTAAATAAGGTACTTTTCGGGTATTATCCTCAATCAAGCAAAATTTGAAATCTTCTGAAAGAGACCGGCTCTTTTTGTATATCCGCGGTGAGTTTTGCAAAATAAAATCATAATAAGACTGCCGGCAAGAAGCGAACCATTGCAAAGCGATCTTAGCCGATTCGCTTGTTGTAAAATCGGGAGAAGTTGCGAGCAGACCCTTGGTAATTTTCCCGGCCAAAAGAGTATCCTCTGTATTGATTGCGCCTTTCCATCCGGAACATAAGAGCAGAATGTCTCTTTGTCTTTCGTTCAAAAGAGCAAGCAGGGCAGAAAAATTATTGAACGAACCGATATAAAGTTTTACGTCTGCAGCATTGCCTGATTGTACGGCATGGATGGCTTGTGTTCCGTTTGTTGTTGTCATTGCCAGGGCTTGTCCTCCTATTTTGTCCGGAGTAAATTGTTGTGGGGAATTACCCAAGTCAAATCCCGGTAAAGTATCACCGTCTCTTTCTCCGGATATTACATAACCTTTTGACTGATAACTCATTGCCGTTCTCTCATCAGAAACAGGAATGATATGTTTCACCCCATTCTCAAAAGCCGAACAGATAGACGAGGAGGCTCGTATGGCATCTAAAACAACCACATCCGTGTGCGATTTCTCGCAAGTAGGGTACAGGGCCGGAGAAAGACAAACATCAATCCGGGGCATTTTCCTTCTGATTATTTGGAAACCAACATTCGTGTGCACGCATTACTTGCTCAATAACATCTCTTACGCAGCCGTTTCCACCTTTCTTTTCGGAGATATAGTGCGCTATATTTTTGATTTCTACTGCGGCATCGGCAGGACAGGCGGATAATCCGGAAACTTGCATCGGGGCATAATCGGGAATGTCATCTCCCATGTACAGAATTTGTGAGGCTTGCAAGTCATATTTCATACAAAAGTCTTCATAATCTTCTATTTTATTGTGCGAAGCCAAATAAATATCGTTTACTCCCAGCAGGGAAAAGCGTTTTCTTACAAAGTCGGCATTTCCTCCGGTGATAATTCCGATAAGAAAACCTTTACTGATTGCTGTTTTTACCGCAAATCCGTCTTTGGCACTCATGGTGCGGGTGAGACGCCCGTTGGAATCCAAGACCATATTTCCGGAAAAAACACCGTCAACGTCAAATACAAAAGCTTTGATATCCTTTAATCTTTCCTTAAAATTATCCATTTTTTGTTTGCAGATTCATAATACTTTGACTCACAAAACTATACATTTTTTGCAAATTCGGATTGTTTTGGAGTAGTTTTTCATGTTTTTTGAGCGTGACTTTATCTTGACGCACTGCGGGTCCGGTTTGTACCTGCGCAGGACTTGCACACATAACTTTTTCAAAGGTATTTCGGATAATCGGGTGCAATATTTTAAAGTCAAGTTTGTTTTCTTCCAAAATGTTTTCTGCCAGCGAAAGCATGTGGTTTGAAAAATTATTGGCAAATACCGCAGCCAGATGAAGACGTAGGCGTTGCCGAGAATCCATAATTTGTACAGAGCTGCTGACTTGTTTTCCGTATTCTTCTAAAATCTTGGTGTTTTTCGGATTATTTGCCTCTATACAGAGGGGGATGTTTTGAAAATCAACGGGAATGTTTTTTGAGAAACTTTGCAGGGGATAAAATACGCCGATATTTTCCGACAGTCCTTGTAAAATGTCCATGGGCACAGCTCCTGCCGTATGGACTGTAAGCCCATTGTCGATTTGTTTTTTTAGGAGCGTATTTTGACACAAGTCTGATAAAGCATGGTCGTTTATTGAGATAATGTACAGTTTTGCTTTTGTCGGAATGTCCTTAAAATCAGTCGAATATGAAGCATTTATAGATTCTGCCAATGCTTGCACGGAAGATAATTGTCTGCTGTGAAGGTGCAAAGATCCGGGAATATGTCGGGAAAAATACCATGCGAGATGACTGCCTAAATTGCCGGTGCCGATGATTACGGTTGTTGCTGCTTTCATACAATCCAAACTTTACCCCAAGAAAGTTTTCAGATGTTTATTTAAGGAACTCTTGCGAAGTTTGCGCAGGGATTTTTCTTTGAGTTGTCTGACTCGTTCTCGGCTCAATCCTAACTTATCGCTGATTTCCTGCAAGGATAACTCTTCGGCATCGATGCCGAAAAAGTGTTGAATAATGAGAGCATCTCGTTCCGGTAAGGTGTTCAAGGCTCGTTTGATTTCAGTCAATAAGGCTTCTTGAATGAGAGTGTTATCAGAAGCGGATATGGATTTATTCTCCATAATGTCTATCAAACTGTTGCTGTCAGACTCGGCTCCCATTGGGGCATCCATGGAAAGGTGTTTGCCGGAGGCTCTCAAAATAAGATGCACCTTCTTGGGAGGTATTTCAAGGGCTTCTCCTACTTCTTTTTCTGTAGGTTCTCGGTTGTATTCTTGTTGAAAATCGGCAAAAAACTTGTATATTTTGTTTGCGACATCTACTTGATTGGAGGGCAAACGCACAATGCCCGATTGTTCTCCAAGGGCTTGTAAGATCGCTTGACGAATCCACCATACGGCATAAGAAATGAATTTGAAGCCTTTGCTGCCGTCAAATTTTTCTGCGGCTCTGATCAGCCCCAAATTTCCTTCGTTGATCAGGTCGGGTAAACTGAGCCCCCGGTTTTGATATTGTTTCGCAACCGAAACTACAAAACGCAGGTTGGCTTGTGTTAATTTATCTAAGGCTGCTTTATCTCCTTGCTTGATGCGTTGAGCGAGTTCTATCTCTTCATCTATGGACAGCAATTCAATGCGCGCAATATCCTGCAAATACTTGTCCAAGGATTCGCCGCCTCTGTTTGTGATTGACCGTGATATTTTTAACTGCCTCATAAAGAGAATTTATTTACTTATTAATTTTGATTGATGTAAATCCCTGATTAAAAGAAATTTACGTTTTGTTCTAATTTTTTGTCTTTCTTTTTTAAAATTGTTTTTAATAATATCTTTGGTTAGTATGGCAATTCATACGATAGTTACAGTATGTATAATTAAAACCTTAATAAAATTTACTTACTTTCTTATTCTTTCCAATTGCCTGTAACAAAGCAATATCTTTGCCAAAAATACAAATTTGACTAAAATTTTACATAAAATACTTCAAAATGCAATTTTATAAAATAAATTGCAAATACTTTCCTTTTTTTTATAAAAAATGATTATAAATTACGCATTGAGTAAAAAGGGCTTTAATTTTTTACTTGGATGAGTCCGAATTGTTTCTGTCCGAAGATGAAAAAAAACGACCGAGTAAATGGATACCCGGTCGCTTTGCCTGCTCTGTTTTCTTTGGGTTTTATTTGATCAGGACTTTTTTAACAAGGTCGTATTCTTTACTTGTTATTTTTAAGAAATAAACTCCGGGGTTTTTGATTTGTACGGTATTTATTCCAGCTTTGATTTTCAATCGTTTTACAACTTTTCCGGTGATGTTTACAATTTGCAAATTACCGGATTGCGGAACGTTGATGAACAAATGGTCTGAGGCAGGGTTGGGATATACGCTTACTTGCGCTTGAGCCATTTCCTCTACACCACTTTTTTTGCTGAATTCCAAATTGAAACGATGAGGATCATCTCCGCTTGCGGCTGTGAAAGTGTAGTTGCTTTTTTGAGTCAAGTCTTCTTTTACACTTGCATCTTTTGTGTCTCTCAAATATACTTTTACAGAAGGAATGCGGTGAGTTAAACTCAAAGTATAGTTTCCGCTTTCTTTGGGCGTAAAGTAAAGAGGTATAACCAAACCGTCTTCATGTTCTGTGTTGTATATGGCGAGTTTTTCCCCGTCCTCTGATACAGAATAAAGATTCATTGTTCCGTCTTCGAAGTTCATCATTTTGCGGATGTCTTGTCCGAATTCAAAATTCTTCGTGGTTCCGTCCGTTAAGAATACGGCTGTTTCATCGCTTGCCAAGGTGCTTGCCACTTCCAGCCTTACATAATTTGTTTGGGAAGCAAGCATACTGCTTTCCGGATATAATTTTTGTGCACGAGGTGCTGCCGAGAAAGGAGCATTTTCTTGTACATCAAGCAAAAATCCTTCTCCCGAAGCAATGGAGGAAGACGCTCCGTTGAGGCTTATGCCTCGACTATATACACGGTACATTTTGTTTTTTTGATCGTAGGTGTATAGAGCGGGGGCAACTTTTGCATTAAAATCCAGAGAGTCAATATCAAGAACTGCCGGGAAGGGATTGCCTGAGGATTGGAATCCGGCTTCTGTAAAGTTTTTGGAGACTTTTCCTTTATTCAATTTTCCGGAGACAGTCAAAATTTCCTCTTTTTCCGGCTGTATTTTTACTCCGCCGAGGGTTTGAACATCTCCTGTCAAATCAGTCCAAGCGCCTCCTTTGTAAACTTGAGGATGCAATTTGTCAAGTTTTTGTTTGCTTACATTTGAAAGGGGCAGTCCCAAGAGTTGATGTTTGCCTTTCGGAACTACATATTTCAGAGTTCCTTCTTTGCTTTCACTATTGCTTGATAAATCAACCAATACACTGTTTTTGTCGAGGACTACAGGCAATTTCGTTGTTCCGTCCATCAGTGAGAATCGGCTGCCTTTCATGGCAATCATGCGTGCTCCTTTACTCAGTTTGAGTGCAGCTGTTTCCAAAACGTATTTGTTTTTGAAGAAAGCGGCTCCGTTGGGGGCAATGACTACCGCAGTATCGCGTCCGCCTTTTACGGCTTCTTGTTCGATGTAAAGACCACCGAAAGCCAGTCGGGATGATTTCCCTTTACCGGAATTTCCTTTAAGATTTCCGATGCGTAATTTTCCGTTTTCTCGGATATCTATAAAAGGAGTTTCGACCTCGGAAGCACTTGTGCCTTTCACGGCTTCTTGTTCGATGTAAAGACCACCGTTGCGCAAGTGAATACCGGCTCGGCTCATTCTTCCTTTCACGGCTTGTTGTTCGATGTAAAGACCACCGCCGCTGAGGCGTACTTCTGCACGCGGAGCACCTTTTACGGCTTGTTGTTCGATGTAAAGACCTCCGCCGTTGCTGATGCGTACCGTAGAACGGACTTGATTTCCTTTAACAGGGGCTTGTTGGATATAAAGACCACCGCCACTGATGCGTACTCCTTTTCGGCTCATTCTTCCTTTCACGGCTTCTTGTTCGATATAGAGACCGCCACCGCCGCTGAGGCGTACTTCTGCACGAGGAGCACCTTTTACGGCTTCTTGTTCGATATAAAGACCGCCGCCACTGCTGATGCGTACTTCTGCCAAACTTCCTTTGTTGCCTTTCACGGCTTCTTGTTCAATATAGAGACCTCCGTTTCTGACGTGTATTCCTCTTGAAGTGCGGCTTGCTCTTCCTTTTACGGCTTCTTGTTCGATGTACAGACCGCCGCCGTTGCCGATGCGTACTCCGAGACGTCCTTTGCTTTTTACGGCTTCTTGTTCGATATAGAGACCTCCGCCGCCGCGAATACGCAGTGCGGAACGTCCTTTGCCGGAGTTCGTTTGTTCAATGTTTATCAAAGCATCTGAGCCTACGAATACTTCGCCGGGTTCAGAAGAGTTTCCTACAATGAGATCGGCATTTTTATTGATGTTCAGTTCAGCCCTTCCTTTGGATTTGACGCCTTTTTTGGAGCTGCCTCCCAGGTGCAAGGAGCGAACTTGTAAATGACCGGTGCCGGACTTGCCTGCACTTGTAACGGAAAGAGTTGCATCGTCTTTGAGGCAGAGGCTGTTGCAAGCGGCATTCGCGTCAAGTTGTATGTTATTCCCGGAGATGGTTACCGAGTCGGATTTGCCGGGAACGGCTACGCCTGATTGAGAGCCGACTTTCCAGCTCGATTTTTTGCTCCAATCCAATTTGCCTTTTTTGCTGTTGTCGGATACAAAGTGGTAACCGATTGATACTTTGACATCATCAGAGTTTGAACACTTGCCTGTTGATCCGACGTAGCTTACCGTTCTTCTGAAGATGTATATGCCTTCGGGTAATTTGTTCAGAATCTCAAAATTTTGAGCTTGTTGGACTCCGACTGACGGTGCAGGAACAGGTGCCTCTACGACGGACCATGTTCCGGTATTTTCGTCTGCCGGTTTTAAAGTTAAGGAAGAGGGGGTGCTGCTTACGCCGTAATTCTCGGAGTAATAAGAATAATCGGGTCCTGCATCCACATCGGGCATTGCATTGGTAAAGGTAACGGTTGCACTTTTATTGTCTCCGTTGATGGTTGCATTCCAACTTAGTGTGGCTGCATCATTTGTTCCGACAGGGACAGTCACTTTTGTGCGGGCTTTGTGGATGTCTTCGATTTGGGCGGTTCCTTTCTCAACCTTCCATGTTCCTTTTATGTTTCGCGGAAGTTCAACGGCATCCGTGATAAAAACGCTGTCGCACTTTTTTTGGTCTTTTCCGGCATCAACGATCGGATTTTTGGCATCGGGAAAGATTTTGATACGTACCGTATCGGCAGTATTATTGGATTGATCAAAAAGAGTAGTTATTTGTATAAAACTTGTTATCGTGAAATTGTTTATGTGCTCGCCCGGACCGGGTAGTATTTGTATCTTGCTCATAGTGGAAGGATCAAGAGGACAGTTGTCGGTTGCGGTAATTAAATCCTTGAGATTACGCGGGACTACGGAGTCCGGCAGAATCAGGATTTTGGGAGCTGCGATAACGGGTTTTATTTTGTCGTTATGGCATACAACTTCTCTTGAATCTACCTGCACACCTATTATTTTGTGTGTGATTCGGCAAAAATACTTGCACTTCCGGTTTATTTTATCCGGAAATACTTTCAGTTCGTTGGTTAATTCTCCTTTGTAACCGTCTTCGTCTTTGTCTATGGGTTTTTTCGATGCTCCTTTTTCTTGCAGGTACCATTGAAAGGTATATTTGTCGGGATTATCGACTACGACTTTGAATGTGGCGCTGTCGCCCGGGCATATATTGAGGCAGTTTTCGGGCTGTGCCACGATGACGACAGAATCCGCCGGATTCCAGGGTCTGTATTCTTTAAATTCTTTCCAGTATTCATTATTTTTGTATTCCTCAAGGGTTTGTGTCGGGACATAGACAATGCAGGTTTTGCGTATCTTGTCGAATGTTTGTTTTTTTTTGGAATCAGTATCTGCTTGAAATAGATCTACAGGCGACCACCAAACCGGACAATACAATTTGGTTATCGGAGGGGGAGGAGGGGAGGTCGTAATATTTGCTCCAAAAGCTGTCCAATGAATACTATCCAATGTGGCGGGGAGGTACACTGTTTGTAACTTGGTGCATCTCACGAAAGCATTGGCGGCAATTTTTGTTACGGGGACAACTTTTGATGAGCCGGGATCGAAAATTTGGGCGGGGATTTTTATGGAAGTTCCCGGGTATGGTTTCATATTCGCCGTACCCCAAGTTCCGGATCCAAACCCCACTACTGTGGCACTCTTGGACTCAATCTTATAAAAAATATGTCCTGTGTTGAAGTCAGCTCCTTTTCCGGGAGGCGGTGAAGGTTGAGCCCAAAGGCTTTGGTTTGCCGTAAGAAGTCCGAATGCCAGGAGTATAACCGGCAGCATTCGGAGGGGCAGAGCGGCAGATGCCCGTTTTTTGTAATTGCAGAAAATTTGCTTCATAATAAATTGATTTAAGTTAAAAATAAGATAATATAGGAGACAAAGGTATTATATCCTTTTGAAAGAAACAAAATTTTTTTGAAAAATAGAAAAATTTTAGTAAAGGTGTGTTTTTTGAGGAGAGAAAAGTGTTACTTTTTTTCTCTTTGGGTGGGTTCCCAGATGTTTGTTTGTATGCCTTTGAGATAGTCTGCAAAGCCGGCAAGAAGAGCCAAGTTGGCCGTGTAAAAGTGGGTGATAAAGTGGAGGCGGGAAAGTTCTATCTTTTGAAGAGTCAGCAGATAATCAATGAGGGAAATGATAATTGTTATATGGCTGATTATAAGCGATATAGTGTATATTTCTCGGTATTCCCAAAGTCCCCATTGCGTGGCGAAAATGAGGATTAAAAAGAAGGGACCGAGCCAACGCAAAACTTTGTGAGAGAAGAAGGCGTAGGCAAGTTTTTGGTTCTTGGAAACAAAGATAGAGCGAAAGTAGGCGAGGTTTTGAAAGTTGCCTGCGGCGATGCGTCTTTTTCGTTTGATTTCTTTGTTCCATTTCCCGGAAATATTTTCAAAGGCTCGGGCATCGGAGATGCCTACGGCTTGAAATCCTTTTTGGAGGGCGTTCAAGGTGATGAAAAAATCATCGGAGATGAATTTGGGCGGCACGGGGGCAAAGGCTTTGCGTCTGACGGCAAAAAAAGCGCCGTAGGCTCCGATCATGATTCCGCCGAGCCGGCTTTCGGCTCTTTTGAGCTTCCATTCACTTTCCATGAAGAGGTGTTCTTGCCGAGCGACTTCTTTTTTTTGTTTGTTGGTATTGATTAAACGTCCGCCGGCAATTCCTATTTCGGGATTTTTGAAATGGCGCACCAATCGGGAGATTGCATCCGGAGCAAAAATGGCACCGGCATCGGTGAAAAGCAGAATTTCCTGGGAGCAATCTTGTGCGAGCCGGTTAATGATTTCGATTTTCCCGACTCTTTTTTCAAATCGTTTGAAATGTATTCGGGAATCATTTTGCGCATAAGGTTCAATGAGTTTATCCGTTTGGTCATCGGAGGCATCGGAGCCGATATAAAAGTTTATTTTGGATGAAGGATAGTCGGAATCCAGGAAGGATTTGATTTTTTCTTCGATGATTTTTTCTTCGTTGTGTACAGCCATGATTACGGCAAGCTCCGGAAGATCTTCCCTGCTGTATATCAGCGCATTATCTTGCTTTTTGCGTGCTCGAAGAAGGGTTGTGAGCGGATACAAAAAATAGGTATGCAGCAAGCATACGAAGGAAGTCCAAAACAGTATTTCGAGAGCAAGTAACAAGGGCTAAATTTTGTGAGGAATTTGTTTTTTATAAAAATCAAGCAATTGGCTTATAATTTTGCGATTATCAAAATGTTCGGCAATAAATTTTTGGGCATTTGCGGAGATTTTTTGCAAATCTTCCGAGGGAGATTGGAGCCGGCGTATGGTGTCAAGAAAATCTTGCGGGCTTTCGGCGATAAATCCGTCTTTCCCGGAAACAAAAGGAATGCCTTCGGCTGCTTTGGGGTGAGCAATGACGATTTTTCCGGCGGCCATTCCTTCAATGATTTTGATGCGCATGCCGCTTCCCGAAAGCAGGGGGACAATCATGATTGTTTGTTGCTCTATAAATTCCCGGGCATCATTGATTTCTCCGAGAAACTGCACATTGGGGAAAGAGGATATTTTCTTGACGAAGTGCGGAGGGGCATTCCTTCCGGCAATGCGGAGTTGCAAATGGGGGAAATCCGGCAATAGTTTGTTCCAAACCGTATGCAGAAACCAAAGTAATCCTTCTTGATTGGGCAACCAATCCAAAGAGCCGAGATGAAATAGGTTTTTTTGGTTAAATGATTGATTGTCAGAATTATACGAAGAGTATTCAATACCTGTCGGAGCAACAAAACAGGGTTTGGTATTCCCGTTTTCTTGAAAATATGCCGCATCTTTTGAACTGATGGGAACCAGCATGTCGTATGTATTCAAAAGCGATAATTCCATGCGTTTGATTCTTTGGGTCAGTATCTTGACATAGAATTTTTTTCCTTTATTTTTGATGCCTTTTTGGGTATTTTGCCAAATTTCGTTTTCTACATTGTGCGCACGAAATGCTATGCTTGCGGAGCTGTGTTTGCGTACACAGTTCAGGTACGGCAGCATATAAAGCCCTTCGATTTGTACCAGGTCATAGTTCGAAGTTGTGAGTATTTCGATTAACTTTCGGGTATAATTTCGGGAAATAAATCGCCGGGCATTGTAAGGTTCTTTTGAAAAAAGAAAATTGAATAATGCTTTTGTAAAACGGGGAGTTGTGTCGATATTTTGAGCAAATAGTCGAATGCTAGGGGGGAGGAGTTCTTGTGCTTCTTTCAGACTGATTCGGTGTTTCTTTGTATTCAAAGCCAAGATGTCCACGGAGTGATTCTGCCGGGCAAATCCTTCAGCCATGCGGGCAAGGGCAAAGGAACCGCCGTCCTTAACCGGGTAGGGAACTTTGTTGTAAAGGATCAAGATCTTCATTATTTCAGCGGTCGGCGTTTAAAGATTGCGGTGATAAAGGATAGGATTTGTTTAAAGGATCCGGCATCTACGATTTTGGCATCTCGAGTGGCTTTGTAGGTAATGAAGATGCCCAAGGGAAAGAGTACGAAGGAGGCAAGCCAAGCTCCGATCTCTACCGGAATGGTACCGCTGATGACGGATTTCTGTCCGACCGTGAATAAAATGTAGTAAAACATAAAAAGTACTACGGAGATGAGAATGGGCATACCGAAGCCGCCTTTGCGTATGATTGATCCGAGCGGGGCTCCGATGAAGAAAAATATCAAGCACGCAAAGGATAAGGAATATTTTTTGTACCAAGCCAATTCATGTTTGAGCAGCCATTCTCGTTTGCTTTTGAAAATTTCTTTTTGTTGTCCCAAATCGTTTTTTTGATTCCCTATCTTTTTTAGGATTTCTTGAAGGATGGATTGTTTGTTTTTCGGAGCCAGTTGGTTGAATACGCTGTCGGTATTGAAGTTGACGGCGAGTTGTTCGGGAGGTTGATTCTTTTGCAGAGAGTCTTGCACAAATTTAGCGGAGTCTTTTTGTTTGGAAATTTTTGTGTCGTATTGAAAATATGAGAACTCCAGTAAGTTTTTGTCATATTCGAATTTATTTTTGTGGTACTCTTTGTCCAAGGAGTCTATCACTACGGCAAGCTGTTCGGAATTCATGATTTCGTAGTGTTTTTTGAAGAGGTCTTCGTCGCTGTTTTTCAGGGAGTTGTCCGGCAGTTCAAAAATGATGGTTTGTTGTTTAAATTTATCGCTGCGAAAGGGGTATTTTTTTTGAGTGCTGTTTTTTTCCTCCATATCTTTGTAGTTATAACCGTCGTAGAGGGTTACAACCATGTTTTTTCGGTCTTCGGTAATGCGTATCCTGCCGGAATCGGCCAGTGTAACATCTTTGTTGCCTTGGTAGCCGGAGTGATTGTAAATCATAAATTTATAAATCATCCCGGTTTCCGGGTTTTTATCTTCGATCTTGATGCTGTATCCGGTAATGTCGTTGTTGAATACGCCGGTTTTGATACTGAGCTCGGGATTTTTTTGAGTAATATCATAGAGCAAAGTGGCGTATTGCAAGTTTGTGTAGGGCAATACATGGTTGGAAAAAAAGAATGCTCCGATACTCATCGAGAAGATGAAAAGAACCAAGGATGCCATGATGCGCCGGAGAGATATCCCGGAGGACTTCATGGCCGTGAGTTCGAAATGCTCACCCAAATTACCGAAAGTCATTACCGATGCCAATAAAACAGCCAAAGGCAGAGCCAGAGGTACTAAATTTGCCGAAGCATAATACAGTAACTTCAAAATAATCGACCAATGCAAGCCTTTACCGATGAGATCTTCTACCCATAACCACAAAAATTGCATTAACAAAAAGAAAATCGAAACCACAAAAGTAACGATAAAAGGTCCGATAAAAGACTTTATGATGAGAATATCCAGTTTTTTCACTCGATTTTATAATTTGCAAGCAAAAGTATAAAAATGTAACAAATCAACATACATTTTTGGGTGAAATATTTCGTTTTTTCGGAATCTATAAATTTTTATCTTTGCCGTATGAAAATTTATAGGTTTGCATACAGTCCCTTTGCAGTCAATACTTACCTTTTGACCGATAAAACCAAAGAGTGTATCATTGTGGATGCCGGTTGCTACGATTCCGGGGAATGCAAACATCTGCAAAATTTCATAGAAACAGAAAGACTCATTCCGGTTAAATTGATTCATACCCATTGCCATTTGGATCATATTTTCGGGAACAAGTTCATCGGTGATACCTATCAAATCCCTAATTTAGCTTCCGTTCACGAGACATTTAACCACGAAAACGCCCCCCAAGTTGCCCACATGTACGGCGTGGAAATGCAAACTCCCCATCCTCTTACCGGATATTTGAAAGAAGGTGAAACTCTTACTTTTGGAGAAAGCGAGTTGGAAATACTGCATGTCCCGGGGCACTCTCCCGGCAGTTTGGTCTATTATCAAAAAGAAGACAAAGTCGCAATTGTCGGCGACACCCTTTTCAAAGGAAGCATCGGGCGAACAGACCTCCCCGGAGGCAACTACGAAAGTTTGATTGCACATATCCAAAACAAACTTCTCACCTTACCCGACGATACAAAAATATATCCCGGACATGGAGAGGCAACCACCATCGCCGAAGAAAAACAAAACAATCCATTCCTGCGTAATGCCGGAATACTTTAATAAACTGTATATCCTTTCAAACAAAAATACAACATGGAATATAACTTTTCGGAAATAGAAGCCAAACAACAACAAAAGTGGGAAGAGTCTCAAATTTATAAAACAGACATAGATCCCTCAAAACCCAAGTTTTATGTATTGGATATGTTTCCCTATCCATCCGGAGCCGGCTTGCATGTAGGGCATCCTCTCGGCTATATTGCTTCCGACATTTACAGTCGCTTCAAAAGGCAAAAAGGATTTAACGTATTGCACCCCATGGGCTTTGATGCTTTTGGCTTGCCCGCCGAACAATACGCCGTGCGCACCGGACAACATCCGGCAAAGACTACGGAAATAAACATCAAGAGATACAAAGAACAGCTTAAAAAAATGGGGCTTTCCTTTGATTGGAGCCGGGAAATACTCACTGCAAACCCCGATTATTACAAATGGACTCAGTGGGCTTTCTTGAAAATGTTTGACCATTGGTTTGACAAAAATCAACAAAAAGCACGCCCCGTAAAAGAGCTGATTGAAGAACTTGAACAAAACGGAAATATTAACCTTTCTGCGGCTTGCAATCCAAATACGCCGACAATTGAAGCTGCGGTGTGGAATGGATTTGAAGAGGCTGAAAAACAAGATTTCCTGATGAATTATCGCTTGGCATATCGTGCAAAAACCAAAGTCAATTGGTGTGCCGAATTAGGCACGGTGCTTGCCAATGATGAAGTAAAAGACGGACTTTCCGAAAGGGGAGGACATCCCGTTGTTCAAAAAGAGATGATGCAATGGCAACTGCGCATTACCGCTTATGCCCAAAGACTGCTGAAAGGCTTGGAGGAATTAGAATGGACCGATTCTCTTAAAGAAATGCAACGCAATTGGATTGGAGAATCAACAGGTGCCGAATTGCTTTTTGAAATAGAAAACAGTAAAGAAAAAATTCCGGTTTTTACCACACGTCCCGATACAATATTCGGCGTTTCCTTTATTGTCCTGGCTCCCGAAAGCGATCAAGTCGATAAAATAACAACTCCGGAGCAATCCGAAACCGTAGAAAAATATATCCGGAAAACTCAAAATCGAACCGAACGAGAACGTATGGCAGAAGCAGAAAATGTTACCGGTGTTTTTTCCGGAGCTTATGCCATTCATCCCTTTACAAAAAAGAAAATTCCGGTTTGGATTGCTGACTATGTTCTGGCAGGATATGGTACGGGAGCCATTATGGCAGTTCCCGCACATGACAGCCGAGACTACGCCTTTGCCCGACATTTCCGTCTTCCGATACTCCCCGTAGTACAAGGCGGGCAAATCGAAGAGCAGGCGTACGAAGCCAAAACCGGAAAATTGATTAATTCCGACTTTTTGAACGGGTACGAGGTCAAAGACGCACATTCTAAAATGTTGGACGAAATTGAACAGCGAAAAATCGGACGAAAAAAAACAAACTATCGTCTCAGAGATGCCATTTTCAGCCGTCAAAGATATTGGGGCGAGCCTTTCCCCGTTTACTATGACGAAAATGCAACTGCTCGCCCGCTGCCCGAAGATCAATTGCCTTTGACCTTGCCCGACATTAACGATTATAAGCCCACTGAAACCGGAGAACCTCCTTTGGGCAGAGCCAAATCTTGGAAGTATAACAATCGCTATCCTTACGAATTAAGTACGATGCCCGGATTTGCAGGATCTTCCGCTTATTTTCTGCGTTATATGGATCCTCAAAATTCCGAAGCATTGGTCGGCAAGGAAGCGAATACGTATTGGCAAGACGTTGATCTGTATGTAGGAGGAACCGAACATGCCGTGGGACATCTCATGTACGCTCGATTTTGGAACAAATTTTTGTTTGATACAGGTTATGTGATTAAAGATGAACCTTTCAAAAAAATGATCAATCAAGGAATGATTCAAGGTAAATCATACTTTGTATATCGCATTAAAAACAGCCAAAAATATGTTTCTTACAACTTGAGAAACGATTATGACACGTCCGCGATGCACGTAGATGTCAATATCGTTAAAAATGATGTGCTTGATACGGAAGCCTTCCGTCAATGGCGACCCGAAAACAAAGAAGCGGAATTTATCACCGAAGACGGAAAATATATTTGCGGGCATGCGATAGAGAAAATGTCTAAATCCAAATACAATGTGGTAAATCCGGATCAAATTATTGAGCAATACGGAGCAGACACGCTCCGATTGTACGAAATGTTTTTGGGTCCGGTTGAACAATCCAAACCTTGGAATACTCATGGAATAGAGGGAGTATATCGCTTTTTGAATAAATTTTGGCGTATGTTTTTTGACACAAACGGAGAATGTAAACTCTGCGAAGAGGAGCCCTCGCCCGCCGAACAAAAAATTATCCACACTTTGATCAAGAAAGTCAATGAAGATATTGAACGATTTTCTTTCAATACGGCTGTCAGTGCTTTTATGGTAGCTGCAAATGATTTAAGCAAAATAAAAAGCAAGAACCGCACCGTTCTCGAACAATTTCTCATTGTTTTGTCCCCCTTCGCTCCTCATATTTGTGAAGAATTGTGGTCGATTATAGGGAAGGAAGGCAGCGTAATTACGGCAAGATTTCCGGAGGCTGAGGAAAAATATTTGAAAGAAGACACCGTAACCTATCCTATCGCTTTCAACGGGAAAACCCGTTTTACCATTGATTTTCCTGCCCAAATGCCTAAAGAAGAAATTGAAAAACAACTTCTCGCAGATCAAAAAGTAATCGAAAAATTAGACGGAAAACCGATACGCAAATTCATCCTTGTCCCGGGTCGAATGATTAATATCGTGTGTTAGTGGGAAGAAGTGCGGGATATTTTCAAGCTTGAAAATATGAAAGAATCTGAGAGATTCGCTCCTATTGAGGTTCTTGTACGTAAAAATATAGGAATATGAAACTGAAGTTGCTTGTTTTATTGGCTGTAACCACTTTTTTGACAGCTTGTTCGATGGTGTCAGGAACGGTAGCTCCGCCTGAAAAGCGCACTTTTACCCGTATTATTGAAGTCCCGAACAGATCAAAAAACAGTTTATACGTAAGTGCAAACAGTTGGTTTGTTCATACATTTGATTATGCAGCGGATGTCATTGAATTTGTAGATAAAGAAGAGGGAAGAATTATCGGGAAATATATTTTTGATACTTTTCAAACCGGAGTAACTTTTATCATAAGACAAACTATTGCTGTCGATGTAAAAGACAATAAAGTCAGGCTGACGATCTCTAATCCGTATTACAAGTTGATGATTGAAGAAGGCATTGATAACGAAGACTTCCAAGACAATGAAGACTGCGATTACAACGAAAATAACCTAACAGAAGAGCTTTTCAGCCCTCTTGTAACAGAAAACGGACTTGAAGTGGTAAGGAAGGAGTGGGAAGATTTGGCTCATTCATTGGCTGATTATCTTAAAAAAGATGGAGAGTGGTAAAAAATTATAAGAAGAATGACTACCTGTCGCTTCGGAACTAAACCCTTGAATGAATGGAAGAAAAAGCACAAATATTTAGACCTAATAAGTGGAAAACATTCATTTTATTCTTGATGTGTTCGGTTTTTGTAGCATTGGGCATTTTTATGGTAGATGAAGAACCGATAATCGGCAGGGCAAGCATCATCTTTTTTGGATTTGGTGCCCTTATCGCTCTCATTCAGTTTTATCCGAACTCCGTTTATTTAAAATTGACCGATGAAGGGTTCGAAGTGAAAAGCCTGTTTCGTACCAATTTTACAAAATGGACTGAAATAGAAAATTTAGAACAGGACTCCCTAAGAGGCAATAAAATGATTTGCTTTGATTATACCGAAGAACATAAAAAGTACAATACAGAGAAGAAAATTGGGAAATTTTTATTGGGAAAGGGAGGCGTAATTCAATCCATATACGCAATTAAAACCAAAGATTTGTTGGCTTTAATGAAGCAATACAAATCAAAAAGTGAAACCGCTCAATAACAAGAATTAAAATTACGGATAACGATAACATAGGAATTAAAAACTCAAAAACTTCTCGTTAAATTGCTCTAATAATATTCGTTTTAACAACCACAGATATCAGCATTCTTGCTGGCATTTGCTTAAATATTGCACTTATCTGAGGAATGCGGACAAAACCCTTTGCAAGCGGATTGTTTGGTATCCTGTGCAAAAATATCTACCTTTGCAAAAAAAAAAAGGTGGAATCAAACAGACAAAAAAAAATATCCTCGATGATCAAGAGGGAAATGAGTCTTCTGTTGCAAAAGAACTCTTCGGACTTGATGAATACATTGATTTCGGTTACTACTGTGCGTGTATCGCCCGATTTGAGTTTTGCCAAAATTTATGTCAGTATTTTTCCGAAGGATAAAGAAAAAAGCGTATTTGAAGCAATCCAAAAGAACAAAGACTATTTTCGTTTTTCCTTGGCACAAAAAATAAAAAACAGAATGCGCAAAATGCCCGATTTGCAATTTCATCTTGACGATTCATTGGATTATGCTGCCCGTATTGAAACTCTTTTACGAAAATAAATGCAACTGATTTTTTTTATCGCTCGGCGGTATTTATTCTCTCGTAAAAACCGTCATGCCATCAATATCATTTCCGGCATTTCGGTTGCTGTTGTAGCGGTCGCTACAGCGGCATTGGTTATCGTCCTCTCGGCAATGAACGGCTTTGAACAATTGGTCGGAGATCAAATATCCGGTTTTGCTCCGGATCTAAAAATAGAAGCTCGAAAAGGAAAGGTGTTTGATGTCGATTCTGTTGATTTTCAGAAGATTAAAAGCATTCCTGAAATTGAAAGTTGTGAAGAGGTCTTGGAAGAAAATGTCCTTTTGCGCTATGAAAAAAGCCAAAAAATTTGTGTTTTGAAAGGAGTTCCGGAAAGCTATGCTTCTCATCGAGAGATTGAAAAACAAACCTCAGGAAGATTTGTTACTCGCAGAGGAAATCTCGATTATATCGTTCCGGGAGCCGGGGTTGCCTACAATTTAGGCATCGGTCTGCATGGTGATAAACCCGTATCAGTTTGGGTTCCTAACCGTACCGCAAAAGTACAACTGTTAAATCCTACCGCATCTTTCCGCAAAGCGCACTTGATTACGGCGGGTATTATTTCTTTGGACGGTGAGTTGGATTACAAATATGCCTTCACTTCTTTGGATTTACTCCGGAAATTGACCGAAAGAAATCCCCGAGAAGTTACAGCTTTGGAGATTATGGCAAAAGCCGGAACAGATATTGCGAAATTAAAAGAAAAACTTAAGGAGAGTATTCCTAATTCTCTAATTATAAAGGATATATACGATCAATTTGCTGTGTACAAAGTAATGAAATCCGAACGCTTGGCTTCTTTTATCATTATGCTTTTTATTATTTTAATTGCCTCTTTCAGTGTCATTGGCTCCGTTACCATGTTGATTATCGAGAAAAAAGAGGATATTTTCACACTGACAAGTATGGGATTTCGCTTAAATCAAATTCGTCGAATCTTTTTTGCTGACGGATTACTTATCACCTTTGTCGGCACCTTGCTTGGCGTTATTCTTGGAGGAACAATTGCCTTTTTGCAACAAAATTACGGCTTTGTATCTTTCCCCGAAAACGGCAATTACATCACTGAAGCTTACCCGATGCAGGTGCATTTCCTTGATCTTCTGCAAACCTTTGTCTCTGTCTTTTTGATAGGATCCTTATTATCCCTTTACCCCGCCACAAAAATTGATTATTCTTATACTGAAACTCGCTGATTCCTTACCGAGCAAATTTACATGAGATGATACATTTTACCAAAGGCATCGTACTGCATCGTTTTAAATATTCCGACAGTAAATACATCACAAAAATTTATACCGAAAAATTTGGATTGCAATCCTACATGCTCTACGGAGCTTCACCCAAGAAACTGCGCAGCACACTCCTTCAGCCTCTGTATCTTCTTGATATGCAGGTGTATCGGAAGAATACCGAAGACTTGCAAAAAATAAAACAAATTGGGATAGATTTTCCGCTGACCGGCATGTCAGGCAACTTCAAAAAGCAAACAATTAGTATTTTTTTATCCGAATTTATTTTGTCCTGTTTAAGAAAGAACGACCCTGATCCGGCACTTTTTTCCTTCATTCGTCAATCCGTTCTGCAACTCAACTCTCCCGAAGAAAATATGGACTTTCACCTCCTTTTTATGCTTCGCCTTACGGAATATCTGGGGATAATGCCACAAAACAATTATTCGGAATCTCGAAAAATTTTTGACCTCCGTGCTGCCCGCTTCATTGTCGGACATCCGACACACCCTGCCTACATGAATGAACGTGAAAGCTCCCTCTTTGCTCAACTTTTTCAAACCGACAGAACCTGTAGCTTCAGCAACAACGAACGAAGCATGCTGTTAGAAAAACTCTTGGAATTTTACAAAATCCATCTCGGTGTTACACAAAAGATGCAAACTCTCTCAGTCATGCGAGAAATCTTCAGAGAAGAAAAAACACTGTAAATTTTATTTCTTTTACTAACTTTGCACGCATGATTTCAATAAATGATTGAAAATACTACAAAAAAACTAAAGCCATGAAAATTACTGAAGCCGAGATATTAGATATATTTTTTGAGGAAGTTGTTCCCGCCGAAGGTTGTACCGAACCCATTGCATTGGCCTATGCAGGCGCAAAAGCGCGTTCGGTGCTCGGTAAATTGCCCGATCGGGTTACCATTTCGGTGTCCGGCAATATGATAAAAAATGTAAAGAGTGTTGTCATTCCCAACAGCGGCGGAATGGTCGGCATTGAAGCTGCAGTTGCCATGGGCGTTGTTGCCGGCGATTGCAGTAAAGAGTTGATGGTTATCAGTCATGTCTCAGATGCGGAACTGTATGATATTAAGCAATATATGTCAAAAACGCCGATTGAGGTAGAATATAACCCCACAGAGGTCAAATTATACATCAAAGTAACCGTACACAAAGAGGAAGAACAGGCAAGCGTAGAAGTTAAACATTTGCATACAAACATTACTTGTGTCGAAAAGAACGGAAAAGTTCTTCTCAAGCAAGCTTGCAACGACAATGACTTCAATTCTCCCTTAAAAAATCGAGAAAAATTAAGCATTAAAGGCATATACGAAATTGCTCAAAGTATTGATTTAGAAAAGATAAGACCTCGACTCAGAAAAGTAATCGAATTAAATTCCAAGATTGCCGAATACGGACTATCTTCCGAATGTGGGGTAAATATCGGGCAATTGATCTTCAAAAATATGGAGAGCGGACTTTACGGCAATGATGCCCGCAATAAAGCCGCCGGTTATGCCGCTGCCGGAAGTGATGCACGCATGAGCGGATGCCCTTTGCCGGTGATGACTACCGGAGGAAGTGGAAATCAAGGAATGACGGCTTCTTTGGGACTCATCCAATTTGCCCGACACTCCGGGATTGAAGAAGACAAATTGTTGCGCGCCCTTTTCTTTTCGCACATGTCCACCGTGCACATAAAAACCAATGTCGGGAGGCTTTCGGCATATTGCGGTGTTGTTTGTGCAGCTTCTGCCTGTGCCGGAGCCTTATGTATGTTGCAAGAGCAAGACCTTGATGTCATCTGTCATGCCATACAAAATACTTTGGGAGATATATCAGGCATCATTTGTGACGGAGCCAAAGCCTCTTGTGCCATGAAAATATCGACAAGCATATCAGCGGCTTTTGATGCGGCGATGCTCGCCATGGCGGGGCAAAATCTTTGCGGAGGCGATGGAATTATCTCTAGAGATATTGAACAAACACTGCTGAATATCAGAGACTTGTCTCAGGAAGGAATGCGCATTACCGATGAAACCATCATTGATATAATGAGGAGAAATAAAGGGTAAACAAACAAGCAATATCCAAAAGTATTATGAAAAAAGTATTTTTAATACTGGGAATTTGTTTGGCGACAACTATTTTAAAAGGACAGGCGAGCACTGTTAATAAGAAGTTAAAAGATTTTCCTGATAAATTTGATTTAAGTACTCCTTTAAAGGCAGGTATTACTTTTTCGTATTTAACGGTAAACGGCAAAGAGAGTTTATGGCGTAATGCAAGTGCGTACATCGTAAAAGCATACTTCCCGAAAGGAAAAAAAGACCGCACGGTCAGCAAATCTTATCAAGATTACTTGCTAAACTCAACGATAAAAGAATGTATTGTATACAAAGATACAGTTGCGTGTATGATTACTCAAAATGAGCCTGAGTTTTATACGGTTAGAATGTTAGGGTTTGAAGACGGGAAATGGTTAAATGTTGGCGAAAATATCGGCGAAAGTTTAAAAGAGGCTCGAGAACAATTCTACAAAAAAGCACCCGCTCTCTTAACTAAAATCCGTAACTCGGCTAAGGTAAAACGAATAAATTCCGATACGTTAGCCTTTGTCAATTATGTAAAAAATAAAGGGCTGGAGCCAAAACCTTTTTTGTTAAATGTTGTAAAAAAATATCCTCTTGTAATATATGGAGAACTTCATAGAAGAAAAGTCTCTTGGGATTTTTTGAGTGCAGTATTGAATGACCCCAAATTTAATAAATATGTGGGGACTATTTTCGTTGAGTTGCCGGCTTGTATGCAGTCGGAATTGGATAAATTTTATTCATTAGAAGAATTACAACCGGAAATTCTTTTGAATGTTTTGCGTTCGGAACAAATCTATGGTTGGTGGGACAGAGGTGAATACGAATTTTTAATAAACGTATGGAAACTAAATAAGACATTACCTTTAAATAAAAAAATAAGAGTAATTAGTGTAGATGAACAACCTCCGTATCATGAAATATTTACAGCAGACGATTATAAAACGGCAGAATTAAAATTGATTGATAGAAATACAAAAATGGCGAATGTTGTTGAACAGCATATTAAAACCAAGAAAGACAAACGCAATTGTTTGTTTACTGTTGGTTATGCGCATGCTATGAAGTCAAAAGTGCCGGGAGGATATTCGGCGGCAATAGGTCAAAATCCGGCATTGACAGCAGGAGCACAACTTACTCAACGCCTTTCTGCTAAAAATGTATTTATTATTTTACAGCACGTGCCTATGGGCACTAATTATGGGGCTTTGGGATTAGTCAGACACGGTATGTTTGATTTATCATTTGAAAAAAACGGGAACAAGCCCATTGCATTTGAGTTAAAAAACACTCCTTTTGGCGCAGAACCTTTTGATGTTGATTACGAACAATGTTTTGACAGCAGGATCGGAAATTTTGAGGATAATTTTGATGCTTATATGTTTATCAATCCATTAAAAAATGAAGATTCAGACTATATTTTATATGATATTTGGACTGATAATTTTGTTAAAGAAATGAAGCGGAGAGCAAGTATTGCCAACTTTAACTTGAACAGATGGCTTAAAACAAAAGATGAAATCACAAAAGAAAAGATCATTGAAATGTTCAAGAAAAAGTACGAGGGAAAAAAGCGTTGGTTGAATCTATATGAGTAATATAGGCAATTGAGGAGAATTGTCAAAATTAAAGAGGCTCAAGCAGAACCTAACGGGTAAGAGCATATAATCAAATTATAACTAAATGAAAAAAGTTCAACTTGTATTTATATTGATAATTTTATTACACGTCAATATATTTTCTCAAAAGACAGTCTATTTTTTAGACTCTATAAGTAATAAGCCCATAGAATTTTTCTCGATATTTTCTACGGATGAAAAATACTTAGATATGGGAGATATTCAGGGTAAAATAGAATTGACCAAAGACTTGTTAATGAAGCATGATACCATCATTTTTTATCATATATCTTACCCTCAACTTAAATTTGCAACAAAAAATATAGAAAGCAAGGTTGTTGTAGCAGCAAAAAGCTATAATATTGATTGTGTAAATGTAAAATATAAAAAGATAAAGTATAAAAAAATAAAAGCAGGTTGCCTTAGCAAAAATTGGGGGCATTCTATTATGTCTCCACCTGCACATAGTGGTATATATATTGATAATCACTACAATAATAAAGAGGTAATGATAACAGGCATGAATGTTTATATATCAAATTTCTTTTTTGACCCTACTCAAAATTTTCGCATACATTTGTATCATGGCAACTATAATAAAGAGGTTGGATATGATATTTTG
>PDWI01002612.1_pt1 | contig 26783 bp, 28 predicted proteins | sample 1430891 | NCBI WGS metagenome assembly PDWI01 (sample SAMN01162508, study PRJNA174530) | Oral metagenome, whole genome shotgun sequencing project. | biome: Marine environment; feature: Marine mammal; material: Swab sample of the gingival sulcus; isolation source: swab sample of gingival sulcus...
AGTGATTAAGAAAAAAGTAAAACTAACGGGCGACAAATTAGCACAAAAGTTACATTTCTTATCGTGTGAAGAACACGAATTAGCGAATTTTGGTTATTTCCCAACGGAGAAAAAAGGCGAGTACATAGAATACGATACTGAAAGCAATTTGCGAGATACGGAAAATATTCCTTTGACCTACGACATACAAAATTATTTCCTAAAAGAAGTAAAACCACATATTGAAGAGGCTTGAATAAACCTTGACAAAACGCAAATAGGTTACGAAATTAGTTTTAATAAGTATTTTTACAAGCACAAACCACTCAGAAGTATTGCCGAAATTACGGCTAATATTTTAGCCTTGGAAAAAGAAAATGAAGGTTGATTATGGAAATAGTTAATAATGGAGAATTGAGAATGGAGAGTTGAGAATTATTATTGTTGTCGTAGAGCCATAGCACGCTATGGCTAAAATAAAAAAAATTATGATAGTAAATGAGTAAAGAAATAAAGAAAATAAATAGAAGTTCGGTAACTGAATATCTTACTTTTATCGCCTCAACGGGCGAAAACGGTGTAAATGTTATCTATGCTGATGAAAACATTTGGCTATCACAAAAAATGATGGCAGAACTTTACAATATCAATGTAAGAACGGTAAATGACCATCTAAAAAAGATATTTTCTGATGATGAATTAGAAGAAAATTCAGTTGTCCGAAATTTTCGGATAACTGCCTCTGACGGCAAAAATTATAATACCAAACATTATAATCTTTCTGCTATTATCGCTGTGGGGTACAAAACAAATTCAGAAAGAGCCGTATTATTTCGTAAGTGGGCAACGCAAATTGTGCAAGAATTTACCATAAAAGGTTTTGCAATGGACGATGAACGCCTTAAAAATGACGGTACTATTTTGGGTAAAAAATATTTTGAGGAGCAACTTGAACGCATTAGAGAAATTCGCATAAGCGAACGAAAGTTTTATCAAAAAATAACTGATATTTATGCCACAAGTATTGATTATGATGTAACAGCCAAAGCAACCAAACGCTTTTTTGCTACCGTACAAAATAAACTACATTGGGCAATACACGGACAAACGGCTGCCGAACTCATCGTAAAGAGAGCCGACCACGAAAAAGAAAATATGGGTTTGACGACTTGGAAAGATGCTCCAAAAGGCAAAATTCAAAAATTTGATGTGAGTGTTGCTAAAAATTATTTATCCGAAAATGAAATGCAACAGTTACAACGGTTAGTGTCGGCTTATTTGGACATTGCCGAAGATATGGCAATACGACAAATACCGATGACTATGGAAGACTGGGAAAAACGCTTAAATAAATTTATTGAGGCAACCGACAGAGAGATATTGCAAGATGCAGGAAAAGTAACAGCACAAATCGCAAAAGCACACGCCGAAAGTGAGTTTGAAAAATACCGAATTGTACAAGATAAACTATTTGAAAGTGATTTTGATAGCTACTTATGGTTTGCAACGAGATAAATTGGGTGTAAAAATAAGTTTAGATGACAATGAAACCGAACTTGCCCCTCAAAACCCAAATCCAAGAGGTGCTTATGGTAAAGACAATGAAAAAGAAGATTTAGATAGTATTATTTCTGAATTTAATGAACGATGGTTTAGTAAATGGGAAAGTACCCCAGAAGACCAACGAGTAAAAATGGTTAGTTTGGTTCAGTCCATTCAAAAACACGCCGATTTTGAAGAAAAAGTAAAACAAAACGCCAATAAACAAACCCGAGATTTAGCGTATAAAAAGATTTTAGATGATGTGATGTTATTGATGTTAAAAGAGGCACGAAATAACACAAATGAAGCAACAGAAAAATACAAACAAGAGTTGGGGTTGTACAAATTATATAAAGAAGATGAAATGTTTTTACACGCCTTTTCTGACACTTTGAGAAGATTGGCGTTAAGATAGTTTGAAAAATAGTAAAATTATATAAATTTGCAGGGTAATTAATTGAAAAACATAAAAAAATGAACACAAAAAAATCAAAAAAATTATACAAAAAAGGTTTAAAAAACTTGGTTGGAGCGGTAAACTCACCAGTGAGAGCCTTTGCATCGGTTGGAGGAAATCCACTATTTATTAAAAAAGCAAAAGGAAGTAAAATCGTAGATGTTGATGGCAACGAATACGTAGATTTAGTACAATCGTATGGACCTATGATTTTAGGGCATCGTCATAAAAAAGTACAAAAAGCCGTTACAAAGGCATTAAGAAATGGTTATTCATTTGGAGCATCAACCGAAAACGAGATAAAACTTGCAAAAATCGTTTGCGATGCCTTTTCAAATATGGATAAAGTTCGTTTTGTAAACTCGGGTACAGAGGCAGTTTTAAGTGCCATTCGTTTGGCTCGTGCTTATACAAATCGTGATAAAATTATCAAATTTTCAGGGTGTTATCACGGACATCAAGACGCACTTTTGGTGGCAGCGGGTTCAGGATTGGCAACACTTAGTTTACCGGGAAGTAAAGGCGTGCCAGAAGGAGCAGTTCAAAATACTTTAATCGCAAATTACAACGATATTGACAGTGTAAAAGCACATTTTGAAAAGCACAACGACATCGCAGGAATTATCATTGAGCCGATTGCAGGAAATATGGGAGTTGTATTGCCAAAAGAAAATTTTTTAAAGGAATTAAAAGAATTGGCACACGCAAACGGAGCAGTTTTAATTGTTGATGAGGTAATGACAGGTTTTCGTTCAAAATTCGGTGGAGCACAAGAAGTTTTAGGAACACTTGCTGATATTGTTTGTTTAGGTAAAGTTATCGGAGGAGGTTTTCCTGTTGGGGCATACGGAGCGAGAAACGAAATTATGGAAAACGTAGCACCACTTGGAGCGATGTATCAAGCAGGGACATTGTCAGGAAATCCTGTGGCAATGGCAGGAGGAATAGCAACGCTTACTGAACTTAAAAAACAAAATCCGTATAAAGATTTTGAGAAAATCGGAGCAAAAATTCAACAAATATTGGAAGAAAAAGCCGAAAAATATGGTGTAAATATTGTTGTAAATCGTTTTGGGTCAATGTTGAGTCCATTTTTTACAGATAAAAAAGAAGTTACAAATTTTGAAGATGCTCAAACTTGTGATACTGACAAATTTGCAAAATTCTTTTGGGCAATGATTGAAAATGGTGTATTTTTACCTCCGTCGCAGTTTGAAACTTGGTTTTTATCATCAGCATTAACTAAAAAGGATTTGAAAAAAATAGAAAAGGCTGTGGATAAGGCAATGCAAGTCGTTAGTAAATAATTTTTTTACATTAAATATTTTAAGTTTCGGTTATGTTACATTTGTACATAACCGAAACTTTTTATATTTTTACAGACCTATGAACATACAAGAAATAAAAAATAAGATAGCTAAACCTACCACAAAATTTGACACAGGAGGATTTAGGCCTAAAAATACTATTGAAGAAAGTTGGATTGGAAAAGTATTTTTATTTAAGGAAGATGAAGAAATTCCAAGGGATGAAAACGGAAATTTAATGTTGCCCTTGGCACAATTTTACTTGCCTGATTTGCCCTTTGTCCCTGAAACCATTTCAGATAAAAAAGTAATCACCGTTTTTATGTCTCAAAATTTCCCTGAATGTTTTGAGCCTATTCCTATGGGTAAAAATTGGCTTATTCGTGAATATGAAAGCATTGAAGAACTTTCTGTAAAAGAAATTTCAAATCCTAATTCATTTTTAAAACCGTTTCCTTTAAAATCTGAATTCGTAAAAGAAGATTATCCGTTATGGGACGGAGGCGGTTTATCTGATGAAATGTTTGGCATCATATGCGATTTAGAAGAAAAGGAGGGAATTGAATATTATGATGATATCGGCGTTAACCACGAATATCAACATAAATTCGGCGGTTATCCCTCTTTTTGTCAGGCTGGGGTAGATTTTGGAGAAAATTTTGAGTTTATATTCCAAATTTCTTCTGACGGCAAAGCAAATCTTAATGTTATTGATAGTGGGAGTTTGATGTTTTCAAAAAATATAAAAACGAACGAGTGGAACCTATACTACGATTTTTATTAATCTAAAAAAAATAATAACGATGCCATTTCCAGTAGAACTTAAATATATAAAAGAAACCGAAGAAGAATTAGGAGTAGAATTTCCTAAAATCTTTAAAGAAAAAATGCAAGAAGAAAACGGAGGAGAATTTTTGACAGAAGATGAAGATTGGGAGTTATTTCCTTTTTTTGACAAATCAGATAAAAAAAGAATAAGCCGAACGTGTAATCACATCATATTAGAAACAAAAAATGCAAGAGAATGGGAAAATTTCCCTGAAAAAGCGTATGCTATTGGAAAAAATGGCTGTGGGGATTTTCTTGTTTTGATTGAGAAAGAGCCTAACAAATTAAGTGATAAAATTTATGTTTGGGAACACGAAACAGGCAAACTAATTAAGGTAGGCGAAGATATAAATGATTACGAAGAATACGATGATGATTTTTAAATACTAAAAAATGAAAAAACTCTTAGCAATCAGTCTATTTTATACTCTGTGTAGTTTTGGGCAGGTCAATGATAGCATAAAACAAAACACAATTTCCGACACTCCAATAATGGGGTGGGCAAGTTGGAATAATTATCACGTGAATATCACTGAAAATATCATTAAATCACAAGCTGATGCGATGATTTTATCAGGACTTAAAAAAGCTGGTTATAAATATATCAACATTGATGACGGTTTTTTTGGAGGACGTGACAGTCTTGGAAATTTATTAAGCCATAAAAAACGTTTTCCAAGCGGAATGAAAGCCTTGTCCGATTACATTCACAAAAAAGGATTAAAAGCAGGGATTTATTCCGATGCTGGGATAAATACATGCGCATCGTATTGGGATAATGACACGATTGGCGTGGGTTGCGGATTGTACGGACACGACAAACAAGATTTGGAATTATTTCTAAAAAAATGGAATTACGATTTTATAAAAATTGATTGGTGTGGTGGCGAATGGTTAGGTTTAGACGAGCAAAAACGTTATACGGAAATCGGGAAATATATAAAAGAATTAAAACCACAGGCAAAATATAACATTTGTCGTTGGGAATTTCCGGGGATTTGGGCGACACAAATAGCGGATTCGTGGCGAATTTCTGGCGATATTTCTAATGAATTTGAATCGATTTTAAACATCATTGATTTGAATGCTGACCTTTGGAAATACGCCTCAAAAGGTCATTATAACGATATGGATATGCTCCAAGTCGGCAGAGGAATGTCTTACGAGGAAGATAAAACACATTTCACGATGTGGGCTGTGATGCATTCACCTTTATTATTAGGAAATGACCTCACGAAAATCAGCAAAGAAACTCTTGAAATCGTTACAAATAAAGACATAATTGCCTTAAATCAAAGTCCGTTTGTGTATCAAGCAAGGCGACTTGTGGATTATGGCGATGAGGAAGTTTGGGCAAAACCATTAGTATCGACCATTAGTGGAGATGTTGCGGTTATTCTACTTAATCGTTCTGAAAGTGAACAGGAAATTCATTTTGATTTAAAATCTGTTGGAATTGATGCCACGAAAGGCTATACAATTAAAGATTTATGGACAAAAGAAGAATTTAAAAAATCGGCATCAGAAGAAATTAGCCGAAAAGTTGCGGGTCACGGAGTTGTAGTTTTAAAAATTAAAGGCGTTTCATTGGCGTATAATGTATTTCAGTACAAAGAAAATATGTTTGATTTTAACTATCCTTTTTTGATTGCTTATGAAAAATGGATAAAATATTTGTTGTGTACCTTATTAATCATCGTTACTTTTGTAACTTTCTTATTTATTAGAAAAAAGATTAGAAATAAAAAATTATGATAAAAAACGATTTATATTTAAGAGCCTTAAAAGGCGAAACCGTTGAGCGTCCACCAGTATGGATGATGCGACAAGCAGGGCGATATTTACCAGAGTTTATGGAACTCAAAAAGAAATATGATTTTTTTACAAGATGTCAAACTCCTGAATTAGCATCGGAAATTACGGTTCAGCCGATTAGACGTTACGGAATGGACGCTGCGATTTTATTTTCGGATATTTTGGTAATCCCACAAGCGATGAATATTGATGTGGAAATGAAACCAAATTTTGGTCCTTATTTACCAAACCCTGTACGAAGTCAAAAAGATGTTGATAATGTTATTGTTCCTAACATCGATGAGACTTTGGGATATGTTATGGAGGCAATCAAACTGACAAAGGAAAAGTTAAATGATGAGGTGCCGTTAATAGGTTTTGCAGGGTCGCCGTGGACGATTTTATGTTATTGTGTACAAGGTCAAGGAAGTAAAACTTATGATAAGGCAAAGAAATTTTGTTTTACCCAGCCACAAGTCGCACATCAGTTATTACAGAAAATAACAGATACAACAATCGCTTATTTAAAAGAAAAAGTAAAGGCTGGTTGTAATGCTGTTCAGATTTTTGATTCTTGGGGTGGAATGTTGTCACCTGTTGATTATCAAGAATTTTCGTGGCAATATATTAACCAAATTATTGAGGCTTTAAAAGATGATGCTCCTGTAATTGCATTCGGAAAAGGGTGTTGGTTTGCTTTGGAAGAAATGGCAAATTCTAATGCTTCTGCTTTGGGTGTAGATTGGACAATTACTGCTAAAAATGCACGTTATTTAACACGAAATAACGTTACTTTACAAGGGAATTTAGACCCAACTCGTTTGTATTCATCTCCTGCAAAAATCAAGGAAATGGTAAAACAAATGATTGATGAATTTGGAAAAGATAAGTATATCGTAAATCTTGGTCACGGAATTTTACCTGATATTCCTCTTGAAAATGCAGAGGCATTTATTGAGGCTGTTAAAAATTATAAGTAATGAAATTAATTTCGTAAATAAAACTGTTTGAAACTTTGTTTTTAAACAGTTTTTATTTTATAATTTTTTCGTAAATTGCAAAAAAATTAACTCAAATTCATTTAACTGATAATCAATTACATATAAAAACATTACGTTAATTATGAAATTATTTTTTATAACACTTGGCTTTCTTTTAGTTGCTGTTGCAGGAATTAGCATCAAAATTTGGGCTAAAAAAGATGGTAAATTTTCAGGGACTTGCGCTAGTCAAAATCCTATGTTAAACAAAACAGGAGAGCCATGTGGATTCTGTGGAAAAACCCCTGATGAATACGTGTCATGTGATGGCTCTGAACATAAATAATGACAAAATCAGAAATAAATAAAACAATCAATGAGGCAAAAAGTGGAAATCAATCCGCTTTTAGAACTATCTTGAACCACTTTTGGGGATACGTTTATAATTATCTGATTAGCAAAAAAATAAATGATGAAGATGCCGAAGATATTACTATTCAAACATTTTCTAAAGCATTCGAAAAAATAAACCTATTTGATGATAAATACGAGTTTAAAACGTGGCTCATTAGTATTTCTAAGAATATCCATAAAGATAATTTGAGGAAAAAAGAAATTACGACAGCTAATCTAGCAGAACATCATACAAACTCATTCATTGACAAAAACCCTTCTCCTGAAGAACAATTAATTTTAAAACAAAATTTAGCAGAGTTACTAAAAGACATTAAACAACTAAAACCTAAATACCAACAAATCATTAATTTAAGATTTTTTCAAGAGTTGAGTTACAAAGAAATTAGCGAACAAATTGGGGAACCAATGAATAATGTAAAAGTCAAATTATTACGTGCAAAAAAACTTTTGGCTGAAATTATCAAAAAAAATAATTTTTAGCACGATATTTGTTAAATCAAAGTTATAATTATCATTTTATGAATAAATTTAATTTTATAATATTCTTGTTTTTATCACTATCTCCATTGGCATATGGTCAAGAATATGCGGATAAAATCGATGCTGTTTTCGACAATCCTAACGCTGTTATGAAAGGAAAAATCGAAACTGAAAATAATATGCATAAACTCCATTTTTATGATAAATATGAAAAAGATTCTATCGTTAGTTATTTTCAAGAAAAAGGTTATCAAGGTGGTGGAGCTAGTTGGTTAGCAATAATTTATGTAGCTTTTAATACCTACGAAGAAAATTTAATCGACCTCGTAAAATACGATGCCGAAGCATCAGGAATAACTTTTAAAAGTGATACTATTGAAGATTTACAAATGATTTCAAAAGTAATTGGTTTAATCAAAACAGATCAGACAGTTTTAGATGCATTAGTCGATGAAGCTGTTAAATTAAAAATTATGAAATAATTTTGTTACTTTTGCTCTCCAAAATATTTTTGGATGTCATAAATAATGACTCAATAACAATCAATTTAAACAATGACTCAAAATCCACAACTTAAAGAAGCACATGTTAAAAAACCAAAATGGCTCCGTGTAAAACTACCAGTTGGTAAAAAATACACAGAATTAAGAGGTTTAGTCGATAAATACAAACTTAATACAATTTGTACAAGTGGTAGTTGTCCGAATATGGGAGAATGTTGGGGTGAAGGAACTGCAACTTTTATGATATTAGGGAATATTTGTACTCGTTCATGTGGATTTTGTGGCGTAAAAACAGGTCGCCCTGAAACGGTGGAATGGGAAGAACCTGAAAAAGTAGCTCAATCTATCAAAATAATGAAAATCAGACATGCTGTTATAACGTCCGTTGATAGAGATGATTTGGTTGACGGCGGTTCTATCATTTGGGCAGAAACAGTTCAAGCAATCAGAAGAGCAAGTCCAAACACAACATTAGAAACCTTAATTCCTGATTTTCAAGGAAAAACAAGACTTATAGACCGAATTATTGATGTGCACCCTGAGGTAGTTTCTCATAATATGGAAACCGTAAAACGACTCACTAGAGAAGTTCGTATTCAGGCACAATATGAAAGAAGTCTTGGCGTATTAAAATACTTAAAAGAGAATGGTATGCGAACTAAATCGGGTATCATGTTAGGGCTTGGCGAAAAAGAAGAAGAGGTCATCGAAACAATGCACGACCTAAAAAATGTAGGGCTTGATATTTTAACCATAGGGCAATATTTGCAACCTAGTAAAAAACATCTTCCTGTAAAACAATTCATTACACCTGACCAATTTAAAAAATATGAAGAATTAGGGAAAGATCTTGGTTTTATGCATGTGGAAAGTAGTGCGTTAGTTCGTTCTTCATACAAGGCTCACAAACACGCACAATAAATCTTTTTTGGTCAAAATATGAAAGAGCAATATTGTCCAAACTGTAAATTTCCATTTCAAGGGTATGAAAAATTTTGTCCGAATTGTGGGCAAAATAACAAACTGAATAAACTTAATTTTAAAAATTTCATAAATGAAGTATTTAAAGGGTTTACATCTTGGGATGCAAAATTTTGGAAAACACTCTCCCCTCTCCTATTTAAACCCGGAAAAATATCAGAAGATTATAAAAATGGGAAAAGAGCAAGATATACAAATCCTTTCCGCTTTTATATAATCGTTTCATTTATATTTTTTTTAGTAGAAGGCTTTGTAATAAATAATGAAAATATAGTTTCTTTTGGAAATTCAAAAGATGAAATCAAAATAAACCCAGAACAAAAGGATAAAGTTGATAAGGAAATTAACCTCATTAATAAGTATCCTTTTTTAAAACCTGAACAAGCCTTGGATAGTTTAGGTATCGAAAATACCCTTTCCAATAGACTTGGTTACAAGAGCAAAAGATCATATCATTTCTTTAAATTACAGCCCCAAAGAAGTATGCAACTCATTGTGGATAAAACGATGTCATATGCTCCAACAACACTGTTGATAACGCTACCAATATTCACTTTATTATTCGGGTTGTTATACATCAAAAAAAAGCACAACACCAGTTATATTGACCATTTAATTTTTATATTTCATACGCAAACGGTTTTTCTAATCTTAATGCTGTTCTCAAGTTTATGTAACCTAATCGGATTAAAACTGATTACTTTTGCACTATTTTTATTCGCAATATATCTGTTTATTGCAATGAAACGATTTTATAAACAGTCCATAAAAAAGACACTTTTAAAAGAAATTATTGCAATAACAACATACACTATATTATTGGCAATTAATAGTTTACTCATATTATCTATGGCTTTTGTGTCTATATAAAAATAAAAAATCGCATTGAAATGAACAATGCGACTTTCTAAATTAAAAAAACTAAAAATATGAAAAATAAAACTATTAATTAAAAAAATTTAAAACCAAATTATGATGAAAAATCATCAATTGAATTTATTAATTTTTGATAATAAATACAAGGAAACAAAAATTTATTTTTTTGTAACTTTGTTTCACAAAAGTACATATAAACTTGTTTAGAAACAATATAAATGAATTTAGAGCATAGAATACAAACATTTGTTAAACTAGGAACTTTTTTAAGTCAATTTAAAACAGCAGGCATTAAAAAAATGCCAGACATAGAACACAACGAACTTTTTTATGATGGTTTTTTACATCAATTAAAATTAGCAGAGGAAAATAATAATTGGTTTACCAAAGAAAATTTATTATTTGCATGTGAAAATTGGGCAAATGCCTTGCAAGAAGCATCTATAAAAAAGTGGATTTTTGATGAAAAATTTACCGAAAATCCAAAAACAGTTGCCATTATAATGGCTGGAAATATTCCTTTAGTAGGATTTCATGATTTTCTTTCGGTTTTAATTTCAGGACATTCCACCTTGGTAAAATTATCATCGAATGATAAGCATTTACTGCCGTTTATTGCTAAATATTTAGAATATCTTAATTCAGATTTTAAGGGAAAAATTACATTTAGTGACGAAAAATTAGAAAATTTTGACGCTGTAATCGCTACAGGAAGCGACAATTCCGCAAGATATTTCGAATATTATTTTAAAGATAAACCTAATATCATCAGAAAAAATAGAAATTCTGTTGCTATTTTAACAGGAAACGAAACAAAGGAGCAATTAGAAGCATTAAGTGATGACATTTTTCAGTATTTTGGATTAGGTTGCCGTTCAGTTTCGAAAATTTTTGTGCCTAAAAATTACGATTTTAATGATTTTTTCGGCGGAATGTACAACAAAAATGAAATCATCAATAACGTAAAATATGCCAACAATTACGATTATAACAAGGCCGTTTATTTAATGAGCGAATTCGATATTTTAGAAAATGGCTTTTTAATGATTAAGGAAGATACGAGTTACTCCTCTCCTATCGCTACGGTTTTTTATGAATTTTACGATGATATAGATGCCTTAAAACAACATCTAATTGAGGATAAAGACAAAATACAATGTATTGTATCTGATGGATTTACTGATAATGAAATCACTTTTGGACAAACACAACAACCTGAACTTTGGGATTATGCAGATGATGTAAATACTTTAAAATTTTTAGCCACTATTTGATGATAAAACACAATTTTTGCGCTGGACCTTGTATGCTCCCCAATGAAGTTTTTGAAAAAACTGCGGAAGCCGTTGTGAATTATAACAATTCAGGATTGTCGATTTTAGAAATTTCACACCGAAGTGATGCCTTTTTAGAGATTATCGAAACTGCTCGAAAGTTAGTTCTAAAATTAATGAACCTTGATGAAAATCATTACACCGCTTTATTTTTACACGGTGGAGCGAGTACGCAATTTTTAATGCTTGCTTATAATTTTTTAAACAAAAAAGCAGGTTACATCAACACAGGACGTTGGAGTGAAAAAGCAATCAAAGAGGCGAAATTATTTGGAGATGTAATCGAAATTGCCTCTTCAAAAGATAAGAATTTCAGTTACATCCCTACATCTTTTGAAATTCCTAAAAATATTGATTATCTGCATCTTACAAGTAATAATACTATTTACGGAACGCAATTCAAAACATTTCCTGAAACAAATATTCCTTTGATTTGTGATATGAGTTCAGATATTTTATCTCAAAAAAGAGATTATAGCCAATTTGATTTAATCTATGCTGGGGCGCAAAAAAATATTGGAACTGCAGGAACGACACTCGTTGTCATCAAAAATGAACTTTTAGAAAAAACAACTAAAAATATACCCTCAATAATGAGTTATAAATCTCATATAGAGCAAAATAACCTATTTAACACGCCACCTGTTTATGCTATATATGTTGCTTTATTGAATTTAAAATGGCTCGAAAAAATGAGCATTCCCTTTATTGAAAAGGTAAATTTCAAAAAAGCCTCACTTTTATATCAAGAAATTGACCGAAATCCTTTATTTCAAAATACTGTAAATAAAGAAGATAGAAGTTTAATGAATGTCACCTTTGAATTAACAGACACAGGTTTAACATCTAAATTTGAAGACTTATGTAAGCAAGCAAATATCGAAAATATTAAAGGACATCGAACGGTCGGCGGATATCGAGCAAGTATTTATAACGCGATGCCTTTACATAGCGTTCAGACTTTGGTTGACCTTATGAAAATGACAAACTAAAACATAACACATTAATAATGAAAATATTAGGAACTAATTTAACATTAAAAGCAAAAGAAATTTTAAAAAATGCTCAAATGGAAATCATTGAAGAGCAAGTTTCTCAAAGTAAACTAATTAACTTTGTTGAAGAACATTTCATCGAAGGAATTATCTTTGACACATTAGAGCATTTTAATTCGGATATTATTGATGCTTGTCCGCATATTAAATTAATCGCTTTCAAGGAAGAAATTGAAGAAAATTCAGACATTCAATTTGCCAAAGATCAAGGAATTCATATAATTGATATTCAAGAATCTACGGCAACATCCAAAGCAGAATTATGCATTGCTCATCTAACGGGAATGGTTCGATTTTTACATCAATCAAATAGAGAAATGCCTTTGGAAGGTGATATGAATTTCGAAAATTTACATCATAATTTTATAGGCACGGAATTAAAAGGTAAAACATTAGGAATCATAGGGATAAATAGCGTTTGTAAAGAATTAGTAAGGATTTCCATAGGTTTAGGAATGAAACCTTTAATCACAGACCACGAACCTAAAAACCTTTCTGTTCCAGTGGAATTTTTTGACGGACAAACAATTGATTTTCAGTTAGAATACAGCGACTTTAACGAGTTAATTTCTCAATCTGATTTCTTAATAATCAATACTAGTGGAAATGGTGTGTATATTATTGATGATTATCATTTCGAAAAAATGAAGAAAGGAGTTGGAATTATTAGCATTTCCAAAGGTGGAGTTAATGAAATAGCGCTTATCAATGCTATTGAAAACAAAAAAGTAATGTTTGCAGGATTAGACGTTTTTGAAAACCAACCAAACCCTGAAATTCAATTACTTATGAATCCTGAATTATCATTATCTCCAAATCTTTCGAGCCAAACCTATGAGGCTCAAATTAAAATTAGTGAAGAATTAGCAAATGCAATTGTTGATGTGATGAACTAATCTAAAAAAATTATAAAAAATGGAAAAAAGATTAAAAGTATTAAACAACAATGAGGATATTAGAACATTCTTAGAAAGTTTAACAAGTAAAGAGAAAAAGGCTTTAGTGCCGATATTAAAAAGAATAGGATGACATAAAACGTAGTGTAATGATTTACAATTGATATATTGTCTAATTCAACCTTTGCTAGTTGTGAATTGATCTCATTTTGTTATCTTTGTGTAAAGATTTACAACCATTTCCATACTTTTTTTGAGCCGAAAGCCGTTGTGAATTGAGATCAATTCACAATAAGGATTATTCCGTTGTGAAAACATTTAAGCAGCCTCGACTTTCTTCGGGGCATTTTTTTGTTTGAATGTTTCATAAAACAGTTAAAAATTAAATTAGTATATTTGCGAAGACCGAATATTCTAAAAAATGAAAAAGAAACTTTTATACATTATTGTACCAATCATTTTATATTTGATTTATTTTGTAGGTGTTTTGGTTTATGGGACAATCACTGATTACCAACCAAAGTCACAAATAATTTTAGAAGAACAAAGCCCGACAGAAGCAATCAATAAAGATACTTTAAGCTTTTTAATTTGGAATATTGGCTACGCAGGATTGGGCGAAAAAACTGATTTTTTTCTTGATGGTGGCGCTACAGTCAATCCTAAAAAAGAAAATCACGAAACTTATTTGAAAGGAATCGAAACTTATATTTTTAAAAATAAAGAAACTGATTTTATCTTACTTCAAGAGGTTGACATAGATGCTAAACGTACTTTTCATAAAGACCTACATGCAGATTTAGTTTCATTTTTACCAAAACATAAAGGCGTTTTTGCAAGCAATTTTAAAGTAGGCTATATTCCTATTCCTTTAATTTCATTTTCTCCCATGGGGAAAGTTTGGGCAGGATTGAGTTCATTTTCAAAATACTCTAGCTCGGAAAGTATCCGTTATCAATATCCTGGTAGTTACCCTTGGCCTAAACGTATTTTTCATCTAGATAGATGCTTATTATTACAACGGTTTAAAGTTCAGAATGATAAAGAATTAATTGTAATTAATTCACATAATTCAGCTTATGATGGTGGAATTTTGAAAAAGCATGAAATGAAATTATTAAAAAAACTAATTATTGAAGAATATAAAAAAGGAAATTATGTGGTAATTGGTGCAGATTGGAATCAATGTCCGCCAAACTTTGATTATAAGCATTTTATACCAAATAGTAAAACAGAATACACGCAAACGAATATTGATGAAGATTATCTGCCAAAAGATTGGAAATGGGTTTATGATAGCTCAATTCCTTCAAACAGAAAAACAGATGAACCTTATAAAAAAGGTCATACTTTTGTAACCCTAATAGATTTCTTCCTAATTTCGCCTAATATTGAGTTAATTGATGTCAAAACAGAAGATTTAAATTTTGCTTTTTCTGATCATCAACCTGTGAAAATGACAATTAAATTAAAATAAACTATGAAAAAAATCATCACATTAGTATTTTTTATACTCCTAATTTTAGATTGCTATCTAATCGGAACGGCAAATTATGACACACGAATTTTAGTCAAACCTTTTTTGATGCCTTTATTGGCTTTGTGGTACGTTTTATCTTGTAAAAAACCAAGTTTTTATTTTGTTTTAGCCTTGTTTTTTTCATTTTTAGGAGATGTTTTTTTACTTGATGCAAAAAATTATTTTGTATTAGGTTTAGCAAGTTTTTTATTAACTCATGTTTTATATGTCAGCATTATTTATAAAAATTTAAAAGATAAAAGCATTTCTAAAATGCCTAAATTCTTGGTGCCTTTCGCATTTTTTTTCAGTATTATTGTGTTTTTAATTTACCCTAATTTAGGCGAAATGCTTATTCCAGTTTTAGTTTATGGGGCTATTATTGCCTTATTCGGAATGATGAGTTTAACTAATTATGTTCAAAATAAATCGAGTCTAAACCTGCTTTTATTATTCGGAGCAATTTTATTTATCGTTTCAGATTCGTTTATTGCTCTCGATAAATTTTATACTCGCAGTGTTATTTTACAAATATTAGTAATGACTTTTTATGGAATTTCTCAATATTTGATTACAAAAGTTATGATTTCTAAAACCAATACCAATGCGTAAAATTTTTATTATTTCGGTACTTTTTTTAATATCTTGCTCTAAAACATTCAAAAAAGATATTGAAAAACAAAAGTTTAAAGAATATCCTGTTGCAACTGATATTCAATTGAATTTTTTAGATGAATTTGTATATCCTCCAAATCAAAAGTTAAAAAATACAGAAATTGGTGGACTTTCAGGAATTGATTACACCAACGGGAAATATACTCTTATTTGTGATAATCCTTCAAATCCAAGATATTATGAGGCAAATATCAACATCAAAAATAATAAAATAACAAATGTTGTCTTTGATAAAGTTGTTTTATTGAAGGATTATAAAAACGATTTTTTTAAAACGCATTTGGATTTAGAAAGCATTGTTTGTTTTGATGATGAAACACTATTTTCATCAGAAGGGAGTATTTCAAGAAATGTAAATCCTTCTATTTTTGGAATAAATATAAATGGGAAAATGTCAAAAGTGACATTAAAAAAACGCTTTCTAATAGAAGGAGAACAAAGACCTAGAAATAACGGCGTTTTCGAGGGCGTTTCAAGAGCCTTTGACAATAACGGATTTTGGGTTGCAACAGAATTGCCTTTGATTTTAGACGGAACGCCTTCTAAATACGCTAAAACAAAATCTCCTGTACGTTTTACCTATTATGACAAAAATAAAAATGCTGTTAAAGAGTTTGTTTACGAGCTATCTGCATTAAGTCGAGAGCCTAAAGGATTATTGAATATCAACGGATTAACTGCTATTTTAGAATACAAAAAAAATCATTTTTTAGTACTAGAACGCTGTTATCAAAGAGATTATGTGGGAGATGAAAATGTGGTTAAAATTTATAAAGCAACCATTGATGAAAATACTACAGATGTATTTAATCAAGAAAAATTAACAAGTTACACACCAATGAAAAAAGAGTTGGTTTTAGACTTACATTCAATAAAATCTAAATTGACATCTAACATTATTGATAACCTCGAAGGAATTACTTTTGGGCAAAAATTAGCTAACGGTAAACAAAGTGTTATTTTAATTTCTGATGATAATTTTAGAAAATACGGAGACCAAATAAATCAATTTTTATTATTTGAAATAGATTTTAAATAAAATTCAAAAAACATCAAACTTTTTTGTAATTTTACATTCAAAGTTTAAACTAAAAAAGTTATGAAACAATTAACAGGAATGGGTGTCGCAATTGTCACGCCTTTTAAAGAAGATTTAAGCGTTGATTTTGATGCGTTAAAAAAAATCGTTCGTTATAATATTGACAACGGAACGAATTACATCGTAATTAGTGGAACGACAGGTGAAAGTGTTACTATAACTAAACAAGAAAAAAAACAAATCATTGATGTAATTATTGAAGAAAATAATGGCAAATTACCTTTAGTTTTAGGTATCGGCGGAAATAATACACAAGCTGTTATTGATGAATTAAAAACTACTGATTTATCAAAAATTGATGCGATTTTATCTGTTTCTCCATACTATTCTAAACCTACACAAGAAGGTATTTATCAACATTATAAAGCAATTTCTGAAGCTACAGATAAGCCAATTATTTTATATAATGTGCCGGGAAGAACAGGAAAAAACATGGAGGTTGAAACCATTATTCGCTTGGCAAATGATTTTAAAAATATCGTAGCAGTAAAAGAGGCTGGCGGAAATTTATCACAATATTATCAGTTAATCAAGCAAAAACCAAAAGATTTTATAGTATTATCAGGAGATGATGATTTATGTTTGGCAACTACTCTTGCTGGTGGATCTGGTGTAATTTCTGTAATAGGACAAGCGTATCCAAAAGAATTTTCTCAAATGATTAAATTAGCATTAGCTGGCAAAGTCAATGAGGCGTACGAATTACATTACAAAATAATAGATATGATAGGACTTATTTTTGCCGAAAATAATCCTGCTGGAATAAAGGCTGTTCTCAATCATTTAGACTTGTGTAATGATACTGTTAGATTACCTCTAGTTCCTGCAAGTGATGAACTAAAATCAAAAATAAGTAATGAAATAAAAAGAATTAAAAACTAAATAATATGTTATCAAAATCAATCGAAGAAGCGTTAAATAAACAAATAAAAATAGAAGGAGAATCATCTCAAGTATATTTAGCTATGGCATCTTGGGCGGAAGTTCAAGGTTTATCAGGGGTTGCAGAATTTATGTACGATCATTCTGATGAAGAACGTATGCACATGCTTAAAATTGTAAAATTTATAAATGAACGTGGTGGACACGCAATTGTTCCTGCTTTTGAAGCTCCTGCAATCAAATTCGGGTCGTTCAAAGACATGTTCCAAACTTTATTTGAACATGAGGTTTTTGTATCAAAATCAATTAACGATTTAGTACATATTTCATTAGAAGAGCGTGACTATGCTACGCATAATTTCTTACAATGGTATGTGGCTGAACAAATCGAAGAAGAGGCTTTGGCAAGAACAATTTTAGATAAAATCAACCTTATCGGAGATGATAAAGGTGGATTGTATTTATTCGACAATGACGTAAAACAACTTGTTGGGCAAATAGATAATACCGCAATATAAAGTTTTACTTTTATAAAATCGTATTGAATTTTTTCAATGCGATTTTCTATTTATTGAAATCAATGTTTTATTAAAATATTGTAATTTTGTAAAACATAATACAAAATCAAATGTCTAAAAATAAACTTGAGAAAATACCTATTATAAGGGATATCATCAATTTTATGAGAGGAATTCCTCTTCCTGGATTAGAAGGAATGACTTTATATGATGTTATTGAAATGTATTTTATAGGTATTGTTAAAGGCGCTTTAACTACACGTGCTGGAGGGATTTCTTATAGTTTTTTTATGGCTATATTTCCGTTTGCACTGTTTATTTTAACACTTATTCCTTACATCCCTATTGATGGATTTCAAGAAGGGTTATTTTCAATCATACAAGATTTAGTTCCGCCTAAAACTTTTTCTGCAGTTGATGAAGTACTTCATGATATCATTAAAAATCAATATGGGGGATTACTTTCTTTTGGTTTTTTAGCCTCTATCTTTTTGATGACTAATGGAGTAAATTCAATTTTTGGTGGATTCGAATATTCGTATCATGTTAAGGAATATCGAAATGTTATTAAAACGTATTTAATTTCAATCGCTGTTTCTTTGGTGATGTCTACCTTCTTAATTATTACTGTTGGTTTAATTATTTCATACGAAATTGCTCTTGTAAAAATTCATGAGATAGGCTGGATTGACACGACAGCATTAAATCTTTTCAACTATGGACGAATTTTATTATTGATTATTATGATTTATATTGTTGTTTCATTATTGTTTCGTTTTGGAACAAAAAACAGTTACAAAAAAACTTTTTCGGCTGGAGCAATACTAACAACAATATTAATGATGCTTTTATTTTATGCTTTTAGTATATATGTGTTAAAATTTGCTAAATACAATCAATTATACGGCTCAATCGGTACATTATTAATATTGATGCTTTTTGTTTGGCTAAATTCAATTATTTTATTACTAGGATTCGAACTTAATGCTACCTTAATTCGCTTAAAAAAGAGAAATACAAAGAGATCTTTTGTAGAGTAAAACATAGCTTTATGATATAATCTTGAAAAACAATAAGTTGTAGTTGTTTTTTAATTTAATTTATAAAAAATATAAATAAAAATTTGCAAATTAGTTTTTTATAAATACATTTGCATCATATTAATTTAAAATAAATAAAGTAAAATGAAAAAATTAGTTATCTCAATGTTAGCTGTATCAGCTTTAGCATTAACATCGTGTGGAGAACATGATCATGATTTAGACAATGTAAAGAAAGTAAATAAGGAAGTAGAAAGAATTGTTGGTCAATTAAATGATTTAAAAGAAGCCAATGTTGATAATTTAAGTCCTTTAGGAAAAGGATCTAAAACGGATTTAACTGCTTGGAAAAAAGAGTTAGCCGATAATGAAAAACTTACTAACGATGCAGAAGAAGGTAAGGCTGGTAAAATGATGCGTGGAGAAAAAACAATGTATCTAAGCGATAAAGGTGTAGAAACAGATCAGTTAATCAAAAAAGGACTTATTGGAGCGTATCAATTAAATGGATTTAATGGAGCGATAATGAAAGGAATCGGAGCAACTACTGCTGAAGCTCGTGAAAATGCTTTAGATGAAGGTGTTGCGTATCTTTTAGGGGATTATTCTAAAGCAAAAAGTAAAACTAAAGATGAATTTAATGCTGAAGGAAATGGTTTTGGAAAATATATGGTTGGATATCCAGAAATAAAAGAAGGAATTTTTACAGCTATCGAAGAAGCTAGAGCTAACAAAGATAATAAAGGAAAATATACTGCAGCGGTGGTTAAATTAACAGATTTAGCAAATTTAGTAGTTGCTAAAAGAACTGTAAAGTATTTAGGAGATTATGTACAAGCTTTAAGAAAGCCATTTAATGAAGAGAAGAAAGAAGGTTTAACTGCAGGTAATATCCATGAAATTAGTGAAGGTTTAGGTTTTGCATATTCTTTACAATATGCGTATAATACTAAAGAACATGGTAAGTTCTATTTAACTGCTGAGGAAGCTAAAAAAGTTACAGAGGTTGATTTATATGCAGAAGCTAAAGACAATTCAGGTGAATCTACTTTAGATAATATCTTGAAAAAAGTAAAAGAGGCGTTTAATTTATAATAATTTTAGCTCTCATAAAAAAGCTTGTTTAAAAATTAAACAAGCTTTTTTTATGAATTAAATCTAAATAAGTATCTTTGTAAAAAAGAAAAAATATGAAAAAAATAATTTACTTTTTATTAGGAATGACATTAATTATTTCTTGTAAAAAAGACAAAGAAGAAGAAAAATCATGTAAAGGTGATAGTTTTAACCGAAAAGAAATGTTAGTTTTTTGGGCTGATGAAATTATTGTTCCTGCTTTTAAAGACCTTTCAGAAAAAACAAATACGATGAATAGTGCTATTCAAGATTTTATAAGTTCGCCTAGTGAAGATTTATTAAAATCTGCACGAAATTCTTGGAAAGAGGCTTATATTTCTTGGCAAAAAGCATCAATATTTCAAATAGGTAAGGCTCAAGAAGTCAAACTTACTGAATATTTGAATACATATCCTACTCGATATACATCAGTTTTTAATAAAATTGAGTATAAAGGAATTAAACAATATGTCGAAAAAGGAAAATATAATTTAAAATCAGAAGCTTTAGTAATGATACAAGGATTTCCTGCTTTAGATTATTTGTTAAATGGTGTAAAATCATCTGATAGTGAGATTGTTAGCTTGTATAATGCGGATTCAAAATGGGGAGCGTTTTTAAAAGAAGTTAGCCAAAGAGCGAATGATTTGACTCTTATCGTTAAAAATGATTGGGTAAATTCATATCGAAATAAATTTGTTGAAAATACAGGAAATACGGCAACAAGTAGCGTTAATAAAATGGTAAATTATTATGCTATTACGTTCTATGAAAAGCAATTACGAGAAAATAAAATTGCAACACCTGCGGGAGTTAGAAGTAATGAGGGAAAAATATTTCCTAAAAAAGCAGAAGCATATTATTATAAAAATGCATCAAAAACATTGTATTTAACTGCGTTAAATGCTACAATTGATTTTTTTAGAGGGAAATCGTATGACAGAACAAAAACAGGTAAAAGTTTACAACAATATTTAGAGTTTTTAAACAGAAAGGATTTGGTTAAAGTCATTAATGCTGATTTTGATAAAATAAAGAAATTGGCAGATAAATTAGATGAAAATTTTGCAGAGCAAGTGCAAAATGAACAGAAAAAACAACTAATGGTTGAAAGTTTTAATGCTTTACAAAAGAATTTAAAAAACTTTAAACCAGACATGATGAGTGCAATGTGTATAGACAACACAACACCTGATGGTGGAGCAGATAATGACTAAGTAATCTTAAAAATAAAATGATTTAAAGAAAATTCTTTTTATAATTTGCTTTTTATAATTCAATAAAAATGAGAAGTTACATTTCAAAAACTGCTGATTCGGTTAGTTTAGCAATTTTTCGTCTTTCGTTTGGTTTTTTGATGTGTTACAACATGTTTCGAGCATGGGCGTATGGTTGGATTGAACAGCTTTATATCAAACCTAAATTTTTCTTTTCGTATTATGGATTTGAATTCGTAAAACCACTCGGAAATTATACTTATATTATCTTTGCAATTTGCACATTATCAGCGATTTTTGTGCTGATAGGTTATAAATATCGTATTGCTATAATTACGTTATTTTTGAGTTTTACCTATATCGAATTAATGGATAAAACATATTATATAAACCATTATTATTTACTGACTTTATTAAGTTTTTTGATGTGTTTTTTACCAGCAAACGTCTATTTTTCGGTTGATGCTTATTTGAATAAAGATGTACGAAAACAATATATTCCTAAATTTACCATTGATGCTATAAAATTGATGATTGGAATCGTTTATTTTTACGCAGGATTAGCAAAGTTAAATTCAGATTGGTTATTTCGAGCATCGCCTTTAAATATTTGGTTGCCGTCTAAAAGTCATTTTTATTTGGTGGGCGATTTTATGAATGAAACATGGTTGCATTACGGCATGAGTTGGGCGGGAGCCTTGTACGATTTGTCAATTCCGTTTTTGTTATTGTACAAGCCAACACGTAAAATTGCTTTTGGTTTAGTCGTTGTTTTTCATGTACTTACACGAATTTTATTTCCAATAGGAATGTTCCCTCATATTATGATTTTATCAACAATTATCTTTTTTGATGCTAAAATTCATCATAAAATTATTAGTTTTATTGCTAACATTTTCAAAATAAATAAAACAATTTTTGATACTCAAAAAACAATACAAAAAATTAATTTTCAAGGATTTATAGTTTCTACTTTGGTATTATTTTTTGTAATTCAAGTATTATTTCCGTTCCGATATTTATTATATCCAAGTGAATTATTTTGGAAAGAAGAAGGATATCGTTTTTCATGGCGAGTTATGCTAACCGAAAAAGCAGGAGTAGCAGAATTCAAAATTGTAGATAAGGATACAAATAAAAGTTATTACATTGATAACAAGGATTATCTGGAACCATATCAAGAAAAACAAATGAGTTTTCATTATGATATAATCTTAGAATATGCGCATTATTTGGGCGATATTTATAAGCAAAAAGGGATTAAAAATCCTGCTGTCTATGTAGATAATTATGTCACCTTAAACGGACGATTAAGTAAAACTTTTGTAAAACCAACCGTTGATTTGTATCAACAAAAAGATGGATTCAAACCTAAAAATTGGATTGAAAGTTTTAAACATTAAAAATCAATCGTGCATTAGAAAGTTTCTCCTAATTCTTTTAATTTAGAAGTGTTTTCTGCCATCATTAACTCATCAATTATTTTTTGAATATCACCATTAATAATATTTGATAAATCATATAAAGTTAGTCCTATTCGGTGGTCAGTTACACGCCCTTGAGGGTAATTATACGTTCTGATTTTTGCTGAACGATCTCCAGAGGTAACCATTGATCCTCTTTTTGCAGCGTCCTCTGCTTGTTTTTTAGCTAATTCTAAATCGTATAATCGAGAACGTAATACTTTAAAAGCTTTTTCTTTATTTTTATGTTGTGATTTTTGATCTTGACATTGTGCAACTAATCCCGTAGGAATGTGTGTTAAACGAACTGCAGAATACGTAGTATTTACAGATTGTCCTCCAGGTCCTGATGAACAGAAAAAGTCAATTCTAACATCTTTAGGATTTATTTCAATGTCAAATTCTTCGGCCTCAGGGAATACCATACATGTAGCAGCAGAAGTGTGAACACGACCTTGTGTTTCAGTTTGTGGTACACGTTGTACACGGTGTACACCTGCTTCAAATTTTAATGTTCCATAAACATCTTCACCAGTTACTTCAAACTGAATTTCTTTATAACCTCCATTAGTTCCTTCAGAATAATCCACAATAGAAACTTTCCATCCTTTATTTTCACAGTATTTATTATACATTCTAAATAAATCACCTGCAAAAATACTAGCCTCATCACCACCAGTTCCTGCACGTAATTCTACTACTGCATTTTTTGAATCTTCAGGATCTTTAGGGATTAATAAAAATTTTATTTCTTCTTCTAGTTCAGGAATACGAGCCTGAGCATCATTCATTTCCATTTTTGCCATTTCTACCATTTCGGCATCACTTCCATCAGCAATAATTTCTTTTGCTTCAGCAATATTGTCTAATAAACCTTTGTATTCATTGGCTTTTTTAACTACTTTTCCTAAATCTTTATATTCTTTATTAAGGTTAACATAACGTTTTTGATCTGAAATAATATCAGGTTGAATAATTAAATCTGATACTTCATCAAAGCGTTGTTGTACAATTTGTAATTTATCTAACATTTTATTTTATATTCTTGAATTGCGAATTTACGTTTTTTTTTAGAAACTTAAATTAATTATATAAAAAAACTCAAAGCTAAAGCTTTGAGTTTTGAGCGGGAGACCGGGTTCGAACCGGCGACATTCAGCTTGGAAGGCTGACGCTCTACCAACTGAGCTACTCCCGCATTGGTATTGCGGTTGCAAATATACAAGCTTTTTTTAATTATGCAATAAAAAAATAAAAAAAAAATAATTATTTTTTTTAAAATATTGATTTACAGAGTAAAAAATAATAGCTTTAATATAAAATAAATTAGTTATCTTTGTATAATCATGATGAAAAAATGGAATATTTATATTTTAGAGTACATAGTTGTACAATCTTATGGAATTTGGGTTTTATTATATCATATAAAAATCCTCCTAGAAAAGATGAAATCTATGATTATGTTTTATTTATAAAGGGAATTTTTATTTTTATCATGGTAACCGTTGGAGGTATATTTTTTCTAACTAAAAAAATTTCATACATAAAGTTGATAATTGAATAATTTGATTGTTAATTATAAAAATAGTTTATTCTCAAAAATGGAAATTTATACTATACAATACATAGTTGTACAACTTTTAGCGATTGGCATATTGATATATACTATAAAAAATTTTCCAAAAGAGGACGACGCTTATAGTTATGGCTTATTTGTAAAAGGTATAGCCTTATTTATTTTATTTACGATTATAGGAATTGTCTTTTTAGTTAATAAAATATCTTGGATAGAATTATAAAAAGTATCAAGAAATATCGATACTTTTTATAAATTTTTTAGATTAGTTCATCACATTCATAAAACTACATTATAATTTGGATATTTAAATTCACAGACTTTAGACTATCTTTTGGTAATATTGGTTTTAATAGTTTAGCCTTGTTTTTGTAAACCTAAAATTTCTAATAATTTAGCCCAAAACTCCATAACGGAATGGTATTGTTATATCCATATTCGATATCATCTTTTATAATAAAAGCGTTCTGAATCGTTTTGATTTGTTTTTGAGTTTTGTTTTTCCTATTTCAAATGAATAATTAGACATAGCGTGCTACGTCTCTACGGTATTCTACGTTTTACACTTTTAAAATCTTACCAACCAAACTTTTAAGCGATTTTGTTTCACTCCAAACATTTAATTTATCAATTGTTTGTTCACTGATTTTATAATCAAAAAATGGCTGTTTTACTTCGTAAAATAATTCCAATAATTTTTTCAATCCACGAATAGGTGTGTCGTTCATTTGCGAAAGCATTGCATCTAATAACAACATTAATTTTTCGTTGTGTTTTTTCGAAATATTAAACATATTCGAAATTATTAAATCTGTAAATCGTTTTAACGCTCCGTATTCTTGATGTTCTAATTTTCCTAAAATTTCGCCTAATAATTTATTGTTTATCGTGTTTTGAGCGATGCCTTTTATCCATAATTCCGCCGAAAATTCTCGTGCTGTTTTATTGTCACAAAGAAAAATCGACGCCAAAAATAAATAAGTCATCTCATTGAATTTCTGATTGTTCCATACTTCATACAATATTTTTATAAGATTTCCTATGGTTACTTTTTCATCTACTTCCCACAAGGTAGAAGTTCCTAAATTTCTAAAAATTACTTGACTCAAAAACGGACTCGGATTGTTAGGCGACAACAAGAAATATTTAATATCATCATTTGCATAAATTTCCATATTCCAGCGTTTTTTCAGAAAAATATAATGATTGTAAATACTTTTTATTTTTGCATTTTTTGTCGCATCAACAGGATTTTCGTAAGTTACTTTTAAAAGCAACTCTTTATCAATATAATCTTTTTCGCCAACCCAATCTTTATAAGTTCTTTTGGTTTGTGTCGTGTGAAAATCATACAAACCTCGTTCTTTTTTTAAGGAAACATCTAAAAGGCTTTCAAAAAGTTGAATTTCTTCCGAATTATTACGAACCAAAACGCTTTGCAACCACAATTCAGGAGTTTTGATTTTTTCCTTTTTAAGTGGCTTTAAACCAAAATGATACCTAAACACATTTTTGATTTCTTCGTTTGAAATCGTTTCTATGTTTTCGGAAATATCTGCTGGAATTTCGCCAACAGGCAAACGTCCAATCGCAATCTGGAAATCGTAAATATCTATTTCAATTTTTGCTTTTTCGTAAGTATTTATACACTCAATTAATACTTTTGGCGAAATCCAACAAGGCGAATGTGTCGGCATTGAAAGTAGTTGTAAATCAATGTTTTTATTTAAAAAATCCTTTGTTTTTAAAAATAAAAAATGATGAACACGAGTATAATTAAGCGGAATTGATTGCTCTTCAATAGGTGTTTTTTGAGCGATGTGTTTTTTGTATTTTAACAACCACTCGTTTTGCTTTAAATTTTCAATACTTTTGTTTTTAAACTTGATGTAATTTTCCAATTCATCAGGGAATTTTGCAACTAAAATTTTGCCAAAATCGTTAATTAATTCCGAAACTTTAACCTCTAATTGACCGATTTTTTTACTCCAATCGGTTTTTAAAGAATAATCAAAAGCACGTTTTAAAATCGGCTCTAATTTGGTTACATTTTCCTTGTCTATCAGCAAATTTAATTTTGGTAAATAACTCAATAACAAATCAATATGATAAACTTCGTTATTGTCAATCGCCTGACTTACAAAAAATATTAAATCGTCTAAACTCTCGTAGGTTTCAATACGATTTTCATCGTTTAATAAAAGTGTTTTTTGTATTTCAAAATCGTCTTCAATTTCGGTTATTTCGTC
>PDWI01002613.1_pt1 | contig 26778 bp, 17 predicted proteins | sample 1430891 | NCBI WGS metagenome assembly PDWI01 (sample SAMN01162508, study PRJNA174530) | Oral metagenome, whole genome shotgun sequencing project. | biome: Marine environment; feature: Marine mammal; material: Swab sample of the gingival sulcus; isolation source: swab sample of gingival sulcus...
CAAAACAATTGTAAAAACGATTAAAGAAAACTTTGTTTTTACTAATTTTGAGAGTGATAATGAGTTGATTTGGTCGCTTTTGTTTTACAGCGGATTTTTAACAAAGGTGCGGGCAGTGGGCAGTGCTATGTTCGAGCTTCGGATACCCAATAATGAGGTGAAAATTGTATTCAGCGATATAATTCTAAACTGGATTAGGGATAAATATCAAATACAAGAAAGTTCTTTAAGATTAACTTTCAATAGTCTTATTAACAATGATTTAAAGGGTTTCCAAGATGGACTTAGAGTTGTGATGCAAGATTCCATAAGTTATTTTGATAAAGATAAAAGTGAAAATATTTTTCACGTTTACACTCTGGGTTTACTGGCAATATTAAGTACCGATTATTTAATAAAATCGAATCGCGAAAGCGGCGAGGGACGCTACGATATTATGCTAATTCCGCGCTACAAAGAACGCAAAAGCATTATTATAGAAATAAAAAGCACTGAACGCCAACAAGATAATGAAAAAGACGAAGATTTTGCAAAACGCATAAACGAAGAAATTGACCGAGCATTAAATCAAATTGAAAAACGTAAATATAGTAAAGAATTGACCGTCAAAAATGTACAAGAGGAAGATATTGTAAAAGTTCCGATAGTTTTTGCGGGAAAAGAGCCTTTTGTGAATAAAATAAGAACTAAGAACGGCGAAGCAATTTAAAATTCGTAACTTTTAACGAATATGAAATCATCAAAAATACTCGGAAGTTTTAGGAGTATTTGCTTTCTTGAATAAAAATTTTTGATACAGTAATGAAAATACTCATAGTCTCCAGAGGTTTGCCTTGCAAAAAACATCCTATGAACGGTATTTTTGAATTAGACCAAGCCAAAGCATTAGCAAGTATAGGACAAGAAGTGTTCTACTTGGCATTAGATTTTCGCCCGATTTGGATTGGTAGAAAATGGGGATTTACACATTCTAAACAAAGAAATCTGCATACATTTATACTGTCTGTTCCAATTGGAAGATATAGAAAATCAGTTGGTTTATTGCAAAAAATGATGGTTTATGCCTACAAGCGTATTGTAGATATTGCAGGTAAACCTGATGTGGTTCATGCTCATTTTTATTTTATGTCGGTTATTGCGTCAGTGCTGAAATTGAAGTATAATTTGCCTTTTGTAATAACCGAGCATGCAAGTTCGATAAATTACGGCTATGATAATATTGGAAAACTTGATTTATCATTATTTAAACGGTCTTTCAAAAACGCCGATAAAATAATAACCGTTTCGCCAAGTTTGCAAAAAAACATCAAAAAATACTTTGGATATGATTCTTTTGTAGTTTTTAATGTGGTTGATACCGGCTCGTTTAGGTTTTGTAAACGTAAAAAGAACGAGAATTTTACATTTTTATCAATTGGTAGTTTGCAAAAACGAAAAGGTTTTGATTTACTTATTAAGTCTTTTAAGTCTGCCAATTTTGCCAATAATGTTATGTTGAAGATAGTTGGCAAAGGTGCTGAATTTGAAAATTTGCAAAAAATAATAGACAGTTATAATTTGAGGGAACAAATAAAACTGTTGGGCGAACAGAGTAGAAGTCAAATAATGCAAGAAATGAAGAAGGCTGATGCTTTTGTTCTGGCATCTAAGGGTGAAACATTTGGAGTGGTTTATATTGAAGCAATGCTTACCGGATTGCCAATAATTGCAATGGAATGTGGTGGTCCTGAACACTTTACTACAAAGGATAATGGTATTTTAATTCCCAAAGACAATGAAGAAAAATTAACCGATGCCTTAATAGATATGAGAAAAAATGCTTACAATTACGACTCTAAAAAGATTTCGGATAATTGTTACGAAAATTTTTCACCAGAAAGTATTGCAAAACAATTACTCTATGCGTATGAATCTTTAATAAACGGCACATAATCAAATAAATAATTACTGAAACAAAATAATATGATAAAAAATATAGTAAGAAAAATCCCGATAGTAAATAATATAGCATTAAATATTTATTGTAAGATTAAGAAAATTCCAAGATTGTCAAATTCAGCAACATATTGGGAAGAAAGATATAAGTATGGACAAAACTCCGGTTTGGGTTCTTATGGAAAATTAGCTGAATTTAAAGCTGAGGTGATGAATAAATTTATAGAAGAAAATGATATAAATACAGTTATTGAATTTGGTTGTGGCGATGGAAATCAATTACAATACTATAAATTTAAAAATTATTTGGGATTTGACGTTAGTAAAACTACTGTTAAGGCTTGTAGAGAAAAATTTGCATCAGACAAGAGTAAGCAATTTTATCATTTGTCAGAATTTAAAGACCAAAAAGCAGATTTAGTTATAAGCATTGATGTTATTTTTCATCTTCTTGAAGATGAGGTGTTTGATGCACACATGACACAGTTGTTTGCTTCTTCCAACAAATATGTAATTATTTATTCGAGTAATGTGAACGATGTCAGTGATGTGAAAACACACGTGCGACAATGGAAATTTACCGATTGGGTGGAAAGCAATGCGAAAAACTTTTCGTTGATAGAAAAGATTGACAATAAATACCCTTATAAGGAGGGAGATTTGAATACTTCATTTGCAGATTTTTATATTTACAAAAAAAATTAGTTGTAAAATTTTATTGTATCTATATTGATTTAGGCGTAAGAGTTATACAAAAAACAACACAAATGAAAACAAAAAAAGTATTAAAAATAGGAAGTTCAGACTTCAAAACAATCATAAACGATAATGGCTACTTGGTGGATAAAACCTTGTTAATTAAAGAGTTCTACGATAATAGTAATTATGTGTTGTTAATTCCACGCCCCAAACGTTTTGGCAAAACCTTGAATTTGTCGATGATAGAACATTTTTTTGATGTTCAAAAACCCGACAGTCGAGAGTTATTTTCAGAATTTGAAATATCAAAGCATAAGGAATTTTGCGAAAAGCATCAAAATCAGTATCCGGTTATAAATATTTCGTTGAAAGATGTAAAGGAAAAAAAATGGGATAATTGTTTTGAAAGTTTTAAAACCGTAATATCGCAATTGTATAAAAATCACGATTATTTATTGACTTCTGACAAATTAGCGGATAACGAAAAAGAACTCGTAAATGATATTATTTTAGAAAAAGCCGAAGATAAATTCTTTAAATTCAGTCTTGAAATTTTAAGCAGATATTTGTACACACATCACCAAAAAGAGGTAATAATTCTTGTAGATGAGTACGATGCTCCAATAATTAATGCCTTCAACAATACTAATCCTCCAATAAAATCGCGCGATAAGGAAAAAAGCACTTACTATGAGCAAGTTATTGCTTTTATGCAAACATTTCTCGGCAAAGCCTACAAAGGCAATCCTTATTTGAAAAAAGGACTTTTAACAGGTGTAATGCGCATAGGCAAAGAAAGCATTTTTTCGGAATGGAATAATTTTGATGTTTTTGGGATTACAATGCCATATTTTTCTGATAGTTTTGGATTTACAAAAGAAGAAACCGAAAAAATATTGACTTATTTTAATTTAGAAAATAAAAAAGAAGAGGTAAAAAAATGGTATAACGGCTATAAATTTGGCAACACTGAAAACATTTATAATCCTTGGTCGATAGTTAATTACATTGCAAAAAATAAGGCAGGTTTTAAACCTTATTGGGTGAATACAGGCAATTACTCGTTGATACAAAGTAGGATTACGGAGTTTGGTGTAAAAGAAACTATCCACGAATTAATTCAAGGGAAAGCCATAGAAAAGGAACTAAAAGAAAATTTTGTTTTTCAAGATTTTGAACGTAATGTGGAAATTTTATGGTCGCTTTTGACTGATAACGGATATTTAACGCAAGTAGAAGCATCAAAATACGGTAATTATAAGTTAAGAATACCAAATAACGAAGTAAAAATTGTATTTACCGACATTATATTAAGCTGGTTAAATGAGGATGTTAAAATAACAAGAGATTTAATAATTTCAACCTCTGAACACCTGATAAACAACAGAATAGAAGAATTTGAAAAAGGTTTCAAACTGCTTGTGGGCGACACATTTAGCTATTACGATATTGCCGAAGTAACCGACAAATACGGCGAAAAAATAGTTCGCACCGAGCAAATTTATCATGTTTATACACTTGGGCTTTTTTCAATTTTGAAGGACGATTACATAATAAAATCTAACAAAGAAAGCGGCGAAGGAAGATACGACATAATGCTTATTCCGCACGAGAAAACAGCAAACGGAATAGTCATTGAAATAAAAAGCGTGGAAAAACAAAAAAAATCGGAGGCAAAAGATAAATTTAAAAATAGAATAAACAAAGCCTTAGAAAAAGCATTAGAGCAAATCGAAATTAATCAATATTATTCTGAATTGTTAGAAAATAATATAAAAGCAGAAAAAATTACTAAAATAGCAATTGTATTTGCGGGAAAAGTGCCGTATATAAGAAAATGGTAGATACATTGCAGGCAAAGTATCCGCAGTAAATTTATACCACAATGTATTTGTCATTGTCAAATTAGAAAAAAATAATGGGAATAATACAAAGACAAGCAATAAAAGGTTCGATAGTAAATTACATTGGGGTATTTTTAGGTTTTTTGACCACAATGTACATTCTGACCAATTTCTTTACTGCCGAACAAATTGGAGTATATCGTTTTGTGCTTGACACGGGAATACTTATCGGTGGTTTTGCATCTTTGGGAATGCCTAATATTGTACTTAAATTTTTTCCGTATTTAAAAAATAACAGCACAAACCATAACGGATTTGTGCTTTACATGTTTTTAATTCCGCTTATTGGTTTTGTTTTTTACTCAATACTGATAATTAGTTTCGATGACACTTTAATTGCATATTTTTCCAAAAGTACGCAAGGATACGAACAGTATTATATATACATATTCCCAATAGCCATAATTATTGCATTATTTAACACTTTTGATATTTTTTCATCAGTAAACAATAGAATAGTTGTACCGAAATTGATAAAAGAAATAATCATTAGACTGCTAATAATCAGTATTTTATGTCTATTTTTTCTAAATTTTTTAACTTTTAAAACGATTATAAAATTATTGTCGTTGGTATATCTTGTAGGACTATTAGCACTATTGATTTACCTGCGAATGTTGGGTAATAAAATATTTCCTTTTAGAAATTTTAAACGAGTGCCGAAAAATTTAGCTCGGCAAATGTTGTCCTTTGGGGCATTTATTTTTTTAAGTGCAGTTGGAAGCGGTTTAGTAACTAAAATAGATTTGTTTGTTATTAGTTCAGAGTTGGGATTTACCCTTACAGGAATTTACACCACAGCATTTTATATTGCAACTATGATAGAAATACCGTCACGTTCTTTGTATCAAATTGCAATGCCCGCCATCACCACAGCATTTAAAGAAAACGATGTAAACAAAATCGAAAAAATTTATAAAAAAACAACGCAAAATTTAATTATAATATCAGGATTATTGCTTCTACTTATTGTGGTGAATATCGACAGTATTTTTCAACTTATGCCCAAAGGCAATATATTTTCGGCAGGAAAATATGTAGTAATTTTTATTGCACTTGCAAAGTTTATCGACAACAGTATCGGATTAAATTTTCATATACTCGGATATTCAAAATATTATTTCTACACATTGCCACTGTTTATATTTATGGGAGTAGCTAATTATTTCTTAAATTATTCGTTTATAGCTATTTGGGGACTTAACGGTAGTGCCATTGCAACACTTCTTGTACTTGTAATAAACAATATTGCAGTGTTGTTTATTGTCTATTCAAAATACAAAATACACCCATTTCAAGTTAAAAATATTTATCCGCTTATAACATTGCTGGCGGGGTTTTTAGTGGCACATTATGTGATAAATTGTGAAAATATATATCTTAGCGTCTTCTTAAAATCTGCGTTTATAGTGGCATTTATCGGATTTTTAACAATAAAATACAATTTTTCGGAAGAAATAACGGGAATGTATTATAAATATTTGAGTGTTGTGAAAAATATTAAAACAAAATGATAGGAACTAACATCAATACTTCGTTAAATTAAGAATGAAAAATTATAACACTGATAATTAGTTAGTTATACGAACTTTTTATTGTTTTGTAAGGATTTGATTATTAGCTTGTTATAAAAAAATAACGAACTATTGTAACATAATATTAGATTTTTATATACGCAATGATATGATTATTTGGAACTAAAACAAGGAAACATGCGCACTTGTCAAATGTCGCTAACTTATAGGAACTTATAAAATATAAACTCATGAAGAATACTTGGATAAAACTTAAACAAAAAATTAGTAATTTATTTAAACCTAAGAAAAAAGAAGAGAAAAAAGACTATTTAAGCAATTTGATTGAAAACTTAGAAGTAGCTCAAAAACAACGTCAAGCTTTACCATTTGAAATAAAATCGGCTAAACGAACGGGTTTTGTTGTAAAAGTGAAAGGTTTATATGCTTTTGTCTCGTTTTATCACATGCCTTGGGAATATAGGTCGATTGAACCATGGCGATTAGTGGCAAAACATTTGGTAGGCAAAAAGTTTTTTGGAGTTATCCACAGTATTTCACAAAATGTACGTCCGGTGAAAATATTAGTAAATGCTGAAAATCACGTATTTGCAGAAAAAGAATTAGTCGAATTAAAACAATATAAATGTATTATTATACAAAGGTCTAAATATGGTTTTATGGTAGATTTAGGCATTCATTTTGGGTGGAAATATGGCAGCATTACAGGTTTAATTCACAAATCATCGTTTGAGAGAGACGAGGATTTGATAGGTGCAAAATTAGGCGATGTTATAAAAACTTATTATCATGGACGCAAAAAAAATGGCGACCCTATTTTAGGCGATAAATATGTGTGTAAAGAACTATACACCGGCGAATTAGAAAATTTAATAAACACAATACAACCAGCCGTATTAACGACCGATGAGTATGGCAAACGAAACTTTTTTATTCAAGGAAAATATAAAACCGTAATAACGATTAATCCCGATATATTTGGAGAGAATATCACGATAAGAAAACTTTTAAACAGATTACCAAATAATTCGTCAGTTGAATGCAAAGTTATTAGAATAAGCAAAAAAAATAATTTTGTAGCCGAACTATCGGACACCGAAACTAATTTTGATTTAGTAAAAAAAATAACGAAAAAATAAATAAAACAGCAAGGTTGTTAAATTATTAAAATATTAGAAATGAACGAAATAAGAATTGTAAACAAATCAGACAATCAATTACCCAACTATGCTACAGCCGGTTCTTCGGGCATTGATTTGCGCGCGAATATCAGCCAAAGCATAGTGTTGAAACCTCTTGAACGCACCTTAGTTCCCACCGGATTGTATATGGAAATACCACAAGGATATGAAGCACAGGTGCGTCCACGAAGCGGACTTGCTTTAAAGCATGGAATTACCGTGTTGAATACGCCGGGCACAATAGATGCCGATTACAGAGGCGAAATAAAAGTAATTTTAGTGAATTTATCATCAGAAAATTTCACGATTAATCATTCCGACCGAATTTGCCAATTGGTGTTTGCCAAAGTAGAAACCGTAAAACTACTGGAAGTTAATGAATTAGACGAAACAACGCGTGGAGCAGGCGGGTTTGGTCATACGGGAACAAATTAGCATACATTCAATTACAAATTACGAATTACGAACGGCGAAGCAAAATGCTCAATTCTCAACTTTCAATTCTCAATTTAAAATTTATGAAACACATAAAATTGCAAATATACCTATACCTCCTAATAATTGGGTGGACCAATATAGCATCGCCAATGTTGGCACAATCAGCAAATAATTCTGATAGTATTAAATTTGCTAAATTATATGTGAATGCGCTAAAAAACAAGATGTTAGGAAGAGCAGAATTAGCACAAAAGCAATTTGAAGACTGTTTAAAATTAAATCCTAATAGTACGGCATCGGCATATCAATTGGCAAAATTATTGTTGGCAGACAAAAGACCGCAAGAAGCCGAAGAATATGCAAAATTTTGTTTAGAACATTGGGCGAATAATCAGTGGTATCTCCTTTTGAGGGCAAAAATAGCGAAGCAACTAAACGATATGGATTTGTATAAATCAATTTACGAAAAATTGGCAGCAACATATCCAAGCAATTTAGATTATAACTTTGAACTTGCAACTATTTGCTACGACAAACAGGAATATAACAGAGCATTGAGTTTGTTGAATGAAATTGAAAATCAAGTAAATATAAACGAAACGGTTTCAATGTTTAAGAATAGTATTTATTACAAACAAAAAAAATATGCACTAATAGAAATTGAGTTGAAAAAATTGCAAAATAATTTTCCCGATAGCACAAAATACAACAATATGCTATCGGAATTGTACATGCGGTTTAATAAAACAAATCAGGCGATAGAAATGAATAAAGCTATATTGGCAACAGATACGAACAACACAAATGCTCAAACATCGCTTGCTTGGTTGTATGCACAACAAGAAAATTATGCGCAAGGCATACCTTATTTATACGCAGCAATTAAACATAAGGGGTTGAAATTCAATAGGATATCTAAACTTGCCGATTTGTATTTGAATGCACGAAACAACGATGTGTCGGATGAGCAGATAAATTATATTTTCAGTAAATTAGCTGATAAACCGGAAGCCAATGCCGAATTTATGACTAAATATATTGCATATTTATATTCAAAAAAAGATTTGTCGAATGCCGAAAAATATGCTTTAATTGCAATTAAAAAATTTCCGGGTAATTATCTTACTTGGGATTATTATTTTCAAATATTGCTAACCATGAATAGATACGATGCCTTGAGAAAAGCATCTTTAAATTGTTTAGAATATTTCCCAAATCAGGCATCGGTTTATTTTTATTGCGGATATTCTTATTTTTCATTGAAAAACTACGAAAAAGCAATCAAATATTTTAAAATTTCCATTGATTATTCTATTGATAATAAAGAACTTATATTGCAAAATTATCTTATTGTAGCCGAAAGCTACCACAGTTTAGGAAAGCATGAAAAATCAGACGAATATTTCGAGAAATATTTGAAAATAAGTAATGATAACGCCATTTTGCTGAATAATTATGCCTATTATTTGCTGGAAAGAGGTATTAATTTTGACAAAGCATTGAATTTATCGCGTCGAAGTCTGGAAATAGACCCTTTTAATAGCTCTTTTTTAGATACTTATGCGTGGATATTATTCACCCTGAAAAAGTATAAAATGGCTTTAAATTACATAGAACGTGCCTATAAATATGGCGGAAATGCAAATTGTGTTGTCTTAGACCATTATGGCGACATTCTCAGCAAATTGGGCAAAACACAAGAGGCAAATAACAAATGGAAAGAGGCTTACAGAATTAATAAATTAGAAAGAATATTGAAGAAAATAGTTAAAGAGGAATAATTTACACCAATTAATTTTAAAAATATACTTTTTTTATTGCTGTTGTTAGCTTTTGTTTTTCACAAAAGCCAAGAGCTAAAAGCCAAAAGCAATATTCAAAATAATTTTGCAACTTTGTAAAAAAGATACACACATTGGAAGAGCAAAAAGAAAATATAAAACCTCCACGAAAGAAGAAAAAGTTAAGACGCTGGATTAGAGTCTTAACTTATATGTTTTTGCTATTTGTTGTAGTAGATATAGCGTTGATATTCTATGCCACTCCTCTTCTGAAAAAGTATATAAAACAGACAGTTAACGAAAAAACAGAAGGCTTATTTTCGGTAGAATTTAGCAAAATTAGTTTTGAAATAAGCACCAGACGCATCTCCTTAGACAATTTTAATTTAATTGCCGACACAGCGGTTTACAATAAATTTATAAAAAACGGCAAAGCTCGTGCCGCCTTGTATAATATTTCGTGCGGCTCGGTAGAACTAAAAGGTTTAGATGTTCGTAAATTGTTTAATGATAGGGTTTTAAGTGTAAAAAATCTGAGCATTATCGACCCAATAGTTGAGCTGAAAAAGTTGCCCACAAGAGAGCAAAAACAAGATAAAAGCCGCGATTTTGTGCATCAAGATTTATATCCGGCAATATCGAAATATTTTAAAGAAGTGCTGGTGAGAAAAATAAATCTTGAAAATGGCAAATTTTTGCTCCGTTTGAAGCGCAATAAAGATGCAAGTTCAACACACATTGGATATATTTCGGTGGTGTTGGAAGATTTTTTGCTAAATAAGGAGCAATTTCTGAAAAAAAACAAACTCTTTTATGCCGATGATTTAAAAATACAAATTAGCGAATATCGGGCAAATCTCAACGACAATATCCACATCGTTTATGCCGACACTTTGAAAATTTCTACCAAATCATCGACACTAAAAATTCTAAATGTCGGAATAGAGCCGATAAGCAAAAAACCGGAATTTTTAAATTCAATAAAGCAAAATTATTTGCAACTAAAAACACCATTAATTGAAGTTAAAGGTTTTAATATCAGTCAATTATATTTTGCACACGATATAGTTATTAATGAAATAAATATAGATAAACCCAATATTGATTTGGTAAAAAAATTAAAAACTACCAAGATAAACAACCAATTATATACACAAGAAAAGCGATTTGATTTAACCGTTATTCTCAGTAAAAATTTAAAATCAATAAAAATTGATTCTTTAAAAATAAATGATGCTCAATTAAGATATTACCTAAAAAATTGGCGAAACGAACCTTTGTATGATGCCAAAAATTTCAATATTTGTTTAGATAAATTCGATTTGAATAAACAAACGCATAAGGATTTGAGTAAAATTTTGTATTCCGATGGTTTGCGAATTTCGATTGATAAAATTGCCGGAAAATCGTCTAATTATGTGCATCGGTTTGTGGCAAAAAATATTTATGCTTCTACCAAAGAAAAACTATTTAGAGCCAAAGCCATTTCGGTAAAACCTTGCTGCAAGTCTGATAAACAAACAAATGTAGATGTTTACATACCGGCGTTGAGTCTTCGCGGAACTAATTATCACGACTTGCTATACAAAAAAATATTGCGTATTTATAGCGTAAATATTGCATCGTCGAGGTTTAATGTAAATTTGAAAAAAACGAATGAGGCAGACAGTTTAGATAATAAAAAAAGAAAGCCTAAATTGAAAAAAATATTCTTTAAGAATATGATTATCAGGAATTTGAATATTGCTGATAGTAAATTCAAAATTGAAAAACCGGTAACGGACAGCACAACGCAAAATTTTAGCGGAAATATTGCCTTAAAACTTCACGCTTGCATGATAAACAATAAAATTTTGGCTAATAAGCAATCAAAATTATTGGCAGTGGAAACTTTTGATGTGAAACTGAATGATTATCAGCAAGATTTAAAAGATTTGCAGCATATTTTAAAGGCAAATTCGTTGCATATTTCCAATAAAGATTCGTTGGTTTCGGTTTCTGAATTTAAGTTGTATAAAAAGGATTTTAAAGACACGACACAATGGCTAAATAGTGATAAAATTTATAATATCAATATTCAAAAAGCCTATTTGCAAGGCGTTGATATATACAGAGTTGTGGGTAAAAACGAACTTGTTGCCAATTCTATTTATGCCACCACTCCGCGCATTCATTTATATAAAAATATTTATAAAAAAGCACCTGCCGAAAAGCCTAAAACCACCAAATTGGATAGTTTATCTACTTTTCGCGATTTGTTGGGCAACTATTTAAAGGTAGTAAATGTAAAGAAATTAAAAATTAAAAATGCAGAATTAAAATTTGCCGATTTTGACAGTCTCGAAACTAAGAAATCAACCCTGCAAACGAAAATATGTTTAGATATTAAGACATTGAATTTTGTGGATAGTTTGGGCATAAAAAATAATTTATCGTATGCCGAAAACATAAAATTGCGATTAGACGATTTTGTACTCCGACCGTTTCCGCAAAAATATAAGTTGGAATTGAAAAATGCAGAATTTTCGTCGAAAGATTCTGTTTTAACTGCCAAAGTAGTGCGATTTTTTCCCGATAGCAATTATATACGCAAATTGGCAAACACCAATTTTATAGTTTTTTATACTTCTTTAATTAAAAGTAAGTCATTAAATATAAGGGAATTAATTGATTCCAATATTATAAATTTAGGTAAACTCAGCATGGACGACCCTGTTTTTTTATTAAACAAAAAACAAAATGGTGAGGCAGCTAAAAACAAAACGAAGCGCAAGAAAAAACGCAAAACTAAACTAAAACGTCTGATTGCTGAGAGCATAAACATTAAAAATGGAGCGTTTGCTATCAATCATAATCGCAACGGAAAAGAAGAACTAATAACTTCCACCACTTTCGATATTATTTTAAATAATCTTGATATTGATTCGATAAAATTGAGCAATCCGAAAACTTTAATTTCTAACCTTGATTTTAGTCTTGATTTGCACAAATCGTATTTTAAACCTTTTGGCAAAAAGAATTTATTTTCTATTGAAGAACTCAATTTTGATAATAAAATAAGGGAACTAAATGCGCAAAATATTAGCCTAAAAATGGAAGCAAATGACATTAACAAACAAATGCTCGTGAAAAAGGTTCATGTAAATAAATTAAGGTTATTAGATTTTAATTTGGGTGAATTTGCAGTTGATAAAAATCTGATAATAAGAGATTTACTAATACACAAACCCGATTTAACCGTATTTAGATATAAATCGCAATTGAGGCACAAAAAAAACGACATCACGAAGTTAAATTTATATGAAAAAATACGTAAGTCGTTAAATTCCATAAATATAAGCCATGTAGAAAGCGACAGCATAAAATTGCGATTAACCACGCATGATGGTTTTGATATAAAAAAGCAAATTTATGACGATATGTATGCCAATATTTCCGGTTTGATAATAGACAAGCAGCATCAAAACGATGGGCGATTATTTTCTGCCAACGATATAACTTTTCATCTTAAAAATTATAATATTGATTTGTCAAATAATCTTTATGCGCTGCACATTGGCGATTTGGGATTTTCTACGGGCAGGCAAACAATATTTGCAAACAATATGAGCATCAACCCGAATACAACGAGGTTTAAGTATATTGGTAAACGCCCTAAGGAGTTTACAATCAATTATTTGCGAACTAAAACAATTGAGGCAAATAATGTAAATTTCAAGGAATTAATTAGTAAAGGTAATTTTTTTGCCAAGAATATTTTGATAGATAGTTTGCAATATCAAAATTATAAAAATAAAAAATATCCGCCCGAATTGGTTGAAAAAGAGGCTCTTCCGCTGAATTTGATATGGAACTCGAAGCGTATGATTGATATTGATTCCATAAAAATTAGCAATTCGTATATCGGACACGATATTATGTTGAAAAATGCCAAGAAAGAGGGTTTTTTGGATTTTACTAATGTAAATGCGAGCATCAGCAATTTAACCAATGTCCCTACTGAAATAGAAATGAATAAATACACGCAATTAGATGCAACTGCCAATTTTATGGACAATGCCTTGTTGCAAGCATCTTTCACTTTTGATATTACTTCAAACATCGGCGAATATATGTATAATGGTAATTTACAGGATTTTAACATGAAATTATTAAATCCTTTTGTAGAAAATACCTATTTTGTTTCTATCAAAAGCGGCATGGTGGATAATTTAGATTTTAACATAACTTCAAACAGTGATTATTCGGTAGGTTATGTGAAAATGAAATACCATGACCTTAAACTCGACCTTATAAATAAGAAAACATCAGACTCGTTGAAGGTTGAAAAGCGCGGATTGTTCTCGATGGTTGCCAACTCGGTGGTGCGCAATAAAAACAGGCGGTTAAAACAATCTTATAAGGTTTATTATAAACGCAATATTTATAAATCGGCGGTTAATTATTGGGTGCTTTCTTTGCTTAGTGGTGTTAAAAATTCATTAGGTTTTAAATCAAAAGAATTGAAATCGCAACTAAAAGATGAGCGTTCGTATGAGCGAATTGCCAATAAAAATAGGCGAAAAGCAAAAAAACATAAAAAAAATAGCAGTTAGCAACAATTTTTTATATTAAATTTCGTTTAAAAAGTAAGCATTGCAAAAAGTTTAACATTTTTTAATATTTGTTTGAATATTTTAACACAAAGTAAGACTACTTTTGCAGCGTAAAAATACTTTTCATAATGATAAGTTTAAGGTTAATAAAAATTGGTTAATGAGCAAGAAAGGCGGTTGAAAAATACCGCCTTTTTTCATTTTGGGAATTTGATGATTGGAAAAATGAATAGTGTTGTATTTCGTTCTATTGCAATTAATATCCATAGAAAATATAGTCCTAATTTTTACTTGCAAATTGCTCATTATTAATTGTTAATTGAAAAGAGCCCCCCACAAAAGCGGAAGGCTCTTTTTTCCAAAGATTAAAATGAAATATTTATTTTTCAATATTAGGCAATTCCAATCCGTAGCCTTTTCGTTTGTCTTCGGCTTTTAGAAGGAATGCAAAAACTAATGACAATACTGTAAGCGCAATAAATATTAGCCAAGTTTGAGAATAATCCCAAGGAGCTATTTCGCCGGCAGCTTTTAGTGCGTCAATTTTTTCGGCTATTTGATTGTTATTTAATCCAAGAGCTTCAAGTTCAGCACGTTTACTCGCCAATTGTTCTACTATTTTAGGATTTGTCCAATCCAAAGTTTTACCAAGCAACCAAGGAATTCCCATTAATCCCCAGTTTTGAACCCAAAAGATTAAAGCATAAGCAGTTCCCAATTGTCTTTCGGGAATGATTTTTGGAACAGAGGGCCACATTGCTGATGGTACCAAAGAAAATGCAACGCCTAAAACAATTACTGCTATTACGGCAACTACTACATTATTTAGAGACGGCAACCAAAGCACAAAGTGTACAAAAATTAAAAGTATCGCTCCTAAAAACATAATTGAAGCACCTTTTCCTTTTCTGTCGTATAAATTTCCGAAAAATGGAGTTAAAAGTATAGTTCCGAATGGAAGTAAACTTGGAACAATACCTGCAAAATCGTTGCTTACACCAAATTTATTTACCATCAAATCGGGTCCATATTTGTAGAACGGGAAAACTGCCGAGTAAAATAATACGCAAAGTGCTGCAATATACCAAAATCCTCTATTTTTTATAATGTCTAAAATATCAGAAACTTTAAACTCTTCTGCGTCTTCTTCGGCGGTTTCGTCGGCACTTATTTCGGCATCAAGTTTTTTGTCCATTCCATAATAGAAGAAGAAAAATACAAGCCCGATTAAAAGCATAACAACGCCCATTGCTATGGGAGCGGTAATGCCCATGCTTTTGGCAATAAACGGAGCAGCTGCTAATGAAACAAACGAACCCAAACGAGCGGTTGCCATTTCCAAGCCCATAGCCAAAGCCATTTCCTTGCCTTTGAACCATTTTACAATAATTTTAGAAACAGTGATACCCGCATATTCAACACCAACACCAAAGATACCGAAACCTAAACCGGCAAGTATTACCTGAGTTTTAATGTGTCCGAATAAAATAATATCAACATATTCTGATGAATTTACGTATTTAAGCGAATAATATTTAATACTTGCTCCTATCAACATTATAAGTGCCGATGATATTGCCGAAATTCTCACACCAACTTTGTCGAGAATAATACCAACAATAACAAGCATAAATAAAAACACATTGAACCAACCGTAGGCACTCGTTACTGTTCCAAAATCGGAACCTGTCCAACCATATTCGCTTTCCAACATTGGTTTAAGTGGCGAAATTATTTCTTGAAATAAGTAGCCTGTAAGCATAGTAAAAGCTACAATAGCCAATGCTCCCCAACGAGCACCTTTTGAATCTCTTAAACTTTTTTTAATTTTTTCCGTCATAATAATTTGTTTAGTTAATTACTGATTTGTGCTTGAAAAAAACTCCGTTTTAATTATACTTTTAGTTTAATGTTGCCATGAATAAAAACTGCATGTGATAAACTGTAATTTAATTAAAATTTAATGTTTTTTTGCAGGCATTTCCGAAAATTAGAGGCTCCGAATGTATAAAATTAAATTGAAAACTCTATAATTTTATGTTAATATTCTTGTTTTAAACAATTTTATATTGCTCGTAAATGCTTTATTATGAATGTTTTGAGGTGGATTATTTTTTCTGTATTTTTGTCAATCTTCATAATATTATAATTACAATTGACAACAGGTTAATTATTGTTCTTATAATCAAAGTATTATCGGCGGATTAATGAAGAATTAAGAATGAAAAAGTAAGAATTGACCGTAGCTAAAATATGGTGTAAAATTGTTAATTGTATTGCGTATAACCGCCAATTGATACATGATTATCTTGTTATTTTGCTTCGCTGTTATCCCACAATTCCGCTTTGCTTCATTGTGGTCTATTATTGTGCCGTCCATTATCCCACAATTCCGCTTTTCTTCATTGTGGTCTATTGCTATGCCGTCCTTGCGGACTTGGTCGTGCGTAAGCTTAATTGTTCATTGATTTGCCTTTTCCCACAATTCCGCGTTGCTGCATTGTGGTTTATTATTGTGCCGTCCTTTCGGACTTGGTCGTGCGTAAGCCTAACTGTTCATTGTTCATTGCTAATTGAAAAGTTTTTGCGGACTCGCGGGTGCAGGTAACGAATTTATTTATCATTCAATCGTGTTTGTTTAATTTAAGATTGAGTATGAAGCTCTCGCACGACCTAGTCCGAAAGGACGGCATAACAATTGACCACAATGCAGCAAAGCGGAATTGTGGGATAAAGATGGCACAACAATCGACGATGCCAATCGTGGTTTTATTTCCGTTATATTTTTATAATCTGCTGATAATTAATATTTTGCAAAAAAAGAACTTTTTGTTTTGCAATGCCTTGATTATCAGTAATATAATTGTTAATTGCTCATTACTAATTGCTAATTGAACGAAGTGTTGTTGTGTAACATCCAAAAAAAATCTATTTTTGTGCAAATTTTATCCTGCATAATATTGGCAATGAGGATAAAAATAGATAAACAAAAGACCACATAAAAAATATTGTTAAATCATATAAGTAATTAATTATAAAATTCTTAAAATAAAAAAAATCATGAAAATTACAGAAGACATAAGCATAGAGGAATTGGTAGAAACATACCCTGATGCGGTTTATTATTTATCGAAGAAAAAAATACAATGTGTAGTATGTGGCGAACCCATTTGGGGAACACTCAAAGAAGTTGCCGAATCGAAAGGCTTTAGCCAAAAAGATATTGATGTGTTTGTGAAAGAATTGAACGAAAAATTTAATTAAAAATTACGGAGAAAAATTCTCAATTCACAAGATGAAGAAAAATATTGTAATCTTTTCTCTCATATCCTTGTCTATTGGTCTGTTATTTCTGTTAAATCTTTTTTTGGGTACTATAAAAATACCATTTGCAGCCATTGTAAATATTTTGTTTGATATACAAAAAAAGTCGGAAATATGGACAAATATACTTTGGAAATCGCGCTTTCCGCAAACATTGACGGCTATAATTGCCGGCACGGGCTTGTCGATAAGCGGATTGATGATGCAAACAGTTTTTCGCAATCCACTTGCAGGACCCTCCGAGCTGGGCATTAGTTCGGGTGCAAGTTTGGGCGTGGCTTTGGTGGTGCTTCTTTCGGGCGGAATTGCCGGCACCGCACTCAGTTCAATGGGTTTTGTTGGCGAAATTGCCATTTCGATAGCTGCCATAGTTGGCGCGTTGGCTGTTATGAGCATTATTTTATTGATTTCGCAAAAGGTGAGAGGCATTGTCGTGTTGTTGATTGTGGGTGTGATGATTGGTTATATTGCCAATGCGTTTATTGGTGTGCTTAAATTTTTCAGCAACGAAGAAGATGTAAAAGCATTTGTTATTTGGGGACTTGGCAGCTTCGCCAAAGTGTCGGGCGGACAGGTTTATACTTTCTTAAAATTTATGATGTTTACTATTCCATTGTCATTTTTGCTAATAAAATCGCTAAATTTAATGCTGCTCGGCGATATGTATGCCAAAAATTTGGGTTTAAACCTAAAACGTTCGCGCTTTTATATTATACTGATGGCTTCCATTTTAACCGCCTTAGTTACAGCTTATTGTGGTCCGATAATTTTTCTTGGTTTGGCTGTTCCTCACCTTTGCCGAATACTTTTTTCTACTTCCGACCACCGTGTTTTAATGCCGGCGGTTGCCCTCACAGGAGCTTCGTTGGCTTTGCTTTGCAACTTAATTGCACGATTGCCCGGCTTTGAGGGTGCTTTGCCCATTAATGCCGTTACTGCACTTATTGGTGCGCCGGTTGTGTTATACGTTTTGTTCAGAAAACGAAAAACCGAATTTGAATGAAAACATCAACAATAGACATACAGAATTTAAGCATTGGATACACCACCAAAAAAGGTGTGAAAACAGTAGCCGAAAATTTAAACACTTCGCTGTGGCGTGGCGAACTTACTTGTTTATTGGGAGTTAATGGCATTGGAAAATCAACACTTTTAAAAACTTTGTCGGGCTTTTTGGGCAGGTTAGAGGGCAATATTCTGATAGAGGGCAAAAATATAGACGATTTTCAAGACAAGGATTTAGCCAAGCAAATTAGTGTGGTGCTAACCGAAAAAGTGATGATACACAACATGACGGTTCGCGAGTTGATAGGCATGGGTAGAAGTCCTTACAACGGTTTTTGGGGAACTATAAATAAGGAAGACCATGTTGTTATTGATGAGTGTATTGATATGGTAAACATTCGCAAGTTAGAACATCGCTATATTGATAATTTGAGCGATGGCGAACGTCAGAAAGTTATGATTGCCAAAGCATTGGCACAAGATACTCCGATTATTTTGTTAGACGAGCCAACGGCGTTTTTAGATTTTCCGAGCAAGGTAGAAATAGTGCAGTTGTTGCATCGTTTGACACGACAAACCGATAAAACCATTTTTTTATCAACTCACGATTTAGAACTTGCTTTGCAATCGGCTGACAAATTGTGGCTGATGGATAAAAACAGCAAAATACACATAGGAACTCCCGAAGATTTGGCTCTAAATGGTGTTTTAAGAAGTTTTTTTCAGAAAAAAGGCATTTTATTTGACGAATATTCGGGCTTATTTCGCATTCAAAACCAAGCAAGCCGACAAATAAAACTCGTTGGTAAACAAGATGATATTCGTTTTCTTATGATGCAAAAAGCATTGCTAAGGGTGGGAATAAAAGCTGATAAAACACAAGAAACCGATGAATTTATCGTTGTGTTCGATAGTTATTTTGAATTGCATAAAGCAAACGGAAATGTATTTCAGAAAAAAACTATTGAAGAAATAATTGATTTAGTTTGACTTTGTTATCAATACGAATGAACAACAATTTGTGCAATGAGCAATTATGAGAATAAGAGTGTTCAGAGAAATTTATTTCACCTTAATTTAATCGCAAAGTCCGCAAGAGTTTAATCTTTTTTGCAAACTTTGCGAAATATTCTTTGCAGTAAAAAAATCAATAAAAATATTTTTCTGAACAGACCTAATTACTAATTGCTCATTGAAATATTAGTACATAAACCCGAATAACCAGAGCGGAATTTTATTTTTAAAACCCATTACAATATTGTCGGCAGCTATATAGCTGTTGGGCACACCGGCTATTTGCTTATATGATTTGCCCTTGCCGCCAACCTCAAACAATATTTTATTATCAATCAAAAAATCGCCCGTTTTTGGGTAGCTAACATTGTGATTAACAGATAATTGATTAAGAAAAAACGTTTCTCTGATATTTTCGATATTGTGGGTAGTACTGCTCAAAGCATAGCACAAATTAGTATTATTCAAATACAATTTATCGGGCTTGTTCAGATAATTAATACTGTCGGATTTACTCGACAGCCACTTTACTACTCCCGCTTTATCCAAGTACGATAAATATTTCAACAGAGTATCCCTTGTGCAAGATATTTTTGCTGCTAATTCCTTAATATTAGGCGTAAAAGGAACTATATTCGACATTATTGCAATCAGCTTCTTTATTTTTAACACAGAATTATAGTCAATTTTATGTATTGCCGGCAAATCTACCTCCACAGCAAGATTTACAGTATTGTTGAGTTGGCGTAAATAGTTGCTACCTGTATTTATAAAAAATGGATAATATCCCCATTCAAGATATTCTTTAAATAGGGGCAAAGGAGTAATTTCTTTGTTTATATCGTTTGCTATATCTCGGTGATTATCAACTATATCAAGCAATGAATAAACAGAAAACTTTTTCTTATATTTTATTTCTATAAACTCACGAAACGACATTCCCGCAAGGTAATACATTTCGGCACGCCTGCTCAAATCATATTTTCCTTTATGAATTTCTAATGCCGATGAGCTTGTAAAAACCACCCTTAATTCAGGATAATAATCGTAGATATTTTTAAGCTCTTGCGACCAATTTGGGTATTTATGAACCTCGTCGAGCAATAAATATTTTCCGCCCATATTTATAAATTCCTCAGCAAAATATATCAATTTATGTTCAGAAAAATACACATCATCAAGCGAAACATATAGAGTTTTATAATCTTTAGGCAATTTTTTTGCGTGTTGTAATAGAATTACCGTTTTTCCGCTTCCTCTTGCCCCCGACAAACCTATTAGTTGAGTATCCCAATTTATTAAGGGATTAATGTATCGCTCAAATACCTTAGGTGCTTTATTTATAAGCTTTTCCGATATATTAAATAACCTGTCCATTGTAATTATTGTATTTTTGAAAGTGCAAATATATATAATTTTTTTATTATATAAAAGTTTTTTTTAATTATTTTTAGCTTTTATATAAGTATTATTATTGTTGAAAAACGCTTTTCTAAAAGTGTTTTTTGTATTGAAAAACGCTTTTAGAAAAGCGTTTTGATGTAGATTTAAATAATTTTTTACTATTTTTTTGATTGTAATTGTCTGAAAATAAAGATAAAAACGCACTTTTGGTAAAAAATGGCTAAAAGCCAAATGTAATGGTTAACAGACCCAAATTGTAATGTATTAGCTAAGTGCCCAAATCAATAAAATAATTATATTTTTCGACGAAAAGTATGCGTTTGCCTCAATCTAAAAATAATACAATTATAGATTGCAAAATATTATCTTCACCAATTGTGAATTTCAAAACTAAAAAACACATTAATCAATTACCAAATTCAAAACAGATAAAAAAAAATAAAATTTTTTAATTTATAAAATATTAATAATCAGTGTTTTAAAAATTAATTTAAAAATAAACTGAAAAAATAGTTGTATAACTGAAAAATAAGTTATATGTTTGCAGCGAATTAATTAACCATTCACAAGGCGTTTAAAGGCTATTTGAAATGCGAATTTTTGCCGGCAAGTTTATTTAAACTATTTGTTTTTGAGCTAAAATAATTCAAAAAAAACAGTTTTTTTATAAATAATTGATATTAAATAGTTTATAAATCAGTTTTTATGATAAAACTAAAAAATATACAATCATTACTTGTGTATTTAAAATTAAAAGCATACTTTTATGCGCTGTAAAATTAACCAAATTGGGCATAAATAGTACGCTAAATTGTAGTATTTACCTTTAAAATTATTCACAGATGGAATTAAAGAAAAATCCAAAAGCAGACCTTGAAAAATCGAAGAGTATATTTTTCTTAATAGGTCTAACCGTTGCACTAGGAGTAGTTCTCTTAGCGTTTAACGTATCATCTACCAAAGCGGTAGTGGAAGAATTAGAGCGTGTCGAAGAAGTGAGTTTCGAGGACGAAGTAGTTCAACAAACCCGACAGGAAAAGCCGCCAGAGGCTACTCCTCCGCCACCACCACAACAAGTTGTAGAAGTTTTGAATATTGTGGACGACCAAGAAGACATTGATGAGGAATTTTTGCCACAAGATGCCGAAGCAACCGAAGAAACAGAAGTAATTATTGCTCCTGTTGTGGAACAAAAAGTGGAAGAGGAAGAGGAAGAAATTTTTATGGTAGTGGAAAAAATGCCCGAATTTCCGGGTGGAGATTTAGGATTGCGTAAGTATATTTCTAAAAACGTTGAGTATCCTAATGTTGCACGCGAAAGCGGAATTGAAGGAAAAGTTTATATTCGTTTTTGTGTAACTTCTTCGGGAGCAGTTCAAAAGGTGTCGGTGTTGAGAAGCGTTGACCCATTGTTGGACAAAGCAGCTGTAAAAGTTATCAAAGGTTTGCCAAAATGGACACCCGGCGAACAAAGAGGACGTAAAGTAAGTGTTTGGTACACAGTGCCTATCAATTTCCAACTTCAATAAAAAACAAAAGTTTAATTGTAAAGAAAGCCTCGTCTTATCGGGGCTTTTTTTCTTTAATTGTAAATTTTAACCTCAATAAATGTTAGGTTAAAGCTCCGCTAAATTTCCAACCTTGTAAATTTAATTGTAAACTCATTTAAACTTTAATTAAATTTCAAATAATTCTTAAAATTTTATAATAATGAAAAAAACGCTGATAATATTTGTAATAATTAGTTTAATTTTAACTTCTTGCGATTCGGCAAAAAAAGCATTGCAGCGAGGTAGTTATGATGTGGCTTGTGCTATGGCTGTAAAAAAATTGCAGAAAAAACCTTATGACGAAGAACATGCCCAAATTTTTACGGTTGCTTATAGAAAAGCCAATCAGAAAGATATTGATAGAATTGATTATCTTAGGCAATCAAAAGAGCAAAGAGCGTGGGACGAAATTCTAAGATTGTATAAAAAACTTGAAAAACGACAAACTTTGGCAGAAACAATTTTGCCTTTGCGAGCAGGTGGAAAAACTGTTAATTTTGAACATATAAATTATAACCAGCAAATAATTGAAGCCAAAAATAGTGCTGCATATTTTCATTATAATGAGGGAGTTAAGTTAATGAATGGCAATCGTGAAGATGCACGAAAAGCATATTATCAATTTATAAAAGTGCGTAATTATACCAACAATTACAACGATTTGGAGCAACGAATAAGAGCCGCCGAAAAGAAGGGAACAGTAAAAGTTTTGTTGTTGTCAATCAACAGAGCGACTGCTACTGTACCCGTAATATTTATGCAAAATTTAACAAATATTGGTACTCAATATATAGATGATAAATGGCGAAAATATTATAACAATCCGGCAAATTCGCAGTTTGATTATAGGGCTATTGTTGTAATTACTTCGATTAATGTAAGCCCTGACAAAATAGACGAAAAAAAAGAAATTGTAAAGAAAAAAATAAAAGATGGTTGGGAATATGAATTTGACGCACGAGGAAATGTTAAAAAAGATAGCTTAGGAAACGATATTAAACGCCCAAAATATAAGATGATTAGTTGCACTATTACAAAGAAAACGCAAATTAAAACCGCCGTAGTGTCGGCAATTGTTGACGTTCAAAATAATGTAACCAGTAAAATAGTTTCAAGCGTTCCTATTAAATCAGCGGCGAAGTTTAACTACACTTCGTCTTTTGCAAATGGTAATTTAGCGGCATTAAGCAAGCAAACACGCGAAACCGTTGGTAAATCGCCTATTGCATTTCCCACTGATAATGAGATGATTGAAAAGACAACCTTAGATTTGCAAAATAAAATTATTGATGCTTTGAAACGAAGTAAAAATTTGATAAAATAGAATATTTAAAGATAGTTAAGAGTTAAAATTTAAAAACTAAAAGAGGTTGGCGGTAAAATTTGCGGAGTTTTTTTGCTAAATTTTTGTTGTAAATTAGTTTTTTTAACTGCAAAGAACGTTAAGTTTATGCAATATTTTGCTTTGCGAAATCTTTGCAAATCTTACGCTCTTTGTGGTTAAGTTTGCTGCCAAATAATTATGCCGTTGTGTGTCTAAAATTTTAGTCATGGGCATTTCAATTGTTAATTTGTATATTAAAAAAAAGAAATATGAACAATAAAGAAAAAGAGGCATTTGCCCAATATATAATAGAAACGGCGCAAAAATATGGAGCCGACCAAATAGCGGTAAACATTATTAATGAAAGCGAAGTGGGTTTGCAATACAGAGATGGCGCAATAGAACAATTGCAAGAATCGCAACAAAATGAATTGGCAGTGAGTATCTATCTCGACCATAAATATTCAAGCCATTCAACCAACGATTTGCGCAAAGATGCGGTAACAAAATTCATCGAGAGAGCCGTTAAATCTACAAAATATCTCACTGCCGATAGATATCGAGAATTGCCAAATCCGAAATATTATCCCAAAAATTTCGACCTCGATTTGCAGTTGCTTGACCCTGACTACGAAAAGGTTACAACCGAACAGCGTTTGCAAACCGTTAAGGAAATATACGATATTGCGAAATCGGAAAGCGAGCAAATAATTTCGGTAACATCTGGTTGTGGCGACGTTGCTTATTCAAGTTTAAAAGCCACAAGCAACGGGTTTTTAGGACATAAGGAGGGCAGTTTGTTTTACATGAGTGCCGAAGCCACCGTGAAAGACAACGATGCACGACCGGAGGATTGGAGTTCGGCTCAAAGTCGTTTTCGCAGTCAAATGCCTGATGTGGCGATAATTGCAAAGCAAGCCGCTAATGGTGCGCTTGACAAAAGAGGTCAGAGCAAAATAAAAACAGGAAAATATACCTTAATTATAGAAAATAGGGCTGCTGCACGATTGTTGTCGATGTTGATTTCGCCAATGTCGGCGGCTGCTATTCAGCAAAAAAGCTCGTATATGGACGGCTTAATTGGAAAATCAGTGGCTTCGAGCAAATTGACGATTATAGACAATCCTTTGTTAATTAAAGGTTTAGCTTCAAGAATTTATGATGATGAGGGTATTGAAAGTAAAATACGCACTGTGATAGAAAAAGGTGTTTTGCAGCAATATTATGTTGATAGCTATTATGGTAAAAAGTTAGGCATTGAGCCAAACGGAGGCGGTACTTCTAACCTAATTTTGGAAGCGGGCAACCGTTCTGTGGAGCAAATAGTGAGCGATATCAAAAGCGGAATTTATGTAACCTCGTTTAACGGTGGCAATTCTAATTCAACTACCGGCGATTTTTCATTTGGAATTTCGGGTTTTTATGTAGAAAATGGCGAAATGCAAAAGCCTGTTAATGAGATGAATATATCAGGCAATGCAAAAGAGCTTTGGCAGAATTTAGTAGAATTGGCAAACAATCCTTATGAATATTCAGCGTGGCAAGTACCTACCTTGGTATTTGAGGGCGTTAGTTGCAGCGGGCTGGGTTAAATTATAATGTTCAATTAGCAATTTTTTTGCGTTGCTTTTAACACATATTTATTTAACATTAAAACGAGGGAGTATGCTCTCTTGTTGTGCTGAATAAACAAACCAATGAACTACATCGAAACATATCGCGCTTTTATAAAAGAAGTTTTTGAGAGGTATTCACCTATTGAAGAAGTCTCTTTTTCTAAATTATTAGACATTATTACAATTTTTTAGAGGGTGATTTTGTCGGCTCTACTGTTTCAGCATTAACCCAAACAGCATTAAAGCGAACCCCGATATAGAAAACCACAAACCCTTTAAAAAGATAAAACCAAAGAACGTGCAAAAGCTTGGGATAATTATAAAAAATGAAGAAAAAGAAACAACGATACACATATTCTGCAATCAATGAAGTATTTGAAAAACTTATGTCTCAAACTTGCTATTTATCAAAGTATTACGAGGATAAGAAAAATACAGATTTTTACGAAAACGCTTTACCTTATGTAGATATTGAAATACTGTATCTTTATATCCGGCAAAAAGTTAAAAAAGGAGAATTGTCAGAAGTTGATGTTTTTTTTAGAAATGTTGAAGAAGTGTATTGCAACGGCGACAATGAGGTTAAAAATTTTATTGAAGTCGGATTGTTTGAAGGTTTATTAGATTTTGACATGAAAAATTATTGCTTTGCCTACAACAAATGGCTTGGAAAAAGAAGCCAAGAAGTTTGGAACAGAATGCTTGATGCTTGTTTGGGAACAGATTGGAGAAAAAAGAAAAACCGCAGATAACACAAGTATATAAACAATAGCGGATTAAGTATTTAAATGAAAGTTAGTGCATTTTAATCCGCCAAACCTTATTTGTAATCTTTTCGTAAATTTGAAAAATTAGAATAAGGTTTGGCTAAGTGCAGTGATTAAATTAAAGTTTTTGCTTTTTTATCCTGCTACTGCTCATACACTAAACCGTTATCTACCATTTAGAAAAGCGAAGATTAATAAGATGAAGAAAAAATTTTATAATTCATTAAAACGAGGAACAGGCGAGGCATACCTAATTGCAAAAAATAATCCGCAGATTGATTTCTCCCATCTTATAATCAAAGGTGCTGTACACAATTTTGCTTACGATGGACAATCCGAACCAAACAGGGCAGACTATATTTTTGACCTTATTTCAATTTCAAATAATCAAGCCAAAATCAAAACTGCAATTCTTAAAGGTCTAAAAAATGAACAAGAAGATATATGGACTTTAACACATTTATTTGCACTTGCAAAACGCTATGCTCAACAAGGCGATAACGAATGTAGGCAAGCAATCTATGATAGATTTTTGCATAATCCGATTGAATATTCTGACTGGGCAGGCTATGAAGAAATTTTAGAACTTGACGGGTTAAACGGACTTATTTACATTGCGAAAAAATACGGAAAACTCATTTCAAAAAATCCTGATTATTATGCTGACGATGACATAATCAAAGCTTTTCAAGAAGACAATCCTAAA
>PDWI01005527.1_pt1 | contig 26775 bp, 23 predicted proteins | sample 1430891 | NCBI WGS metagenome assembly PDWI01 (sample SAMN01162508, study PRJNA174530) | Oral metagenome, whole genome shotgun sequencing project. | biome: Marine environment; feature: Marine mammal; material: Swab sample of the gingival sulcus; isolation source: swab sample of gingival sulcus...
CTGGCCAATGAGAATTTCATCACCAATAGTGATTATTTCTGCTTTAATGTCCATCTGTAATAAGTAATAATTAAGGACAAAGATAAGGTAAATAACAGTTTGAAATATTTAATTATCGCCATTGTCCTTTATAAATTTTTACAACATGTGGTTTTAAGAGTTTTATTCCTGTTTTTTCTATGGGGTTTGATGCAAAACCAATAAATATTGCCATCAAACTATCGATAAGCAGTAAAAAACACTTTGAAAAGAAGGATAGATGTGGTCGTGCCTGTTAGACTATATCAACCTGAATTCGATTAATATTGTGACCACAGCTTTCTTTATTTTTGATTAGAAATTTTATGAAATTTTCGAGTAATATGAGATGTTACGAGGAGATTTCGGGAAATTTATGGCAAAAAGAAGAAAGTCTTAACAAGAAACGTATATAACACCTCATCTTTGCACTTAAAAACCTTTGAAATATAATGATGAATTTTTGTGATAGATAAGGCGTGAAAATTAAGTATAGATAGCTATGATTTATTTTTACAACGCAGTATAGCTTAAAAAGGCACATTTTATTGAGTAATTTTGATGCAGAAATGGTATTAAGTACAAATCTAAAGTATTCTATACGTTCTGTGAAAACAATATTAACCGAATTCAGGCTATCAGTATTTTTAAATTCTATGAGACTCCGGTATAGGTCTCCAAAACCTTGTAGTTTTCTGTTGTTATTAGATTAAACCGTTTTTGCAATAATTATTTATCAACAAATGGCTCAACCCAATTGATTGCCAGACGAATTAGGGAACTGAACATTTTTTGTGAGATTTTTCCTTATAACAAAAAGCAAATTGATTACACCACCTACAAAGCTGTTATTTTATCAGGAAGTCCCAGTTCAGTGAACGCAGCTTTGGCTCCGAAAATAGATTTGGATGCTATAAGAGGTAAAATGCCTTTATTGGGTATCTGTTATGGAGCCCAGTATTTGGTAAAAGCCTATGGTGGCGAAGTAGGGGACTCCTCCACACGAGAATATGGCAGGGCGAGATTACATAAAATTTCAGGAGAAAATCCTTTGTTGGAAAACATTCCCGAAGGCAGTCAGGTATGGATGAGTCATTCAGATACCATAAAAAAACTACCGGAAGACTTTGTGAATATAGCATCTACCGAAGATGTTGAAGAAGCTGCATTTTTTATAAAAGGACAGAGAACTTACGGTATTCAGTTTCATCCGGAAGTATATCACACTACAGATGGCAAAAAGTTATTAGAGAATTTTCTTGTGAATGTTGCGGGATTGGAACAATCTTGGACACCGGACTGTTTTGTGTCTTTAACGGTATCAGAACTCAAAGAAAAATTGGGTAATGACAAGGTAGTTCTGGGAATCTCCGGTGGTGTAGATTCCTCTGTGGCAGCAGTGTTATTAGATAAGGCTATTGGCAAAAATTTATATTGTATCTTTGTCAATAACGGTTTGTTGCGAAAGCATGAATTTGAACAAGTATTAGGTCAGTACAAAGGCATGGGACTCAATGTTAAGGGTGTGGATGCATCGGCACGGTTTTTGAAAGCCTTAAGAGGAATTTCGGAGCCTGAGTTAAAAAGAAAAGCCATTGGTAATACGTTTATAGAGGTTTTTGATGATGAGGCTCACAAAATAGAAGATGTAAAATGGTTAGCTCAGGGTACTATTTATCCGGATGTTATTGAGTCCGTTTCGGTTACAGGAGGGCCTTCTGCCACTATTAAGAGTCATCATAACGTAGGCGGATTGCCGGATTTTATGAAGTTAAAAGTGGTAGAGCCATTGCGAATGATTTTTAAAGATGAAGTGCGGAGAGTGGGTAAGTCATTGGGTATGCCAAAAGATTTATTGGGTAGGCATCCTTTTCCCGGGCCAGGTTTAGGAATTAGGATATTAGGTGATATTACCGCCGATAAAGTAGCTATGCTGCAAGAAGTAGATCATATTTTTATCAGCGGATTGAGAAAATGGAATTTGTATGATGAAGTGTGGCAAGCCGGCTCCATGTTGCTGCCCGTAAATGCCGTTGGTGTTATGGGAGATGAACGGACGTATGAAAAAGTGGTAGCCCTAAGGGCGGTAACTTCTACTGATGGCATGACAGCAGACTGGGTAAATTTTCCTCATGAATTTTTACAGGAAATATCAAACAAAATTATCAATAACGTAAAAGGTGTAAACAGAGTAGTTTACGATATTAGCTCTAAGCCTCCCGCGACTATTGAATGGGAGTAAATGTAAAAAAAGTATAGAATTTAAATAAAAATTATGCAAAAACTTAAGGTTTTCATAGTTGTTTTACTATTGCAATTTTCCGTGCTTTATGCACAAGAAAAACCTTATACTACGTATAAAGTTACCAAGGGAGAAACGCTATATGGCCTCACTAAGAAATTTAATATAGATAAAAACGAATTACTTCGTTTAAATCCGGATATTCGTAATAATGCGGTTAAGGTAGATCAGGTAATTGTGATACCAAATAAAAATTTTAAACCTGTTCCGGATGTAAACAAAGGCGATTATATCAAAGATGGTTTTGTTTATCATAAAGTGTTACCCAAAGAGAATTATTTTAGGCTGCGAAAAAAATACGGAGTTTCCAAAAAAACTTTACGAAAGTATAATGATATCCTAAAATATGACGATTTAAAAGTAGGGCAAATTATAAGAGTACCTCAAAAAGCCGGCTATGATGTGGATGAGGAAAAAGCCACAAAACCAGATAAGAAAAAAAAGCCCTATCTGGTAAAATCTAAAGAAACCAAGCTTATGATAGCCCGAAGATATGGTATTACGGTGGAGGAATTGGAAGAGATTAACCCCGAAATTAAAAATGGATTAAAGGCAATAACCATTATTTTGGTGCCTAATACGAAAGAAATTCCCAGTGAAGATGACAAGTTTTTAGTCCATCAATTAGAAAAAGGAGATAACCTGTTTAGACTTAGCCAAAAGTTTGATATTTCGCGAGATCAGTTGATAGAAACCAATCCTTTTTTAGAAGATGGTGTTAAGGTAGGGGCAGTGATTAAAATTCCTAAAGAACCCAAAATGGATGCGGATGCTAAATTGGACGACAGGTCATTGGCAGGTAAATCTTTAAATATTGCGATAATGTTGCCGTTTACTAATGGGAAAAAATTGGATTTTGAGAAAGACAGGACGCTTAATATTGTAACTGACTTTTATCTGGGAGCCATTATGGCTTTGGACTCCATAAAAAAACATGGGCTTTCCGTCAATGTAAATGTAATTGACAATAAAAATAGTAAAACAGCTATTGCCAATGCCGTTAAAACTCGGAATTTTATTGATTTAGATGCAGTAATAGGCCCTTTATTTACCAATAATGTTAAGTATCTTACACAATATTTAAATCGGACGGACGTGGCAGTAATTTCGCCGGTATCTTCGCAGAGCCATACTACTTTTGCTACCCGAAATTTGGTACAAGATACACCTACAGAGTGGATTCTGAGAAATAGTATGCTCAATTATATAAAAGAGACCTATAATGGTGAAAATTTGGTGGTATTTACTGATGAAATTGCTGAAAACAAAGCCAATTTTGATCAACTCATCAGCGATCTTAATGCGATGGATAGTTTGAAAGAAGTAGCAGTTTTAACACCTGAAGAAGGCTATATAAAACCCGAACTTTTTAGAAAAAATATTAAAAAGAAGAAAGAAAATTGGTTTGTAATACTTACAAAAGACCCTAATGTAACTGCTGATGTGGTGCAAAATCTTGGTGTAATGTCAAAACAAGACAGCATTACCTTATTTTCTTTATACAATACAGAAGACTTAGAAAAGTTACAAAATCAGCATTTGGCAAGGGTTAATTACCATTATCCTGCAGCCAATTTTATTAATTACGAAAATAAAAAAGTACAGCAGTTTATAAATAAGTATAAAACTAAGAATTATATAGAGCCTTCTGAATTTGCTTTTAAGGGATTTGATGTAACCTATGATGCTTTGGTGCGTTTGGCTATTTTTAAATTTCCCGATTTTGCTTTTGCCAATGGAGTTACACAAAGGCTTAGCAGTAAGTTTGCATACAATAAGGATAATACCGGAAGTTTTGTGAATAAAGGCGTGTATATTATAAAGTATAACGGTTTAAAGAGAGTAGCTGTAAAACAAAATCCTTCGCCGGAAAAAACAGTCGGAAAAAATTAATGATGTGGTTTTCTCTGTTTTTTATACGCTTAAATTTTATTAGTTAGTTAATAATAAGCATAATAACTCATTTTTTACTTCTAACCGAAAATGAGATAAAAATTATTATTATACCAAATCTAATATATAATGCTATATTGGATTTGGGTGTAAACTTTCAGTTATACAAGGCAAAAAACGCAGACATAGTCTTAGCTATGGCGAGTATTTTTAACGTAGTAGAAGTAAAAATTTATGTAGCATTATATATTAGATTTGGTATTAGAAGCTACTGAGTAGTTATTAAGCTCTTATTTTTGTCAGTGCATTACTCCCAATAAATGCTGCTTATCTTATACCAACATCAACACCGGATTCTCTATATACTCTTTTAAAGTTTGCAAAAACTGTGCTCCGGTTGCACCGTCCACAGTTCTATGATCACAGGCTAAGGTCATTTTCATGGTGTTGCCTACAACAATTTGACCATTTTTAACAATACGTTATGCCAAACATTCCCAGATTAGAAACAGTAAAAGTGCTGCCTTCCATTTCTTGGGGAGTCAATTTCTTGTTTCGTGCCTTGCCGGCGTATTCTTTTACGGCAGCATTAATTTGTGGTAGCGATTGTTCATTGGCAAATCGCAATACCGGTACTACCAATCCATCCTCAACGGCTACAGCTACACCAATATGTATGTGATGGTTGATTCTCATCTTATCATCAAACCATTGAGAATTAACTTGTGGATGCTTTTTTAATGCCAAGGCTACAGCTTTTATAACCATATCATTATAGGAAATTTTGGTGTCCGGCTGGCTGTTAAACTGCTCTCTAAAGGCAATGGCATTATCCATATTATACTCCACATTGAGGTAATAATGCGGAGCGGTAAACTTAGATTCTGCAAGCCTTTTGGCAATAACTTTACGCATTTGCGAATTGTTTATCTCTTCATAATGCTCCTCTCCGGAAGGTACAAAAGGCTGTGTGCCAACTCCTGCAACTGCAGGTGTAAAGTTTTCAATATCCCGTTTTATAATTCTACCACCATCGCCTGTGCCTTTTACCTGATTGAGATTAATTCCTTTTTCCTCCGCCAGTTTTTTGGCCAGAGGCGAAGCTATAATTCTACCACTGGTACTTGTTGTGGTAGGTTTTGGTGTGGGGGTGGTTACAGCTTGCTCTTTCTTTTCCGGCTGGCTGATTTTAGTTTCTTTTTCGGTTGCTTCTTTTTGGGGTTCTTCTTTGGATGTTGTTTCGCCGGATTTTTGAAAGCCCCTTTCTTTAATGGATTTTACCAATTCTTTAATGTCTGTGTCTTTTTTGCCAATAATGGCCAAAACACTATCCACCGGAGCGGTTTCCCCTTCTTTAATACCAATGTAAAGCAGGGTACCCTCATAAAAAGATTCAAATTCCATTGTGGCTTTGTCGGTTTCTATTTCTGCGAGGATTTCACCTTCTTTTACACTTTCCCCTTCCTTTTTTATCCACGTAGCTACGGTTCCTTCTTCCATGGTGTCACTCAACCGCGGCATGGTAATTATTTCTACTCCTTCCGGAACATTCACATTGGTTTTTTCTTTTATTTCTTCATTGGTTTCTGTTGCAGTCTCTTTCTTTTCTGCTTCTTTAACCGTTGTATTTTCATCTGAAGTGTTGATGCTTTCTAAAATTTTGGAAATATCTTCATTTTTTTCACCAATAATGGCCAAAAGGGTATCTACTTTTGCTGTATTTCCTTCATTTATACCAATATACAACAGCGTACCTTCGTGGAAAGATTCAAATTCCATTGTGGCTTTGTCGGTTTCTATTTCTGCTAAAATGTCACCTTCTTCAACGTGATCACCAACTTTTTTTAACCATTTGGCAACGGTGCCTTCTTCCATAGTATCACTTAAACGTGGCATATTTATAACTTCAGCCATATAAATTTATTTTTTAGATTATTTTTGTAAATATTCAAAACTCATATCTAACGTCTGTTCATCCACCGGCCTGTTTCATATCTGTTACAAACGATGTTTTAAAAAAGGATAATTTTTTTGTTCATAGACTACATCGTATAACAATTGCTTATCAGGAAATGGTGATTCTTCGGCAAATTTTTCGCATTCGTCCACCATAGCTTTTACTTCATTGTCTATTTTCTTAATCTCTTCTTTAGTGGCGTATTTTTCTTTTTGAATAACGTCTAATACTTGCTTTATGGGATCTATTTTTTTGTATTCTGCCACCTCATCTTTTGTTCTGTAATGTTGGGCATCACTCATAGAATGGCCTCTGTAGCGGTAGGTTTTTACCTCTAAGAAATAAGGGCCTTCTTTACGGGCGTGCTCAATAGCCTCGTACATGCCTTCAGCAACTTTTACCGGATTCATACCGTCCACCGGTTTACAAGGCATTTCATAACCTAAGCCCAATTTCCAGATGTCTTCATGGCTGGCAGTTCGTTTTACGGATGTACCCATGGCGTATCCGTTGTTTTCAACTACAAAAACTACCGGCAATTTCCATAACATAGCCAAGTTAAATGTTTCGTGCAACGAACCTTGCCTAGCCGCTCCATCGCCAAAAAAAGTTAAGGTAACGGCATCTCTACCATTGTATTTATCGGCAAAGGCAATACCGGCACCTAGCGGAATCTGGCCGCCTACTATACCATGGCCGCCGTAAAACCGGTGCTCTTTGGAGAATATGTGCATAGAACCGCCCATACCGTGAGAAGTTCCGGTTTCTTTACCATACAATTCTGCCATTACCCGCTTGGGATCTACGCCTAAGCCAATAGGTTGAACGTGGTTGCGATATGCCGTAATCATTTTGTCGCCTTTCTCATGGTTCATAGCGTGTAAGGCTCCTGCTAATACGGCTTCTTGCCCGTTATATAAATGTAAAAACCCTCTTACTTTTTGTTGGATGTAAACTTGGGCTAATTTATCTTCAAACTTTCGCCAGAAGAGCATGTTTTTATACCAATCCAGATAGGTTTGTTTAGTAATTTTCTTCATGTTATCGTTTAATAAAAGTTAAGAAACGGAAGTGCAAAAGTAGCAATTTGAAAGAAGTTTTAAAAGTATTAGAAATTTTTATTTTTATATTTTCTGTTTTTTATAACTATTCCCAGCCAATTCTCTAAAGTTTTTACCAGCAATAATTTTTCATTTCCTGTCATATTAGCTATTCTTGCATTGCCATGGTGTTTGTTGTTAAGAAAAAACCATAGGCTGTTTACTTTTCTATTTACCGGAACCGCCGAAGCACTCCATGTATCAATGCCGCCATAGATGTATATAAAATTATTGGCTTTATCAGATGCTAACCATTGGTTTACCTCTTGCAGAAGCTGGCCGTTAAAAGTAGTCTTTATTTTTTCGGGAACAAATGCTGCATGGGGGTTTTTATCTGTAGGCAAAGCTTTTAGTAAACCTTTAAAAGGCTTTGTTTCATAGCCGTAATAGCCCATCTCGGTAGCGGATTGATAGTAGTGAGAACCGTAAGCAGACATTGCTCTGTCACTAAAAAATGTTATGTCTGAGATGGATAGCAGATGCGATGCTAGTTTTTCAGGAGAGCTATTTTTGTCTGGAATGTTTTGGCAATTATGGCCATATTGCCAAAAGGAAAACGGATATTCTAAGACCGTATATTCAAAAGCCGCTTCCGGCGACAGATACGTGTACTCTGCCCTTGCCCCCAGACTGTAGAATTCCAGTAAAGGCTTAATTTGATTTTTCTTTTGCAAAACCGTTTTTTGGAAATCTTCAATTTTCTTTCGGCATTTTTTAGTACCTATGGTATCAAAAAAAGTATAAATACGTTTTTCTTCAAAAGATCTGTTAATAGGGGCAACATATGGTACGCTTACGTCTACGTCGTTAGGGTAGAAATATCTGTAAAAGATAGTGGTAGCACCGCCTTTGCTGATGCCAGTACTCAACCATTTGCCGGAATAGAGTTCTTTAAATAACCTGTTTATCCTATGCAGGTCTGCGGTAGCCTGTTTCAGATTAAGATAATCATAATCTACGGAATCCGGTATGCTTTCACCAAAAAATCTGTGTTCAACCATAATTTGGTTTGCATGGAGCAAATCAGTTAGTTCATAGATTACATTGGAGTCTCTGTTGTATCCTTCTGTAATCATTACCATGGGGTGGTTAAAACCTACGTGTGTTAAGTAAGCTCTTTGGTAAAAATAGCCTTTAGCGGAATCGGTGTGGTCCAACGGTTGTTTTATTTTTAACAGATAGGAGGTAAGGTTGTCTTTATTTTCCAACTTCTCAAAAACCACATCTGGTAGATTAAAAAGTTTTAGTTCTAAATCATCATTTTGAGATGAGGCTATTAATCCGCTTAACAAAAAAGCCAGAATTAATAATGTTAAATTTTTAAATCGGTTCATATTATTAAACTTATTCCATATAATGTTCTATCGGATTACAACTACACACCAAATTTCTATCCCCATAAGCGTCATCTATACGCCTTACCGGCGGCCAAAATTTATTTTCGTACAAATAGGGTAGGGGAAAGGCTGCTTCCTGCCTTGTGTAGGAGTATGGCCATTTGTCTGCGGTAAGCATGGTTTGGGTATGCGGGGCGTTTTTTAACACGGAATCTTTGCCTTTTTCGTAAGCGTCTATTTCTTTTCTAATATTAATAAGAGCTTCACAAAAACGATCCAGTTCTGCTTTACTTTCGCTTTCGGTAGGTTCTATCATTAAAGTTCCGGCTACCGGAAAGGATAGGGTAGGAGCATGGAAGCCATAATCCATAAGGCGTTTGGCAATATCTGCCACCTCTATGCCCTTTTCTTTAAATTTTCTAAAATCTACTATCATTTCGTGGGCGGCAAATCCATTAATGCCTGTGTATAAAATCTTATAATGTTTTTCCAATTTGCTCTTTAAATAATTGGCATTTAAGATGGCGTATTTTGTAGCACGGGTTAAGCCGTTTACCCCCAGCATTTTTATATAACCATAAGAGATAATACTTACCAATGCCGAACCCCATGGAGCTGCTGATATGGCTTCAATGGCGTGTTCGCCGCCGGTTTTTACTACAGGGTTTCCGGGTAGAAACTCTACCAAATGTTTGGCTACACAGATAGGCCCCACACCCGGCCCACCGCCGCCATGCGGAATGGCAAAGGTCTTGTGTAAATTTAGATGACAGACATCCGCTCCAATAGTGGCAGGATTGGTCAGCCCTACTTTGGCATTCATATTTGCCCCGTCCATATAAACTTGTCCGCCGTTATCGTGGATGATTTGGGTGATTTCCTTTATTTCACTTTCAAAAACACCGTGTGTGGAAGGGTAAGTTACCATTAATGCGGCGAGATTATCCTTATGTTGTTCTGCTTTTGAACGCAAGTCATCTACATCTATATTTCCATTTTCTGAAGTTTTGGTAACCACTACTTTCATACCTGCCATAACTGCTGATGCCGGATTGGTACCGTGTGCCGAAGCGGGTATTAAGCAGATGTTCCTGTGGCTTTCTCCATTTTTTTTATGATAGGCTCTTATGGTCATCAGGCCTGCAAATTCGCCTTGTGCACCGCTGTTTGGTTGGAGAGAAGTGGCTGCAAATCCGGTGATGGTGCTGAGGCATTGTCCTAAATCTGACAGCATTTCCTGATAGCCCCGGGCTTGATCCAAAGGTACAAATGGATGAATACTGTTCCAATTGGCCATGCTCAACGGCAACATCTCTGCCGCAGCATTGAGTTTCATGGTACATGACCCTAATGATATCATGGAGTCGGTAAGGGAAATGTCTTTTCTTTCCAGCCGTTTTATGTACCGCATCATTTCGGTTTCTGTGTGATATTTGTTAAATACTTCATGTTGCAAATATTTCGAAGTTCTGCGTAAATAATCAGGAATGGTTATTTCTTCTTTGTCTGCAATGGTTACCGGTTTTATATTTTCGGCTTCGGATAAAATATTTACAATTGCAGCCACATTGTGCTGTTCGGTAGTTTCGTTTAGGGATATACCAATAGTGGTATCATCGATAATGCGGAAGTTTACCCTGTTTTTTTCTGCAACTTCTTTTACTTTTTGGGCATTGGTAACTTTTACTCGCAGGGTGTCAAAATAGGTTTTGTTCAGTTGTTTGAGCTGTAAATTGGCCAGAACTTCATTTAGATTATTAGTAAACCCATGAATGCGTCTGGCAATATTTCTAATGCCTTCCGGCCCGTGATACACGGCATACATACCTGCCATTACAGCTAATAATACCTGGGCAGTACAAATGTTTGACGTAGCTTTTTCGCGTTTTATGTGTTGTTCTCTGGTTTGCAAGGCCATCCGCAATGCACGGTTGCCATCTGCATCTATGGTTATGCCAATAATTCTTCCGGGAATATTTCTTTTATATTTGTCTTTGGTGGCAAAATAGCCGGCATGTGGCCCGCCATAACCCATAGGTATCCCAAAGCGTTGAGAAGAGCCTACTACTACATCGGCTCCCATTTCTCCGGGTGATTTTAATAAAGCCAAACTTAGTAAATCTGCGGCTACTACTATTTTTACTTCGTTTGCATTGGCCTCAGCTATAAAATTGGAATAATCTATAACTTCTCCGTTTTTATTGGGATATTGTAATAATCCGCCAAAAAAATTGTCGGATAAATTTACATTTTTATAATTGCCGTATACCAATTCAATGCCTTTTGGTTCTGCACGGGTATTTAATATGGCCTTGGTCTGCGGTAAAACATCATCGGATACAAAAAAACGGTTGATGTTTCCTTTTTTTTGCATTCGGCTTCGCGTGTCAAAAAGCATACTCATGGCCTCTGCTGCTGCTGTTCCCTCGTCTAATAGTGATGCATTTGCCAGTTCCATTCCGGTAAAGTCTGCAATAGCCGTTTGAAAATTGAGCAAGGCTTCTAAACGACCTTGGGAAATTTCTGCTTGATATGGCGTATAAGAAGTAAACCAACTGGGGTTTTCAAAAATATTTCGCTGAATTACTGCCGGCAAAATGGTGGCATTATAACCTAACCCAATGTAGGAATCAAAGACCTTATTTTTATTGGCAAGTTTTTCAATATAAGTTCCAAATTCATATTCGCTTAGGGCTTTGGGTAAGTCCAATGGTTTTTCTAATAAAATATTTTTTGGGATGGTTTTTCTTATGAGTTCATCTAAATCTTTTACGCCTATGGCTGCTAACATTTCCGGCACCTCGTTTTCTCGTGGGCCAAGGTGTCTAAAAACGAAAGAATTGGTGTGCATGTTGCTATATTTTTTATGCTTGATATAAAGCGTTTGTTAAAAGTTACAAAAGTAACTAAATTAGAATTAATCACTATGATTAGAATAGATAAGTTATGGACAAAAATTTGTTTGTACCTTTGATTTATGCAAGGATTAAAAAATCTTTTTAAATTTTATGTTTTTGGGAATTTTCATGTGGGGCTAAGTACATTTTGTTTGGTAAAGATTACCTTGTTAACCTATGGTGAAAAAGCTAATGTAATCCCATTTTTTGTAGGCTTAGCCACTGTAATGTCATATAATCTAATAAGAATAAAAGAGCATAAAAAATTACAACCTTGGTTTTATGAGTTTTTTTTAATGAATAAGAAAGCCATTCTGTTGTCTGTAATGTTGTGTAGTGTCATAGTTTTATATTTATTTACTTTTTTAACTGTAGATGCGTTGCTGAGCCTTATCCCGATAATGATTTTTACATTTTTTTACAGTATGCCAATTAGGTTACATAAAAACGCTGTGTTTACTTTACGAAGTGTGGCATTTTTAAAATTATTTTTAATTGCAGTTTCATGGGCGGTAGTAACCGTAATTTTTCCGCTGATACAATATCAAATTTCGATTGGCTTTAATGAGCTAATCATCACAATACAACGTTTTTTGCTAATTGCTGCTATTACTATTCCTTTTGATATTAGGGATGTAGAATATGACAGCACGGCCATTCATACCCTGCCGGCAACTATGGGCGTTGCCAATGCTAAAAGATTGGCACTATTATTTTTAATGCTGTTTTTGGGGAGTGCTTTATTCTTAAAAAATGCAGGCAAAAATAATTTACAAATACATCTTATGGTAGTAATACTATCAGCAATCTTAATTTTGAGAACACGAAAAGGGCAGTCAGTTTTTTATACTGCATATTGGGTTGAAGCTATTCCTGTTTTTTGGCTTATAGTGTTTTTGCTATTTAATCATGTAGTTGAATAAATATTAACCCGTACTATTTACCAGATACATAGCAAATTACTGATAAAAAATACGGGTTAGATCTTTCTATCAGCCCTAATATATTTTAAATTAGTAACGGGTTTTGCTATTCTGCTTTTTTGTTTAAATATATGGAGGCACCTATAGCTGCTTCTGGCCAGGTTTTACTTACACCGTCAGGGCCTTTATGTAGTTCAAAACAGGCTTCATTTAAAGAGGCTAAGGCTTTGCCAAGGTTAAAGTCTTCAAAATTTAGCGTGCCATTAAGTTCCACTAACTGCTCGCTGATAATGTAAGATATTGGAATTTGATGTTGGACATTGTTCATTCTTAGGTCTATGGTGCCATTTCCATCGCCGTTTAAATTTAGCGTTCCTTTTAATGAATTGGTGGCATCCATAACGCCAAAAAATAAGTCCTTGAGTTTAGAATCTCTAACACTGTCTTTGGAAAATAAACTGCTTACCGGAATTTCAAATTGTGTGCCGTTTAAAATACCAATGGCTGAAGTATCTATACTACCGGTTTTTAAAATGTTTATTTTTTCAAAAATGCCATTTACGGCAATTTTTTCGGTTGTTTTATAACCTGTCCAATTTATCGTTATGGTTTGTGGTTCTATTGAAAATTTTGCCGGTGTTTTTTTAACTTCTTTTTTACAGGTAACTGTAGCCAGAATAAAGGTTAAGGTTAAAAATACTGTAGTTATTTTTTTTAAAGTTTGCATGTTGTTTAAATTTTTTTATCGATTATTTTTTCTACCAGTCTTACGTATTGTTTCTTTGCTTGTGTGCTGCTCATATTTCTAATCTGAAACCAGGCGTTTAACTTAAAAGCATTTCTTAAATTTTCGGAATTATCTAAATTCATTTTGGGCAAATCGCCTACTGTAGCTTGTTTATAGTAGGCATAGAGTTGCAACATTACATCAGGGGGTAATTTTTCATTAATATTTGAAGCGATTTTATATGCTTCTTCAAATTTTTTATCCAAGTTTTTCATCTATTTCGGCAATAACGGTTTCACCACCTCTTACTTTTTGATTGAGTTGTATTTTTACTGTGGCATTTAAGGGCAAAAGCACGTCCACTCTGGAACCAAATTTAATAAATCCGGAGTCCTTGCCCTGAACCACGGCATCGCCTTCTTTGGCATAATTTACAATACGTTTGGCCATGGCTCCGGCTATTTGCCTGTAGAGTATCTTTCCGGCTATTTTATTTTCTACTACTACCGTGGTACGTTCATTTTCTTCGGATGACTTTGGGTGCCATGCTACCAGGTACTTTCCGGGGTGGTATTTGCTGTAGGCTATTTCTCCGCCAACGGGATAACGCGTTACATGAACATTTACGGGTGACATAAAAATAGATATTTGACGTCTTTTTTCGTTAAAATATTCTTTTTCAAAGACTTCTTCTATTACCACTACTTTTCCGTCCACCGGAGCAATAATATGGGCTTCGTTTAATACTGTGTTTCTTTTGGGGTTCCTAAAAAATTGAAGTATTAATAGAAACAGTATCACCAAGGCCAGCATTAGTGTTTTTCTCAGCCATTCTATCTGTGCCAAAGCATCTATGGTAAAAATGAGAATTACCATTATTACCATACTCAAAAAAATGATTTTATAACCTTCTTTGTGAAACATAATTATTGAATAAGGTATAAATATACATAAACAAATGGCGAAGCGAAAATCAAACTGTCTAAACGGTCTAAAAATCCGCCGTGTCCAGGGATAAAATTACTGCTGTCTTTTACACCGGCTTCTCTTTTAAATCTGGATTCTATTAAATCGCCCAGCAATCCAAAGATAAAAACAATTAATGCAATTACCAACCAATGTTTTGTGGGTATTACCATAAAGTAATTGGAAATAATTAAAGCGGCCACTAATGCCGCAATTAAACCGCCAAGAGCACCTTCTATGGTTTTATTTGGTGATACACTTTTGTATAATTTATGTTTGCCCAGTAAGCTGCCTGTTAAATAGGCAAAGGTATCACTGGCCCAAATAAGTATAAATATACCCAGAATTAAAGTGGGTTGGTATTCTCCTTTAAAAAATGGAATTTGAACCATAAGTGCAAACGGTATGGCGATATAAGCCAAAGACAAAAAATAATGTCCTAATTTGCTAAAAGTCAGTGTTATGTTGGGCTTAAATAATTGATAAATTATAGGGACAAAAATACTGACTACTAAACTGATAAATACATATTTTTGAGGAATGAACGGTTGTTCTGTGGCATTGAGATAAATTAAGGAAGCTACTACTACGGTCCATTTATAGCTCAAGGCAATCAGGTTTTTAAATTCGTAAAGACACAATAGCATAAAGATGAAAAATAAGATAAGAAAAGTATCTTTAGAATATAATACCGCACTCAAAATCAGGGCTACATAAACCAAACTGCTCATTGCCCTTATAAAAAATCCTCTCATAATGTATAGGATTTAATGAAAATTGCATTTGAAGTTGTTTTCCGGCTTGGTGATAATTTCAAACTATTGCTGTTTATAAATCCTCTAAAAGAAGCAAAAATAGCTTTTTTGCATTTTTGTTGCCATAGCTCAGAAAATCATCTTCCACTTTTTCCGGTTCGTAACATTTTATAGAGCTTATATTTGATGGATAATCTTTATTGTAATTTTGTTTTATGCTCATAAAAGCTTCCCGGGCATCCCTCACCAGTTGGCTGGTAGAGGCAAACACCACAAAATTATCCGGAAGTTGAGCTATTTTTTTATCGTGTACCTGATTGGATGAGAACATAATGCTGCCGGTGTCTGCCAATAGATTTTCGCATAGTGTAAAAAAAGGATAATTTTTACTTATCGTTTCGGTAGAGTCTAAGCCCAACATACTCATTCTTTTTTCCAGATCCGGATTAAAACAAACGGCTTTTTTCCAATTGTTTTCTTCAAAGATATCCATTAGATGTTGATTTACCTCTTCTTGATGGGTGCAGTACAAAAACTTCCCTCCATTTTTTATAAATTGGCTTACAAAATATTCATCTAGCGGTTGAGTAGTTAAAGTAATGGTTTCTTTTTGAGATGAATCATGGCCGGATTCTTTATCGTTTTCGGTGGTAGCAGTGCTAAATATTTTTTTTATGAAATTCATTTTCTAAATTGATAGTTATTCAAAAATAGAAAATAAAGAAAGTTTAAGCGAATTCTGTTGAAATCTCGCCCTCATTGTTTACATCTTTTTTATTCAAAGGCTGTTTTTCTTGTGTGGCTTTGGATTTTTCCGGTACATCTTCTTTTACAATGGTTTTTGATTTTTGCTCTACCAATGGTTCTTTTTTAAACGGTCTTTCACCAAATATTTTTACTAGGTCATCACTAAAGATAACTTCTTTTTCCAGTAATAATTCGGCTAATGTTTTGAGTTCTTCTTTGTGTTTTTCCAGAATTTTTATTGCTCTTTGGTACTGTTCTTCTATTAAGGCTGATATTTCTTCATCTATCAACTTAGCAGTATCTTCACTGTAAGGTTTTGAAAAAGTATAATCAGACTGTCCGCTGGAATCATAGTAGGTAATATTGCCCAGTTTATCATTTAAACCGTAAATGGTAACCATGGCTCTGGCTTGTTTGGTAACTTTTTCTAAATCGCTTAATGCACCAGTAGAAATTCTTCCAAAGGTTATCTTTTCTGCTGCTCTGCCGCCTAATGCTGCACACATTTCGTCTAGCATCTGTTCAGTTTCTACTATAAGCCGTTCTTCCGGTAAATACCAGGCGGCACCTAAAGACTGGCCTCTGGGTACAATTGTTACCTTTACCAATGGAGCGGCGTGTTCCAGTACCCAACTTACCGTGGCATGTCCTGCCTCGTGGTAGGCAATGGTTTTCTTTTCTTTTTTGGTGATAATTTTGTTTTTCTTTTCTAGTCCGCCCACTATTCTGTCCACTGCATCTAAAAAGTCTTGATGGTGCACCGCCTTATTGTTTTTTCTTGCGGCTACTAAGGCAGCTTCGTTACAAACATTGGCAATATCTGCACCGGAAAAACCGGGTGTTTGTTTGGCTAAGAATTTAATATCTACATCCTCATATATTTTTAAAGGCCTGATGTGTACTTCAAAAATTTCTTTACGCTCGTTCATGTCAGGCAGATCCACGTAAATCTGGCGGTCAAACCTGCCGGCACGCATTAGGGCTTTGTCCAGTACATCAGCTCGGTTGGTAGCGGCTAGTACAATAACGTTAGTGTCAGTGCCAAAACCGTCCATTTCCGTTAGCAATTGGTTTAAAGTGTTTTCTCTTTCGTCATTTCCGCCGGTGATGCTATTTCTGCCTCTGGCTCGTCCAATAGCATCTATTTCATCTATAAAAATAATAGAAGGCGACTTTTGGGCAGCCTGCTTAAATAAATCTCTAACTCTGGATGCCCCAACGCCCACAAACATTTCTACAAAATCCGAACCGGATAGTGAGAAAAACGGCACTTTTGCTTCACCGGCAACGGCTTTTGCCAAGAGGGTTTTACCGGTTCCCGGGGGGCCTACCAGTAAAGCACCTTTTGGTATTTTTCCACCCAATTTTGTGTATTTATCAGGATTTTTTAAAAAATCTACTATTTCTTGTATTTCTTCTTTGGCACCTTCTAAACCAGCTACATCTTTAAAAGAAGTCTGAACCTTTTGGTCTTGGTCAAATAATTTAGCTCTGGATTTTCCAATGTTAAATATTTGGCCTCCAGGCCCACCACCACCACTGGCACCGGACATTCTACGCATTATATAAACCCAAATAACAATTATAAGGATAAATGGCAACCACATAAAAATACCATCCCAAATACTGGTTTCTGTAGTGTAGCTGGTGTCAAAAGAAAGGTTATTTTCACTTTTTAACTTTTCCAGTTTTTCTTGAAACTTTCCTAAGTCACCAAATTCGTGGAAATATGAGGCTTCATTTTCATTAAAAAACGGGCTTTCTTTTAATTTTTTGTATTTGGGTTTGTCAAAAGCCTCTGGTTTTAAGTAGATTTTGGCCACATCGTCATTAACTACTAATATTTTCTTTACGTCATTTTGTTCTAAGAGTTGTGTAAACTCATTTTCTGATAGTTTTCCGGATGCCAAATCCGAACTGTTTAAAAATTGATAGCCTATAATTAAAGCAAATAAAATGGCGTATATCCAATAAAAATTGAACTTAAATTTAAATTCTTTAAATGGCCTGTTGTCGTTATTTTTGTTTTTATTTTTCGTCATTTATACTTTCTCTAAAATGATTGGTAATTAATAGGCAACCTCTATCGGCGTAATTTGTGCATCACCCCAAAGGCTTTCTAAATCATAATATTCTCTGATGTGTTTTTGGAAGACGTGAACCACTACATTAATGTAGTCAATTAGTACCCATTCTGCATTGTTCTCTCCTTCTACGTGCCATGGTTTTTCTTTGAGGGCTTTACTTACCATTTTTTGAACAGAACCCGAAATGGCGTTCACTTGCGTATTGGAATTTCCGTCACAGATAATAAAATAATTACAAACGGTGTTGTCTATATCTCTTAAATCTAATATTTTTATATTTGTGCCTTTAACTTTTTCTATTCCGGCTATTATTTCTGTAATTAATTGGTCTGTACTAACTTTTTTCTTCGTCATTAAAAACTTTTATAATTCTATCTGCAAATGTATTACTTTTTAGGATATTTGTATATTGTATTAACATTTATATATGAAGATAGTCAAACTTAGTGCCACAAATTCTACCAATGATTATTTACGCAATTTGTTAAAACAAAACAAGGCTAAAAATAATATGGTGGTAGTAGCTGATTATCAAACTTCTGGTAAGGGTATAGGGAGTAATATTTGGTATTCCGAAAAAGGTAAAAACCTGTTATTTAGCGTGTTAATATCTTTTGAGGATTTACCCGTAGCCAGACAATACTATCTGAATTTTGCGGTATCCATTGCTGTTTACAATGTGTTAAAATATTACATCCCCGAAAAATTATTGATAAAATGGCCAAACGACATTTTGTCAGCTAATCAAAAAATATGTGGTATCCTCATAGAATGCGTGGTTAAGCAAGATAAAGTTATTCACGCAGTTATAGGAGTGGGATTAAATGTAAACCAAACTAATTTTTCTGATGATTTGTTTAATGTTACTTCACTCAAGCTATTACTAACTAATGATGTGGATAGGGAAGATTTGTTGGAAAAAATGCTCATTGAGATACATTACCAGATATTATTTGTAAAAAAACAGGCCTTTTCTGAACTGAAAGATAAGTACGAAGCGGTATTGTACAAGAAAAACATTCCCACTGTTTTTAGTGATGCCAATGGCAACAAATTTATGGGTAAAATTATAGGAACAGCTTCGCAGACCGGAAATTTATTAGTGGAAATGGAAGATGAAACGATAAGAGAATTTGGTATAAAAGAAATACAGATGCTGGCTTAGATTTTGCCAATATTTTCAATTAAGGTATTGATGAATTTCTGGATAGGATTTTTTATCATCATTGACATCATGGGGTTAAACTTTCCGTCAAAAACCAATTGTACCGTACAATTGTCTCCTTTTTGAGATGAGTTGGAGGTGTCTTCTTTAATTGTTCCGGTTAGCGTAAATGGAAATTTGTTGCTTGTTGAGCCCAAAACCACTTTGTCGTTTGGATGTGTTTCCTGCAATTGTAATGTTATCTCTGGCATGCCTTTAAGGGCAAAAATAAACTGATCATTAATTGCCTCAAATTTATCTATATTTTCAGGCATTAATTGTTCGTAATTTTTAACATTGCTTAAAAAATTAAAGACTTCTGTTTGATTTTTAGCTACGGTTACAATATTGGTTTCTAAATTCATTTTTTAAAAGTGAAGTTTGTTGTGGTATAACTTTTTGGATAGATGTTCTGATTTTTTTGACTTTGCCCGGACTAAAAAATAATATCTCTATTCGCTCCATTTTTGTGGATTTTTCCGCCATTCCTGTAATGTGTAAAAATCCTCATCATGAATATATTTTTTTTCAATGGCTTGCTCTATTAAGTGCCCGTAATCACTTACTGTGGTAAGTTCTATACCGGCATCACTAAAATTTTCTGAGGCCACATCAAAACCATAAGAAAAAATAGCTACCATACCTTTTACAATAACTTTTTGATCTTGTAATGCAGCTACGGCTTGTAAACTACTTTTTCCTGTACTGATAAGGTCTTCTACTACCACTACGGTGTCATAGGCATGTATCTGGCCTTCTATTTGATTTTGTCGGCCGTGTTTTTTAGGTTCAGGCCTTACATAGATAAAAGGCAAGCCCAATTCTTGTGCTACCAATGCTCCAATAGCTATGGCTCCGGTAGCTACACCGGCTATGGCATCCGGTTTTCCGTATTTGTAATCAATAATTTTTGATAGACATTCCCGCACAAAAGTCCTAATCTGAACATGAGATAAAATCAATCGATTATCACAATAAATAGGTGATTTCCATCCCGAAGCCCAAGTAAATGGATTTTTGGGATTCAATTTTATTGCCTTTATTTGTAAGAGAAACTCGGCAGTTTCCTTGGCTGTATTTATGTCGTAAACCATAACTACAAACTTAAACAATATTTAGTAAATGGACGATAATTTTTTTCTCAAATCTCCTGTTTTCTTTAATGAAACAGCTATTTATTTGACTGATGATACGAGTCATCTAAGAAAAATAAATTGTTTAAACGTATTAGATTTTAATCCAGATGCATTAGAGAAGTGGGCTTCATCTTCGCATCAGGAGATTTATGTCTTTTATCCGGATAGAATTAAGTTATACGAATTGTTTAAAAAAAAATTTAAAATAATTGAAGCTGCCGGTGGAAAAGTCCGCAATCCGCATAACGATATTTTATTTATTTATCGCTTGGGCAGATGGGATTTGCCCAAAGGTAAAATTGACAGCGGAGAAACTCCTGAAATTGCTGCTATAAGGGAAGTGGAAGAGGAAACGGGTATAACCGGTATAGAAATTATATCTGCGTTAAAAACTACCTTTCATATATATAAATACAAAAGTGATTTTGTACTTAAAGTTACCCACTGGTTTGATATGAAGAGCAGGTATTCCGGCCAATTAATTCCCGAAACAAAAGAAAATATAATTAAAGCAGTCTGGCTTTCTGATACTGAAATGGATAAGGTATTAATCAATACTTACCCAAATATTAAACTGTTGTTTTGTAGGTGTGAGGGGGTAGTCCGGAAATAAGAGATGTGTTGTTCCGGACAAAAGTTTAATTCTAAAAACCTGAATTCGGTTAATCTTGTTTTCACAGAACGTATAGAATACTTTAGATTTGTACTTAAAAGCATGAAGAAATATCAAGATATTTCAAAGGTGCCATAAATTTCCCGAAATCTCCTCATAATATCTGGATATTACTCGAAAATTTCATAAAATTTCTAATCAAAAATAAAGAAAGCTGTGGTCACAATATTAATCGAATTCAGGTTAAAAATACTCAGCCTTTTGGTTGGAGGTTTTGGGTGAAGTAAAATATAACCAAATAAATCTGATATTGACTTGCCTATCTTTAGATTAACTGTATTTTTGCCGCTTCAAAAAGTATTACCCAATGACTGAATTTATTAGAAGACGGACTAAAAATGTAGGGAATGATGTTCTAAGCGGGCTTACGGTAGCCTTGGCTTTGGTGCCCGAAGCGGTGGCTTTTGCCTTTGTGGCCGGTGTGGATCCGCTGGTAGGTTTATATGCCGCGTTTATGATTGGGTTAATTACTGCGGTTTTTGGTGGGCGTCCCGGTATGATTTCCGGAGCCACCGGGGCATTGGCGGTTGTAATGGTTAGTTTGGTGGCTGAGGGAAATGCTTTAGGAGCAGAAGGTGAAAATTTGGGCCTGTATTATCTGTTTGCAACAGTAATTTTAATGGGAGTTATACAGATGTTGGCCGGTGTATTTAAATTGGGAAAATTTGTACGATTGATTCCGCACCCTGTTATGATGGGCTTTGTAAACGGCTTGGCTATAGTAATTTTTCTGTCGCAATTGGGAATGTTTAAAGAAACAGTGAACGATGAAAAAGTTTGGATGCATGGGGTAGATCTTTATCTTATGCTGGGTTTGGTAGCTCTTACCATGGGTATTATGTTTGGCTTGCCAAAAATTTCAAGAAAACTTCCGGAAGCTTTAGTTGCTATTTTAGTAGTTTCGGCTATTGTTATTTTAGGAAAACTTGATGTAGCTACGGTAGGTAGTTTTATTCGTGATGGTGGCGGTGAAGGCTTAAAAGGCGGATTGCCACAATTTCAAACTGAACTTTTTGCAAAGGTGCCTTTTACTTTGGCGACCCTCAAATTTATTGGGCCGTATGCTTTAATTTTAGCTGCTATAGGGCTGATAGAATCTTTAATGACATTAAATTTAGTAGATGAGCTTACGGAAACGAGGGGGAATTCTAACCGAGAATGTTTAGCACAAGGCGGAGCCAATATTGTAACCGGACTATTTGGAGGGATGGGAGGCTGTGCCATGATAGGCCAGTCTATCATTAATATAAAAGGTGGAGGTAGGACACGGCTTTCTGGTATTGTAGCTGCATTGGCTTTGTTGGCGTTTATTTTGTTTGGATCAGAATTAATTGAGCAGGTGCCTATTGCTGCTTTGGTGGGCGTAATGTTTATGGTGGTTGTTGGTACTTTTGCCTGGTCTAGTTTTAGAATAATGAATAAAATACCTCGATCTGACCTCTTTGTCCTTGTTTTGGTATCAGGCCTTACGGTAATTTTTGATTTGGCCATAGCCGTAATAGCCGGAGTAGTAGTGAGTGCTTTGGTTTTTTCATGGGAAAATGCAAAACGTATCCGTGCCAGAAAGCGTTTTAAAGAAGATGGTACTAAGATTTATGAAATTTGGGGGCCGTTGTTTTTTGGTTCTATAACGGCATTTAATGAAAAATTTGATGTAAAAAACGACCCCAGTAAAGTGGAAATAGATTTTGTGGAATCTCGTGTGGCAGACCATTCAGCCTTAGAAGCTATTTTTAATCTGGTAAATAAATATGAAGATGCCGGAAAACAAATTAAACTAAAACATCTTAGTGAAGATTGTAAAGAATTATTGTACAAGTCCAATCCCAAATTTCACGAAGTAATTGTTGAAGACATAGAAGACCCGCGTTATCATCTGGCTGCAGACCCGGAAAAATTCTCTAAGGGTTTGGCCAAATATAAATTCCCGGATTTAAAAAAGGAATAATCGTCTTATACCAGTTCTGCTTTAAAAATACTCAAAAAATAAAATGATAAATTTTTGTGATAGATAAGGCGTAAAAATTGAGTATAGCCGTAGCTATAGTTTATTTTTACAACGAAATATAGCATAAAAAGGCACATTTTATTGAGTAATTTTGAGGTGGAAATGGTATAAAAAACTAAAGCCATAACGCAGAGCGGACTCTTCATTATGGCTTAAGCCGAAACAGTTAAAACAAGTGTAATTACTTTTACATAACTACGCAACTATTCATTTCAAACAGTATCGCTTTTTTAAAGCTGTTTCAGATAAAATACAGTATAAAATTTACAGTCACAACAATTAAGTCGCTAAATCGTAAGGTTTTATACTTTACGTATTTTATGGATGTTGCCTTATCCAAAAGTTTTCCAATTATTCATGCTAAATACTCGGTTTCACTGAGATAAAACAACAAAGAAAGAACGTTCTTTCATCAGAAACTTTTCTTTGCCTTTAAACTTTCTCATCCACCCTTTTTTAAGAGGGTTTGACCAAAGTTTAAATTAATGGCCTTAGATAACATTTCTATGACACAAATATAGTTTAAAGATAATATTTGTCAAGTATTTTTAGGCTATACTTATTAGACAGATATAAAGCCTTGTTATTAACAATTGTTAATAGCGGTCAAGAGCTTTGCGTAGTGGTGGGAAATTGAAGACTGAAGTTTGGATTTAGACGGAACGTAGTAAAAGCCAATTCTATTGGCCTTTTGCGGCATACGGATCCGAAATGTTCAATTTATCGAGAACTCTGCCATTACGCAAAACTGATGTTAGCGGTTCGGACTTTTGATATTCTTTATTGCTCGTCATAAACTATATTATAAGTCATAATTTGTAATCCATTTTCATAGTTTGAAGTGTCAATAAGCTGTAATTTATGTTTGGCAGTTGATTGTCCAAACAGTCTAATTCCATCGCCCAATATCAATGGATTGATTTTCAGTTTAAGGACATCTATTTTTTGATTGTCCAAAAGCCAACCTGCAAATTGTCCACCACCACATAAGTATATATCTGTTCCTTCGCTTTTTTGCAGTTCGTCAATTTCCTTAATATCTATTTTTTTTAATTGTACTTGTGGGTTAAGGTTTTCGAGTTTTAGATTATTGGAAAAAATGTAATGTTTCATATGTGGATAGGCAGGAGAAGGTTCTCCCGGTATAGCACCAAACTTATATCCGAACTCATAAGTTGCTCTTCCCATAATTACGGTGTCATATGATTTTAGGTCACTTAAATATTTATCAATGCCATTTCCAGTATATATAAATTCGCTGACATTATCATTTAATCCCGAGATAAAACCGTCAATTGAACTTGCAACGTAATAAACTATTTTTCTCATAATTGTTTTTTTTGATTTTTAGAGCAATATATCTTGGAGCGATACAGTTTGTAGCCTGACCACTTAACAGCAAATAAAAACAAATGGAGTAAAAACGGAATAGGGAAAATACTATCGCTCTTTAATTCTGGCTTTTTTACCGGTAAGTTTTCTAAAATAGAAAATTCGTGCTCTCCTTACGGCTCCTTTTTTGTTTATTTCTATTTTTTGGATAGCGGGTAAGTTAATTGGGAAAATACGTTCTACCCCCACAGTGCCGGACATTTTTCTTATGGTAAAAGTTTCAGTCCTGCCGCTGCCTCTTCGTTGGATAACAGTTCCTCTAAAAAACTGTGTTCTTTTTTTCTCACCTTCTTTAATCTCGTAATACACGGTAATGGTATCACCGGCAGCAAAGTCGGGGAACTCTTTTTTGGTAATAAATTCGTCTTCTACAAATTTTACTAAATTTCCCATGATATCTGGTTTTAATCTGTTTAGTTTAAAAATCAACATTCACGGTTTTCGTCAGCGGTTAATTTTTGCGAGTGCAAATGTAGTTATTTTTTTGAGATAATAATCAACCTGTTAAATTTTTTTTAATCTAAAAGTTCTGGTTTTAATTTTTTAGTTAAAGCAATGGCTTGTTTGCTTCTCCATTGGTCAATTTTTTTAAAATCTCCGGATAAGAGTACTTCTGGTACTTGGGCATTTTTATAGTTGGCAGGGCGGGTGTAGAGAGGCGGAGCCAATAAATTATCCTGAAATGAATCGGACAGGGCAGCAGTTTCGTCATTTAATACTCCCGGAATTAAACGTATAATACTGTCGCACAATACTGTCGCTGCCAGTTCACCACCGCTTAAAACATAATTGCCAAGAGAAATTTCTTTTGTAATAAACAAATCGCGTACCCGCTGGTCTATGCCTTTATAGTGACCGCAAAGTAGAATAAGATTTTTTGTCAACGAGAGTTTATTGGCCACAGATTGGTTTAAAACTGGGGCATCTGGTGCCATATAAATAATCTGGTCATATTTTCGCTCGGACTGTAATTTTGTAATACATTTATCTATAGGCTCTATCATTAAGACCATACCGGCTCCACCACCGTAAGGTGCATCGTCTATTTTTCCATAATTATTTACGGCAAAGTCCCTCAAATCATGAACGTGTATCTCAACCAGTCCTTTGTTTTTAGCCCGTTGGATAATGGAATGGTTAAAGGGGCTTTCTAATAATTTTGGCACTGCAGAAATAATGTCAATTCGCATGTTTACTGTTTTTTAAGGGGAAATTTAACAGGATCGCCACTGCCGGATAAAATCCCCGCTATTACCCGCGTTTCTTTAAATTGTTCCAAAATAATTTTGATAAATACCGTAATGGGAATGGCCATAATCATACCGGGAACCCCCCAGATAAATCCCCATAACATCAGCATTACCAGTACTGTAATTATGTTTATTGAAAAAGATTTGCCCATAAATATCGGTTCTAAAATACTGCCAAAAAGTACTTGAACTCCGGTAATGGTCAGGATAAAAAACAGTAAGTTTCCGGTGGGGTCCAGTTCTACAAAAGCAAACAAGGACAATAAGATTACGGTGGCAAATGACCCTACCATTTGGATAAAGTTAATCAGAAAAGCAAATAATCCCCAAAAAATAGGGAAACTCACATCAAAAAAGTAACAGGCCAGACCAGTGAAAATCCCTGTGCCAAGGCTCACCAGAAATTTTACCTTTATAAATATTATAAGATCTTTTTCTATCTTGATAAATGTTTTTATCGAGGTGTGTTTCTGTTTTAGAATGGTGTTATTCATGAGTTTTTGAACGTTAATGGATTCCGCCAGCCAAAGAATAACAAAAAATATGGTTATCAATGTCATGCTTACTGTATTACCAATAAAATTTAATGTTCCGGAAAAATTATTTACGATGCTTTCTTTAGAGATAATTTGATTTCTTATGCTGCCCTGTTCAAAAAATTGAATCCCAAAAAACGATTCCAAACTTATAATAAGAGTTTTTATTTTTTCCTGAGCCTTATCAAAAAAAACGTCATTGGTCGCTAAGATTTCCTTGCTGGTAAGTTGTATGAGTTCGCCGCCTATTTTTAATGCTCCTATTATTATTAAAATAACAAAACCAATGCCTATTATTTTATTTACGCCTTTTCGTTTTAGCCAACGCATGAGCGGTAAAAATAACAAAGCTATAAACATGGAAAAAACCAGTGGAATAATAATAAATGACAGTAATTTTAACAGATAAAACACCACGGGAATTACCAGTATTAAAAGTAGCGTATTTGTTGTTTTTAAAGAGTTCATTTTAAACAGTTATAGGGATTGCAAAGGTAGTGGAAAGATTATTTTCAAAGGCGAAAATTAACTTAAAAATAAATTTGTAAAAGGGCAGGCCTAATCGTTTAGTGATGCTTTTATCATTCTTTTATTGCCTCTTATATCTCGCTTTATGGTTATTTTACTTGAAAATGAAGCCATTAATTGTTTGGTTTCTTCTGCGAGATACTGGTTAATTTCAAAATAGACAGTTCCGTTTTTTTTGAGTTTTTCTTTGGCTAAACCAATAATTTTTCGGTAAAAAACCAATGGGTCATTGTCTGTTACAAACAGGGCAAAATGAGGTTCGTTTTTTAACACGTTATTTTGCATTTCTGTTTTTTCCAAATCCCGAACATAAGGCGGATTACTGATAATGACATCAAA
>PDWI01002656.1_pt1 | contig 26774 bp, 24 predicted proteins | sample 1430891 | NCBI WGS metagenome assembly PDWI01 (sample SAMN01162508, study PRJNA174530) | Oral metagenome, whole genome shotgun sequencing project. | biome: Marine environment; feature: Marine mammal; material: Swab sample of the gingival sulcus; isolation source: swab sample of gingival sulcus...
TTAAGGTGCATTTTCTATGTCAAGAGGCATATTTATTTGTTAAAAAACATTGATATTTCAACGTTTTAAAGCTGTTTTTTTGCTGGGAAAGTTGAGTAATAGACTTATGAAAATCAATTCTCGAGTAGTTGTAGAAGATACTCCTATAGGTGGATGCCTAAATTGCAGAATTAAGTGTGAAGCTGGTGATAAAATGATTAGTATTGATGCAAAAGGTAACATATATCCTTGTCATATGTTGCATTTTAACGATTTGAAGATGGGAAATGTTTTTGAAAGTAAAATTGTTGATGTGTTAAATTCAAAGACAAATTTATTCAAAAAATTGAGAGTTGATGATTTTGAGAATTGTTCTGCGTGTGAATATAAATATCTATGTGGTGGTGGATGTAGGGGTAGAAGTTATCTCAAGTATCATAATCTTAAAAACAAGGATAGTTATTGCAAATTAAATTATAATTTTTATAAGGAAACTATAAAACATATAAAATCGGGATTGGTGAATTAATATGTACAAGTTAGAAGTACTATCATTAAACAAAAAATATAAAAATAAGTTTGCTTTGTGCGATTGTAGTTTTAAAATAGCTTCAGGAGAAATAGTTGGAATTATAGGTAAAAATGGCGCTGGTAAAACAACTTTATTTAATCTAATTGCTGGTAATATAATTCCTACATCAGGAAAACTATTCTTTTGTGATAAGGAGTTATGTTTAAATTCTGATATTCGGAAAGAATTTGGAATTTTAATTAAACCGGCTTTATATGAACAGTTGCAAGGGTATGAATTTTTAAAACTCGTAGATTTACTTCATAATAATATACATACAAAAAGTGAAATTGAAAATATATTAGAAGTTGTTGGGTTAGCAGACGCAAAGAAAAAAAATATAAAATCATATTCATTTGGTATGAAACAGAGATTATGTTTTGCGAATGCATTATTAGGTGCTGATAAATTTATGATGTTAGATGAACCGTTTGTAGGGTTAGATATAACGGGGAGAGAAGTAGTTAAAAACCATATTAAAATGATTTCAAAAAATAAAAAGATACCTATTATTTTTTCTGATCATAATTTAGATGAAGTGAAGGATATATGTACTAGAATAATTCTTTTGGATGAAGGAAGAATTTTGTTCGATGGCACCCTTGAGTCATTTGAACAAGATTTTATAATAACTGTTGGTGATACTAATAATGTTGATTGTAATTCTTGTTCTATTCTGAGTAAGAATCAAATAAAAGTAAAAAAGAGTAATTTAGATAAAAGTCTAAGAAATATTTTGAATTATACTGAGATTAGTGATATAGAAAATGTGAATATGTTAAACAAATTGTTGGATGGTGAGGAAAAAAATGTGTAAATATATATATATTTTGAATTTTATAAGATTTTGAAGAGAAAAGATTCTTGGATTATATATATTATGTTATTAATACCGTTATTATATTCTATTGGGTTCTCTAATGGAGTAAAAAATATTACATATAACGGGAAACTTCATTCTTTAAGTGCTCTAGATTTTGCAGATGATATGTTTATATTTAGTTATTATGCGTTTGTATTTTTGTTAAGTGTTGGTTTTATATTAGTTAATTCCTTTAGAGGGGAAATAGAAGCAGGGAGTATTACTATATTAATAAATAAAGTTTGTGATAAAAAGAAAATATACTTATCCAAAATTATTGCATTGGGATTATTTTTATTTATATTTGCGTTACTGTTTGTTAGTTTTTGTATAGTGTGTTATCTAGTTTTTTTAAGTCAAACTGATGTTGCCAGTGGTGAACTATTAGGAACTAATTATAAGCTTGATATAATAAGAATTCTCAGCGTGTTATTATTTTACATGTGGAGCGCTTTATTAGCAGGTCTACTAAGTTCTAAATTAAAAATCTTTACGACAATGGGTGTTTTTGCTGTGGTGTGGGTCGTATTTATGTATATTAATAAGTTTGATAAAGTGAAATATTTGTCTCCGTTATATTATCTTGATAAGGTTATTGAATCTACTAATATAAATAGTTTTCTAGTGTATTTGTTAACTATAGTAGTTACAGCTTTTGTTATACTTTTGATAACTATTGGAATTTTTGAGAGGAGTGATCTGGATTGAAATTAGAAAATAATATAAATAATATATTGTATATAATATTTTATTCTATACTTCCGGTAATAAGTACGATGTTAGTAACGATTGTCTTCCTCCCTTTTAGTAATTTGATAGGTTATTTTGAAATTGTGTTGACATATATGACTATGGGGTTATCTTTTGGTATTATTCCAATGTTTTTTTTAAAACTAAATGGAGTTGTATTTAAAAAACTAGAAGTAAAAAATATATTTTTGAGAATAATTATTGTGTTAAGTATTGGCACTATAATTACAATAATTATCTCATATTGGAAGTATAATGTATTAGAAAGAAAAGTTTTTTTATTAGCATTACAAATTATACCTGTAGCAATTTCTGAAGAATTTTGGGCGAGGGTGGGATTTTTTAAATTATTACAGAAATATGAGTTTAATACAATCTCGATTATTATAATAACAAGTTTAGCCTTTGGTTTTTTAATACATTTTAACAGACCGTTTATAGATAATTTAATATTTAGATTTACTGGTGGAATAGTGTTAGGATTAACATATATTATAACAAAGAAAGCTGAAGTGCCTATATTATTACATTTTTTGAATAATTTATTAGGAGGTTTATGATGAGGGTTTATAAAAATAGCATTATTATTGTTTTAATTATGTGTGTTACATTTACGATTGCATTATATATGAATATCTATAATTTAGATATAATGAGTTTGTTCGTAATATCTTTTTTGCCTATTATATTTTCTTTTATAATTTCGTTTGTAATTACGAAGAAAATGAACTTGGGTAAAACGAATCCGTTTTTAAATGCACTAATATTTTCCTTTGGTAATTTATATTGTGCATTTATAGAGTGGTTTTTGTTAAATAGAAATGATGGTGTTGTGGAAAAAATATTACAGTCTAGTCAAAAGTATACTTCAGAATATGTTCAAATAACAAAAAATAGCAATCCTATGATGTCTGTTATAATATTATTCGTTTTTTCACTAGTGATAAATTTTATTATATTTAATAATTGTGTGAGAAGAATCGAGCAAGGTAATGAACAAGTTAGTAATTAAGAAAATATTATTAGTAATGCTAGAATTAGTATATGCTATATTAACAATTTTTTTAGCGTTATTAACTAAGAACTTATTGGATTCATTAAGTAATAAAGATATTTTTATATTTACTAAAATATCTTTAATTTCTATAGTTGTTATTTCTGCCATAATTATATGTCAAACTATTATTATAAAACTGAAAAATAATATTATATATAATAAAATGAAATCGTTGAGAATAGATGCTATGCAATCTATAATGTCGAAAAACTGTCGATCTTTATCTAAAGAAGAGTCTTCAGAATATTTCTCGTTATTTACTAATTCGTTAGAAATATACGAAAAATCATTTCTTAGAGTTAAACAAAAACTTGTCGGTAGTTTTATAATGTTTTTTGCATCATTCTTGACAATAATCAGCTTTAACATATTATTTTTACCTTTAATAATAATTAGTCTTATATCAATTGTAATAATACCTATGTTAGTATCGAAAAAAATTCAAGATTTATCAGATGATAATATTAAAAACTTTGAAAATTTGATTAACAAAACAAGAGAGTATTTAGATACTTTTTATATAACTAAAGTATACAAAGTTACAGATGAAATAGTTAAAAAATATAGTATCGTAACAAATGTTTCCATGGAATCTAAGAGGAAGTTTCAAGATAAATTAGGATTGTCGAATGCGATTATTGCATTTTTAAACATTTGCATATCTATGTCTATATATATACTTGGTGGATTTTTGGTTATTAACGAAAAGATGACTATTGGTAGCTTAATAGCGGTAGGACAACTTATGACAAATTTATTTTCCCCTTTAATGGAAATTGTTTTTGCGTATAATGAAATAAATTCTACTAAAGGGATAAGGGAGAGTGTAAATAGAATTTTATTAGGTAAAGAAGAATGTAGAAGTAATAATAGTAAAGATGAAAATGATTTTTCGACATTGAAAGTATTGGTTGAATCTTTAAAATATAATAATAATGTTATTTTAAAAAACGTAAATTTAAAGTTTGAAAAAGGCAAAAAATATGTGATTATTGGAAAAAATGGTAGTGGGAAATCAAGTATTGCTAGGGTAATTTCAGGAATAAATAGCAAGTTTAAAGGCGATATATTAATTGATGATAGGAGTATTAATTTTACAGAGTTACAATCTCGAAAAATATTATATTGTTCGAAGCATAATCAGTTGTATAATGAAAGTGTCGAAGAAAATTTAAGAATAGTCGAAAATGTTTTTTTGGATAATATTAACAGTACTTTAGTTAAGAATATTAAAAAAAATCAAGATGTATGTAGCTTATCGGAAGGAGAAAAACAAAAATTAATTCTATATAGAACTATAAATGCTGATTACGATATAAAGATATATGATGAACCAGAGTCTGCTTTAGATGATGAAGCTAAAAGTAACATTTTTAGTGAAATATTTAAAGATAAAGATGCGTGTAATATTATCATAACACATAAGATGGATGAAAGTTTATCAGATTTTGATAAAATCATATATATATTTAATAAAGAGTGTTTTGTTTTTAATACTTATAATGAATTTATAGCTTGGGAAGGTTTTTGAAAAGTGGAATATGCAACCTTATTTTTTCAAAACGAAGTTATAAAAATTCTCATATCTCGAGCTTGCTCGAAGATATGCTTCTTTTTGTTTTGGTATAAAAAGCAAGCCTTTAGCTAGCTAAGGGTTTGTAAAAATTGTAATTTATTTTAGCGTTTCTGATGCATTCTAAATAAGAAGTGTTGTCGAATTCCTCTTGAACTTGTTTATTATTTCAAAGGTTAAATATGCGAAGTTCAAAATATTGAAATTGACATTTTATGTATTCTAGATTAATATCTTACTTAACTTTCCCAGCTGTTTTATAGTCTTAATCTATTGAAATATTAATAATACTAAAGGATAATATAGAGGTATTGACAAGATAATTAACCTAAAAATGTACTTGTCATTCAGAGTGAAACACTACTGTTCATTGCAAATGCAAGATTCCTACGTCGCTATAGAAACAAGAAGAGATTGATGCCCCACGAACAATAAATTGTTCGAAGGTTCGACCGCTTCGCTTCAAATAGCAAATAACGTATAATATCATAAATATGAGCAAGCTCATTTCATGAATTAAAAGTTATTAGCTGTTCTCTTCTTGGATTTCGAAAATGACATAAGAGGTAGGCTTTGTAAGAAAGGCATTTGCTTAATTAGTTTAGTGTTTCAAGGCGTGGAATCTTAGACTAAAGTTTTTACCTGAGATTAGTTTAAGAGATTCATTCAAAAATAGAGAGGGGGTATGAATTGTGAATATTAAAAAGGATGATATTCTGATTAGAAATGCCAAAATTACTGATGTAATAACACTTTTAACTTGGTGGAATGATGGTAGGGTAATGGAACATGCAGGTTTTCCTCTTGGGCTTCAAACTACTGAAATTAAAGTCTTGGAAAAAATTAATTCTCAGAATGATGAATTTGCTCTTCTTATACTTGAGTATAAAGGTGAGTTAATTGGAGAAATGAATTATAAAATCCTGTCTAATGATGTAGCTTCAATAGGTATTAAAATTTGTGATTTTAAAAAGCAGAATCAGGGTATTGGAAGCATTTGTCTTAGCTTGTTGATTGATAGTTTGTTTGATGGTTTTAACCTTGAAAAAATAGTCCTTGATACAAATCTAAATAATGTAAGAGCTCAGAAAGTCTATGAAAAATTAGGATTTACTAAAGTCAAAACAGATATAGATTCTTGGGAAAATCAATTGGGAGAGTTGCAATCGGTTGTTTACTATGAGCTTTATAAAAAAGACTGGCACGTTTAATAAATACTCACTTGTCTAAGATTAGTACAAGTGAGTATTTTTTTAGAAGTGTTTAGCTCTTTTTGCTCTATTCTTACTCTTTGAAGACAGTGGCTATTTTATTACACTTTTATAGCAGCTTCACGGTAACTTTAAAAACTTTAATTTGGTATTATGTAATCACAGCTTAGGAAAGCGAAAGAAAACAAAAAGAACAAAAATAATAATAATCATTTCAAACAATTTAGGAGGAAGAAAATGAAAAAACTATTTACGACAATTACTCTAAGTATTTTGGTACTAGCTGGAAGTACATTTGGAATTTACGCACAAAGTATAGATAACAACAACATAAATCAGGCACCTGAAGCAGTGCTTAGCCAAGAAGAAAACTTAGAAAAAATCGGGAACATACTAGAAGAAAACTATGGAGAAGAACTAGAATTTTTTACAGAAATCGTATTTGATGGCGTGAGTACAGATGAATTGATGACAATGGATGATAACGCAATTGATGCATACCTTGAAGAGAACTATGGGGCAATGGTTGATGATTTTCTAGAAGAAGCATTTGCTGATATCACAGAAGAAGATATTAATGAAGCAGTTGATGAATTATTAGAGGATGTATTTGGCGATATTACAGAAGAAGATGTTGACAACCTATTTATTGACATCTTTGGTGGAACAAGTGATGAAGACATCGACAGATTTATTGATGAAAACTTCGCAGGTAAGACAGATGAAGAAATAGACAACTGCTTTGATGATGTATTAGTAGATACTATCGTAAAATTATTAGAAGCAAGTGTTTATTAAGAATAGACTTTTTAAGCTTTAGAAACTATAAAATGTATGAAATGTGTTGAATAATAACAACTGGGTTAATACACCACCGCTTTTAACACTTAGAAGGTAATAAAACCTCAAACTTTAGTAAAGAAGAGTTTGAGGTTTTTGTTTCTGTTTTTCTCCTGTTTTGTATTTAGGTTATAAACTTTCTTATAATTCTTTATTGACAAAGTTCATTCCATCTTGATAACCTAAATGAAAATTGTATTGTATTTGCTTTTCATCTAATAGAAGTAGTGCTCCTAAATCTTCATTACTTGATATGGTTTTGATATTTACTTTTCTGTTTGGTTTGATGTGGATACTTGCCTTATGTAGTCTGATTTCAATGATGTCATCATAACCATTATCTGCTAACACGTTAGAAGGGAGGTTGTTGTAAATGCCTCCATCAAAATAATAAGTTCCGTGTAGTTCGCGCTGTTTAAAAACAGGTAAATAGGCGCTTGCTATAATATAGTCTTTTAATAAACCGTTTGGTATCTTATTAATCATTAGCTCTTCGCCTTTCAGTTTTGTTAAATTGTATGTTACTAGACCGTAGTTTATGGTTGATGTTCTTATCGTATCTTCGTCAATTTCTTTGTCGATTAAACTTATTAAAGGGTCTATATTTAGTCCGCCTTGATAAATCGTTTGGGCGATATCTTTTCCCAGTTCTAAAACGTTGACATTGTCTAAATCAAATGCTAAAAAATTTTCTAAGTCTGCATCATCCACTCTGAATACATCAGCAATCTTAAAATCAAGCCATAGCCTTTTTAGTTCTTCTATTTTGTTCATTGCGGTAAGTGCGCCATTTAGAGAGCCGATAGAAGTGCCACATACTGCGCTTATTTCTATGCCAGCTTTATATAGTGCATATATGACTCCTGCTTGATAGGAACCTCTAAATCCGCCTCCTTCTAGAGAAAGGGCGTACTGTTTTGTTTTTTTCATTTTTGTCTCCTATAATTATGTATTTACATACTTTTTGATTTGCTTTTAAAGTGATTTTATCATTCAATAATCTTGTTTTAAATAGTATCTTATTTATTTAAATAGAATTTATTATTTCTGTAAAATATACCTGCTGATAAAAAACCTGCTGATAAAAATACTTTTTATGTTTGCTAATTATGTGTATATTAAATTTAAAATATTATTTGCCTTTCTTGTATGATTTATTATATAGTTGGTGTATTATTGTATTGGTTTTGTGTTTGTTATATTATTTTTGTATAAAGAGGTTTGTATGATTAATTTTTTGAGGAAAAAAGTAGCTCTTGTACTGATGGTCTTATCCTTGAGCTTTTTAATGTTATCTTTTTCGTTTGCTGAAGAAGTGTTTTCTGATGTCGATCAGGGTGATTGGTTTTACGATGAAGTGATGTTTGTCAAAGAACAAGCTCTTATGAATGGCGTAGGTGAAGATAAATTTGCTCCAAGGACAAATTTAAGTAGGGCAATGTTCTTAACAGTCCTTTATAGACTTTCACCAGATGAAGGTCTCGAAAAAACTAGGTTTGAAGATGTATTAGAGAGTGATTGGTTTTACAAGCCTGTTTTATGGGCTGAAAAATTGGAGCTAATAAAGGGTGATGAAAATGGTCTCTTTAATCCAAAGACAAATATTACGAGAGAACAGATGGCGGTGGTTATTGATAGATACCTTGCTAAACACGATTTTTCTTTGTTTGAATCTGATGCTGTAATAGTTTTTGAAGATATGGCTTCTTGTAGTAATTATGCGTATGATAGCATCATACACATGAGAAAACTTGGTATCTTTAAAGGGGATAATAATAACATGTTTTATCCGAAGGAATATGCTACTAGATCAGAAGCAGCTGCTGTATTTATGAAATTAAAAACTAAAATTGAAGGAAGTAGTGAAGAGGGAGAGTTTGATGCAAGTACTGAAGAAAAAGAACTATATGTTATTCCAACTGTGACAGAACTCAATGTTAGAAATTCGGTTTGGGGAAATCCGATTACTTATGCAGAGTTAGGCAAAGAGTATAAAGTATATGAAATAATAAGTGATAACAAGGGGAATAACTGGTATAAAATAAACTTTAACCATGGATTTGGGTATATTATTGCCAATGAAAAATTCACAAGAAAAATTTATAAAGACAAGGTGGATGTTGAAGTTGGTGATTCAGCTTCTGAGGAAAAGGAATATTTAGCACCTAAGGAGTTTAATGGTGATATTAATTTTATAATGTTCCCAAATCAAACTGTATATTCATTAGGTCAAGTTCTGAAATTTGATTTTATTAACCCAAGTTTTGAAAATTCGATTTACTATTTTCAAAAGTATGGTTTAAATGGTTGGGAAACGATAAATATCTATGATCCAAAGTTAGTAGCATCTATGCCTTATATTAAGGTTGAGACTGATAGATATAGGGTTTTGGAAATGGATAAGCATGATAAAAATTTATTTATTGAACAAGAGATACAGCTAAGTGTTGTTGAGAAGAGTGTAGAGATACTTGGACTTGAAGATAAAATCTATCCATTTGATAGGATTGATTTTAGTCTTAATGCTACTAATATAAATTCTCCTATGTTTCAAGTTCACATAAGTAGGGACACTAAAACAGTGTATTTCAGTGATTATTCTTATGATTATAATTATAGTTTTATTCCTGAGGGAGAGGGTGATTATCTCATAACTGTTTTAGCAAGAGATGCAAATGGTAATAGTGCCTCACAGATTATTGCCAGTAAAAATATTATTGTTGGCGAAAATGGACTCGTTGGTTTTTATACTGATGTGACGAATCGTTCTTATATGAACGCGCCTGTAAAGTGTACAGCAATTCTTGATGGTGAAGTCACTGATTTTGATTGGTCTTATATCTATGAGGGGGAAGAAGTTGCAGTTGATGAAGAGAAAAATAATAAAATGTTCTTTTTTGAACCAGATTTAGAAGGTGATTATACTATCGTTCTTAGTGCGTGTGATAGTTTTGGTAACGAGGTTCAATACACTAAGAATATTCTATTTAGAAGGCTTAGTTCTGATATAAGTATTACTTTTAGTGATTCACCTAATTATTATGACACAAGATTTGGATTTGTTCCTAATATTGTAGTTGCACATATTACAGAAGGAAGATATATGTCTGCAGTAAATTGGCTTAGAAATCCTGTGTCTGAAGTCTCTGCGAATTTTGTAGTGTCTCGGGATGGTCGGGTTACTCAGCTATTAGATATAGAGAAAGCTTCTTGGGCTAATGGGACAGCTGCAAATCCCTTAAAGAAAACGAGTTATTTAAAGTCGAAAGTAGATGATGTAGTTGATAAAAAGACGAATGCCAACTTTTTTACTGTGACAATAGAACATGAGGGAATTTATAAGGACACTCGTGGTGTTTTGACACCGGCTCAAGAGCGTTCTACAAGTCTTGTAATACAGTATATTAGAAATGAAATAAAGAGAAGGTACAATAAGTTGTTTTACTTTGATCGAAGCACTTTTGTCGGTCATGCTGATATCAATCCTATTACAAAGCCTATTTGTCCAGGAGAGCAATATCCATTTGCAAGTATTATTGACTTTATTAATCGATAAAATTCGTGTTGAAAGTCTACTGATATATGGTAGTCTTTCTTTTTTTTGTACTAATTCTTAGGCAAAGTGTTTAGTTTAAGATTCCGCGCCTTAAAACGGAAGTCCGCCCCTTCCAGAAAGAGTAATTGTGTCGCGTTAGATTCCTACGTCACTCCTAATGTTGTTCCTGAATGACAGACTAAAGTATTAAATAGAAATGAGTATTAATTTAGTATTGTTTTTCATTTTCTTTACTATGTTTGGCATTTTCACTTTTTTCTATTCATTAACCACAAAATATGGTATACTAAAGGTTAGAAAATTGGATATATAGTAGAATTGGAGTTGTGATGTATAATTATCTAACAGGTGAAGTAGTGGAGATATCAGAGGAACATTTAGTTTTAGATGTGAATGGAATTGGCTATAATTTGCTAGTTTCAAACACTTCTCTTTCTGAACTGAGTATTGGCTCTGTGGTTAAGGTGTACACTCGGTTAATAGTGAAGGAAGATGAATTTTCACTATGTGGATTTACAGATGAAAAAGAAAGGTTAGTTTTTGATTATTTAATTACTGTCAGTGGAGTTGGTAAAAAACTAGCTATGAATATGCTCTCATCGCTGTCTTATATGCAAATAATTTCCTTTATTGTTGAAGGTGATACCAAGAGCCTTACAAAATTAAAGGGGGTTGGAAAGAGGACAGCAGAAAGGCTTTGTGTAGAACTCACAGATAAGTTTAAAAAGACCTATGGAGGCAATATCGTTGTTTCAACTTCAGAAGGTGATTCGACTGAAGTGTCATATGCTGAGGAAATTGTACTAGCGCTTTCTGGACTAGGTTTTTCTAGTCGAGAGATTTCTACCATGCTTGATGGTATGCCAAGTGATTGTAGTGTTGAAGAAGCTATAAAATACGCTCTTAAAAATAGAGGTAAGTAGGAGTTTAGATGAGTTTAAATAATTATAATGACAAACCTAGGATTTTGACACCTGATCTTCAGGATAATGACTACCAAGTGGAAAAGAGTCTTAGACCACAGTTTTTTGATGATTATGTAGGTCAGAAGAATACAGTAGAGAAGCTTAGTATATCTATTGAGGCTGCAAAAATGAGGAGAGACTCTCTTGACCATGTTCTTTTGTATGGGCCACCAGGACTTGGAAAGACGACACTTTCCTATATTATTGCCAATTCTATGGGGGTTGATGTGAAGGTCACTTCTGGACCAGCAATAGAGAGACCAGGAGAGCTAGCAGCTATCCTTGCTAAACTTAAAAAGAATGACATCCTTTTTATTGATGAAATTCATAGGATAAATAGAACAGTGGAAGAGGTTTTATACACAGCTTTAGAGGATTTTGCCCTAGATATTGTCTATGGCAAAGGACCTGACTCTAGTAGCATAAGAATTGACTTAGAAAAATTCACACTAATTGGAGCAACGACAAAATTTGGCATGCTGTCATCACCACTGAGAGATAGGTTTGGGATAATATGCAAACTTGAACTGTATGAACCAGAGGAACTTGTTAAAATTATAAAGCGTTCTGCTGGTATTTTGGGTGTGGAAATTTCTGAGAAAGCTGCAGTTGAAATTGGCAGAAGAAGTAGGGGAACACCTAGAATTGCCAATAGAATATTAAAGAGAGTTAGGGATTATGCTCTAGTAAAGGGAGATGGAAAAATTAGTCTTGACATTGCGAGAAGCACTTTAAAGCTCTACCAAATTGATGAATTGGGCTTAGACCTTGTTGATATCAATCTCCTAAAGAGTATGTATGAAAACTATGGTGGTGGTCCTGTTGGTATTGATACCCTAGCTGCAAGTTCTGGTGAAGAACGCTCTACCATTGAAGATGTATATGAACCTTATCTTATGAGGATTGGATTTATTGCAAGAACTCCTAGAGGAAGAGTAATGCTTCCAAAGGCGTATGAACATTTGGGTTTAAGTATTCAAAATTCAAATATATACAACAATGCCCAGTTTTCAATTGATGAATTTATAGAGGAGAAGTAGATGAAGAAAATTATAGCTGTTTTGTTTATAGTCTTGAGTTTTTCTTTTGTTTCATATTCTGACACCTACGAGCCTACTGTTCGTGTGGCGCTTGTTCAGGAGATGAGCTCAGAAAACCTTATTGAAGTGCGGTTTCATTCTTCTCATAATATTTCTTTGGGTGATAAAATTTTTACAAGTATTAGTGGTGGACAAACTTATACTGTTGGTATTTTTGATGAAGAAATTTATGTGACAGATAGTTATGCTGATACTCATTTTGACTGGAATAGTGAATTGAGAAATGAATACTATCCACTTTTTACCAGTGAAGGTGTCCGATTGTTTTCTGTTTCTGAACCAAGTTTAGAACCTGATATTTTTTATAGAGATAGAATAAGAGGGGCTGGATTTTATGTAGATGGAGAACTTGCTTATATAATCACATTTTCTAGAATAACACTTGATTCAATTGATTCTAAGTATTTTACTATAGGGAAAATGAAGTTTCGTGATTCGTTTTCCGCCTACGTTCATGTAAAGAATAAATTATATCCAATAAATGAAGTGGGTATTGAGCATTACCTATACGGGGTTATCCCTTCTGAAATGCCTTATACTTGGGAAAAGGAAGCCTTAAAGACACAAGCTGTATGTGCAAGGACTTATGCATATAATAAACTTACTATGGGTGAACCGAATTATGACCTTGTCTCTAATACCTCTGACCAGATGTATAGGGGAATGAATGTAGAGAAGTCGTCGACCAATCTAGCTGTTGATGAAACGAGTGGTATGATTGCCACTTATAATTCTGTACCAATAGGTGCTTTCTTTAGTGCAAGTAATGGTGGTCATACATCTAGTAGTGCTGAAATATGGGGTTCAAATCTCCCGTATTTAGTGGCGAAACCTGATGAATTTGATGCCAGAGCTGGTTATAAATGGACAAAGACTTTTACAAAGGCTGAGCTTAAATCACTACTCCATAATATGTCTGTGGATATAGGAGAGATAAAAGATGTAGTTATAAAATCCTTTACACCTGATTCACATAGGGTTTCTACTTTAAATATTTTAGGTACTAATGGACAGAGAGAATATAGTGATTCTCATATTAGAAGGCGATTTGGATTGAAGTCTAGGTTGTTTGAAGTTGTTGGGCGAAATTTCCGTTCTTTTGATGTTATTGGTGCTGATGGTGTTTTGAGTAGTATGGATGATAGTTTTACTGTCTTGACTTCATCAGGTAAACAGAGTTTAGAAGGATTTAATTATGTCCTCACTCCTAGTGGTTTAGAGAGTTTGTTTACTGAATTTGATGAGAATATTGTGGTTTTAAAAGGTAGGGGATTTGGACATGGTGTTGGTATGTCTCAACATGGTGCAAATCAAATGGCTAAAGAAGGTTATTTGTATGAAGACATACTTAAATTCTATTATGAAGGCATAGAACTTGAGACGTATTAGGAGTAAAAATGAAAAAAAGAGATTTTTATTATGAATTGCCAGAGAAGCTTATAGCACAAAAACCTACATCAAAGCGTTCAGGTTCAAGGCTTATGGTAGTTGATAAAAAAACTTGTACCATAGAGCATAAGGTTTTTTCAGATATTGTAGATTATTTTGAATGTGGAGATTGCCTTGTCATCAACAATACAAGGGTATTAAAAGCTAGGCTTTTTGGTCATAAGAGAACTGGGGCAAAAGTTGAAGTTTTTTTGCTTCATCCACTTGGTGATGACAAGTGGGAAGTTCTAGTAAAACCTGGTCGAAAGATGAAGGTTGGAGAGGAAGCTGTATTTTCAGACAAAAGTACGTATTGTAAAGTGTTAGAAGAAAAAGAAGATGGTGTAAGAGTTGTTGAGTTTGTATATCAAAATGAAAGTTTTGATAAGGTGCTTGATGACATTGGGACAATTCCTCTTCCGCCTTATATTGATAAGATGCCAGATGAAGAAGATGAAGAGAGATACCAAACGGTATACAGTCAAATATTGGGTTCTGTTGCAGCGCCAACAGCAGGACTTCATTTTACAGAGGAGTTGTTGGAAAAGTTAAAGAGAAAAGGAGTGGGGATTGCAGAGGTTACACTTCATGTTGGACTTGGGACTTTTAGACCAGTCAAGGCTGACAATATTGAGGAGCACATCATGCACTCTGAATATTATGAGTTATCACAAGAAAATGCAGATATCATAAATGCAGCAAAGAAGTGTGGTAAAAAAGTTATCTCTGTTGGCACGACAAGTACAAGGGTTTTGGAAAGTGTCTATAAGAAAAATGGAGAGCTTATCAGTGATTCAGGTTATACAGATATATTTATTACACCAGGCTATGAGTTTGGCGTTGTGACTGCCCTTATAACGAATTTTCATCTTCCAGAATCAACTCTTATCATGCTTGTAAGTGCTTTTTATGAGAGGGAGAAGGTACTAGATGTCTATAAGACGGCGGTAGATGAAAAATATCGATTTTTTAGTTATGGCGATGCAATGTTGTTATATTAGGAGAATAAATGAAATATAATTTAATTAAGAAAAGTTCTGAATCACATGCAAGATTAGGCGAAATCCATACTGCTAGAGGTATCATTAAAACTCCTGCATTTATGCCTGTAGGGACTAAAGCAACTGTCAAGAGTTTGAGTCCAGAAGAAGTAAAGGAAATAGGAGCTGATATTATACTTTCTAATACCTACCACCTTTACCTAAGACCTGGTGAAGATATCGTGGAAAAAGCGGGTGGACTTCATGAGTTTATGAACTGGGACAAACCTATTTTAACTGATAGTGGTGGATTTCAAGTATTTTCGCTTAATTCGCTGAGAAAAATTACAGAGGAAGGGGTGGAGTTTAGTTCACATATTGATGGATCAAAACACTTTATTTCTCCAGAAAAGTCTATTCAGATACAAATGGCACTTGGCTCTGATATCATGATGGCTTTTGATGAGTGTCCTGCTTATCCAAATACTAGAGAATATGTTGAAAAGTCAATGGATATGACTACTAGGTGGGCACTTAGATGTTTGAAGGAAAGAGGAGATAATCCTAAATCACAAGCGCTTTTTGCCATAGTCCAAGGTGGTATGTATCACGATTTAAGAGAAAAACATATAGCTGAGCTTTCTGGGTATGATTTTGATGGTTTTGCACTTGGTGGTTTAAGTGTAGGCGAACCTAAGGATATTATGTATGAAGTACTTGATAATGCTGCCCATAAGCTGCCAGAGGAAAAACCGAGATATCTCATGGGAGTTGGGAGTCCTGATGATTTGTTAGAAGCAGTTATTAGGGGAATAGATATGTGTGACTGTGTGCTTCCTACAAGAACTGCTAGAATGGGGACTGCTATGACTTGGAATGGAAATATTTCTATTAAAAAGGCGCAGTATAGAGAAGATTTTACACCTTTAGATGAAAATTGTTCCTGTTATGCTTGTAAAAACTATACAAAGGCATATATAAGGCATCTTTATAAAGAAAATGAAATTTTGTCGGCGAGACTTCTGTCTTATCACAATTTGTATTTTTTGGAAGAGTTTATGTCTGAAATCAGAAAGCATATTGAGTCAGATACTCTTTTGGCATTTAGAAAAGAGTTTTATGAAAACTATAGAGGAAAAATTTAGCGTCTTTATTATTTTTTATACCGTATTTAAAAAACTTGAATACTGCACTTACCTTAATAATGAATAAAGTGAAATAAAAAAAACTAAGTTTTTACTGGAAATATAGGTGGTAATCTTGTATAATTGTAAGGTATGTCATTAGCCATGTATCATATAAAAGGGAGGTATTATGAATTTTGTAATTGCAAATGCTAGCAATGTTCTATTAACTGCTGGTGCTTCTAGTGGTAATCTGTTGTACACAGGTGCTATATGGCTTGGATTTTTTGCGCTTCTTTATTTTCTGATAATAAGACCTCAGAGAAAAAAACAAAAAGAAGTTCAAAATATGCTTCAAGAGTTATCAGTAGGTAATAAAGTTGTTACTATTGGCGGCATGGTAGGAGTAATCAAAAAAATAGAGGAAGATACCGTTCAAATTGCTTTTGGTGGTAATGAAAAGCCTATTATGTTTAAAAAATGGGCTATTAAAGATGTAGTGGTAGATTAACAATTGACTTTTAGCTTTGTTGTAGAGCTTTAACGTAATAAGATAAATAATATTAGGAGGAAACAATGAAACATGTAAAGGTATTTACAAAGGGAACTTTAAATGAGAGTTTAGAGAAAAAAGGTTGTGGTGAATGTCAAACATCTTGCCAATCAGCTTGTAAAACATCTTGTACTGTTGGCAACCAATCTTGCGAATCTAAATAATTATTTGTTAATTATTAGTGTGATGAGGTAATTAATGTTACATAGCTTTAAAAAGAATTCTGACAACTTTGTACTTGATGTCAATAGTGGCGCAATACATGTTGTATCAGATGAAGTTCTAGAAGTTATAAATGAAAGGGAGACTGCCAGTAGAGAAGAGGTTAAGGAAAATCTAAAGGAAAAATATGATGAAGTTTTCTTAGATGAAGTACTTGATGACCTAGATGAACTAAAAAATCAAGGGTTGCTCTACAGCAATGAAAAATACGTATTTACTACTAAATTTAAGCGAAGAAAACCAGTGATTAAAGCCATGTGTCTTCATGTGGCTCATGATTGTAATCTCAGATGTGAGTACTGCTTTGCTGCTCAAGGGAATTTCAAGGGTGAAAATCTTCTTATGACTTATGAAACAGGGAAGAAGGCATTGGATTTTCTTGTTGAACACTCTGGTAGTAGGAGAAATTTAGAAGTGGATATGTTTGGTGGGGAACCACTGATGAATTGGGATCTCATAGTTAAACTTGTAGAGTATAAAAAAGAGCTTGAAAAAAAGCATGATAAAAACATAAGGTATACTCTAACTACAAATGGGATGCTTCTCAGTGATGATAAACTTGACTTTATCAATGAAAACTTTGTCAATGTAGTACTCAGTTTAGATGGCAGAAAATGTGTAAATGATTACATGAGGCCTACTGCAGGTGGAAAGGGTTCGTATGATATCATTGTTCCTAAGTTTAAAAAGTTAGTTGAGAAGCGTGGAGATAAGTCGTACTACTTAAGGGGAACCTTTACAAATAAAAACCTTGATTTTGATAAGGATGTTCTTCACATTGCAAATGAAGGTTTTAGTGAAGTTTCTGTAGAACCCGTTGTATCAGAAAAGGGCGATCGGTTTGAACTTACTGAAGATATGCTTCCAGAGATTTTTGAAGCATATGACAGACTTGTCGATGAAATGGTGGATAGATATGGTACAGACAGAGAATTTAACTTCTTCCACTACAATGTTGATTTAAGGCAGGGACCATGTCTTATCAAGCGAGTTAGTGGCTGTGGAGCTGGTTGTGAATATTTCTCTGTAACACCAACAGGTGATATATATCCATGCCATCAATTTGTAGGAAACGAAGATTTCAAAGTTGGAAATGTCTATGAATCAACTTATGAGGATATTCTTCAGGACAAGTTTTTTGATGCCAATGTTGAAAATAAGGAAGACTGTAAAAAGTGTTGGGCAAAGTACTATTGTAGTGGTGGTTGTCATGCAAATGCTTTTAATCAAAATGGTGATATTTATACTCCTTATAAACTTGGTTGTGAGATGCAAAAGAAAAGACTTGAAAACGCCATATATTATGAATACAAAAAATCAGAAAATGGTGTTTTAGAATAATCACAGATTGTGCTTAAGATTTTCAGGTTAATGTTATTAAAGATAGGTAGGTAATTATGACAGGTAAACAGTTTACAGCAATATTTCTTATATTAGCTATTATTGCTGCTACATTTATGTTCACTTTTGTTGGTTTCGGAGGTGACTACAAACCTTTTTCGTCAGGGCTTAAGAAAGGTCTAGATATTGAAGGTGGTGTGTATGTAGTTTATGATGTAGAAACTACAGCAGAAGAAGAAGACTTAAAAATGCTTATTAATCAAACAATGGAAGTCCTTAGAAAGAGAATTGACGGTTTAGGACTTACCGAGCCAAGCATTTACGTCGAAGGTACAAAAAGAATAAGAGTTGAGCTTCCAGGTGTTTCAAATGCAGAAGATGCTCTTGCTCTAATTGGTGAGACAGCTCAACTTCAGTTTGCAGAAGTAAAAGAGGGCACGATTGTAAAAGAGGGAGATAAGTTTGATGATAAGGTTATGACTACTCTTTTCTATGGCGATGGTGTAAAAGAAGCTAGTGCTGGAAAAGATAGCTTAAACAAATATGCTGTTAATTTTAAGCTGACAGGCGATGCAACAAAGGCTTTTGCAGAGTCTACTTCAAAGCTTTTCAGCAGAAAGGGTCAGATTGCAATACTTCTTGATGATGTTGTTATTTCAGCGCCTTCTGTACAATCTCCTATAAATGATGGTTCTGGACAGATTACAGGAAAATTTGAGAAAAAAGAAGTTGTTGATCTTGCCTTTCTAATAAGGTCAGGTTCATTACCTGTAAAACTTATTGAGCAGCGTTCTTCAGTAAAGGGTCCATTATTAGGTGCAAACGCTTTAGAGACAAGTATTTTTGCTGCTACAATTGGCATAATCCTAGTTATGCTCTATATGATTGTGTTCTATCGCCTACCAGGTGTTGTAGCTAGTGTGTCGTTGTTGCTATATATTTCTTTAACAATAACACTGATGGTTTTATTAAATGCGACACTAACTCTACCAGGTGTATTAGGTATCGTCTTATCTATTGGTATGGCTGTTGATGCCAACGTAATTATTTATGAGAGAATTAAGGAAGAAGTTAGAGAGGGCAAGAGATTAAAGACAGCTGTTGCTCATGGTTTTTCAAAGGCGCTTTGGACAATTGTTGACTCCAATGTTACAACTCTTATTGCTGCAGTAGTTCTATTTAACTTTGGTGAAGGTAGTATAAAAGGTTTTGCTGTAACGCTAATGCTAGGTATTCTAATGAGTATGTTCACAGCTTTAGTTGTCACTAAAACACTACTTAAAGAACTTTCGGCTTCAAAGGCATTTTCAAAACTGGGAATGTACGTTAAAGTTTCGGGAGGTAAGTAATGAATTTTGAATTTATACAGAAGAAGAAACTCTGGTTTAGTATATCAGCAGTTATTATACTAATTGGTTTTGTTGTATTTATGGTTTCTGGCTTTAACTATGGCATTGATTTCAGTGGTGGAACAATGATACAAATTAGAGTTGGTTCTGATGTTGATACAGCAAAAGTTAAAGAGTCAATAAAAGACTTTGATTTAAGTCCATCTATAACTTTTGAAGGGAAAGAAATGGATGAAGTGGTTATTCAGACAAAAAAATCATTGGATAATGCAGCTAGAAAAGAAATATTTGCAAAGATGAAGTCGGATTTCAACCTTAAAGATGAAGACTTTTTGATGAGTGAGCAGTTTGGAGCTGTTATTGGTGCAGAGATGCAGATTAAAGCCATCAAAGCAATTGCACTTGCAAGTGTTGGAATGCTCATATACATTGCTGTTCGATTTGAAATTATGTTTGCTGTATCAGCAATTATAGCGTTACTTCACGATGTGCTTATTTTGTTATCAATCTATGCTATTTTCAGGATTCCGCTTAGCTCTGCATTTGTAGCAGCTGTACTTACTGTTGTTGGTTACTCTATAAACGATACGATTGTTATATTTGATAGGATTAGAAATGAGGCGAAGTATTCTAAGACTGCTAATCCTACAAAGATTGCGAACTATAGCTTGAATCACACATTGATTAGGTCGATTAATACGTCAGTCACTACTCTATTAGTTTTGATTTCACTACTAATATTTGGTGTGACAAGCATAAAATTATTGGCTTTACCTCTAATGGCGGGTGTACTTGCTGGTACTTATTCTTCAATATTTATTGCAAGTCCTATTTGGGTTATGTTTAGAAGTAAATCAACAAAGAAGGCATAAGTATAGTTTTTTTATGATTGAATTATACTAATTGAAATTGTACACGAGATATTAAAAGGGATTGACCATGAATATAAGTAGATGGGTTACTAATCATTCTAATGTTAGCGAAGGGGCTACTTTTACTCAGAAACTACTTTGTTCAAAAGGGATTGACATTGTGAAAGCTGAGGATTTTTTATCCCCTCAGCTTTCTTTTTTGACTCCTTTAGAAGATGTAGTAGGTTTAAAAGATGCTGGTGATACTTTGCTGAGCTGGATTGAAGACGAAAAAAAAATTTTGATATTTGGGGACTATGATGTTGACGGTGTTACAAGTACAGCGATATTAATAAGGACTTTAGAACGCTTAGGTGCTAATGTGATTCATTATATACCTAATCGATTTGCCAGTGGCTATGGTCTCAGTTTTAGGACTGTGGAAGATGTTCTTACTTTGGGAGTTGATGCCTTAATTACTGTTGATACTGGGATAACGAGTTATGAAGAAGTTCAGTATCTCAATGAAAAATCAATTGATGTCATCATCACAGACCACCACAAATTACCTGATATGATCCCACCTGCACTAGCTGTCTTGAATCCAAAACTGTCAGCTGAAGATAGTGCTTATTATAATTTGTGTGGAGCAGGTGTTGCCTATATGCTCTCAAGATATATTTGTAGTGATGAACATGTGTTAAGAGAAAATCTTCAGTTAGCTGCTATTGGTACAATTGCAGACCTTGTACCACTACAATCTGATAACCGGATAATTGTAAAGTCAGGTCTTTGCGAGATTAGGTCAAATCCTATTTTGGGTATAAAGGTATTGTCAGAAATCTCTGGTATTGTGACAGAAAATATTTCATCTGGAGATATTGGTTTTAAGATTGCTCCAAGGATAAATGCTGCTGGTAGGATTGATTCTGCTGATGTTGCTCTTTCATTGTTTACTGCTAAATCTTTAGAAGAAGCTATGGATACTTCAGCGAAATTAGATGAGTTAAATACAAGAAGAAAGGCGTTAGAAACATATATATTTAATGAAGCAGTCGAAATTATTAATAATGATACAACGATTTCTGAATCACCAATTCTCGTAGTAGTTGGTGATGATTGGCATGAGGGGGTTTTGGGAATCGTTTCATCACGATTAACAGAGAAATTTCATAAGCCTTCTATTGTGTTAAATCGTGATAATGGCGTTTTAAAGGGTTCTGGTAGAAGTATCAGTGGTTTTTCAATTTATGATGCGCTAAAGGTATTTGAATACCTATATATAAAATTTGGTGGTCATGACCAAGCCTTAGGTCTTACCATGAAGGAAGAAAATTTATCAGAACTTAGAGAAAAACTGAAAAATTATGGTGTTGAAAATATTCACAAGGAGCTACTTGTAAAAAAGAATAGGTATGATTTTGAGATAGAGTCTCCTGATATTAACAATAAGAATTATGATGTTATAAAGGAGTTTACACCTTATGGGATTGGCAATCCTACTCCTGTGTTTCGAACAGATAATCTTATACTTGGTGCTTCAAGACTCTTAGGTAATAATGGTGATGTGTTGAAACTAGAACTTTTAAGTGGTACCAGAGTTCTCAATGCAATTAAATTTAAAGAAAATCGGATAACTACTCCTAGGTCAACTTCAAGGGTTGATTTGTTATATAAGATTGAAGAGAATAACTTTAGAGGTGTGACATCACTTCAAATGCAGTTAAAAGATTATAGAGTTTATTCAAAAAATGAAAATGCTTTTACACATTGGGTATTTGCAAATTATGCTATGAAGTTGTTTAATACAGTGATAATGAATGATAACTATACTATGCCTGAAAAATCTGCATTAAATAGAGAGTATATTTACAGCAGTGGCAAGCAAGCTAGTACTTCAAATTTCAATGACTATCTTTCATATATATATTTTTTAGTTGATAGTGGCGTCAGTCTTGATGAAATAAGGAGTGTCCAAAGCTTGTCTAAATATATCACGGTTTTTGGCGATAAATATAGTGAGAATGTTTCATCTGATTTTGTAGTACCAGATGTGAAGTCGCCTTTTTATGAGAGTTTAAAATCTGAATTACTAGATGAATTATATTTTGATAGGAAGTATTTTTTAAAGCTATATACCTATCTTAGAAATGTAAAGAAGATTGATAGAAGGAAGTTTGTTTATAAGAGTAAAAAACCTCTTTCAACTCTTATAGCTATTGAGTTTTTTAAGGAGTCAAGTTTTATAACTGTTGAAAATGATGTAATAACGCTTTGTGATACAGTCCATAACAAGTCTGTCTTTGTAGATACACATGTATATCAAAGGACGATTGACTTTGCTGGAAAGTTATAAAAATATATTACTTAGTGAGGAAATTAAATGGAAACAAAGCCAATATATTTGAAGAGATATTTTAAAGTCGTTTTATTGTTGGTGTTATTGATAGCAACATTCTTATTTTTACTTTCTCTTCATGTCTCAAATATAGCAGACAAAAAAATATACTCTATTGATGATATACCAAAGACAAAAGCTGTTTTAGTTTTAGGGTGTGGAATAAAAGATGGAAAGCCTTCTCCTATGCTAAAAAACAGGTTGGATTCTGCTATTAGGTTGTATAATCGAAACAAAGTAGATGTCTTGTATCTCAGTGGATACAAAGATAGTGATTATTATGATGAAGTAAAGGTGATGAAAGAATACTGTTTAAATAGTGGCATACCTGTTGAGGTCATTGTTGAAGATAAGCAGGGAAATGATACTTTTAAAAGTGTGTCAAATATTGAAAAAACAGATATTCCATCATATATAATTGTGACTCAAAACTGGCATTTAAAAAGGGCGTTGTACATATCAACTCATTTAAGTGATAAAGTTGTTTATGGCTATCTTGCAGACGACATATCTCATGTTTTCTCAATGTTTAGAATGAATAGTCGCGAAGTGCTGGCAAGAGTTAAAGTTTTTTATGATCTTTTAAAGACTAGGTGATAAGTGGTTATTGAACCACTGCCATATAAATCTCAAATTGAATCTAACATATTTTATATTATCCAAGAAATCATGCATTGTAATTATATGTTTATGAATCTGGATACTAAATGTATAAGAAATATGTGGATGAAAATTTGAGATTTTTTTTATTTTTCAGTAGTCTCAAACTGCTATATATAGGAAATTCGTCTTGCTTTTAAATTTTTGTTTTGATAAAATATAACTATAGTAAATGCTGTTTGCATTTATATGAAACAACACTTTTTGAAAGGAGGTTGAATATGCTTGTGTTCAATAAAAAGAGGATACTTTTAGTGGTTTTAGCAATGGTTTTAAGTCTCGTTCAAGTAAGCTTTGCAGCAAACGGAGATCATGCTATTGTGGTAGGTGGAAGTGATACCACTTATCCAGCTACAGCAGATGGAGTGATACTTGCAACAAAACACATCGCAGATGGAGGAACTATAACACTTGAAAGTGATATAGAGGCAGATTCCTCTGTGTTGATAACAGGTCAGGGTTATGGCAATCCTAGTAAGAGTTTTATTATTGATGGAGATGGACATACTATAAAAGCAGCATATGACAATGTGTTGATTGATTTGTACAAAAGTAATTACAAGAGAGGATTGATTGCTCTTTATGAAGGTGTAAATGTCGAACTTAAAAACTTAAATATTGATGCTAAAAAACTTTCAGGAAGTAGTTTTGAAGGCACCGTGTTTGGTATCAAGAGTTATATGGCTGGGGATGTTACATTGAGGAATGTAACAATAAAAAATGCAAAGAAGTTTTTCCCTATTCCAAATTCGCACAATGAGTACAAAGATAGAGATGGTGGGTTTGGTATTGAGTCAAGTACTACTAATTTAGTACTTGATAATGTCAATTATGAAAACTGTGAAGAAGGTGCAATTGACTTTGAAATAACAAGTTCAGATGTACCAAAGAAATCTGATTTGACAATTGATGGAAGAGTAACAGGCATACCTGTAGGTTACGATGTTCCAGATGCTGAACTAGGAATTACCAATAAAAATCATGCAGTTATAAGAGCTGATATTAAGCCGAATATGACACTTAGAGAAATAACACCAGTAGGAACCAAAGTATATACTATAGGCGAATATGTAAAAGGAGATATCGTAGGTACATACGGCACAATGAGCAATGCAGTTATTCATCCAAATACTGATGAAAGTGAAGTTGATGATGAATTATGGAATTCATACTATCCTAAAACATTAGATACCTATTATTATAGAGTTGTATATAATGAAATTGTCTATGGTATAAATAAGATTACATCTTCTGTGGCTCTACTTCCTAAATTAGTAAAAATTAGGGGTGAAAACTTATTTGAAGTTGTTGAAGATACAAAGTATAAATGGAGTTTGAAGAGAGAAGGTTTGGTAGGTAATCACGATATCCCTACCTATACAGTAACTGTTACCCCAATGACAGATACAGAAACAGATAGATATATTTTAGGTTCTGTAAAAGTAAAAAATTATAAGCCATATCCTGTAAGTGGTGTTAAGGTAAGGTTTGAGTCAAAAGCAATGCCAAGTGTAAACAAAACTGTTGATAATCTTACCTTTGAAGCTGGGCAGGAAAAATATGTATATGTAAAAATTCCAATCAACAATCTTACAGATTCACAAATTACCGAAGTAATGGATTTTTATATGAAAGCTACTTTGGTAGCTGGGACAGATGGTGATAGAACAGTAAATGTTCCAATTAAATCAAAGATGGTGCAGAATGATGTTGATAAAGTAGTCAACGTTATAAATAGTGAAAATGAATCAATTACAGCATTTCAAGCAACGTGGAATGAAGAATTGACATCTACTGTATATACCTATGAAGGTGTTGATGTGAATATCAAACCAATAACTTGGTCAAAATTGTGTTTAGATCGTTGTACAATTACAAAGTTAGCACAAACAAATTTATCGCCATTAGAGAAAGTAAACGTCAGGTTTACAACAACTATGGGTTCACTTACTGGTAGTACTTCATTTTTGGCAAATAAAGATTTTCCTTTAGGAACTCAATCAATTAATCCACCTATTGTAAATGCACCAAGTGCGTATTATTTTGTAGGTTGGGACCCGCGATACGATGAAAATATCAAGGTGTCAAATAATGTAGAGTATAAGGCTTTATTTGCTCCTGTTATTAGTGGTGGTGGAACAGACTCTGGGAGTACAGGTAGTGCTGGTGCTTCAACAGGCAGTATTGTAATTGTGGAAGAAGAGCGACCATTAGGTGAGTTAGAAAAGAACGATCACTTCGCGTATATTCAGGGTTATCCTGATGGAAGTGTAAGACCAAATGGATTACTAACTAGGGAAGAAGTTGCTACAATATTCTACAGATTATTAGAAAACGACTATAGAAATGGGATTAAGAGTCAAAGTAATCCATATATTGATGTAGAGAATACAAGATGGTCGAATAGGTATATTAGTACACTATCGAAGGGTAAAATATTTGTAGGCTTCCCTGATAAATCATTTAGACCTAAGGACAAAATTAAGAGATCTGAACTTGCTAAGTTGGGTTCAAGATTTGAACAGTTGAGTGATAAGAAGGGTAGTAAATTTACAGATATTTCTGGTCACTGGTCAGAAGAGTACATAGTGTCAGCGTATAACAAAGGGTGGTTAGACTGGGTAGAAGGTAATAGGTTTGAACCTGAGAAATACGTAACGAGAGCAGAGTTTATTGCTTTTGTAAACAATATATTGGAAAGACATGTACTAGTTCAAAATATATTACCAGGAGCAAGAAAGTTCACTGACTTAAATGATAAAAGCGCTTGGTACTATGCACCAATGTCTATTGCCACAAATAGTTATGAATATGAAGAAATAGATGAGGACCTAAATAAAGAAGAATTTGGTGATGTACTTACACCACTTGGTAGTATGTATGAGTATCAAAAGTGGACTAAGATAATTTATCCAAATCTAGATATGTAAATTCCATTAGATACTGATTTTTTAGTGGCTGTTCTAGGAATTGCAACAGCCACGTTTTTATATTTATGGAAAGGATTGGCTCATTCATTCTGTGTGATGAGAAGTTTTTATAAAAAAAAACAAAAAAAAATAAAAAAAGTTCTTGACATGGATAGAGCGCTATGCTAAACTGTCAAAGCTGTAAAGAGGAAACAAAGACAGCAAAAAAGAAAGAAACAAAAGATGTGTTAATATGTATAAGCTGTCTCAAAAAAATAAAGACAGCAAATCGAACAATGAAAACTGAACAATGTACCCGCAATTCTAATATGAGAAGTGCGAACGGAAACGAAAAAAAACGCCAAGCGAGAAGCTTGTCGCATTGAAATAGATGCGAAAAAATGAGTCACAAATTTTATTTAAGAGTTTGATCCTGGCTCAGGATGAACGCTGGCGGCGTGCCTAACACATGCAAGTCGAGCGAGAAGCTTATGA
>PDWI01003404.1_pt1 | contig 26758 bp, 20 predicted proteins | sample 1430891 | NCBI WGS metagenome assembly PDWI01 (sample SAMN01162508, study PRJNA174530) | Oral metagenome, whole genome shotgun sequencing project. | biome: Marine environment; feature: Marine mammal; material: Swab sample of the gingival sulcus; isolation source: swab sample of gingival sulcus...
ATCTCCACGGCGCGGATGTTCAGGGGCTGGTCCAGATACAGACCCAGCCGGGCGGTCGCGCCGGGGGCCAGGGTGGTGTCCGCGGGGCTCCAGCGCAGGACCACCTGGGCGGCGGCCGGGCCGAAGCCCAGCGCCACCAGCAGGATGGTCAGCAGGAAACCCCTTGGGCGGGTGTTGTTGTGGTGGCGCATGAGGGCCTACTTCATCAGGGTCATTTTTCGGACGGCATGGAAACTGCCAGCTTGGATCCTATAGAAATAAACACCCGATGCGGCCATATGCCCAGACTGATCACGGCCGGACCAGATAATTTCGTGATGCCCCGCACTCATGGGCTGGTCCGCCAAGACGACCATCCGGCGTCCGTCCAGTCCGTAGATCTCCAGACGCACATGCTCCTCCTGGGGCAGGCTGAAGCGGATGGTGGTTCGGGGGTTGAAGGGGTTAGGGTGGTTCCCCGCCAGGGCGAAAGCCGTCGGCATGTCGGTGGCGCTGGCCTGGTTGAAGGAGAACTCCAGGGAGCTGTTGTCGCTGTCGCGCAGTTCCAGATGGATGGCCCCCCGATCCAGCAGAGTCAGAAGCTGCGATCCCTGCAACGTTACCGAGAACAGGGCGCCTGTGCCCTGGAAGGTGGTGCCCGCGCCGAGAACGCTGCAGCCCACGTCCACCCCGTGGGTGGGGATGTTCTGCAGGAAGACCGGGCCGAATTGCTCGCCGGTTCAGACCCTTCAGGTCGGCCGGTGACTGATCCAGGAAAAGGGTGTAGCTGTTGGGGCCGGTCACCCGCCAGGAAAGGACCACCGGCTCGACGGGGTCGGCTTTCGGGGCCTGCCCGGCCCCCTGGTCGCTCAGTTCGTAGTTGGTGGTGGTGATCATCAAGTCCTCGAAGTTGATGGTCGCGTCGCAAAGGGGCAGCCCGGTGCCGCTGAAATTGTTGGTCGGGCCCACGTCCGCATCGGCGTAGTAGTTCTGCTGACCATCGGAAAGTCCGTAGGTGGAAGCCAGATAGGTCATATCCACCCCGTTGACAAGCCCGTCGAAGGGTGCGGCCATGTCCCCCAGGATGTAGTTGGTGCCGGCTGTGAGTTGGCCGCAGGGGGCGCTGAAGTTGCCGGCGGCGTCCACGGCGAAAAGCTCGTACTGGTAGATGCCGCGCGTTTCCACGGTGTCGTCGTAGGCTTGGGCGGCCGCGGGGGCGGTGCCGGCCAGCACCCACTCGCTGCTGGCCAGGGCCGCCGCCCGGTCCGCGGGCGGGGCGGGCAGGACGGCGGTCTGGTAACGGGGATAGGCCGACGCGCCGGCCCCGTCATGGTACAGGCCGCGCCATATTTCCACGTGGTCCAGATCGGCGTCGTCCGGATCGTTCCAGACCAGACTTACCGCCTGGTGTCGTGGCGCCGTCTCCAGGAAAGTGACCACGCCGGGCGCGTCCCGGTCCAGGATGATGGTGTCCGTCAATGGGGTGGTGTTGCCCGCCAGGTCCCGGAATTCACCGTAGACAGTGGCGGTTCCCGAGGTGTCCGGCAGGATCCAGGCCATGGTGGTGTCGAAGGTGACCCAGCCGAAAGGGAAGCTGGCGTTGTCGTTGCTGAAGCGCATCTCCACGGCGTCGTTGACGGCTATGCTGAGTGTCACGCTGGTGTTGTTGGTGGCCACGGCGCCGCTGTTGATGACGAAGCTGCCGGTGGGCCCGGCGGTGTCCACCAGGGTCTGGGTATCGGGTTCCGTGGGCGTGTCCTCGACGTTGCCGGCGCTGTCGGTGGCCACGCTGTAGAAGCCGTAGGCGCCGTCCCGAGGCGCGGTGAACGTGAAGCTGGGCAACGCGGTTGTGCCCGCGCTGGTCCAGGGTTCGCCGTCCACTTGGTAGAACCACTCGATGTCGGCCAGCCCGGAAAGGGCGTCTTCGGCGGTGGCCGTCAGGGTGAACACCGTGTTGGCCTGGTGGGGGGCCAGGGGATTCACGGCGCTGGTGGGCGGGGTCAGATCCAGCAGGCAGAAAGCCTGGGCGGTGTCGGGTGCCGCCTCCTGGTTGCCCAGACTGTCCACCGCCACGGTGTAGAAGCCGTAAAGGCCCTCGCCCTGGGCGGCGGTGAAACTGATCGGGCTGGCGGCCGCACCGCCCGCGCTGCTGAAGCTTCCGCCCGCGAAGTTGGCGAACAGCTCCACCGAGGCGACGCCGCTGCCGGCGTCCGTGGCGGCAAAGGGCACGGTGAAGGTGGCCTGTGACTGGAGGCCGGGATCCTGAGCGCTGGACACGGGGGGCAGGGCGTCCTGGGTGCTGCTGACCACGGGGGACCAAGCCGAAGGGTTGTCCAGGCTGTCCAGAGCCGCGGCGCGATAGAAGTAGGTGATCCCGTCGACCAAGCCGTTGAAGGTGTGGTCGGGGCCGTCCACGGGGCCGCTGTCCGCGCCGATGGCGGCGAAGTCCGCGGTCTCGCTCCACTGGAACCGGTAGTGGATGGCTCCGCTGGCGGATTCGTCGCTGGCGGTCAGGGTGTTGCTCAGACCGGCGGTGAAGGGGGGCTCGGCAGCCAGGGTGGGGGCGTTGGGCAGGGAGCAGTTCACATCCAGGTCCACCGTTTCCAGGAGGTCCACGTCAAAGGGATGGTTGTTCTGGTCCCGGAACATACCCTCCGGCACGCTCACGGTGTGCGTCCCTTCCTGGCTTCCGGTCATGGTGACGGCAAAGATATCCGCCTCGGTGCCCAGGCCGGCGCCCGGATCCAGGAAGCTGAAATCGATGGTGCAGTCGCCGGGAGCGTTCTCCTGGATCTGGAAGGTGTCGTTCACGCCCGCCAGGGGGGAGAAGACCGTGATGTCTGCCGGGGTGAAGGACAACCCCGCGGGGGCCAGCACCCGCACCGAGTACCCGCGCAGGGGCGGGGTGTGGGGCGGATCCGGCTGGAAGGTGAAGGTGATGGTGGCGGAGTCGCCGCATCCGATGGAGGGGTTGTCCACGTTGAGGGCCAGGTTGGCGGTGCCGGTGTCGAAGCGGGCCAGGAAGAGATCGTTGCCGCCGTTGTGGGTCTGGTCATAGGCCCAGGGGCTGACGGGGAAGGTGCCGCTGTTGGTCTGCCCCGTGATCACGGGATTGAAATCCGCGTCCAGGGCCACTTCCAGGGCCTGTTCGTCGCCGGCGCTACCCAGGAAGGTGCTCCACAGGATGGCGCTGCCGTCGGCGGCCAGCTGGGTGACGAAGGCGTCTTCGCCACCGTTGTGGGTGGCATCGTAGCCCAGGTTGCTGCTGGGATAGTCGGCGCTTCTGGTCCAGCCCGCCAGGACGGGATTGCCGCCGGCGTCGCTCATGACGGACAGAACGGCCTCGGCTTGGTAGCCGCCCAGGTAGGTGGCCCAGGCGCGGCTGCCGTCGGCGTTGTGGAACTTGGCGACGAAGGCGTTCTTGCCCACCGGCGGGGTTTCCTGGAGGGCGCCGGCGGTGGTGGGGAAGTCGCTGGACTGGGTGTAGCCGGCAATGATCGGGTCGCCCGCCGGGTCCAGATCCACACAGAAGGAGCGCTCGCTGTTGTCCCCGCCCATGTAGGTGCTCCACAGCACGGTGGTCAGATTGGGATCCATCTTCACCAGGGCGGCGTCGTCGATGCTGCTCTTGGTGGTCTGGAAGGTGCCGGCGGTGACGGGGAAATCGTCCGAGAAGGAGAAACCGGCCAAGAAGATATCGCCGTTGGCGTCGATATCCACGCCGCGGCAGGCGTCACGATCGGTGCCACCCACGTAGGTGCTGGCCAGGAGGCTGGAGCCGTCGGCGGAAATGATGGCCACGGTGAAGTCGTAAGGGGGACCGGCGAAATAGTTTTGGAAACAGCCGGCGGTGGTGGGGAAATCGGAACTGGCGGTGTAGCCCGCGCAGACGATGTCACCGTTGGCGGTGGCCGCCAGATCGAAGACGCTGTCCACTTCCGAACCGCCCAGCAGGGTGCTGAAGATCAGGCTGCTGCCGTCGTTGCTCAGCTTGGTGAGGGTGGCGTCCCCGTTGCCGGCCTGCGTCTGATCGTAGGCTCCCGGGGTGGTGGGGTAGGACTCGCCATGGGAGCGGCCGCTGATGATGGGGTTGTCGTTCTCGTCCAGAATGATGGCGTTGCAGTAATCATAGGCGGAGGTGCCGATGAAGGTATTCCAGACCAGGGTGCCTCCCTGATCGGCGAAGCGGGCCACGAAAACGTCCAAGGCGTTACCGTAGTTCTCGCTGTAGGCGCCGGGGGTGGCCGGCAGGTTGGGGCTGCGGGTCTCGCCGGCAACGATGATGTCGCCGTTGGATGCCACGGCCAGGGTGTTGCCGGTGTCGTTCTGGCTGCCGCCCAGCAGGGTGCTCCACAGCAGGGCGTTGACGCCGCGGTTGGTCATGATCAGGTTCGCGGCGGGATCGGCGCCCGTCCGCAGAATGGTCCGGCCGTCATCCACGAAGGTGCCCAGACTGGTGACCAGCCGGGTGCCCGCAGGGGTGTCGCGGGTGCTCTCGGCCCCTTCCCAGCGCAAGGCCGCGTTGCCGGCGCGGCCCGCGATCTCGTAACTCAGCCGGCCGTCTTCCAGGGTGAAAACCAGGTCGGCGCCCTCCCAGAGGTCGGGATAGGTCAGGGTGCGGTAGCCGGGCTGATTGGCGCGCCAGCGGGAAGAATCGTTGCCGTAAAAGAAATGGTTGCGGGAGGCGTCGGGGTCGCCGGCAACGGGCCGCACGTCCGCGCGGGCACCGATGAAATCCAGCCGCAGGGCATGGCCGCTGCGGGCGGGAGCGGGGCTGCCCGGATCGGCATTGCGGACGTAGGCTTGCCAGGCTTCCAGGCTGGCGGGATCCTGGATATCAAAGACCACACCATCGGCGGTGAAGAAGATATCCAGATCGCTCCCGGTCACATAGTACAGGACACGGGCGTCCAACTGCCCGGTGTTGGGCAGGATGGCGGCCGCGAAACCCGGGGCGGAGGACTGAGCAGAGGAGGGAGCGGAAATCAGGGCGGTCAGCAGAACAAACCCCAAAACCCTCCCGAACAGCGTGCGGGACAACAGGTGGTGGTGGCAAGCACGGAATGATGGCATCTTAGATCCCTTCAAAAAAGGTGTGCTGGGCTGGGGTGAATCCTGATAATTTTCGGAAATTGGCGACGAAACTTGAGCGTCAGCATCACCCCATCACACAATAGCACAATTTTGACCAAAGCTACAATAAGTGGATGTTTTTTAAAAATTATTATATTGGCGATTTTCCGGGCCGGCGGCCGGGTGGTGGTTTTTGCAAGGTGCTATAGAATAGTATCGGGATGGGTTGTGTCCATCTGGTCATGGGTTTGTCTGATTTCTCGTCTGCTTGGTTTCCGGGCGGGTGCAGGAAAGGGTTGGTGTTATGCTCCGGGGGAAAAACAGAATGGGCAGGAGCTTGGCGACGGGATGGATATGGAGCCGCACGGTCCTCCTGCTGGCGCTGGCCCTTGTGGCGGTGACCATGCCCGCTGTCGTGGCGGCCGATGAAACGGGAAGCGGGGAAGGGGAAATGAGCAGAAATCTCCTTTTTATCCATCATAGTTGCGGGGGCCAGCTTCTGGCGGATCCGGGCCGGCAGGTGGGCGGCGAACGCGGTAGCGGCCGGCGTTGCATCTACGATCACCACCCCAACGGGGGTGGCCTGCGGCGCCTGATCGAAAAGCGGGGTTTCCAGGTCAATGAGCTGTCCTACGAATCCGAGCTGGGCGAGGACACGGATATCCATCACTGGCGCGCCAAGTTCACCCGGCATCTTGCTGAGCTCAAGCGTACCCGCCGGCAGGATGAGATGCTGCCCCAGGGGCAGGAGAATTCGGTCATCGCCTTCAAGAGTTGCTACCCCAATAACGACTATGTGGGGGAGGGCAAAATGCCCGGCGACCCGGACTCTCCCGAGCGTACCATTGCCAACAGCAAGGCGGCCTACATCGCCCTGTTGCCGGTCTTCGAGCAGAACCCCGAGATACTTTTCATTGCCGTGACGCCCCCGCCGCGGGCAGAGCCCAAACCGGTGGGTTTCAAGCAGAAGCTCAAAGGCCTGTTCAAGGGCAAGCCCAAGGACGCGGACTGGGCTCGTCAGGTCAATGACTGGCTGGTGGATTCTGGGGAAGGCTGGCTGGCGGATTACCCCTTGCCCAATGTCGTGGTCTTCGATTACTACGATGTGCTGACCAACCACGGAGCCTCCAACTGGTCGGAATATCCCACCGGGGGCGGGCGCGACAGCCATCCCAGCGGCGAGGGCAACAGCCTGGCGGCCCAGGAATTCATGAAGGTCCTGGACAAGGGGTTGGCGGCCATGGGCCGGGATTTCTAAACTGGATTTTCTCCTTTACTTTCGGCCTTTCGGGGCCGAATGATGGGGGACTTTTACCATGCTTTTTCCGGGAGACCCGTGGTCCGGGCCTCCTGCCGGACGGAGGGCCCCTTGTCTACAGACCCATGGAACAGCCCAGGCTCCACGCCGAGCGTGCCCGTGGCCACCTCCTTGGGGCCCCTGCCGGGCTTTCCTCGGGTTCCGTTTGTCTACTTCTGGGTCTTCATGGCTTTTGTGGTCTTCCGGTACGTGGACGGCAGCAGCCGGTTGGGTCTTTTTGCCGCCATTCGCTTCGAATTCCTGTTGGGAGGGACGGCCTGCTTTCTGGCTGCTCTCAAGCTATCCCAGAAGAGCATCCGGTTCACCTATTCCAAAAGTATCATCATCACTATTTTACTGCTCTTCGTGGCCATGATCCTACAGCTGCCCCTGGCCTGGGATCCGGCCGAGGCCCAGCGTGTCTTTACGGACCGGGTGTTCAAATTCGCGCTACTGACTTTCCTGATCGCGGCTTTGGTGGAGTCGCCCCATCATCTGCGGCTTTTCCTGGGGGCCTTCCTCTTTTCCATGTATTACATCACCCTGGAAACCACAGAGGGGCTGATCAGCGGCAGTTTGGTGTGGGAAAACCAGGGGATCATGCGGCTGCACGGGGCCTCGCCCATGTACGGCCACCCCAACAGTCTGGCCGGGGCGGCGCTGGGATCTCTGCCTTTTATCACCTTTCTCTTCGGGCCCTACAAGAAGTGGTGGATACGGCTGGGGCTGCTGGCCACCGCCACGACATCCCTGGCCTGCGTGATCTTTTCGGGCTCGCGTACGGGTTATCTGGGGCTGCTGGCCCTGGTGGGGTGGTGGTTCTTCATGTCCAAGCACAAGCGGACCTTCCTGATCGTCGGTGTCGTGGTGGGGATGATCGCTCTTGCGGTGATGCCGGATCAGTATGTGGAGCGCTTCAAAAGCATTGGCGGCAAGGAGGCGGAGGGCAACTCCAAGGGCACGCGTCTCGTCATTCTGCAGGACGCCCTGACCATTGTGAAAGAGCACCCGCTGGGTATTGGGGTGGCTTCCTTCCCGGCTATCCGCATGGAGCGCTTCGGGCGTTTCCAGGACACCCACAATCTCTATTTGGAGGTGGCGACGAACCTGGGGATCCAGGGGCTGATCATTTTTTTGTGGCTGGTTTTTATGATTTTGCAGTGCCTGCGGCGGTCGGCCTTTTCCTACCGGCGCCAAAGGCGTCGCCTGGTTTTGTTGCAACGTCGGGGTGGGGTGCCGCCCCCTTTGCGCAAGGCCCTGCGGCAGCATGCTCAGGATCTGGTGTTCTGCAACGCCGCGGCCATGGCGGCGGCGGGATTCATCATCGTGCGGTTGGTCCTGGGCCTGTTCGGCATGGATCTTTATGAAATCTACTGGTGGTTTGCCGCGGGGGTGGCCATCGCGTTGAACAATCTGGACCTCAGCTTCCTGCGCCGCACCCGGTTTTTCGAACTGGCCGCCATGGAGTTCCATCAGACCCGCCAAGAGGAGGCTTCTTCCTCATGAGCGCATTCCGGGGACGGATCCTGCACTTCATTGACAGCGGGGGGCTGTACGGTGCGGAGAGCGTTCTGCTCAACCTTTCGGAGCAGATGGTGGCCGCGGGTTGTTACGAGCCGGTGGTGGGGTGCGTGGTGGCGTCCCGGGCCCAACGTAGCGATCTTTTTGACAGGGCCCGGGAGCTGGGGCTGGAAGCGCGGAAGGTGGTCATCCGGAACGGGCTGCTGGCGGTGGATCTGCCTCGCGCCGCGCGGGATATGCGTGCCTGGGGCATCGACCTGATCCACAGCCACGGCTACAAGCCTTCGGTGTTCGGTTACGCGCTGCGCGGCATGGCCCCCTTGGAGGTCATGGCCACCTGCCACCTCTGGTTTCAGGGGCCGCGCATCCCGCTCAAAAGACGGGTGATGGTGGCCCTGGAGCAGCGCTTGTATCGCCGGTTCCCCATGGTGGTGGGGGTTTCCGAACCCATCCGCCAGGTTTTGCTGGACGCGGGGGTGCCCGCGGAACGGACCCGGGTCATCAACAACGGCGTGAAGGTGGGGGCCGAACTGGAGCCGCCCGCGGGCGATTTGACGACACTGCGTCGGGAGCTGGGTCTTGTTGAGGACCGGCCGGTGGTTCTGAACACCGGGCGCCTGACCCGACAGAAGGCCCAGGCGGATATCGTGGAGGCGGCCCGGCTCATGAAAGAGCAGGGGCCCGTCCCCTACTTCCTGATCGTGGGGGAAGGGGAGCTGAAGGAGGATCTGCAGCGCCGGATCGCGGCCGCGGACCTGGCGCAGGATGTGCGTTTGCTGGGCTTCCGGCCGGATATTCCACGGATGTTGCGACTGGCGGATGTTTTCCTGTTGCCCTCCTTGGATGAGGGCATGCCCATGAGCCTGCTGGAGGCCGGGGCCATGGGGTTGCCCGTGGTGGCCACCGCGGTGGGGGATGTGCCCAAGCTGATCGTGGATCAGCGTACCGGGTTGTTGGTGCCGGCCGGGCAGCCGGCCCGGTTGGCGACGGTCATCGGGCGGATGCTGGCGGAAGAATCCTTGCGTCGGGAGCTGGGCCGGGCCGTTTGCCGGGCCGTGAAGCGGGAGTATTCCACGGAGGCCATGCACCGGCAGTACCACGCCGTGTATGAAGAGTTGCTGGCCCGTTAGCCCGCAAGTCGGGAACATGGGGACCTCGGCCGGGTTTTTATGGCCGGCGGATCCTTCAAGGGCCATAATGGGGAGGGGCGTTTGGGTATCGTGTCCGTACCGTGTACGGCGCGATAATTGATGAGCTTAGTCCGGCATGCACTCTACTTCGGGGTGGAATATGCCGATTGTGAGGCTGTTGGCGGTATCCTTGTCGGTTTCCGTTCATGGCTCTGTGTTTCTCGGGGAGGGACAGCGTGTTGTTTCGGTTCACCTCTATTCTTTTCCTGCTGTTGGCGGCTTCGGCGGGGGCCCAGACCATCTCCGGCTTGTCGGGTCCTTTCGAGCCGGGTGGTGTCCTGACGATTTCCGGTTCGGGATTCGGCAGCAAAACCAATCCGGCGCCTGTTACCTGGGACAATATGGAGTCCGGCGATTTCAGTGAGGATTGGCAGTCTACCGGCGGTCTGAGCATCAGCACGGAATCCCGGTATCCCGGCTCCAATTTCAGCGGCACCCTGAACATGGCCGGCTCCCGGGGCGAAGCCGGCAACCACGCCTACTTCACGGGGAACAATGACATCCTGGGTGAGCGCTGGTTTGCCCAGTTCTGGTTCAAGCTGGACGAGAATTTCGACTGGGGCACCAGCAGCTACGGCGGTGACGATCAGAACCTGGCCAATGTCAAGGTCTTCCGCATGTGGAATCCGGGCAACATCAACGAGAATTTCCACGTCAATGTGCACGGCTACAGCGGTTCCGGCCGCATACAGTACAACACCGAGCACGTGAACAACCCCCAGGGCGGTTTTTTCGGCAACCACTGGGAGTGGACGAAGGGTGTTTGGCATTGCCTGCAGGTGGAATACGAGGAGAGCTCCGTCGGGGGCAACGACGGGGTTCTGCGTGTCTGGCGGGATGGAGAACTCAAGGTCGAGGACACGGACATCATGACCCGTGAAAATCACTCCCAGCTGAAACGGCCTTACATCGTCGGCATGTACGATGCCTGGAATGACTCCGACAGCGACCGGGACGATGTCTACCTGGACGATGCCTACATCGACAACACCTGGGCCCGGGTCGAGGTCGGTGACGACCAGGACTACGGCTCCTGCACCCATCGCGAGATCCAGATCCCCACGGCCTGGTCCGACGACAGCATCACCGTCACGGCCAATCCCGGCAGCTTCAGTGGCGGGGAAGACCTTTATCTGTTCGTGGTGGAAGCGTCCGGGCAGGTTTCGGACGGCTTCCTGATCACCGCCGGCGGGGGGAATGCCGCCCCCGGTATCCCCGGTCAGCCGGTTCGCGACGAATAGTCTCGGGTGGGGCATTGGGTCCAGCAACAGACTCGGGGCCGGCCCCGGGAATAAGGAGAGCCTCCTTTCATGCGGAATTATGTTTTCGAATTCTACAACCGCTTCATGCAGCGGAGATCCAATCATCTGTTCCGGGGTATCCTCCAGACCCCGCCCATGCCCTGCAATCCCGATGGCCGGACCATCCTGTACTGCGCCCTGAACCAGCCCAACGTCCGGGCTTATATCCTGGCTGCCAAGAGCTTCCTGCGCTTCTATTCCGATGTGGCGTTGGTGGTGCAAGGGGACGGCTCATTGCTGCCCGAGGCGGTGCAGGAGATCCAGGAGCACCTACCCGGCATCGTGGTGTACGACAAGGAAGACATGTTCGCCGGCATCGCCGCGAGCGCCGATGAGGAGCTGCGCGCCCTGCTGCCCAGCCGTGAGGACTATGCCCGGCTGACGCCCGTGCGCATTCTCTACCTCAAGTTCATGAACGTGGTGCGGCGGCTGTTGCAAGGCGGACGGCGGGTGGTGGTCATCGATTCGGATCTGGTTTTTCTGCGTCGGCCCGACGAGATCATCCAGTGGATCGAAGAGCCCTACCGCCACGACTTCTATGGCGATGGCTACAATGCCGAAGCCGATCGCTACCGCAAGCTGTTCTCCTTCGACAGCCTGGATGTGGCCAATTTCAGCAGCGGCACCATCGGGGTCGGCGGCGAGGTGAGTGACGAGGAACTCAAGGGCATTCTGCGTCGGGTGCATGAGAATGATCCGGAGCTGTTCGCCAAGTGGGAGGTGGAGCAGGCTTTCTGGGCCATCGTCATGTCCCGGCGTCCCGATCCCATGAACCTGGACCGGCTGCGCGATGTGTACGTGGGCAGTGGCTGGCGTTCTTACCGGGACCTGCGCGATAACGCCGTCATCGCTCATTTCGCCGGGGCCGTTCGCTTCAAGAATTTCCGTTATCAGCGCTTGGCTCGTGAGATCATCGCGGACCTCAAAACCCGGGCCTGAGCATGAAGCCCCTGAATCTGGTCGTCTTCGGGTTCAATCCCTGGTCTCGCATGTGGAAACGGACCCAGACGCTGACTTCTCTCCTGCGCGGACGGCCTGGACTGGGGGATATCCTCTTTGTCAATCCCAGCCTGCACGCCATGGATCTGGCGCGTCGGCCGGTTTTGCTGAAGTCGTCCGCGGTTCGGGAGAGTTTGGCCTACGCCGGGGGCAAACGCACGCCCGAGGGCGTTACCGTCTACACGCCTGTGGTGCCGCCCCTGGCCTATCCGGGCAAGCCTTTGGCCGGGCTGCGGCGGCGGTTGGAGATGGGGCGGATCGGGCCTTTCGTGCGGGATGATTTCATCCTCTACATGAACGCCCTTCTGCGGAAAGACAACACGGTATTCTGGGAGCTGTTCGAACGGGCCCGTCACCGGATTTTCGACTGGTCGGACGACTTCAGCACCTTTGCGGCCAACGCGCGGGAGCGGCGGGTGGATGAGGAGATCGCCACCACCTTCCTGGAGGCCAGCGATCTGGTGGTGGCGGTGAACGAAAGCCTGGCCGCCCGGGCGCGGCAGGTGAATCCGCACAGTTACTGCCTGCGCAACGCCACCAACTTCGAACTGATGAACAGGGCCGAGTCGGAGGCCACGCCCGTGCATGGGGGCATCGCCGCTTTGCGGGGGCCGGTGGTGGGCTACATGGGGTACATGAACCCCACCCGGATCGATACCGAACTGCTGCGGGCGGTGGCCACCGAAAACCCGGATCTGCAATTCGTCTTTCTGGGGCCTATGGTCACGGACAATCCCCTGGGGACGGAGCTGCCCTTGCGACCCAACGTGCATTTTTTCCCGCCCGTGCCCTATGATGAACTGCCGGGGGTGCTCAAGGGTTTTGATGTGTGCATCATCCCGAACCGGATCAACGAACACACGGCCGGCAACGACCCCATAAAGCTCTTCGATTACCTGGCTTGCGGGCGGCCGATCGTGGCCACGCCCACGGCCGGTCTGGAGGGCTTTGCCGAGGTGGTGGATCTGGCTACCGACGCGACGGAATTCACGGCCGCCCTGCGCCGGAACCTGCAACCCCGAGCGGGGGCGGACGAGGCCCGGGCGCGGCGGCTGCAGGCCGCCCGGGAAAATTCCTGGCAGGCCCGGGCCGACAAGCTGGGCGGCTGGCTGGACGCGGCCATCCTCAACAAAGGGGCAGGGGGAGAATGAAGGGGTGCGGGGGCGTTTGCTTCGTCTTTGATGACTTCCACCCGGTCTTTTCCGGCCACTCCATTTACATGCAGCAGATCATGCGGCATCTGCAGGCGCGCGGGCGGCGTATGAGCGTCATCTGCTGGCACGATGGCCGCTATCCCGAGCGGGAAGAATACCAGGGCATCACCATCCGCCGTATCAAGGGCAGCTACTACCAGCCCGGCGGGGTGCGGAGTTTGCTCCGGGCCCTCTGGCAGGAGCGGGCGGGATTCGACTGCCTGCACATCAACGGTTTTCCCGATCCCTATGGTCTGATGATTTCTCTGTGCCGTCTGCTGGGCAAACGGCTTGTTCTGCAGAGCACCCTTTACGGTAGCGACGATGGCCACGCCTACCAGCGGCACCATCGCGGAGGCGCCATCCGGGTTCGCCAACTGGCGCTGGTGCATGCCATCACCTGCATCTCCCGGCCTCTGATCCGGACCTTCGAGGATATCGGTTTTCCCGGCCACAAGCTGGTCTATATTCCCCAGGGGGTGGCGCTGGATCGCTTCGTGCCCGTCACCGCCGAGCGGAAGGCCCAACTGCGCCGGCGGCTGGATATTCCCCCGGAGGCGCCGGTGGCCCTTTTCGTGGGGACCATCCTGCGACGCAAGGGGGTGGACTGGCTGCTGAAGGCCTGGATCGAGGTGCAGCAGGCGTTGCCCGGGGCCCACCTGGTTCTGGTGGGCATGCACGAATTCGACCGGACTCACGGCAGTCGTGAGGAATTGAACGCGTTCAGCGCGGAGATGCGCGGCATCGTGCAGGAGCACGATCTGCGGGTGCGCTTTGCCGGCCTGCAGGAAGACATCGCGCCCTGGTACCAGGCTGCGGATCTGTTCATCCTGCCCTCGCGCAAGGAAGGCTTCGGCAACGTCATCATCGAGGCCATGGCCTGTGGCCTGCCTCTGGTGGTCACGCCCATGGACGGGGTGGCTCTGGAAACGGTGGAGGAGGGCAGGAACGGTTTCATCGTGGACGATGTCGCGGGGTTGGCCGACAGGATGACGGCGCTGCTGGCGGACCCGTCCGCGGCGGCGGCCATGGGGGCGGCGGGTTTGGAGATGGCGCGGCGGAAATTCGATATGGAGGTCATCGCCGAGCAGTACGATAGGTTGTATTTCGGCGATGGGGCCCCCCTTTCCTGAAGGAGTGTCTTGGAGGACGTGTTCTTGGAGGAAGAGTTCTTGGAAGAAGCGTTTCTGGATTTTTCGGGCAAAGACCGCAGCCTCTGGATCACCTGGCACGAGCACCGGCGCACACGCAGCCTGGTGGAGCATCTGCGGGTGCCCGTGGCCGTGTACGATGACCACCGCACGCTGCCGCGCTACACGGTGGGGCCGGCCTGGACCCTGGGCACGCTGTTGCGGCACCGGCCGAATGTGGTTTTCACGCACTTCTCCTACGGTTTGCTGTTGTTCATCCTGATCTACAAGCACGTGTTTCGCCTGGGGCGGGTGAAGGTCATTGCCGACTGCCACAACAAGGCTCTCAAACGCCGGATGGGCGGACCCCTGGGTGGCCTCTTCGCCTGGTTCAAACGCGCCGTTTTCCGGAGCGTGGACCTGATCGTGGTGACCAACCCCATGGTGGTGCCGGTGGCCCGGGAGCTTTGTGAACGGGTGACCATTCTGCGGGATCCCCTGACCGACTGGCAGGGCGAGGACCAGCGCGCGCGCGCCAAGGCCGGCGCGGTGGACGGGCACATCCTGTTCATCTGCAGCTTCGACAAGGACGAACCCGTGGACCTGATCTTCGCCACGGCGCAGGAGGCCGCGCGCCGGCTGGGGCGCCGGGTGGTGATCAGCGGACGGGCGCCGGAGCATCTGGTGCCGGAGGCGGTGCGGCGTGACGAGAACATCGTCCTGCCCGGTTTCATGCCCCTGCAGCAGTACAAGGAGACGCTTTTCCTGGCCGCGGCGGTGGTGGTGTTGACGGAGGATGACGACTGCCTGGTCTGCGGCGCTTACGAAAGCCTGGGGGCCGACCGGCCCACGGTGCTGAGCGCTACCCCGGGGTTGCAGGCCTGCTTCGGGTCGGCGGCGCATTACTGTCGGCACAGTTCCCGGGAAATTGTGGACCGCCTGGCCGAGGCCATGGCTCAGGAGCCGGCCGAAGAGGACGCCCGCCGCCGCTTCCAGGCAGCGTGGGGGCAGGAGTGGCAGGCGTTCACGGCCCGGCTGCGGGAGGTCACGGCCGGGTAGAGGGTGTCGTGTAGACCGCGTCGTGGGCCGCCAGGCATTTTTCCCAGCTGAATTCCCGCTGGGCGAAGTGGCGCGCCCGGGTCGCCAGGCGCCGGCGCAGGGCGACATCCCGCACCAGCCGGGTCAGGGCGTCGGCCAGGGCATCGGCATCGTCGGCCGGAACCAGCAGGCCTGTTTCGTTGTCCCGGATGGCTTCGCTGTTGCCGCCCACATCCGTGGCCACGCAGGCGCAACCTTTCAGCATGTACTCCAGCAGGGCGTTGCTGAATCCCTCGGAATCGGAACACAACACACCCACCTGCAGCGTTTCCAGATATCCGGTCACGTCGGCGATACGCCCGGTGAAGACGGCCCGCCGGCCCAGGCCGCGCCGTCGGGCCAGATCTTCCATCTCCGGCCGGAATTCCCCATCGCCGATGATATGCCATCGCACGTCCGCTCCCTCCGGCCGGGACGCCACCCGGGCGGCCGCCTCGATGAACAGGTCCGTTCGCTTCACCCGTCGGGAAAGGTTGCCGACCAACCCCACATCCAAGGTGGGCCCGGTGTGCTCCACCCAGGGCAAGGCGGCCACATCCAGCCCGTTATAGATGACGGTGATGCGCGCGGGATCCAGGTTGTCGTGCTCCACGAAGTTCTGTTTGACGATTTCCGCGTTGCACAGAAAGCCCGTCATCAGCGGATAGACGCGGTGCAGCAGAAGGGTCTGGGCGGGTGTGCGCCAGAAGCCCAGGTCTCGGAAACAAGCCAGCCGCTGGGGCACCCCGGCCAGGCGGGCGGCCGTGCCACCGAAAATGGTGGAGTCCTGGAAGAAGGTCTGCACCACGTCGAAGCGCTCACGGCGCAGGAAGCGCGCCAGCCGAACCGCGGCCGCCAGACCCGAAGGTGAGATCAGGCGCGGCACATGCCACGCCAAATGCCCGCAATCCCGGGGGGCGAGCTGCGGGTCGGAGGGGCGGATGGTCAACAGGAAGGGCTGGTAGCGGGTGCGGTCCAGACGGTCGATCAGCCCCTTCAGTTGCAACTCGGTGCCTCCGCGCAGCAGGGCGTCGATGCAGTAGAGAATTTTCACCGGGCGGGAACCCGCCATGATGCGCCTCCGTCGGATGCGGGGAAAGGGCCGGGCGAACCGTGGACATTCTAACCCGGTGGACTGTCAGGACAAAGGTGTAACAGGCCTGTGGCGAAAGATCAGCGGGACCGGAATCGCAGGAAGTTGCTGACCTTTCGCTTGGTTCCGTCGTGCACCATCAGGCTGAGCAACCCGTAGGGCATGGAGAACAGGGCCATCACCAGGGCCAGGGCCAGGGGCCGGCTGCGGCTGCTGAGCAGATCCGGCAGCTTGCCGTCCTTCCAATCGCCCAGAGGGGAGGAGGACACCAGCTGGGCCATGGAGGGAATCATCTTGCCTTCGATGAAGCGGAACAGGGCCGTTCCGGCGGGGTCCCAACCCGTGAGCACGAAGAAAATGCCCAGCGCGGTGCCGGTGATCAGCAGGATCTTGGACCACTCCAGGACGATGGCGTACCGCCGCTGACTCAGACGGTATCCGACGAAGAGGGAAACGGCGGCGATGATGGCGCCCGACCAGGCCGCGCCGGCAAAGCCGAAGGTGGTGATGAAAAACCAGCTGAGCCCCACCTTGAACACCGAGGTCCAGCCGCGGATGCGGGCCAGGGTACCGGTGTCCTTGGCGTAGAGCAGGCCGAAGGTCAGATGGTAGTAGGAACCGGCCATGACCAAGGCCAGAATTTCCGCCCAGGCCACCCGGTAGGCCAGGTGGAATTCGGGGGGCGTCAGAATAACCAGCACCGGCCGGATGACCACCGCCATGACCAGAGCGATGTAGGTGGCCAGGAACAGATAGTAGGTGAACATGCGGCCGATGTTCACGGGGGCGCCGGGCTCGTCGGCCATCTCGAAACGGCGCGTGTTCCAACTTTGCATGAAGGGTGTGGTCACGAACTGCACGATGATGACGGGGAACTTGTAGCCCATCTCCAGGACGCCGACGCTGGCCAGATCGATCTGGAACCGCACCAGATAGCGCTCTGCCTGCTGGCTGGCGAAGCTGACCAGGTTGCCGGGGATCAGCGGCGTCAGGAAGGCCAGGATCTGCTTGGCGAGGGGTTTGCTGAAGCGGGCGCCGCAGCCCCTGAAGGCGTGGTACATGAGGATGCTGTTGCTCAGCACGCTGGTGACCAGGGCGCTGATGAAGTAGCCATCCAGCCCCATTTGGAGGATCACGATCAACCAGATATTCAGGCTCAGGCCCGTCAGCAGGCGCAGCAGGTTGATGCCCGTGTACTGGATGGAACGGCTCCGGATCAGCAACCAGCAACTGGCGCCCTGGCCGGCCATCTCGAAGACAAGGCCCACCAGGGCCATGATTATCAGGCGGCTGTAGTCGGGATTATCCAGTAGCAGACCCGCCAGGGGGCGCGAGAAAACCATCAGCGGGACGGTGTAGAGGAGGGTGGCGACCAGCACCAGATAAACTCCGGTGGAGATGACGGCCTTCTTGTCCTGGGGGTCTTCCTGAGCGTGGTAAAGACGGATAGAGGCTCCGCGCACACCGTAGCCCAGCAGGCTGATGATGAGGGCCAACCCGGCGTCCAGCAGGCCGATGACGGCGTAGCCCTCGCCCTGCAGGATATGGGCATAGAAGGGCAGCATGAGGAAGCCCACCAGCTTGCCCAGCATGGCGGCGGTGCTGTAGATGCCCGCGTGTTTCATGGTTTCTTTGACGCTGCTCATCGTCCTTGTCCCGGATGATTCATGATTTCGTGTGGCAACAAAGCCCGCGGACCGGTGGGTCCTCGGATGGGAAACAGGAAACGGGAAAAATTACCGAACAAGGTTTCGGATGTCGAGGCTCAATTTTTATGTTTATTATCCGAACACTTGTCTGATTCATCATTCGTCCTGGAATCCAAGGAGATATCGTGCGAACCCCGGATGTCCTCGTGCGAAGGATTTTTCAACCCTTATGGGATGTCTATGAAGGCAGTATCCGCCTGCGTACCTTGCGGGAATTGGAAAAAAGCCAGTGGCATTCCCGACATCAACTTCAGGAAGCCGCCAACCACAAGCTGCGCCGCATGTGCCGGCACGCCGTGGCCACCAGCGCGTTCTATCGGCGGCGTTTCGCCGAGGCGGGTATCGATCCGGCGGGGGTCCGCTCCATTGCGGATCTGGCCGATCTGCCCCTGCTGACGAAGGCGGATGTGCGGGAAAATCTGGACGATCTGCTGTCCACCAGCTACCGGCGCGAGGATTTGACTCCCGCCAAGACCGGCGGCAGCACCGGCGTGAGCCTGAACGTGTTTTGCGATGCCCGGGGCATCGAAAGACGCAATGCCGCCGCCCTGCGCAGCGACCGCTGGTCCGGCTGGGAAATGGGCCAGCCCCTGGCCGCCGTATGGGGTAACCCGCCCACACCCACCACCCTCAAGAACAAGCTGCGCTGGCATCTCAAGGACCGCATCATCTATCTGGACACCATGCGTATCGATGACGCGGCTATCGAGAACTTCATCGGGCAGTGGCGCCGGGTGCGTCCGGGGCTGCTCTTCGGTCACGCCCACAGCATCTTCATCCTGGCGGAGGCCCTGCGGCGGCGCGGCGTGGCGTTGCGTCCCACGGGGATCGTGGCCACCAGCATGATGCTGCTGGAGCCGGAGCGGAAGGTCATCGAACAGGTGTTCGGCGTCCCGGTGACCAATCGTTACGGCTGCGAGGAGGTCAGCCTCATCGGCTGCGAGTGCGAACAGCATCATGGCATGCACCTGAATCTGGACCACAACATCGTGGAATTTCTGGATGACGGGGGAAAGCCTTGCGCCGCCGGGCAGGATGGGCGCATAGTGGTGACGGAGTTGATCAATTTCGGCATGCCCATGATTCGCTACGAGGTAGGGGATCGGGGGGTGCCGTCGGACCGGGCCTGTCCCTGCGGTCGCGGTTTGCCTCTGATGGAGAGCATCACCGGCCGCACGGCTGATTTCCTGGTGGCCTCTGATGGTAGCCGTGTGGCGGGGATTTCGATCATCGAGAACAGTCTGACCCGTTTTGCGGGCATCCGACAGTTGCAGATCATCCAGGAAGAACCGTTGTTGTTGATCGTGAATGTGGTTTACGATGCGGATGCGGATCCGCAGACCGAAGCGCAGCTGCTGGGGGCCCTGCGGGGGATGCTGGGCGAGTCGTTGCAGTTTACCGTCAACCATGTGCCGGCCATTCCCCAGGAAAAATCCGGCAAGTATCGCTTTACCATTTGCCGTCTCTGAGGGGCGACGTCATGCTGGGTTTTCTGAAAAGAGTTGTTTGGGACCTGCAGGATCCCATCGGGCGCTTCAATTTCTGTTGCTGGTTCTGGCGCGAGTATCCCGGCGTCGCCGGTCAGATTATTCGCGCCAAGGTCCTGCTCCCTTACTTCGCGCGGGCGGGCAAGGGCGTCATCATCCACGAAGGCGTCCGTTTCCGCACCGTGCACAAGTTGGCCGTGGGCGATGACTGCGAACTGGGGGTGGACAGTTTCCTGCAAGCGGGCGGGGGCATCACTCTGGGCGACCGGGTCATGCTGGGCCCGGGCGTGAAAATCTGGTCCGTGAATCATGTCTTCAGGGAATTGGACGTGCCCATCAACGAGCAGGGCTTCGATGAGGAACCGGTCCGCATTGGCGATGACTGCTGGTTGGGGGCCAACGTGTTCGTCTTCCCCGGCGTGGACCTGCCGCGGGGGTGTGTGGTCTCCGCCGGGAGCGTGGTGGCCAAGAAACGTTACCCGGAGTACGCGATCCTGGCCGGGTATCCGGCTCGCGTCATCGGTAACCGCAAAACCAACGCTTCCTCTTCCGCCGCAGCGGCGCAGGATGCCGGCGCCGAGAGTTAGCCGAATTCTTATCCCACACTATAGAAGCGAACCTTTTCCGCGAGATAGAGCCGCCACTCTCGGGCGCCCCTTTCGTCTTTCGTGCCGTCGCCCAGCGCCGTCTCTATCTGGAAGAGCAGGGATTTGCAGCATTTGAGGAGCATCAGCAGTCGCATATCTTCTTCGCTCACGCTCCAGTCCGCTTCCTGGGCATAACCTTCCAGGAACCAACGTCGCATGGGATCATCGCGCCGGCAGACGATGGCCGCGGCGGCGGCCACTTCGTATTCCACGGGCATTTCCAGGGCATTGTCGAAATCCAGCACGGCGGTCAGCCTGTTTTCCTGAAAGAGAAAATTCTCCCAGTTGATGTCCCCGTGGCAAGGAATGGGACGGCTTTGTTCTTCCACGGAGGCGGGGTCCCAGCCATCCAGTTCCGCGAAGGCGCTTCTCACGGTGGCCAGCATGGTCAGGATTTCTTTTTCGACGGGGCTTTTGAAGGGCTTCCAGCGCAGCAGGGTCACTCGGGATGGGCGCCACCAGCGGGAGATGTACAGACGCTTCAGGGCGGACCGGCAGCCGTCAATCATTTCGGACAGGGTGATGCGGCAGCTGCGTTCGGCCGGGGGCACGGCTCCTGACTGGCTGGCTTCCCGGCTCAGCCGGTGCAGGCGGCCCAGGGTCGTGCCCACTTCCAGCATGATCTCCCGGGCCTGGGGCCCTTCCAGGATTGACAGATCCAGCGGTCCGCCGTGGGCCCAGGTCTGGACCGTCCAGAATTGCCCTTCGCGGGCGGTGATCAGGTCCCCGTCCCGGTTGGGCAGGAAAGTCGGACAGGGAAAACCCTCGCGGGCCAGATGATTTTGCCAGTGTAGGGCGTAGAGGTGCCGCTCGCGGCTGCGCCCACCGGGCAATTTTTTCAACACATATTTCTGGCCCCGGGCCACGAAACTGGCGTTTTCGTTGAACATGCCGGCAGGCAGATGTCGGAAATCTTCAAAACCATCGTCAAAGGGAGCGTATTGGGAAAGAATGAGTTGTGCCCGGCTGTCCAGTGAGGTGTGCATGGAAGGGGAACTCCTGATGGTCCTGTGGTGATTATGCGATGACTCCGGTAGCTGGTCACAACCGGGAACATAGCGGGTTGACTGGATATGGTTGACGGGACCCATGATAAGCAGAATAGAGGCGTGCTCCAACGCTCTTTTGTCTGTTGAGGGGGAATTAGGAGGACGGGAGTTGTTCTGGAACAGATTTTTTGCGCGAAGGTCGCTCTCTCAGGCATTATGATTGCTTAGATGCCCGGGTTATTCATGAAGTAGCTTCATGCGGTTGATTATAACCAAGCGTGGCAGTTTTTTCATGCATGATCCGGGATAGGCGAGGTGACGTCTGGCTACCTGGGCTTGGGCCCTTTGCTGCCTTTGTCGCCATGGAATTCGATACCGGGCCACACCGGCCATGAGCGGGAGTCAACGCGTTGGTTGAGACAAAATACAAAGGCATTATCCTGGCGGGGGGTACCGGCAGCCGTCTGCACCCGCTGACGATGACCGTCAGCAAGCAGCTCATGCCGGTCTACGACAAGCCCATGATCTATTACCCCCTGAGCACCCTCATGCTGGCGGGTATCCGGGATATTCTGATCATCACCACCGGGGAGGATCAGTCCTCGTTCCAGCGCCTGCTGGGCGATGGCGCCCGCTGGGGGCTGAACCTGCAGTACGTGGTGCAGCCCAGTCCCGACGGTCTGGCCCAGGCCTTCCTGCTGGGGGAAGAATTCCTGGCAGGCAGCCCGGCCTGCCTGATCCTGGGAGATAATATCTTCTACGCCGCCGGCCTTTCCCAGCGCCTGCAGGAGGTGGCGCGGCGCGAGAGCGGGGCCACCATCTTTGCCTACTACGTGACCCACCCGCAGCAGTACGGCGTGGTGGAGGTGGACGCCTGGGGCAAGGCGTTGAGCATCGAGGAAAAGCCTGCCCGGCCCAAAAGCAACTTCGCCGTCACGGGGCTCTATTTCTTTGATGACCAGGTGGTGGATATCGCCCGCGGCATCAAGCCTTCAGCGCGGGGCGAACTGGAGATCACCTCGGTGATCGATGCCTACCTGCAGGCGGACCGGCTGCGCGTGGAAACCTTGGGCCGTGGCTCCGCCTGGCTGGATACGGGCACGCACCAGACGCTGCTGGATGCCGGGCAGTTCATCCGGGTCATTGAGGAGCGGCAAAGTCTGAAGATCGCCTGCCCCGAGGAAATTGCCTGGCGCATGGGATATATCGACGACAGCCGTCTGGCCGAACTGGGGGCCGCCCTCCGGGGCAGTGGCTACGGCCAGTACCTGCAGGCCATCCTGGAGGAGGACCGATGAAATTCCGGTCCATGGACTTGCCGGGAGTGCTGCTGTGCGAACCCAAGGTCTTTGGCGACGCGCGCGGCTATTTCCTGGAGACCTGGCGCGCGGATCTGTTCCGCGACGCGGGGGTTGATCTGGCGTTTGTGCAGGATAACCAGAGCAGCAGCAGCCAAGGTGTGCTACGCGGCATCCACTACCAGATTCGGCAGCCCCAGGGCAAGCTGGTGCGGGTGCTGGTCGGGAAGGTCTTTGATGTGGCGGTGGATTTGCGGCGCGGCTCGCCCACCTTCGGGCGCTGGTGCGGGGCGGAACTTTCGGGGGAAAACCACCGGCAACTGTGGGTGCCGCCGGGATTCGGTCACGCCTTCTACGTTCTGAGCGAGCAGGCCGAGTTCGCCTACAAGTGCACGGATTTCTACGCGCCGCAACACGAGCGGGTGATCCGGTTCGACGATCCGGATATCGGCATTGTCTGGCCGTTTGTGCCGGGGGTGGAGACCGTGCTCTCGGATAAGGACAGCGCCGGCCTGCCCCTGCGGCAGGCCGAGGTCTATCCCTGAGCCAGAAACCCGGATCATTCGTGAAGCGCTCACGAGGTCATCCGGGCTGATCTTTCGGGAACCGGCTACTTCAACAGGACCATGCGGCGAGTCAGAGCCTGGCCGCCGGCTTCAATACGGTACGTGTAAACCCCCGAGGCGACCTTCTGGCCGTTGCTGTCGCGCCCATCCCAGTGCCGCTTGTGGTAACCGGCGGAAAGCGACTCCTGGACCAGGGTCCTGATCCGGCGACCGGACATATCATAGATGGACAGGTTCACCGTCTGGGGCGTATCCAGTTCAAAGCTGAGGTGGGTGGAGGGGTTGAAAGGATTGGGCGCAGCCGGATAGAGCTGGATCGTGGCGGGGCTCACGGGCACGGGCGTGGGGTTGCTGTTCAATTCCATGGCCAGGTCATTGATGAAGTTCACCAGCCCATCCTGCAGAGCGTTGGATCCGGCGGCGTTCAGGTGGTGGTCCCCGGAGGAATCGCCTTCTCCGGTGCCCGTGTAGGCGGAGGAATCGCCTTCTCCGGTGCCCGTGTAGGCATCTTTGGTGAAGTTCAGTTCCGTGGGACCGCCCTCGTGCGCAACGCAAATGGACCACACGGAAAAAGCGCGGGTGTAACGGCTGCGCTCCACCCAGGTGGTGGTCAGCCAGGTGTCGAATTCGCGGTAGGCGGCGGCATCGGCTTCGGCCTCGGCGCGGCCGGCGGGGGTGTTGGGCCAGCCGGCGCTGCCTTGGGAGTAATCCGAGGGGTGGCGCAGGCTGGGGGCGCTCATGATCACCAGGATTTTCTCGGTGCCGTGTTCCTTGTTGTAGTGATCCCACCAATCGGACACATCAATCAGCATGGCCTGGTATTCTTCCAGGCCGACAACGGTGTTCATGTGCATGTCGCGGTAGCCGGGTTTGACCATCACCACATCGAAGCGGGATAAGCAGCTATCCCGGAAGGCCAGGGCATCCCCCGTGGCGTCATCCCGGAATGCGGCACCGGCTAGGTGGTTCAGCTTGACCATAGGGGGTTCCGTGCCCCGGAAAGGCCCGAAGCCCATAGACGAAGACCAGTTGTCTCCGGCCGGATCCAGGATGGCGTTGATCACCCCGTCTTTCCAGTAGTTGTAGTAATCGTGATCCCAGAAGGCGATGCCATCGTTCAGCCTGGAACGCAGGGGGACGGCAGCACGGCTTTCCTCTCCACTGCGTTCGGGATCAGCAATGGCGTTGCGTCCCACCGACTGATGGGAAAAAAGGATCCGGGTTTGGCCCAGGGCGCTTGAAGCCCCGAGAAGGACCAGAAGCAGAAGGAGGGTTCTCTTCATTCTCAACTCCGCATGAGGTTGGTGGTTCTGTCATAGTGAACCAGGGCGATCCCAGCCTGGAAGTATGGGTGTTGAACAACCCAGGAGGGCATTGGCCCGAGAGTATACATACACATGGCCATCTTGGGAAGGCCTAGTGTAACTTTTTTATGAATAGTTCAGTATTTTTATGTTTGTTTTTGCATATTTTAAAACAATAGGGCAAGAAAGTCAATGCTCTCCTTTAGGAATACTGTTTATTTTACTCATCTTCGGTTTGGGCGGGTGTTGTTTGTTGTTTTCATGATGGAAGAGGGCCGGGGCAGCTTGCGGATGACAGGATGCGCAAGTGACTGTATCCTGGTGGGCATCCTCATCCTGGTGGGCATCCTCTGGATATATGGTTACGGTAAGCAGGGCGGGGCCAAGACAAAGGAACGCGGCCCCATACTCCAGGGCCTCACCGCCGGTCGGGGGAGATCGAGATGAAGTTTCGCATCGGACAGGGTTGGGACCGTCATCCTCTGGCGGAGGGGCGTCCCTGCGTTCTGGGCGGGGTGCTTTTTGCGGACTGCCCTCTGGGGCCGGTGGGGCACAGCGATGGCGACGCTCTGGTGCATGCCTTGGTCGATGCTCTGCTGGGCGCAGCGAACCTGGGGGACATCGGGACCCACTTCCCGGATACGGATCCGCGTTGGCGGGGGGCCGAGAGCCTGGTTTTCTTGCGGGCGGCCGGCAACCTTCTACGCGAAAAAGGGTATCAGCTGGGAAACGCGGACTGCACCGTGATCACGGAGCGACCCCGGATCAATCCGCGGCGCACGGAGATGGCGCGGGCCCTGGCCGCGGTATTGGAGGTGCCGGCGGAGCGGATTTCGGTGAAGGCGACCCGAGGAGAGGGCCTCGGGCCAGAAGGACGTGGTGAATGCGTGACCGCTCTGGCGGTGGCGCTGGTTTTCAAGGAAGAGAAGGCATGAAAATCAAGGTCCTCATGGGGGGCGACAGCCCTGAACGGGATGTCTCCTTGCTCTCCGGGCAGGCGGTGGCCCAGGCTCTGCGCGAGGCGGGGCACGAGGCCGAGGCCGTGGACATCCCCTCGGTCGGGGCGGTGCTGACGTTACCGGGGCTGCAGGAAGCGGATCTGGTCTTCCCGGCCCTGCACGGCGGTCAGGGAGAAGATGGGCACCTCCAATCTCTGCTGGATGTCATGGGCATCCCGTATGCCCTGAGCGGGCCTGCCGCCAGTGCCCTGGCCATGGACAAGAGCAGCACCAAGCGCATCATGCGGGCCGCGGGAATCCCCACGCCGGACTGGTTGCAGATCAACTGGGATCGGGAGCAGGGGCAGGCGGGGGTGGTTTTCGGACGCCAGGAAAACAGGGACGATGGCGATGGCGGCGAGGAATATGGCGAGGGCCTGACCACCGAACACATCCTGGAACGCGCCGCCGGGGAACTGGGCTTCCCTCTGGTGGTGAAGCTGAACGGCGCGGGCAGCAGCGTGGGCGTGGCTATCGTGACGGCGCCCAGCGCGTTTGACGAGGGTTTTCGCCGGGTTGTGGAGTCGGCGGAAAGCTCCTGCATCGACGTGATCCTGGAGAAATTCATCCCCGGCCGCGAGCTGACTTCCACCATTCTGCTGGGCCGGCGGCTGCCGCTGCTGGAAATCCGGCCTCACGCCGGGTTCTATGATTACCAGAACAAGTACACCTCCGGCGCCAGCGAATATCTGGTGCCGGCGCCGGTGCACAGCCCCGTTTACGAGCAGATTGCCGCCGACGCCTTGCGTCTGTACGACCTGGTGGGTTGCCGGGGGGTGGCCCGGGTGGATTTCCGTCTGGATGGCGGCGATTACTATTGTCTGGAGATCAACACCATACCGGGGATGACGGAGCACAGCCTGGTGCCCAAGGCGGCCGCTGCCGTGGGGATTGGTTTTTCGGCCCTGCTGGATGACCTTTGCCGCACCGCCGGAGCGGTGTGTCGCGGACGGCGCTGAGTCTGATCGCGGATGGGCGGGCAAGGGCCCGGGTGAAATTTCTGATGCGAAAATCTTGACATCGTAAAAGCGGGAGTTATATATTCTCGCACCCAAAGCGGCCCCCGCTACAACGGCAGGGTCCGTTTTTGATGAAGATTGTAGAGTGAGACCTGCTTCCGGCAGGACAGTCCCTGTCAGGCGGGAAGGCCTCAGGGAGCTGGCGTAGCTCAACTGGTAGAGCTCCTCACTTGTAATGAGGTGGTTGGGGGTTCAAGTCCTCTCGCCAGCTCCATAAAATTCGTCCGAAGCTGCGTGTTTCGGGCACCCAGGTTGATCTTGTGCAGCCGGGTTTGGCGTGGGGGGGTTCCCGAGCGGTCAAAGGGAACAGACTGTAAATCTGTCGGCAGACGCCTACGGAGGTTCGAATCCTCCCCCCCCCACCATCGCCCCGCACAATAAGAATCGGGGCGGGAATAGCTCAGTTGGCAGAGCATCAGCCTTCCAAGCTGAGGGTCGCGGGTTCGAACCCCGTTTCCCGCTCCAGTTTGGGTCGCGGTTCGGGGAATTTCCGAATCGGGAGCGCCGCCCTTGTGGGTGGCCGGGAAAAACACAATATTGTCTGAATAAGTTTGGGGCCCACGTAGCTCAGTCGGTAGAGCACTTGCATGGTAAGCAAGCGGTCAGCAGTTCAAATCTGCTCGTGGGCTCCACTTTTCTATCCCGTTCGGGGGATGAGACCCGGACAGAGGGATTGATGACGCGCCGGCCCTGTGGGGTGGCGCGATGCGGCAAAAGCATCATGGGGCTATCGTTGTTGAAGTCTTCATGGATGCTGGGTCAAGAAACGGGAGGAAGCCACTGATGGCGCGCGAAAAGTTTGAACGGACAAAAGATCACGTCAACGTGGGGACCATTGGTCACGTTGACCACGGTAAGACCACCCTGACGGCCGCCATCACCGTGATC
>PDWI01002730.1_pt1 | contig 26757 bp, 24 predicted proteins | sample 1430891 | NCBI WGS metagenome assembly PDWI01 (sample SAMN01162508, study PRJNA174530) | Oral metagenome, whole genome shotgun sequencing project. | biome: Marine environment; feature: Marine mammal; material: Swab sample of the gingival sulcus; isolation source: swab sample of gingival sulcus...
GCGGTACAGGCAATGTTTGTATTGCAACTTGAGGTATTTTTAATCTTTATTATCCTTGGCTTAACGGGGATGGGGAATAAATTGGTGAGCTTTATCCCCAACTCGTTAAAATCGGGGATTATCATCGGGGCCGGTATTGCCGCCTTAATGGGTGAGTTAAAGGTCGGTGGACGGATTGAAGCGACACCGATTTCGTTAATTATCGGCTCTATTATCTCCGCCTATGTGCTCTTTTCGCTATCATTTAAAGAAACCATTCAACATAACCGTTTTGCCAAATTATTAGCCAACCTAGGTATGATTTCAGGTATGTTGGTTGCCATGATTGTCGGTTGGGCGGTTGGTGAATATCCACTACCGAATATTGAGTGGGGCATTACCCAACCGAACTTTGAGTTAATGGCAGATTACCTTATCTTTAGTGTGGGCATGCCTGATATTAACGTATTTTTATTAGCCTTACCAACCGCAATGATTGCTTATGTGATTGCTTTTGGTGATATTTTGGTCGGTAAAGCACTCTGTGAGCGTGTCGATAATATCCGCCCTGACGAAAAAATTGAAACTTTGCCGAACGCTATGCACTAGGACGCAAAGCCATGGATTCGATCTATAGTGGTGGTGGTACGTTCTGGTGGACTGGCTTAATCGCGGTATTTATCTTACCTTTGGTTACTTTGTTTAAGCCCGTATTACCGATTGCGCTATCGTTAACGCTGGTATTAACTGCCTATATCTGTATCATGGTAGGGATGGAAGAGCTGAAGAACTCTGCGGAACGTGGTGTGGCCGGTATCGTTGCGGTAACTTTGGCAATGCCGACACCACAATCTACCATTTATGCGATTGTGATTGGGGTTGCTTTGTATTTCTTGATTGAACGCCAAAACTCGTTATCTAATAAAAGCGTGCTATCGACAAAGATAGCACGCTTTTTGTTTTTGTTCAGTCGCCTACAAACTACTTACCAATACAAAAACTACCAAAAATCTTCCCTAATAAATCATCAGCGCTAAAGTCGCCTGTAATCTCACCCAAACTATTTTGCGCCAAACGTAAACTCTCAGCAACCAATTCACCTGCTTGAAAAACGGTCAGTTGCTCATGGGCTTGCTCAAGATGCGTTTGCGTACGCTTTAACGCATCTAAATGTCGTGTACGCGCAATTAAGGTATTTTCGGCTGGATGATAATCGACTTTATCGCATAGCAGATTGATCAACTGCTCAATACCCTCAGAGGTTTCACATGAAACATTGATTGATGTGTAACTATCAGCGTCCGCATGCAAGTCGGTGAGAGGACATAAATCTAACTTGTTACCAACGATTAATAGTCGTCTTAATCCTGTCTCTGTCAGATACTGCTCACCAAATAACTGTCCTGCTAATTCAATGATGGATTCGCCCCTTGCTTGCGTATCGGCTAAATCGTGCACCATTAATAGAATATCAGCCTGTTCGATTGCTTGTTTGGCACGTTCAATACCAATTTTTTCAACTTTATCCGTGGTCTCTCTTAATCCTGCGGTGTCGGTCAGATGGATGGTGAGACCGTTTAACACAATGGTCTCTTGCAAGGTATCACGAGTCGTCCCAGCAATATCGGTAACAATCGCTCGCTCCTGCCCTGCAAGACGATTTAACAAGCTAGACTTGCCTGCATTAGGTCGCCCTGCAATCACCACATGAATGCCATCTCGAAGCAATTGCCCTTGTTTGGCCGTGGATAGAATGGCGTTAAGTTTATCTTGAATCTGCTTAAGCTTGCTTTCAATCACCCCATCAGCCAAAAAGTCCACATCTTCTTCATCAGGGAAATCAATACTCGCTTCAACATACAGTCGTAAGTGGATTAATAACTCTAACAACTCATGAATTTTCCGAGAAAACTCGCCGGTTAACGAGCGTATGGCACTAAGTGCCGCCGCCTCACTTGTCGCATCAATGGCATCAGCGATGGCCTCTGCTTGTACCAAATCAAGCTTATCATTGTGAAAAGCTCGATAAGAAAACTCACCTGCGGTGGCTTGCTTACCGCCCAACTCGTATATTCTACTTAACAGTAAGTTTTGTAAAATCGTGCCACCATGCCCTTGCAGTTCAATCACATCTTCACCGGTGAAGGAGTGCGGTGCCGGAAAATACAGCACCACGCCCTCATCAATCAGCGAGCCATCAGCTTGATAAAATCGACAAAAATGGGCATGACGAGGGATAAAATCTTTGTCCTGTCTATTGGTGATTTGACAAGCAATGTGGTGCGCTTGACTGCCAGAAATACGAATAATACTAATCCCCCCTCTTCCTAATGGCGTGGCAATGGCGGTAATGGTGGGGAAGGCTGTCGAGTCAGTATTATCAAGAAATTGAGACATAATAGATTAAGTGCTTTGGGGTGGTATTATTATTTAATGATGCAAGTTATTTTATGCCACTCTCAACTCTTAAAATTACAAAATCATTTTTTTAATATAGATCATTTGGTTAAATAAAGTTATTTTTTAAACTGAACCAATCCTCCCCCTGACAAGGGGGAGTTAGAGGGGGTTACAAAGAGCTTAGAGTGGCGCAGTTATTATAACGAAAATCAATCGCTCCGATATAGCAAAAGCCAAAGCATTTATAATAAATTATGTAACTAAATATTTCAGTGCAACAAAGTCGTACTAAACCGCTATAACTCTACCATCTCTTGCATATTTAAAGTTCTATCCGCCAACACAAAACTCTCAATCGCATAAAAATCACCAAACAGTGGAGCATTCACATTCTCAATACGGATACTACCCTCATCATAACCCTTAAACTGAATCAATAAATCATTACCCTCATTACTCACCAACAAATCAGATACGCTAAAGTCCGTTAGTTGCAAAGTATCATTACCTGTCCAATCTCGGATTTTATCATTGCCATCTCCCTTGTGATAAACATAAGTATCATCGCCAACACCTCCTTTTAACACATCATCACCCATGCCACCGATCAACACATCATTACCAATACCACCATTTAGCTTATCAACACCTGCCCCACCTTTTAGCGTATCATCACCCATCATCGCATGAATGGTATGCTCACCATCATCGGTTGCAACAATCACATTATCACCTAGTGTACCCCATGTTGCACCCATAACAGTATTGTCAGGATTTGCTTCAAGATAACTATCACTCACTTGTAATTGCGTTTGTGTGGAAGCCGATACACCATGCTCATCGGTAGCAGTAATCTTAATATCAAAAGCAGTATTACCACTTTCATTTAAAGGTAATTGGGTTGCATCAACTGTGATTGCTCCTGTACTATTATCAATGCTGATACCTGATGGTACATCACTGCCGTCAGCCATACCACCAACCATAGTTAGTTGATAGTTTAGGCTATCACCATCGCGGTCAATAAAGGTATCAGTAGGCAGTTGATACTGCCATTGGGTGTCTTGTATTGATAGGTAGAGTACCTCATCTATTGCTTGGTTTAGCGTTGGGCGGGCGTTACTTGTCAGAGTAAAGCTTTGCTTGGCAGTGTCACCAGTTGGGTCGGTGGCAGTTATTGTAAGATTTAGTCTGCTATTGATAGGTGCAGTTCCCGTGATGGTGTGGTTGTTTTTATCAAAGTGCAACCAATCGGGCAATATACCATTATCTGTGCTTAGGCTGTATTCGAGTGAATCACCGTCTTCATCGCTAAATAGGTTATCTGCAAGGGTAAGACTAAAGGCTTCTTCGGCGGTGATGACTTGGTCGGCTTGTTGCTCGGCAACTTCTGGAGCGTGATTGGGTTCTGGGAGTTTCATGCCTAAGATTTCTCTGTTATCGTTAAGTTGTCCTTCGATAAAGATTTTTGCACTAAAGTTATCACTAGAGATCAGATAACCATCACCTGTCTCATGAATACGGTTACCCTTACTGTCTATCCATGAGTTACCATTATTATCATCTTCGCTCATTTGCCATTGTTTTGTTGCCCAGTTTTGTTCATCTATCACCAACATTCCACTGTTGTCTTTGTCAATGATGGTATTAATAGCGGAGTCGCTTAGGTCTTCTTTGTTAAACAAATAGGTATCAAAGCCCAGTCCTCCTCGTAGGCTATCTGTACCTAATCCTGCTATTAGAATGTCATCGCCTGTGATACTGTTGTCTTTGTTATCGTCGCCCCATAGGATGTCGTTACCGTCATTACCCTCTAGCCAGTCATCACCATATTGTCCAATGATAAGGTCGTTTCCTGCACCACCGAGAAGTGTATCATCAGTATTAGCATCACTGGCTTCTACGATGTGGTCATCTGTCTTTGGTGTGACTTTTGCGTTTAATTTGTAGGTACCCTGTGCTTGATCAATGCTAATTTCCCATTCAAAGCTTTCTTTGTCAATACGTGAAAATCGATTATTGGTTACATATTCCCATTGCTTTTCACTTCGGTTATATTCAAATGATTGTTGTGGTAAATTAAAAAAGGAAGCTTTGGTAGCAAAGAGGATGTCACCATCTCCTAAAATAAGATCGTCATGGCTACCACCATCAATAAAGTCGTTATCAGCACCACCTTGTAAAAAGTCTTTGCCTTGGCTTCCGTATATGGTGTCACTACCTTGGTTGCCTGTTATCCAATCACCGATTTCGTCTAGGGCTTGAGCATGGATGTTACTATGAATGTTATCTGCATATAGGATGTCGTCACTTACGCCACCTGCTATTAGGTCAGTTTCTGTTCCGCCGACGATTAGGTCTTTGTCATCTGTGTTGTCGGTGCTAATACGGAGGACTGAACCATAAAGTACGTCGTTATCAGCACCACCATAGACAATGTCATCTTTATTGCTACCATAGTAGGTGTCGTTGCCTGCTTTTAGTAGGGTAATGTTGCTGTGTTTGCCAAAGCCTGCGGAGACGTAGTCTCTGACTTCACTGGCGATGATTTTCACTTCTTCTTTTGCTGTGTTGGCGTAGGTAAAGGTGGAAAAGGCTGGGTCAGATAGTTGGTAGATGTCTAGGGTATTGATGTCGTTGGTGTTTTCTTCAGTGGCAAGCTTGATACCGATGTGGTTGTAGCTGTCATTGGTTTGGGTAGCTGTGCTAAAGTAGTTTTTGATGGTGGTGCGACCATGGTCGTTATCTGCATGTATGACGAGATCATCTCCTCGGCGTTGGGCGGTATAGTCGTTATTTTCGGTTCGCCATACGGTGTCGGTAAGTTTGTTAAAGGGTTGGTCGATGGTTTTGCCGTTTATTTGTACTTCACCTTTGCCGTCGCTGTCGAATATGGTGTCGTTGCCTTCGATAACGTAAGTATCAAAGCCTGTTCCGCCTTCGAGGTAATCTCTGCCTGCTCCGCCGATTAGGGTGTCGTTGCCTTTGCCTCCGAATAAAAAGTCATTTTTATTTTTTCCTTGATTTTTTGATGTAATTGCATCGTCTCCCGTATCATCTTTATTACCACCAAATATAACTTCTGGAAGATAGATTGTGTTCGCCACTGCAATTTCAAAAGAATTATCAATCTCCATATTTGATTGTAAATCAAGATAGCCATAGGCATCTTTTCCTGCACTATAGTCGGCGTGTCTTATCATCAGTTGGTGTAGCATCTCTGCACGTTTTTCAATATACACATCAGTCATGCCGTCAGGATTATCTTCACTGAATAATTCAAATTTATCACGAATTTCATCGGTAGTTTCGACTTTGACAGGACTCAACGTTGCTAGGGCAACTCTAGCATCTGCATCATTCTTAGCAAGGGCAATTATTTCATCTGTGTCAGTTGGTAATAATTCAACGTCAATATTATCACGCAAATCTTCACCACTGTATTGTTTAAAAAAATCATGAGCTTTACTAACAAAATTATCTTTTGTAGTAGCTTCGGCTGGATATTCACCTGTTCGAATAGCAATCAGTGCATCCAAATATTTTTCACAACCTATTGAGTAGATTCCCTTGACTGCTTCATGTACTATGGGTGTCCTTTTAGTAACATCTAAGATAAAACCCGTTAAATCACCACTCGCAAAAGCAATACTGATTTGTGCCTCAATGTCATCAGGTACATCAGGAATAGATATTCTATCACTAGCTACTTTTGCTATAAACATTGTAAAATTTATTCCACCAGTCTTATACCCCTCCATTAATGCTTTATCATAGCTATAGGTGGCAAACAGAATGTTTTTTATGTCATCAAATTTATTGATGGTACCATCTTTACCCTTACCTGTATATAATCTATCGGTCTCAAAAGGAGCTTCACCACCGAGTAGATTAAAACCAATCGTCCCAGTCCACCCTGCATTCATGGTAATCGCAGTATCCTCTGTATCTGCTAAAGGACTACTTGATCCATTTCCATACAAATTTTTACCAATAGAGGAAGCATCAGCATCTGCAATCTGATCGATACTTGGTACTATCCCTTTCTCTTTTGTATCCCTCCATACATTAAGACCGACACCATTAGAGGCGAGTTGCATTTCTTCTGCAGAAAACTTACTGCCCGTGCGTAGCTCGCCCTGTATATCAGTAAAGGTACGGATAAAAGCCGAATGCATCCCAGTACCGCCATTAGCACCGATAGCAACATCAAGCCAAAGTTTAAAATTTTTGATATTTTGCAAGGCGTCTCCCGAGACATCGCCTGCATCGATATGCTCATCCATGATATTGGATAGTTCAATGTATAGCGGTACCCAATTACCAGTAGCACTTGGTTTATAACCATCATCAGTGTTAGTTTGAGTAGTACATTGACTAACCGCATATTCTAAACGTTCTTGTTCAGCTTGTGAGTATCTGTAAGACATAGTGATATTCCTTTATTTGGTTGAAGAGATTGATTGGTTGGGTTGCTTACTCAATGAAAAATAGCTTTTAATTTTTTCATCGAGCTGTTTATAAATTATATCAACGTAAGGGATTGCTTCTTCTTTTAAGTCTAAGTCAAGACTTAAAGTAGTATTATCTAAATCTAAATGATATAAACCTGAGCATACATAAAAATCATTTATAACTTTTGCATTAATCATTTCCTTATGAGGTTCTTTATCATTAGGATCAATTTTTGGTTTATCAAAAGAACAAGGTAAAAAATCTTGTACTCTACAGCCTTCAGAGGTTGTCACATCAAAAGCACAACTCAGTAAATAAGGTTGATTGAGTACAGAGTTTTTAGTACCAATTACCCCATGTCTGTAGACGTCAGCATTTGGATAAAACCATAACGGATAATGTTTCATCTTTAGTTTATCTTCATACAGTTTAGGATCGGTCAATTTTAAATATTTCACATATTCGTATTGTGTTTGCTTTGTTTCTTGCGGTGTAAGGTTTAAGTCTTCAATTTCTACTGCTAATACGTTATATTTAACAAAAGGTTTATCTTCATCAGTAACCGTACTGTCATTATCAATTAACTTTTTAGTTTTTGTATTAAAATCAAATTCAAGTCTCATTCTATAAGGGAGACATTTATTTAATTTCTTAACTTCGATGGTTGAATAAGCTTGATCAAACACTGCTTGTGGTATGCTTAACTGAGCATGACCTTGTTGAATCGGAAATATCAGTGGATCAGCCCCTGTTAATTTATATTCATAACAGGGATTAGGACGATGAGCCCTTTCTCTATTTTCTTGCCATTTTTGTGAGCAACACACGAAAAATACTGAGCAGATAACTATCAATGATAGGGTTATTATTTTTTTCATAATTGTCAATAATCTCGTTTATATAAATGGAATATAATTTTTAGAAGTTTCATTGATTTAACGCCATTTACTTTTATCAATTCTCGTACCACCATAACAGCTATTAACTTTCAAAGCAAACAAACCAGTATGAATTTTCTATGAAAAGCGACGGAGGGAGGAGTTTAATAGATAGGAATGATTATTATTTATTTTTTAAAAGGTGTTAGAGAAAGGCTTTGATTTTTTTATTTTGTGGGTTTTGTGCCTTAAGCTAGGCTAAACTTAGCACTAGAGATCAGAGAGCCAAAGCATTTATAATAAATTATGTAACTAAATATTTCAAAAACAACAAACAAGAAACAATAGTTGGGAACTAGTTACAATAAATGGCTAGAACATCAACATTTAATTCCTTATAAAAGTTATATAATTATCCTGTAAAGTTAGTTAAAAAACTATTTATAATTTATTGCTAATTTTACCTATTCAAGATAACACTTTTTTAAGGAATTTTTTATGAAAACAAAAGCTATAATCGCCTTAGCCATGACATCCCTACTAACTATCACTGCTTGCGCCAATCAACCAACCGCGATGACTGGCAGTTCTGCAAGCTCTGATACAAAAAAACCGTTTCGCAATGTAGATCATTCAGCTGCTGCCTATGACGCTACCGTGAGCAAAGGACAAGTCAGCTACCAGTGCCAAAGTAAAAAGTCGGTTACTGTCACTTATGGTTTTGATAAAAAAGGCAAGCCAACCTATGCCATGGCATTATTAGAGGGTAAAAAACGCTTTATGCCACTCAATTTCCAGCGTAGTGATCATGTCGATACCACCTTTGGTGATGATAATAGTCACCGCCTAGGCACCGATTATATGGATAGTAGCAACTATCAACAAAAATCCATATTAATTACCAACCCTGGTAATCAGATTATCTTTAAAAACTGTTTTCCTAAGTAGGCTAGCTTAAATAACTCCAGATAAAAGGACTCACTGATTTCAAATTTTTCTAGCTATAGTGAATTAAAATTAAAACTACTACGACTAGGCAACTGAGAGAAATTTCTGTAGCATCTGCACTACTGTACAGCCAGCAAAGAAATTTTTACCAGTTGCCGTTACATTTTGTGGTACTTTAATTTTTAATTGACTATATAGTGAGCGAACTGAATTTCTGATACAACCGAGTAGCAAGACAGGTAAAAGTTTCCTTGTTGGCTGTACGTAGTTGCTATAACAAATAGGACTGCGGAAACTTCTCCCTGTCTTGCCTTGTACCACTTCTTAGACTCAGTGACTATATAGATTATAGATTCGTTTACTGTGGATTTAAAGTTTGAGATTGGCGTGACTTATTATATTAAGTGGTTACATTCTAACCACTTTACTTATCATAATGCTGATAAAGAATCCAAGCGATAACACTAACACAATGGATAGTCCTGTTTGAATATCTAATAACACACTGCTCCACACACCAGTAGTCACCGCCAGTTGTGCTAGAATCACTGCCAATACCACCATTGATTTAGGAGAATGCGTCCACAGTCGAGCAATCAACGCAGGCAAGACCAACATACCACTAATGAGTAAGCTACCAACCGCTTGTAAGGCAATCGTACAAAAACCTGCCAATAACCCCATAAAAAATAAGCGTTGCTGTGTACTATTAATACCCTGTATGTGAGCCAATGGTTGATAGGTAGCTAACATCACTTGGGGTCGCCAGATCCACTTCAAAAAGCCAACACCACCGGCTATACAAAGAGCCAGACTGGGTAAATCACGCCATGCGACTTCTAATAGATTGCCAAATAGATAGCCAAGAATATTTGCTTGCTGTTGTGGTAACTGAATCAGTATCAATAATCCCAAACATAGCAAGGTCACAGAAACAACAGATAACAGAGCATCTGAAGGCAGGCGTTTGTCCTCAATCATAGACAGGATAAAGACAACCAAAGCACTCACTGATAAAATCCCGAAGCTGGTCGGTAATTGTAATAACACAGCCAAACCGACACCAAATAACGTACCATGTGCCAATGCATCAGAAAAAAACGCCATCCGTCGCCACAGTACCAAACAACCCAAAGGAGCAGACAACAAGGCCAGTAAACTACCTGCTATCCACGCAGGGGCAATAATGGATAAATAATCATACATAGAGCTAAACATAAAGGTTAGAATATCCTTGTTTTATTTTTTATTATGACGTGTAGATACAGTATTTTATTAATAACATTTGTATTAACAACATTTATTTGAGTTACTTTGTTTTAAATTATTTTGCGTTAAATTGCTTTGATCTGGATTACTCTGAGCAGTTAAACAGCTATGTTCACAATGATCATGATGATGAATATAAGGTTGCTCAAATTTATGTTCATCGAGTAGTGAACGATAGCTAGAGCCAAATAATGCCTGAAATTCGTCTTTTGCTTGAATGTCAATAGGTTGACCCTGACAACAGATATGTTTATTCAGACAAATGACGTGACGACTGCCTTTCATCACCCAATATAAATCATGAGAAATAACCAACATCGCACAACGTAAAAAATCTGGCAAATTATCAATAAACTGATATAAGAATTCCTCTGTATCTGGATCTAACCCCTGCATAGGCTCATCTAAGATAAGTAAATCCGGCTTTTCTAATAAAGCTCGGGCGAGTAATACTCTTTGCATTTCGCCACCCGATAAATGCGTCAACTGTCGTTTTAATAGAGATTTCAAAGACAAAGCATCTAGTAATTGTTGTTTTTCAGCAGGGTTAATTCGCCCTCGTTTTGCCTGTGCCAATAAGTCACTAACTCTTAAGGGTAAAATATTGGGGACGCTAAACTTTTGTGGTACATAGCCAACCACTAACCCTTGACGTTGAATAATTTCACCACTGGTGGGGGTTAATAATCCCAGCATCAGTTTAACAAGCGTTGATTTACCCGCACCGTTAGGGCCAATAATACTAATGGTATCATTCTCAACAATGCTTAAATCAATATTAGACACCAGTGTATGCTGTTTATTATCTTGATTAATAACAAAGCTAACCTGTTTCATTTGTAATAGTGGGCTGGAAGGAGTGTCTTGTGTCATTTTTTAATAATTTTCCTATTCGCTGTTATCTAAATCCTCGATAACTCAAAGCTTCCGTTAAGTGACTTGTCTGTAGCTGTTCACTATCAGCCAGATCAGCAATGGTTCTTGCGACCCTTAATACACGATGATAGCCTCGAGCGGATAAATTAAGACGAGTTTGTGCATTTTGTAGTAGCTGTTTTTCACTATCACCCAGTACAGTATAAACGTCAAGTTCACTCGGGCTCAGCTCATTATTGGTTTTGCCTTGTCGCTGAAGCTGTCTTTTATAGGCACTGACCACACGAGTAAGCACCTCAGCTGAGCTTTCACCTGCGGTGGCAGTTTGTAAATCACTAATAGGTAGTGCTGGTACGTTAATATGTAAATCAATTCGATCAAGCAACGGTCCTGAGATCTTATCTTGATAACGTTGTATCTGCTCTGGGCGGCAACGACAGTCATGGGCGGGGTCACCATGATAGCCACAAGGGCAAGGATTCATCGCCGCAACCAGCTGAAAGTTAGCAGGGAATGTCGTCTGTTGATTGGCTCGGCTGATGGTAATATTTTTTGACTCTAGTGGTTGACGCAATACTTCCAACACTTTACGATCAAACTCAGGCATCTCATCTAGGAACAATACCCCTTTATCTGCTAAAGTAATCTCACCTGGTTTGGGACGTGACCCTCCTCCGACCAAGGCAACTGCCGAGATCGTATGATGAATTTGGCGAAAGGGACGGGTACCAAAGTCATATTCTGTATTAGCAATCGAATAGGTGCTAGCAACTTCTAATGCTTCATCATCGGTTAGCTCTGGTAGGATACTGGGCAGGCGAGACGCCATCAAGGTTTTTCCCGAACCTGGTGGTCCTATAAATAGTAAAGAATGCCCACCAGCAGCCGCAATCTCTAATGCCCGTCTGGCATGGTGTTGTCCTTTTACATCAGATAAGTCTTTTTGTTGTGTTGACTGTCGAAGCGGGATTTTTGGCACATGCGGGACTAGTATTTTATCTTGCATCGCTTTGGTATTATGATCATTATCAAAATGGCTTGCGTGTACCGCTTGCAAATGCTCACAAACTTGTTGTAGATTCTCCGCTCCCAGCACCGTAACCCCTGACACTCGACTGGCTTCATCAGCATTGGCTTTTGGTACAATCAAAGTACGAACTGGAGTTAAAGTGCCAGTTGAGGTACTTTTATCGCTTTTTATCGCTCGTGCAATTGCTAAACTACCGGTGATGGCTCGTAGTGTACCATTTAATGCAAGCTCTCCCACAAACTCATAACCCGCTAGCCACTCTGGATCAAGTTGACCACTCGCAGCCAAAATTCCCATAGCAATGGGTAAATCCAGTCTTGCACCCTCCTTAGGTAAATCGGCAGGTGCAAGATTAATGGTTAAACGACGATTAGGAAACTGATAATCTGAATTAATCATCGCTGAGCGAACTCTATCCTTACTTTCTCGTACAGCTGCCTCGGGTAAGCCGACAATGGTCAATGCAGGTAGCCCTTGAGATAAATGCACTTCTACCATCACAGCAGGGGCATGCAGACCAACAACAGAGCGAGTATGAGCTTGAGCAAATGACATTTATTGACTTCCCAATGATGCAAATGTTGCTATAGTAACACAAAGCTCAAATAATTTATTAAAAAATGCTTGTATTTATCATTTTTTTATGTATAATAAGTCGCCCATACAGGGGTATAGCCAAGTTGGTAAGGCATCAGGTTTTGATCCTGACATCCGTTGGTTCGAGTCCAGCTACCCCTGCCATTTATTTTTCTAATTAGATTGACAAAAGCTAGTATTTTTCGGTATCATTCGCACCAGTAGGTGTGTAAAAAGATAGCTTTCTACAATGTTAGTCATTCAAAAAATGATGAATTTTTAATCATCGCACCTATCACAGGGGTATAGCCAAGTTGGTAAGGCATCAGGTTTTGATCCTGACATCCGTTGGTTCGAGTCCAGCTACCCCTGCCATTTTTCTATTTTATACTTATAATCATTTAGGCAGTGTGTGCCGGATTAACGGCTGTTGAGCTGTTACTATTGATATATTGTATTTGCCAACAGCTTACTAAGTCTGTCTAGCCTAAATCCCTAACTCAACAGGACTCCAGTCATGTCGTATTTAGCGATATTCACAGGTAATGCCCATCCAGAGCTTGCAAAAACCGTTGCTAATTTTTTACACATTCCTCTTGGAAAAGCAGATGTCACCCGCTTTTCTGATGGAGAAATAGCAGTACAAATTAACGAACACGTACGTGGTAAAGACGTATTCTTATTACAACCAACTTGTGCTCCCACTAATGATAACTTGATGGAAATCATGGTAATGGCAGACGCACTTCGTCGTTCTAGTGCTGGACGCATTACCGCCGTTATTCCCTATTTTGGTTATGCCCGTCAAGATCGTCGTCCACGTTCTGCTCGTGTACCTATCTCGGCTAAAGTTGTCGCTGATATGCTAATGAGTGCTGGCATTGATCGTGTCATGACTGTAGATTTGCATGCCGACCAGATTCAGGGATTTTTTAGCGTTCCAGTTGATAATCTCTACGGTACACCTGTATTGCTAGATGAACTTCAAAAACAAAACTATGAGAATCTACTGGTAGTCTCTCCTGATGTTGGCGGTGTTGTACGAGCAAGAGCGATGGCAAAAATGATTGGTAATACCGATCTGGCAATCATTGACAAACGCCGTGAAAAAGCCAATGAGTCACAAGTCATGCACATCATTGGTGATGTCAAAGATCGTGATTGCGTGATTGTTGATGATATGATTGATACTGCTGGTACATTGTGTAAAGCGGCTTCTGCCCTAAAAGAGCATGGTGCAAGACGTGTGGTTGGTTACATTACCCATCCTGTATTATCTGGTAAAGCGATTGATAATATTAGTGGCTCTGAATTGGATGAAATCGTTGTTACTGATACCATTCCGCTATCAAATGAGGCAAAAGCCTGCGATAAAATCCGTCAAGTGAGTATCGCTCCTATGCTTGCTGAGAGCCTACGTCGCATTAATAACGAAGAATCTATTAGTGCCATGTTTAACTAATACTCCTGTTTTATTAGGTTTGTTTAGGTAGCGACTGGTTATTGCGTTTTTAACATGATGAAAGGCAATATAGTTGTTATTTTACCTAGCCTTTTGTTAAAAAAAACTGTATAATAGCGCGTTGCTATTTTTGTTAGCAAAGTTAAATAAAAAGTGGGTTGGTCGCAAACCCACTTTTTTGTTTATTTTTTATATTTATAGGTTATCTTAATATTTTATAGCTTGCTTAATGTAATGCATAAGTTATCCTATTTTTTTATCTAAGGAATACTCCATGAGTCAATTTGTATTAAATGCCGTCCTACGTGGCGAAGAGTTGCAAGGTAAAGGTGCGAGCCGCCGCCTGCGTAAACAAAACCTAGTACCATCAATCATTTATGGTGGCGGTGAAGCACCTGTTGCTGTATCACTAAAAATGAACGAAGTGGTAAAAGTACTCGAAGATGATGCGTTTTTTGCTACGATTGTAAAAATTGTCGTTGCTGAAGGCAAAGAAGAAGCGGTAATTATCAAAGACCTACAGCGTCATCCAGCAAAAGGCTTCCCAATGCACGCTGACTTCCAACGTGTAGTAAAAGGTCAGATGATTAGCATGAGTGTTCCTGTTCGCTTTGAAGGTGCAGAAACTAACCCTGCAATTAAAGCAGGTGCTACACTATCAACCACTGTTGTTGAATTAGATATTAACTGTATCCCATCAAACATCCCTGAGTACCTAGTCGTTGACATTAGTCAAATGCAAGTAGGTGATTCACTACATCTATCAGATATGACACTACCAGAAGGCGTAACCTTAGCTGACTTAGAAGCGGGCACTGATCGTACCGTTGCTAACTTAAATGCTGAGCGAGTTGAAAAAGAAGAAAGCGCAAGTGCTGAAGAAGACAGTGCTGATAGTGAAGAGTAATCCTCAGCTCAGTTAAACTCAAGAAGAGACATTACCATGACCCAGCTAAAACTTATCGTTGGGCTTGGCAATCCAGGCCAGCAATATGCCAATACTCGGCATAATGCTGGCTTTTGGTTTGTGGAGCAAATCGCTAAAGCGTTTAACATCCCCCTAAGCCATGAAAAAAAGTTTTTTGGTTTGACAGGGCGTGGTCGTGTCTATGGACATGATGTACGCTTGTTATTACCAGAGACTTTTATGAATAAGTCTGGGCAAGCCGTTGTGCCTATGGTCAATTTTTTTAATATTGATAATGATCAACTACTCATTGCTCATGACGAACTGGACATCCCCGTCGGTACAGTCAAGTTAAAGACAGGTGGTGGGCATGGCGGTCATAATGGCTTGCGTGATATTGTGCCTCATATTGGTAAAGACTTTCACCGTTTGCGAGTGGGTATTGGACACCCAGGTCACAAGTCCAAAGTCAGCTCCCATGTATTATCAAAACCCACCGTTGATGAAAAAGTCGCCATTGATAGTGCATTGCAAGCCAGTGTGGATGCCTTGCCTCTACTCCTTGATGGTGAGATTGAAAAGGCTCGTGGGCAGATTAATGGTTTTAAGTTGCCTTAATAATAAGTCACTTTAATAATAAGTTGCCCAAATGTTAATGCGATTGACGATGATGATACAATCTTACTATTGTGTTTATTTGACGCACCATTAGAATAAGCGCAGTGATTCTTCATTAAAACTTTCTAAACAATTTCCAAATAATAAGGATAATGCTATGTTACTAACCATGATGAAAGGTAAGTTACATCGTGCTAGAGTTACCCATGCCGACCTACATTACGAGGGCTCTTGTGGTATTGATGGTGATTTGCTTGATTTATCAGGCATTCGCGAGAACGAATCCATCGACATTTATAACGTTAGCAATGGCAAACGTTTTCGCACTTATGCCATTCGTGCTGAGGCAGGCTCTGGCATTATCTCGTTAAATGGAGCCGCTGCTTATCAAGCTGACCTAGGCGATATTGTGATTATCTGTAGCTATGCTCAAATGAGCGAAGAAGAGGCAGATAACTTTAAACCAAAACTAGTGTATTGCAACGAAGATAACACGGTCAAAAATACCGCTAATATCATTCCTGTACAAGTGAGTTAATCTCAGAATCTCAGTCACTGAATTAAATTAAGCAATAAAAAAGGCAACAATCATGCTATTACCCATTATCGCTGTCGTCATTGGACTCGCCGTATTGGTGTGGAGTGCCGATACCTTTATCGACGGAGCAACCGACTTAGCAGTTAAATTTAACATGCCAAGTTTTTTGATTGGTGTGCTGATATTGGGGGTGGGGACTTCTGCTCCTGAGATGGTTGTTTCTGCTTTGTCCGCTCTTGATGGTAGCCCAGGTATTGCTTTGGGTAATGCCTTTGGCTCTAACATCATGAACATTGCTATGGTGCTCGGCATCGCCGCCTTAATCTGCCCAATTGCGATTAAAAGTAGTGTGATTAAGCAAGACATGGTGTTTTTATTAACGGCAACGGCCTTAGTCGCTTATCAACTCTCTGATGGCAAACTTACTTCTGGCGAAGGCTGGACAATGATGTTGGCATTGTCCGTGGTACTCGTTGCTCAAATCATACTCAGCCTAAAAGGGCGAGAACCTCAAGACATTCCCCACGAACACGAACATATCAATCTTCCCAAAGCCATTTTTTCTCTAATATTAGGCTTAGTATTACTCATGGCAAGTTCCAAAGCCATCGTCTATGGTGCGGTAGAGCTTGCAACCTTATTAGGATTAAGCGAATTAATCATTGGCTTAACTATTGTTGCTGTTGGCACTTCCCTGCCAGAACTAGTCGCCTCCGTTGTTGCTGCTCGTCGAGGTGAATCAGACATGGCATTGGGTAATATTGTTGGCTCAAACCTTTTTAATACTCTAGGTGTAGTCGGTTTGGCGACTATCATTTCACCAATGTCAGTTAATCCTGCCCTATTAAACCGAGATATGGCAATGGTTGCACTTATGACCATCATGTTATTTGTCTTATCTATCTTAGCGTTAAAAAAAGGCAGTATGCACCGAAAATCAGGTACTTTATTGTTATTTACCTTTGTTGTTTATACCGTTTGGCTCATCAAAACCGCAGGTGCATAGCTTCTACTATAGTCACCGAACTTAAAAACTAGTCTTGCCGTTTTGATGCATCAGAAATTAAGTTCTATCACTATATAAGTTAAAAACAAAACACTCACAGCAAAAAACTTTTAAAAAAATAGTCACTTTGTCTGCTATTAGTGATAAAATCATGCCAGATAATGTATTTTTTAGAAGTAGGTGATGTCCATGCGTGTGTTAAATTCTGCTGATAGTGATTTTGAACAACAATTAACCGATTTATTGGCTTTTGAAACGGTAAATGATCCGCAATTGTTGGCAACAGTTGACGATATTATTGCTCAGGTGCGTGAGCATGGTGATAAGGTGGTGCTGGAACTCACACAAAAGTTTGATCAACATCCAGCAAAGTCTATGGAAGAGTTGCACCTTAGTAAAGAAGCGTTAAAGTCAGCATTTGATAACCTTGATGAAGAAGTTAAACAAGCTCTTGTAACCGCTTGTAATCGGGTGCGTAGATTTCACGAGCGACAACAACAAACCTCATGGACATATCAAGATGAATTGGGCAATACCCTTGGGCAACAGGTGACCCCTCTAGATAAGGTAGGTATTTATGTACCTGGTGGGCTTGCCTCTTATCCCTCATCAGTGTTAATGAATGCCATGCCTGCAAAGGTAGCAGGTGTTAAGCAAATAGTTATGGTGGTGCCTGCGCCCAAAGGCGTGCTTAATCCGCTAGTACTAGCAGCAGCCTATTTATCTGAAGTAGATACAGTAATTACCATTGGTGGTGCTCAAGCAGTGGCAGGGCTTGCCTATGGGACGGAAAGCATTCCGCAAGTCGATAAAATCACCGGACCAGGTAATAAGTTTGTTGCCAGTGCGAAACGAGCAGTGTTTGGTCAATGTGGCATTGATATGATTGCAGGACCTTCCGAAGTTTTAGTCTATGCTGAGGGACAAGCCAAAGATAGAGCCGATTGGTTGGCAATGGATTTATTATCACAAGCTGAACACGACACGGTAGCACAGGCAATTTTTGTCACCACTTGTGAACAGCAACTGCAAGCAGTCAAAGCCGAGATTGAAAAAGCATTGGCAAGCTTACCGAAAAAAGATATTGCCGGCGAGTCTATCACTAATCGTGGTGCATTAATCCTCGTCAAAGACAGAGCCGAAGGCATGGCAATGATCAATCGTATTGCCCCTGAGCATTTGGAGCTATCCGTAGATGAGCCTAATGAATTGCTTGCCGATATCCGTCATGCAGGGGCGATTTTTATGGGACGACATACCCCTGAGGCGATTGGTGATTACTGTGCAGGCCCTAACCATGTGCTACCAACTTCTGGTACGGCTCGATTTTCTTCTCCACTTGGCGTCTATGATTTTCAGAAGAAGTCGTCTATTATCTATTGCAGTGAAGCAGGCAGTAAGCCATTGGCAGAAGTCGCAGATATTCTTGCACAAAAAGAGGAACTAATGGCTCATGCGTTGTCAGCAAGGTATCGAACTTAAACCTCTAATATAAAATTAATGGGTCCATCATTATCTGCAGAGACTGTCATCATTGCTCCAAACTCACCCATCGCCACCTTATCATGTTGGCTGTTGGCGTATTCAACCAATTGGGCAAACAGTTGCTTCGCTTGATTGGGGGGCATGGCGTCGGTAAAATCAGGACGGCGACCTTTATCAGTTTTTGCCATTAGGGTAAATTGCGAGACTAACAGCAAGCCACCGTTAGCTTGTTGTACATTCCAGTCAAGCTTTCCTGCTTTACTGGTATCCTCTGTATTTTCAAAAATACGATAGGTCATGATTTTGTCAATCAGCTTTTTTGCTGTCTCCAATGTATCTTCATGACCAATACCAATATAGGCAAGTATGCCTTTGTCGATTGCCCCAACCTGCTGGTTATCAACCGTAACTTGAGCGTGGTTCACTCGTTGAATTAGTGCTTTCATAACTATTCTTCCTTATATTTATAAACAATGTTAAAATAGTGAGCAATTTTAATCAAGTATTTGCTTAACGACAATGCCATTATGAACCTTTTTACTACCTTACAACATCTCGTCCCTCAACAAAAAATTAGCGAAATAGCAGGGCGAGTAGCCAGTAGCCGGCATCCTTATGTAAAAAAAGCTTGTATTCAAGGCTTTGCTAAAGCCTATGATATTCAACTTGATGAATATCAACGACAAGAATTACAAGCTTACGAGAGTTTTAACGACTTTTTTACCCGTGAATTAGCGGGTGATGCTCGTCCGGTTGATGAGACTGATAATGGGATTATCTGTCCTGCTGATGGTACGATCTCGCAACTGGGCAATATTGAACAAGAAAAGCTATTACAGGCAAAAGGACATTATTATGAAGTCGGTCAACTGCTGGCTGATTATGATGATGGGGCATACTTTGCCAATGGTAGTTTTGCCACCATTTATCTTGCTCCGAGTAATTATCATCGAGTGCACATGCCATTCACTGGTAAGCTCATAGAAACTCGCTATGTACCAGGGATGTTGTTTTCGGTAAATAATACCACCGCTGAGAATGTGCCAGATCTATTTGCTCGCAATGAGCGTTTGGTCTGTGTCTTTGAAGTCACCTTAGCAAACGGTGAGGTGTGCAAAGCTTGTGTGGTTTTAGTCGGTGCGATGATAGTGGCAGGAATCGAGACAGTTGCTACAGGCAAGATAGAACGCACCGACCACATACAGCGTCTTGAGCATGATATGGTACTCAATAAAGGCGATGAGCTGGGGCGTTTTTACTTAGGCTCAACCGCCATTGTGCTATTGCCAGAAGTTGCCTCCACCGATTGGCTCGATGGCATGCAACACAACACTACTGTCAGAATGGGACAATTGTTAGGGGTGAATAAATGTTAGGGGTAAATGAAGTAGTCTAATCTATTTCACCAGATTACTAATCACCTTAAATGCAGGATCTTTGCTACTACGGCACATCTCAAACAATATGCCTTCAACACTAGTAACCACAGCCCCTGCATGACGCATTCTATTAATAGCAAGGTCTCTATCATAAGTACTGCGTGAACTTACCGCATCCGCAATCAATACAGGTTGCATACCATTATCAAGTAAATCCAGCACCGTTTGTTGTACACAGATATGTGCTTCAATACCGCAGACAATGACATTATTACGGTTTTGTTTTGCTAGGTGATTCCACGAAGGCGCACTGTCACAAACGCTAAACTCACTCTTCTCAAAAACTCGCTTGTTGTCATCGTTTAGCACCTCAGAGATGCCTGTAACCGTCGCTCCGAGCCCTTTTGGATACTGCTCATTTAGCATAACCGGTAAGCCCAAAACTTGCAGACCCTGCACGAGGATAGCAATTTTAGTGGTTAATTCGTCCATCTTGTAGATATGTGGCGCAAATGCCTGTTGCACATCTACAATAATGGCTTGCGTATTTTCACGTAGTAGGCGGTTAGGTTTGGGGGTGTTGATGGTCGTCATGTCATATTCCTTTATGTCATACCAACCCTACAAATTAACCCACCTTTATCAAACTCACTCGAAGTACTACTTGTACCTCTTCGTTCGTTTTCCTCAATGGGTTAATTTGTAGGGTAGAAATGGTATCAATTCAATGTTTAATTGCAGTTAGTCAAACAGCCATATTTGCTCATCTCGCTTGCTTTCCTTACCATGCGTTTATATAGCTGTGCATCCATTCTAACGATATTCATTCGTTTACTCAACTACTTTTCTCTATTTGTTAAAACACCGATTCAAAGCCACCCATCTCCACTTGAATGGATTTCGTTTGGGTGTAGTGTTTTAAGGTTTGCAGTCCGTTTTCACGCCCAACGCCCGAGTGTTTATAGCCACCTACTGGCATTTGCGCAGGGGATTCACCCCATGTGTTAATCCAACAAATTCCCGCTTCAATTTGCCCAATAATACGATGCGCTTGGTTAAGATCTTTAGTCACCACGCCTGCGCCTAGACCATAGTCACTGGCATTTGCACGAGCAATAACTTCGTCTTCACTCTCATAAGTTAAGATACTCATCACAGGACCAAAGATTTCATCGGTAACAATTGCCATATCATCGGTACAATCGCTAAAGACAGTTGGTGCAACGTACGCACCTTGCGTTAAATCAAATCCATTCACAACGCCTTTTAGACGCTCACCACCGATAAGCAAGCGAGCATTGCTTTCTTTACCTTTTTCAAGATAGCTAAGCACTTTGTCCATGTGAGCAAAACTAACCAAAGGCCCCATATTGGTGTTTTCATCCAATGGATTGCCTACTTTAATGCGTTGTACACGCTCCACAATCGCCTGCTCAAACTGAGCTTGCATCGCCTTTGGTATAAAAACACGCGTACCATTCGTACAAACTTGCCCCGTACTATAAAAGTTCGCCATCATTGCCACATCTGCTGCCATATCAATATCAGCATCAGCACAGATAATTAATGGTGACTTCCCACCTAGCTCCATGGTGACCTCTTTTAGTGAAGATTGAGCAGAGCTTGCCATTACCTTTTTGCCAGTGGGTACACTACCGGTAAACGAAACCTTAGCAATATCTGGATGTTCACTAATCGCTTGTCCTACTCGGTAATCTCCCTGCACAACATTAAACACCCCATCCGGTAAGCCAGCTTGAGTAAATATCTCGGCTAATTTTAGAGCCGTCAGCGGTGTCACCTCTGATGGTTTAAATATCATCGCATTACCTGCAACCAATGCTGGTGCAGACTTCCACATCGCTATCTGAATCGGATAATTCCATGCACCGATACCCGCAACCACACCCAACGGCTCTTCACGTGTATAGACAAAGCTAGTATCCCGTAAAGGAATCTGCCTACCCTCAATAGATTGTGCCAGTCCTGCGTAATATTCAATGACATCTGCCCCTGTGACAATGTCAACATACAAGGTTTCAGATACGCCTTTACCTGTGTCTTTACTTTCTAAAATCGCCAGCTCATCATTATAATCACGTAACAGCGCCACTGCTTTGAGTAAAATACGGCTACGCTCTACAGGGAGCATGCTTGCCCACACTTTTTGCCCTTGCTGGGCAGATTTAACCGCTTCATCAAGCTGTTCGGAGGTCGTTTGTTGCACAGTCGCTAACACTTCTCCTGTCGCTGGGTTAATCGTCTCAAAAGTCTCTAAGTTATCATCAATGGGTAAATATTGACCATTAATATAAGCGGTCTGTATTTGAGAAAAGTCAGTGGTATTCATAAAAGTTTGCCTTAAGATCTTGTTTACTACGTCACATTAGTCATTCGTTTTTTTATTATTGATGAGTCTTTTTTGCAAGTTTAGCCAAAGATTCTGGAGAAGACCAGAGACCTTCTAAATCATAAAACTCTCGTGCCTGTGGTGTCATCACATGCACCACAACTGAACCAACATCGACCAATGTCCAATCGCTGTCACGATCGCCTTCTCGACCTAAAGGCATGAATCCTGCCTTTTTTACCTCAACATTCACATTATCCGCTAATGCCTTCACATGGCGTTTAGAAGTAGCATCTGCAATAACAATATAGTCCATCTCTTCGCTTAAGTCGGTAACAGATAATACGGTAATATTTTTTGCTTTTAAATCTTCAAGGGCGGTTTTGACAGTGTTTAGACAAGTTTGGGTAGTTTCTGGTATAGATTGAGTGTGTTTAGTCATAAAGGATAATTCTCTTTAAATTACAATAAATAATTAAATGGTTGGGGAGTATATACTAGGGCATGTCTCTATTAAAAATATAAAAATTAAAGGGATAGAGAGTCCATATCACGTAGGCGATTACGCACAAAGATAACCTTGTGATTATCGCTCGGATAGCGTTCTTCTAGTTCAAAATATTTGGGATAGTCACGTAAAAAATCACTAAACTTATCATAATGAAATAGACGAGCATCAAAGTCAGGCTCAACTTTTAGAATATAGTTCTTCACTGGTGCAATATTTGCCCAACCTTGTTCATCTGCCATGTTATCAATTGCCACTTTTACCATCGCAACTGCAACATCCATCGGCTTAAAATTGTTGCCCTGTCGAGAAAACAACATATCAGCAGATTCATAAAAGTCCATCTGCGAGTTATCTTTACTATTATCAAAGACTTCTAGATAGGTAAACTTATCACAGGCTTGCATAAATGCCTTTGGCGTTGCCTGATTGCCAAAGCCAAATACCATTAAGCCCTCTTCACGAATACGCTGAGCAAGGCGAGTATAGTCACTATCTGAGCTGACCAAACAAAAGCCATCTAAACGCCCTGTGTATAACAAATCCATCGCATCAATAATCAAAGCCGAATCGGTTGCATTTTTACCTGTGGTATAAGCAAACTGTTGGATAGGCTGTAGGGAATGGTTTAATAGCTTGCTTTTCCAACTATTTAACTGCGGTCTTGTCCAATCTCCATAGATACGGCGGACACTGGCTCGTCCCAATGTTGCTACTTCAGCAATCAAAAAATCCAAATGCCGAATAGACGCATTATCCGCATCAATTAGCATGGCTAATTGCGGTTCTTCTTGATTAACACTGACAGTCGACATAATAAACTCACAAAAGGATAATTAAAGTGGAATATTTTGAATATACACCCGATCACCATTGTAACGTTTTATCAGATAAATGTCATATAAATTCAGTAATTTTTTGCAAATCATTGTTGGAAAATATTACTGGATAATTAAGCAGTTAACTAGGAAATATTTGCTCCTGAACAGGCTGGACTGGCAGGGCTATTAATGATTGCCTGCCACTCATCTATCGTATAGGTGTGAAGAGCCAACGCATGAATGCTACCGCCTTGAGCCGTCATTAAATCAGCAAGTAATTGATACACTTGTTGGTGTCTTGCCAACATACGTTGATCATTAAATTGATCGCTGACAATGGTTAGCTTAAAGTGGCTTTCTTTACCATCAAAATAACCAGCATGGTACATAGACTCATTTACCAGCTCAAGATGAGTTGGTGCTAGAGCTGATTGTAATCGTGCTAATATCGCAGTTCCTGTTGGATTTTTCATAGTATCTTTATCAGTGTCTTTATCAGTGTCTTTATCAGTGTCTTTATCAGTGTCTTTATCAGTGTCTTTATCAGTGTCTTTAATCGTCTCTTTGTTTATAGTCACAGTGTTTAGCTCCGCTTATTAATGCTCCCTCGTATTCCTAAATTCCACCTCAGGATAACGCTCTTGCATCAGTTGTAGATTCACACGACTTGGAGCAAGATAGGTCAAATAACCACCGCCATCAATGGATAATTGGTCATGGGCTTTTTTCTTAAACTTAGCAAGTGCTACCTCATCATCACAATGAATCCAACGCACGGTGGCAATACTCACAGGCTCAAAAGTACATTGCACTTTATATTCCTCTTTTAGACGATGAGCCACCACTTCAAACTGTAACACCCCAACCGCACCCAAAATCAAATCATTATTAATCTGCGGAGCAAAAACTTGCGTTGCACCTTCTTCGCTTAATTGTTGCAAGCCTTTTTGTAATGCCTTTGATTTAAGCGGGTCTTTTAGCACCACACGGCGGAATAATTCAGGGGCAAAATGGGGAATGCCTGTAAAATTCAACTCCTCACCCGAAGTAAAACTATCGCCAATGCTAATCGTACCGTGATTATGCAAACCAATAATATCACCCGAATATGCCTCTTCCAATGCCTCACGGTCGCCCGCCAAAAAGGTCAAGGCATCAGAAATTCGCACTTCTTTACCGAGTCGCACGTGTTTCATCTTCATACCTTTTTCATATTTACCACTACAGATACGTAAAAAGGCGATACGGTCACGGTGGCGAGGATCCATATTCGCTTGAATTTTAAAGACAAAACCTGAGAAATTTTCCTCATCGGCTTGCACTTCTCGCTCATGGGTAGGGTGGCTTTTTGGGCTTGGTGCATGTTCGATAAGGGTATCAAGAATTTGGTTAATACCAAAGTTACCAAGAGCCGTACCAAATAATACAGGAGTCATTTCCCCTTTTAAAAACAGTTCCGTATCAAAGTCTTCCAATGCCATTTGCACAAGCTCAAGCGATTCCTCAAAGGCAGAAAACGCCAACTCGCCCAAACGCTCACGCACATCAGGATAATCATAGCCATCACGCACTTCAATATCGACAATTTCTGTACCGTGCCCTTTTTGATAAAAATAGGTTTTATCTTCTAATAAATGATAGACACCGACAAAATCTTGCCCCATGCCGACAGGCCATGTTAGCGGAATACATTTGATTTTTAATACGTTTTCGATTTCGTCGAGTAGCTCTAATGGGTCACGGATTTCTCGGTCAAGTTTATTGACAAATGAGATAATCGGCGTATCCCGCATACGACAGACTTCCATTAATTTAATGGTACGAGCCTCCACACCCTTTGCACCGTCAATCACCATCAAGGCACTATCAACAGCGGTTAGGGTGCGGTAGGTATCTTCAGAAAAGTCGGCATGCCCCGGAGTATCTAGGAGGTTTACCATATGGTCTTTATAAGGGAATTGCATAACGGAGGTGGTGATAGAAATGCCACGCTCTTGTTCCATACTCATCCAATCGGAGGTGGCATGTTTATCGGTTTTTCGGCTTTTTACCTCGCCTGCCACTTGAATGGCTTGTCCCCATAATAGCAGTTTTTCAGTCATGGTGGTTTTACCCGCATCAGGGTGAGAGATAATGGCAAAGGTACGGCGTTTGGCGATTTCGGTTGTTAGGGTAGTTTGATCTGTCATAGGAGCTTACTTTGTTAGTTACTTTATAAAATAAATTAAATTGGGGCTATTTTAACTGATTTAGCATATTTTTTCAGAAGAAAACGATTTTTAATGGCTGTTCTGATAAAATAATCTCATAAAAAGGAACAGCCACCATGACAGACTTTAACCCCTACCAACCACCAAAAGCCGACTTACTACCAACATACGACTATAACCCCATTGGCATACATAGGATAAAAAATAAGCAATTATTCGTGCCAAACGGTGTCAACTTACCCAATCGCTGTATAAAATGTAATCAAGCTACGGATAATCAAAAAAGTGTTAAACTAAAAAAATCATACGCATTATTAATCATTGGCAGTTTATTTTTATTATCTATTTTATTGACGGCATCTGGGATATATGCTGCTTCCCTTCTCATTTATTTATATCCGATAATTAGCATCATCGTTGCCATTTTTCAGAAAAAAGTTACTTTGCAATTTAGCTTATGTGACACTCATAACAAAAAACGGCTAGTTGCCCTTGCCCTTAGTTTATTAGCTTTTATTGGCAGTTTATCGAGTTATGTATATCTGGCGATCGATGGTTATTCTTCTCAGGCAATGATTATTCTGTTTGCATTGATTCCACTTTCTCTAATTTTCTTTGCTTATCATTATCGCTTGATTAAGTTGGTACAATTAAGTGATGAGGGCGTGTATATCAAGGGCTTTGGGGCAAAATTTTTAGAGAGTTTTGATGACAAGTGAGCGAAGATATCAAAGGATATTTTACAAGTAATATCAAAAGCTAATCAAACATCTACACCCTAATCTGATGCACTTCAATCTGATAGCCCAACTGTTGGTAATGACGGTATTTATTGCGTCCATGTTGTTTATTGACTTCACCTGCAGGAATGATTTCTAATAGACGGCTGGGGTTAGATATAGGGTTAAGATTCGCTTTATCGGGATTGTTCGTTTTTTGAATATTTAAGCCTTGAATACTTGTATCTTGAAGTTCTATTTCTTGAATGTCGGTTTTTTGACTAGCTGTTGTATCTTGAACAACAGCTATTGGCTCTTTGGCAAGATTTAAGACGATACAGTC
>PDWI01002614.1_pt1 | contig 26756 bp, 25 predicted proteins | sample 1430891 | NCBI WGS metagenome assembly PDWI01 (sample SAMN01162508, study PRJNA174530) | Oral metagenome, whole genome shotgun sequencing project. | biome: Marine environment; feature: Marine mammal; material: Swab sample of the gingival sulcus; isolation source: swab sample of gingival sulcus...
GTTATGGTTATGGTTATTCCTACTAATGAGGAACTTATGATAGCTAGGGATACAAAAGAGTTATCTGGAAAATAAAGATTAATGCTTGACAAAGACATTGTCAATCCATATAATTAATCTGTTGCATAGGGGTGATTTTATGAAAATTGATATTTCCAATTTATTATGTGGTAAAGATAAATCGGTTGTCATCGATTGTGAAATCACTTGGGGGAGTAACTGTAATATAGATTTTACAGTGCTTGATATAGATGATATAAATTTATATTGCAATGGCAAATTATTTAAGCAAAATGATGATATTTTTATAGAGCTAAAATACGAAGTTAAACTCATAGCACCATGTAGTCGTTGTTTAGAACGAGCTGAGCAGGTTATAACGAGTGAGTTGTATGATATGCTCTGTGATAAAAATGGACAGGCATATGAAGATATGCAAAATCTTATTGAAGGACATGATTTTTTAGTAGGTGAATATATACTAGAAGATATAATTATAAACAGAGATTCGCAAATATTATGCGATGAAGATTGTCAAGGGATTTGTCCAAAATGTGGTGTAAATCTAAATAATGAAGAATGTACGTGTGAAAGAGAATCAATTGATCCAAGACTTTCTGCGTTGAAAAATTTTTTCACGGATAAGGGAGGTGTAGAAAATGGCAGTACCAAAGAGAAAAACGTCAAAAGCTAGACGAGATAAGCGTCGTGCGTCTAATATCAAGATGACAGCACCAAATGTAAGCGAATGTCCACAATGTCATGAACCTAAGTTGTCGCATCATGTATGCCCATCATGTGGATATTATAAAGGGAAAGAAGTTATCTCAGTTAATTAGCAAAATTTTGAAAATGAAAAGCCGCCCTTATGGGCGGTTTTAGTTATAGGAATATCTTTAATAAATTTTCCCATTATTAATTTATTATATGTCATTGATGTATTATTGAAACTGTTATAACTATTTTATATAGTATAGGTATGTGTATAATTACTACATATTATAGATTTACCTGTATATAAATTATAAGTCAATAATATTGTCATATTAGTTTTTAGTTAAAATTCTATAAGTAGTTAGTATATGAAAGGGTTTAGACGTGAATACTGAGTATAAAAGTCCATTGATAGAAAGATATTCATCAGTTGAAATGAGGAGAGTTTTTTCACCGCAAAATAAATTTTCTACATGGAGAAAATTGTGGATTGCTTTAGCTGAGGCACAAAAGGAGTTAGGGCTTGATATTAAAGATGTTCAAATTGAGCAAATGAAGGCTCATATTGAAAATATTGATTTTGATAGGGCTAGGGAAATTGAAAAAATTAGACGTCATGATGTTATGGCACACGTTCATACATTTGGAGAGCAGTGTCCTGAGGCTATGCCGATAATTCATTTAGGTGCAACAAGTGCTTATGTAGGAGATAATACAGATTTAATTCAGATGAAACAGGCGATGAAAATTATACGAAATAAGGTATTGGTACTACTTTATAAATTAAAAAAGTTTGCATATGAAAATAAAGATATTCCAACTCTTGGGTTTACACATTTTCAACCTGCACAACTTACAACAGTTGGCAAAAGAGCCACTTTATGGATGATGGATTTGCTCTTTGATTATAGGGAAGTAGACAGATTTATCGAAGAATTAATGTTTAGAGGAGTTAAGGGAACAACTGGTACTCAAGCAAGTTATCTTAAATTATTTGATGGCGATAATGAAAAGGTTAAAGCACTGGATTTATCTGTTGCTAATGCATTTGGATTTAAGAAATCTTTGCCTGTAACCGGTCAAACATATTCGAGAAAAATTGACTCTAAAGCACTTTCAATATTGAGTGGAATCGCTCAGTCTTTGCATAAAATGACAAATGATATTCGTATGCTTCAGCATTTGAAAGAAATAGAAGAACCTTTTGAAAAACAGCAAATTGGCTCATCTGCCATGGCTTATAAAAGAAATCCAATGAGAAGTGAGAGGATTGCATCGCTTAGTAGATTTGTTATATCTCTTTCAATAAGTCCAGCTATGACACAGTCTACACAATGGTTTGAAAGAACATTGGACGATTCTGCCAACAAGAGATTATCTATTCCAGAAGGATTTTTGGCTATTGATGCAGCACTTGATATTGCAAATAATGTATTATCAAATTTGGTTGTATATAAAAATGTAATTCATAAACACGTTATGGCGGAACTTCCTTTTATGGCTACTGAAAATATTATTATGGAAGCAGTAAAGCGTGGTGGTGATAGACAAAAATTACATGAAAAAATACGAGTTCACTCTATGGAAGCTGGCAAAGTAGTAAAAGAAAAAGGTGGAGAAAATGACTTGCTTGATAGAATTGTAAATGATGATTCTTTTGCTTTAAATAAAGAAGATATTAATTCTTTGCTTAATCCATCAGATTATATAGGTCGTTCTGCAATGCAAGTTATCGAATTTATTGAAGAAAATATAGATCCTATTTTAGATGTTAATGATATAGATATGGATTTAGATGTAGAACTTAATGTTTAACAAATATATGATGTATTAAAATATAAAAATTATATAATCAATTTATATTTGTAATTATGATACCAAGTAGCAATTTTATATTGTTTCTTGGTATTTTTATATGTCAATCACGTAATTGTAAAAATTTAGTAATTTATTTAGAAATAACTTGACAAAATAGAAATAAATGGTAAAATAAAAACATAAAAAGGAAATGATTTACAATTAAGGATGTATATTGTAAAGTTTATTTAATTATATGTAGTTTAGAGAACTTTTAAATGTAGTTAAATTTATCTTGTAATTTGCCTATTATTTAAGTCATGGAAAGGTTGGGAATATGTCAGAGAGAATAAAAAGAGTTATAGGGATTATATTGTTAATATTATCAATAATTTCTATATATATTTGGGAAGGTTGGGGTCGAGATAATTTTACAACTACTGAAATAGTTGTTTTAAAAGATGATATTCCCGCACATACAATTATTTCCGAAAATATGCTTAGAATACAACATATAGATATAGATAATTTAATCCATAAGCCTATTTTGGATAAAAATCAGATTATAGGGAAGATGTCTAAGTCTTATATTGCTGGCAATTCACCTCTATCACAGTATTATTTTGAACAAAGCGATTTAATTCCAAAAGATGGAGAGTATATTTTCCAAATGCCAAAGACGTGGATTAAATCCTGTCCTTCAACATTAAGAAGAAGTGATGATGCATATTTATATCCTGTTTTGGAAAAGGAGATAGATGACAAATATATAAATAATGGAACTGTTTATGATGATGCTTTAGTTAGTGGAAATGCCGAGCTTGGTCTTTTAAATGAAGAGTTAGATGAAAATGTTCATAAAAATCTTGAGGAAAAATTAGAAGAAAATCTTGAAGAAAATTTAAAATTTGAGGTTAGTAATAATTTTAAAGATGAAAATTTAGAATTTGATGTGGATATTAAACCAATTCGTTGTCTTAAAATTGCATTTGTAAAAAATCAGTCAAATCAAGAGGTCCAGTCTGTGGAAAAAGAATCTAGAATCAATGGAACATCTAGTGTATCAACAGTTGAATTTATAGCGAGATTTGATGATATATGTCTATTGGAACGATATAGAAGACTTGGATATCAATTCATGATTCTTTATAGATAAGATATAGGAGGCAGACATATGGCTAATAAAAATAATATATATGTATTCTTTGGAACTGATGCAAAAGTTGGTGTTACTATGCTTACATCATGTATATCTGAAAGTCTGGCGAATCAAAATATAGATGTGTGTTATATGCATTTAGATGGAAAATATGGTGATGAATACATTAAAGATGAGGAGCATATATGTTCAAATTATGGTTTGGATGATTTGCATATAAAACTACAATCTAAGATACTTACAACAGATGATATTAAGCGTTCTTGTTCTATTTCATTAAACCATTTATATCATTTACATGGAAATAAAGATATGTTAAAAAAATATGATTATACACCTGATGAAGTAAGCGATCTTATAGAAGAATGTCAAAAAAATTTTGATGTAGTTATAGTAGATGCGGGTTCAGATATTCATTTAGGAATGACGGTTTCGGCACTTTTATCAACTGAGAATAGATTTTTAATAACAACTCAGCAGTATTTATCGCAGTATAGATTTAATAAATTAATTGATATTCTAACAAATTTAGAAATAGATTTTAAAAATATTATAGTTAATAAATATATATTACATGATGAACTTAGCAATTATAAAGATGCATTTGTTAAACTTCCATATTTAGAATTTGGTTGGCAATGTGAAAAAGATGGTATTTCACTTATGAAATTTTCTAATAATAATTATATTAAAGGGATAGAAGTGATAGCAAAATATATTATGTCTACTTTATATTTTAGATGGAATGCAGATAAATCAATGGTTAAGAGTAAATATAAATTTGCAAATTACATCTGGAATTTTATTAAAAATAAGAAGAGAGGATTAAATTATGAAAGTGGCATTCAATCTCAATGAATATATAAAAAACTATAAAAATGTATATTCTATTTGTGAAGATAATATTCCATATGAAAGTAAGTATAATTATAATTCTGATAATAATTATTCATCATTTTTCACTATTTGTTCAAATATTCAAAAGGATTTTTCTGAAAGCTTAGCAATAGATGTGGATTATATGGGGGAACTTGAAAGACAAAAAAAGGCGATTATCGGATATGAAAAAGAAGTTATGTATTTTAAGAAAAAAATCAAACAATATCTTGATAAAAATAATATAAAAAATATTCAAATTCCTAGTTGGTATCCAAATTTAGTTGAGGGAATATTTCAGGAAAATTGGGGAGTTGCGGGTATATCTGAGTGGATATGTGGTGAAAAAAGTTATTTAAAACAATCCAGTTCAGCTAAAATTATTGGAGATAGAATATATTTTATGATAAATGGTCAATTAGTCTTACAACCTCAAAAAATATCTAGTGTAAGGCGTAATCAACTTAGAAATGCACTTCTTCTAAAGACGCCAGAAAAGAGAATGGATAGAGATTATCATGAAGTATATATGCTCGATGGAACTAGAATTACAATTTATGGGAAAGGAAAGACAAAAGAAGGTCAAGATAGTATAGTTTTTAGAAAGTTTTTTGTAAGAGATTATAGTTTTGAAAGACAGGTTGCTTTAAATACAATTCCTAAAGAGTCGGTGCCACTTTTTAAAGCTATGATTGAATTAGGTTTTAATGTTGCATTTACAGGTGCTGTTAGAACTGCAAAAACTACATTTTTAACAACTTGGCAAAGCTATGAAAATCCATTGCTTGAAGGAGTTTGTATAGAAACTGATCCAGAAATACCCTTTCATGAAATTATGCCATCAGCTCCAATTTTACAACTTGTGGCTGATGGTGAGGAGCTTAAAAAAATTGTTAAAATAATTATGCGTTCTGATGCTGATTATATTGTATTAGGAGAAGCCAGAGATGGAGTTGCGTTAAATACGGCAGTAAAAATTGCAAATAAAGGTACTAGACGAGTTAAAATGACATATCATACCAGTGATATTGTAGATTTTTGTTATGATGTGGCAGATGAAATTATTAAAATTTATGGTGGTTCTCTTTATAGCACGATTTTAAAAGTTGCTAAGAGCTTTCAATTTGTATTTCAGTTTATTCAGTTAAATGATAAATCTAAAAAGCGTCTTAATTCAATTTATGAAATTCAGCATTGTCCAAATAAGGGGATTATAATGCATAGAATATGTAAGTATAGACCACATTTAGATGATTGGGAGTGGTCATCAGGAATTGCTGATTCAACTATGGAATTTGCACAGTTAGAAAGTGTCCAAAAAGCGGATGAATTTTATAATATTTTAAAAGATTTAGAAAATATACGTCCTATAAATCAAGATGAACGATATTTTTATCCCGAATATATGCATTTGAAAGGATAATTTATGATATTTTTATACATTATTTTAATTGTGGGTTTGTATTTATTGTTATTTTCATCTAATAAATCAAATAATAATAAATCTCATTACAAAAAAAATAAATCTAAATATATAAAAAGAAGTAAAGTTTATAATCATCTTTTAACAATATATATCGCAGCTTATGGAGTTAAGGGAGAGAAGAGATTAAATATTAGTATTAAGATTTCATTAGTTATTTTTATAGTATTTTTTATGATCTTTGCAAGAGAATTGTTTGTATTAAAAGCTTTACTTATATCGATACTGCCTTTAATAATTATGTATATTTTACTAAGGCTAAAGGTGTATGTACAACAAATTGATGGGAGTTATGAGGGCATATTTTACGTTTCTGAGCTTTTAAATCAGTATAAGATAAATCATAAAAATATGTTAGAAGCACTTATGCAAAGTATTAGATATCTTGAAAACTGTCCATATGCTCAAATGCAAACTTATAGAATGTCAATGAAATTAAAACTATATACTGATGAAGATAGTGTTATGGATATAGTTAATATTTTTGCTAAGTCTATTAATACAAACTGGGCAAAAATGCTTTCAAATAGTATATTTTTATCTGTATTTTATTCACAGGATGTAACAGAAGCTCTTGAGGACATATTATCAGAATTAAGACGTGTACAAATTGTATATGAGAAATCTCATCAGAATACTTCTGAAGGATTTATTATAGTCAAATATATTTTGCCAATTATATATATTGGGAGTGTATATATAGGTATCCATCATTTTGGACTTGATTTTGCAAAATATTTAAGATATCAATTTTTAACCCCTGTTGGAATTAAAATGACAATACTAAATATCGTATTATTTCTAGCAAATATATTGATTATGGTTTTATTCAAAAAAAGAAAGTTTGATTTATATTGATAGAGGAGAAAAAAATGTATATTTCTGCACTATTTTATGTTGGGGTATTGTTAATTGGAATGCTAGGGGTCTATATATTTTATAAAAATTTATATAGAACAGGTATGGAATATATTAGATTTAAAAAACTTTGGAAAAGGAAACTGGTTAGAGAAATAAAAATTCGTTCAAACTGGATTAAAAATATTAATTCAAATGATGATATGTTTATAAAGTTATTTAATTTAGTTAGATATATTATTCCGATTGGTTTTGTAATATATTTTACTATCAATGACAATTTAACATATATGAAAATAGGTGTTTTAATCGTAATTTATATATTTATGCAACCTGTTAAAAAAATATTTAATTATCAAACTTTATACGGTAAGTTGTATTCATATAGAAAAAATATGCATAAAAGAAAGATAGATATTGACTTATTTTACTGTATGACACGTTTGAAAAATTTATGTTGTTCTCAAAAAGAAAATTCTGTCAGTAGTAGCTATTTAATTGAGATGTTGGTTAGAGATTCTGGTTGTACTCATTTGGCATTTTCAAAACTGCTATTTATATGGAGATTGGGAAGGAAACAAGAAGCTTGTGAAATGTTTGCAGAGCAATTAAATACAAAAATGGCATATGAGTTTTCTAAAATAATTTTAAAATTAGATGAACTTAGTCCAAAGGATATGGTTGAGAGAATTGAAATTTATCAAAATCATATCCGAGAAGAAAAGATGACTCAGGATATTAGAAGGCAGGAGGTGATAAGTTATATTTTATATATGCCAATTATGGCTTCTGCATTTTGTATTTTGCTAAATTTCTTGATTGTTGTAGTTGTTATGGATACTATGCGTATGTTGCAAAGTTTGTAAGAAAGGATTAAATTATGAAAAATATTATTGTTATTATATTTACTATTATTTTAGGTGTATATATTGGAACAAATTTTATTATGGGAGATGGAGATAGCGGGATTTCTTTTCAAAAGGGTGCTGAGTATGTAGCTGAAAAAACAAAAGATGAAATTCAAATTATTACAAATTATACTCCATCTGGATTGTAGGAATTGAGATATGAAAAATATAATTATTATAGCTTTTTCAGTTATTCTAGGAATTTATATATTTACTTTAATATTAGGAGATGGTGATTCTATAAGAGTTGCTGGAAAAGATGTTATGAAACTCCAAGTTCAACAAATGAGAGTAATTCCGTAGCTAAAATTATCACGTAATTAAAGTTATTTTATAATAGAAGTAGGAGGAAAAATTGAAAAATTTAATTGCTCTATGTGCTGTTTTATTGCTTCTTATGACATTTCCAATTCAATATGCGATGAATATAAAAAATCATTATAGGATTTCTCTAACTCAGAAATATGTTAATAATGCAAAGGAAGAGGCAAGGCAACTTGGATATTTTTCAGATGATATTATAATAAAATTAAAGGATAATATTTCTTTAAATGCTCAAGTCGATTTAGATGATATAGAAATTGAAGCAACTGATTTGGCACATAGGAAAGAGCGAGGAGAGTTGGTGTATTATAAAGTGAAAATTCCTTTGTATTCTATTATAGCTACCCCAAATATATGGGGTGTAAATGATGAAGATAATTATGGAGCGTATGTTATTGAGAATTATGCTCCAAGCGAGTGGTTGTTGCCATGAAAACTTTAATAAGTGGAATTGCTTTGATATTATTATTTTTACAATTTAATATATTTCAGCTTGATTTTGATAGTCATCTAAGGGCATTAGAAGAGTTGAAATTTCAAGCTGAAGATTGTGCAGTTGCCGGAGCGATGTGTACAAAAAATGAGTCATATTCTTTTGGAAACATAATTTATGATATTGATGATTCAGAATCGAAAATACGTTCTTTGTTAATTGATAATATGAAACTTGATGATGAAATGAACGCAAAAGATGATTCATGGTGGGTTGGGCAAGTCAATTACAATGTTTATTATTATGATGATAGTGGATACTGCACTAAAATGTGTAATGGTAAAGAAATGTCTAAAGATCCATTTTCATATGGAAAATTATATTGTGATGAAGTAAATGGATATAAATATTTAGTAAAAGCACCTACTGTTATTGTTAGATTGGAAGTAGATTCTATAAGACATAGGACGAGGTGGGTTGACTGGGTAGATTTAGTGAGAGTGGCAAGCTATGAATATGATGGTTGAGTTAATTTTGGTTAATTTTATATCTGTGGGGGCTAGTTATTTTGATATTCGTTATAGAAAAGTTCCAAATATATATTGGATATTGACATTATTTGGAACGATGAATATTTATACACTAGTTACATTAAAAACCCACCAAATAAATAAATTATCTTTGCTGGGATTTATTATACCATTTGTACTACATATTATCCCATTTTCATTGGGACTGGTTTATGCAGGAGATATTAAGCTATTTATGGTTATGGGGCTTATACTAGGTGATAGCAAAATATGCATTTTGATGGCTTTGTCATATATAATTGGCGGAATATTTTCACTGTTTTATATGTTTTATTATAAAGAATTTATTCAAAGGATGAGGAGGATTATTAAATATTTTAAATTATGTATCATTACTCATACAATGTATAATTATAAAGCATTTTGTGGTGCGATGTTAAGGAAAAGAGAAATGCCCTTTACGGTATGTATTGCATTGGCACAAATATTGGTAGGCATGATATGGATAAAATAAATATTTGTAAAACATCATTAAGTAATTTAGAGCGTGATAATTGGGTGAATATCTATCGTGGATATAAATTTAAAGACAAGTACAAAGTTGAGCATAAAATATCTACTAAAGGCTCTCAAGCAGAATTATATTTATGTAAATATAACAAGAAATCATATGTCGCTAAATTATATCGTTCTGATATGAAATTTAATGATTCTTTATTAGATAAGCTCAAGAATATAAACTCATCTTGTATTGTTCCAATATTAGATGAAGGAGTTATATGCGATCAAAGATTTGAGATAATTCCATATTACGAAAATGGAGATTTAGAAAAATATGGGGCTATTTCGTATGAAAATATGAAAAATGTAGTTATACCTTTTTTAAATAAAGCACTTAGTTTGATTCATAGTTATGGAATTGTTCATATGGATATTAAGCCATCAAATATATTTGTTGATGTAGATGGGGGATTGCATTTAGGAGATTTTGGTATTTGTTCCATACTAAATGATGTTTCAATAAATGTAACTAATTCAAAAGGCACATTAGGATATAGACCACCTGAAAGTTATACGGATATTAATTTAAAATCTCCTGAGTTTGACTCATATAGTTTTGGAATTACCATAATACATTTGTGGAGTGGGCAGTATCCATATAAAAATCAGTCTGAAATGCAAATAGTAAAAAAGACATTAGATGCTCAAGTTCCTATTTGTGATGATATGCCCGATGATATTAAACAGCTAGTTATTGGGCTTACGTCTTATAATAAAAAGAATAGATGGACTGATGAAATTGTTCAAAATTGGATAAAGGGAATATATGTTGATGATAGAAAATCAATTGATGAATTTATATTTTTTAATAAAAAAATCATTTCAATAAAGGATTTGGCATATGCTATAACAAAGTCTGAAAACCATTGGTATGAAGCTAAAAGAAGAATGAGAAATGGCTTATTAGAGAAGTTTTTTAAATATAAAAATAATGATATTTACGCACAGTATATTGAATGTATAAATTATATAAATAACGAAAATTTATGTAGCGAGAGAAATTTATGCAACGATGAAAAATCACGTAATTGTGAAAAATTATACAATACTGCAAATTTATGCAATTCTGCAAAATCATGTGCTGACAAAAATTTATGCAATGATGAAAGTTTATACAATCCCGAAAATTTATGCAATGATGAAAATGATTATAAACTCGATAAAGCATTATCTCTTATAATTGTAAAAGCTCAAATGGTTGACTATAACAGATATAAAACAATATATATACCATTTAAAGATAAACTTTTTTGCGGTTTTGATGAATTGGCTAATGAAATACTTACTCATTATAATTTGAATTCTAAAGTTATAAATTCGATGTGGAGAAATGGAATACTAGAGGAACTGTTTTATATAAGTATGAGAAATAATAATATAACGCCTTTAATTGAACTTAATTCCTATGAAAATATTTATAGGTGGGCGATGCACATATCTCAAAAACCATTTTTTTATTTTCGTGATACTAAAATAGAAGACTTTGAGACTTTACTATCTATCGTCATGGATGATAAAGAAAATATATGTGAAACTATTATGGAAGTTATGGAATATAAATTTGCTAAGATGTGGTTTGTAGAAAGCTTTGGTATGGCTTATGCGTAGATTTATCGATATAACTCGCACTTATTTTGGGAAACGTCCAGCGGTGGAATTATTATACCATTATATAAATTTTCACCCTTTATATAAACTTATTAGTGAAAAAAATGATTTTAGTGTAATAAATTTTTCTAATAAAGTGGATTTAGACTATAAAACTCAGAAATTTAAAATTTTATTAAAATACTATTTATGTACATATATAAGTTTATTTTTATATTGGATTGCAGATGTTTTGAATATATTTATCAATAAAAAATTAGATGATATTATATATGATTTTATGCTTAAAATTGCACAAAAACTTGATGAATTATATATGGAATATTTTGGCTGGTTTAAATTTGATATTGATGATAATGGGCATATAGATTGGCTTGTTAGGATTAATAATAATTATCCAAACGTTTTTAATGATAAATCAAGATATAGTCTTACTTTTTTAAAAATTTATGAAAATATATTGTTGATTGTTAGGCATGTATTTTTATTCATATTCGCAATGTACATATTTTTAAATTTTGTGTATTTAAAGACTTTATCTGATTTAATAAATGTATTTTTATGCATATTGTGTTGGAGTTTATTATTGTTATTTAGAGATAATAATATGATTAATATTTTTTGTGTCAGTGTAAGTTGCTATTTTCTATGTTTTAATGAAAGATTTTTATCTATATATTTTTTAGGTCTATTGATGTGTGAGATTTTATTATTTTTAAAATCACAGTATATTAACTCAAAGTTATCTAATGCAGTCAAATATCATTTACAAAATTGGCATAAATGGGATTATAAAAATTTATCAAGTAGTATAAAAAATATAAATAAAATATTATTTTATAATTTGTATAGTAATAGAAATGTGAAAATTTCATTTGCTACTATGTTATGTTTTGTTCAATTTTTTATCCAGTTTATGGATTGATATTTAAACTGCTATGCTTAAATATTTTTATTTGAAAAGAGTATTATTTGGAGATACTTAAATAAGATTAATATAGGACTGAAATATGGATGATAGGATTAATGTATTTTTAAATTATTTAAAAATTAGCAATGCTGATAATGAATGTAAGCAAAATGCGAAAAAACTTATCTTAGAATCGAGCTTAAATACTCAAATTAAATTGATGAACTATAAAAAAAGGGATGAAGAATTTATAAATATAGACAGAGAAATAAAAAATACGTCAACTAATGTTGGGATTAGATTAATATGCCTATTTTTAATCTTGTTAATAGGTGTATTTATATTTTTTGTTATTGATGTTAGATTTCTAAAATTTATAGCTATATTTAGCTCTAGTCTTTGTGCTAGGGTAATTATCAATATATTTATTAGGTATATTAATTTGGCTAAGCGTATAGAAGATTTTTTATAAAAGGGGATTAGAAATATAATCTATTTTTAAATTTTCTTAATCATAAACTGTGTCAATGATATAAATTTTGATATATACTTTGGTATTTATATACTAAAAGTTCACTTAATATTGCTGATTGTGTAATATTGTAATTTTATATTGAAATGTTATAATAAGAACTAGATTTAATATCAAGTGTTTTAATATAAATAGTGTTAAAACCATTTGACTGGAGTGTGCTTAGTATCAAGTATTAGGTGGAAATATTTATATTAAGTTTAAATTAGAAAGGAATGGATATGGAAGCAAATCAGACGAAGTTTTATGAATGGACTGTTGAAAAATATCATAGTGCTTTAAAAAATGGTGAAGTTACTGTTGAGGAATGTGTTAAATACTATTTGGAACGCATCGAAGAGTATGATCAGAAGAGTCCAAAATTAAATAGTATAATTGCTATTAATCCCGATGCAATAGATATTGCTAAGTCAATGGACGAAAAATTAAAAACAGAGGGATTAAAAGGTAGTCTATTTGGTGTACCTGTTCTCTTAAAGGATAATGTCGATATGAAAGGTATGCCAACTACTGCTGGAAGCCTTAGCCTAGAAGATAGCTATCCAGTTGGAGATGCTTTTTTAACACAGAAATTAAAAGAGGCGGGAGCGTTAATTTTAGCTAAGACAAATCTTCATGAATTTGCAATATGGGGTGAAACTATTAGCTCAGTTCTTGGTCAGACTCTTAATCCATACGATTTAACACGTACTCCAGGTGGTTCAAGCGGTGGAACGGGAGCATCTGTTGCTGCTAATATGGGTATGGTAGGAATTGGTACAGATACTATTAACTCTGTACGCTCACCATCTTCAGCAAATAATTTAGTAGGTATTCGTCCGACCATTGGAATGGTTAGTAGACATGGTGTAGTTCCTTATTCATATACTCAAGATACCGCTGGACCAATTGCTAAAAGCGTTTCTGATGCAGTATTGGTTCTCGATGCAATTCGTGGATACGATACAAATGATAGTGAAACTGCATGGGGATATAAACATCAAAATGAAAAATTGGCTGCTTCATTGAAAAAAGATGGATTAAAGGGCAAGAGACTTGGTGTGCTTAATGGATTTTTTGGAAAAGATGAAATCCATTCTGATATAAATGAAGCGGTAAGAGCTATGTTAAAAGAAGCTCAAGATGCTGGTGCAATTTTAGTTGAAGTTAATGATGAAATTGATTCTGATGATTTGGTTAAAAATGTAAGCGTTCATTTACATGATTTAAAAGACCATTTAAACCATTATTTATCAACTCTTCCAGAATCAGCAAGAGTACACTCATTGGCTGATATTTTAGAAAGCGGATTATATCATGAAGGTGTTGAAGAAAATATGATAAAAGCATCTAAACTTTCAACTGGAACAGAGCTTTACAAGGGTAGATTAATAGCTCAGGCAGAAGTTAGAACAAGAATTATGGATATGATGGCACGATATGATATAGATGCTTTTGTATATCCACATCAAAAGCAATTGACTTGCAAGGTAGGTGGTTCTCAAAATGAAAGGAACGGCGTACTTGCATCTGTTACGGGTTTCCCTTCAATTTGTATTCCTGCGGGATTTTCTACTCCTAGTGAAGATGCACCTATTGGAGTGCCAATTGGCATGGAGATTTTAGGTAGACCATTTACAGAAAATATACTTGTTGAGATTGCTTATTCCATAGAGTCGCTTGGTTCTAAGCGTAAGGCACCTAAACTCTAGTAAATATAATATTTGTATATTGTATGTGTATATGAAGTTGTTTGTATATATAAATTTATAGAGAGCAGAGGAGAAAAAGTATGAATAAAACTATTTCAGATAATTTTGAATATTTTGCTAAAAATCATAAGGACATATATGATGCATATAAAGAATTTGGACAAAAAATACACAATATGGAGGGTGGTTTAGACTCTAAGTGTATCGCTCTTATCAAAGTTGCAATATCAGCAAGTGCTGGTAAAATGTACGCTTTAGAAACACATATTAAAAAGGCGTTGGATGAGGGGTGTGATTCTAAGCAAATTGAGCAAGTTTTACTGTTAATAGCTCCAACAGCTGGATTTCCAACTATGATGGAAGCACTTCTTGTATTTAGGAGAGTGGTAAATGAATAAGGCATATATTTTGGTAACAATAGTAACCTTGATTGCATTAATGGGAATATTTATATTTTCAATATTTGAGTTTCCTCTATTGATGTATATGGTTCTGATTGTGGGATTAGTTATATTAGTTGTATTTATTATAATTAAATGGGAAAGAAAGAAACTAAATATTATTTCTAATTTATTGACTGAGTATTCTAATGGTAACTTTTTGGCTGAAATTCATGAAAAAGATAAAAAGATGTTAGATAGTGATATCAATTCAGAGTTACAAGATTTACAGAATGAAATGAAAAGTTGGTTATATAATTTACTTCAGGCAGAAATTGATTTAAGCGGATTCTCTAAGATATTAGAAAGTAATGTATCATATACAGTAGAGAAAGTACAAAATATTATATCTCAAGTGGAAGTTGTAAAAAATCAAGTTTTAGATTTAACCGAAAATGCTTCTGAAAATGCTGCTTTATCTGAACAGATGGATGCTTCTAGTTCCGAAATATCTGAAAGATCATATCAATATTCATGTAAAACAGAGGAGGGAATTGGAAAGGTAAAAGAAAGTGAGCATATGGCGTTAGATGTTATTAATTCAATGAAATTAGTTGAAGTGAAGTTATCTGATGCAGCTAAAGGTGTATCCGTTCTTGAAGACGCTATGAATAGTGTTGAGCTTATGGTCGAAGGTATAGCTAAAATTTCTGAACAAACGAATCTTTTAGCACTTAATGCATCTATTGAGGCTGCTCGTGCTGGTGATGCGGGAAAAGGTTTTGCGGTTGTAGCTGAAGAAGTTACGAAGTTAGCAGATGAAAGCGGTAAGATAGCAGATGAAATTAAAGAACAAATTTATTTAATAAGCACACAGGTACACAGTACTTCTGATGATATGTCTGAAATATCCGAGCAGATGAGTTCTATTTCTGTTGATAATAAAAAAGCTATTTCTCAACTTACACAGACTTCTGAATGTGTTGATAGTATTGCAAATTTTGTTGAATTTGTGCAAGAAAATACAAAACAACACTTAGAGGCTTCTAAGCATATCTCTAAAAATGGTGAAAGACTAGCTGATGTTGCTGATAAATCTGAAAAAGTTATGAATATAGTTTCAGAGAACATGGAAGATTTTAGCAAAATAATTGAAGAAAATGTCGTCCTTTCAGAAAATATATCTGAAATCGCTGATAATTTCATTGAATTTGTAAGTGCATTTGATGTTGCGATAACAAATGAACTTTATTTAGTTGCAGAAGATTTAGCTAAGCTTATTGCAGATGGAAGTCTAAATAATGCAATATTAAACGAAATTTCTAGTAAAACAGGTATATCTGAAATTTATATTACCGATGAAAAAGGCGTAACTATAATGTGTAATAATCCAGCTGGTATAGGTTTTAAAATTACCAATGATTCAGAAAGTCAGGCTAGCGAATTTTATCCTATTTTAATGAGTAAAAATTTGAGGGTATCTCAGAAGATGATGATTAGAGATATTGATAATACCCCTTATAAATTTGTAGGGATTTCTCGTACAGATCAAGCGGGGATAATTCAATTGGGACTTTCTTTATCCGATATATTAGTATTTCGAGGGCGTTATGCAACGCAAAATAATTAATAGATAAATAAAGGGATATTTTGTTTTATTAATTCTTTTTAAGACAAAATATCCTTTTAATTTTTTAATTATAGTTTTTTATATTTAGATGAGTAAACAATCATTGTATGAAAGAGGTGAATATATGATTGAATGTATAGATTATAAAGTTGAGCTTTCTTCTGCTTCTCGAAAAGAAAGTTTAGAAAAAGTCAATGCTCAAAGTATTTATGCTAATGATTTGGTTCTGCCGCATATGCTTTATGCCGCTATGAAACTTAGCCCTCATGCCCATGCTAAGATAATAAATATATCGATTGATGAGGCTAAGGCATCTAAGGGAGTACAAGCGGTTATTATAGGTAATGATTTTAAACAAAATATTGGACTTTACTTAGGAGATAAGGCGCTAATTGCTCGAGATGTAGTTAGACATCACAAGGAAGTAGTTGCGGTAGTAGTTGCAGATACATATGAGAACGCCTGTCGAGGTAGAGATCTTATTGAGGTGGAATATGAAATGTTGCCACCGATATTATCTCCTCAAGATGCATTAAAAGAAGATGCTATCCTCATTCATCCAAATATGGCGGAATATTCACATATATCGCCTATTCATCCAGTAGCTGGAACAAATATTGCCAATCATACTAAAATTAGAAAAGGTGATATTAACGTGGGACGAGATAAAGCAGTAGTCTGTATTGAGACACAAGTTGATATAGCATTAGGCGATCATGCTGCGATGGAACCACGCGTGGCTATCGCAGAAGTTAAAAAAACAGGTGAAGTACACATTATTTCATCAACTCAAGCTCCTTTTGTAGTAAAGGGTCTTTTAAGTGAGTTTTTTAATATTGATGTAGGTAAAATTGTAGTTGAAGCACCTCTTTTAGGCGGGGGATTTGGGGGTAAGGCTGGTATACAATTAGAAGGTCTTGCTTATTTATGTTCACTTCATGTAGATGGAATGCCTGTAAAATTAGTAAATACTAGAGAAGAAGATATGGTTACATCTCCTGGTAGAATAGGGCTTCATGCCAAGGTTCAAATGGGAGTTGATGAGAAGAACAAAATACAATTTATGGAACTTGATTATGCTTTTAATAGTGGAGCATATGCGGATTATGCTGTAAATGTGTCAAGGGCAGCTGCTATTTCATGTACGGGTCCATATTATGTGCCAAATATTAGATGTGATTCGCTTTGCGTGTATACAAATCTTCCATTTGCAACTGCATATCGTGGATTTGGTCATATTGAAATGGAATTTGCCATTGAGCGTGGGCTTGATGTCTTAGCGGATAAAATAGGTATTGACCCTTATGAATTAAGGCATATAAATGGTATTAGAAAAGGTGATACAACTGCGGTACAATCTTTAATGGGTGAGAGTACAGGAGATGTTATTACCTGTTTTGAAAAGGTGCATGAGTATTTAGATGGTGATATAACTAAGGTTGAGAGAATTGATGAAGATACTGTAAGAGTTAAGGGATTATCAGGATTATGGAAAGCACCAGCAATACCTACAAATACAGATGCAGGTGCTATTTTAACTTTTAATGGAGATGGAACTTGCAATTTAAATACTGGTATTGTAGAAATTGGTCAGGGTACTAAGACAGGCTTAGCACAATTAGTGGCATATTCATTTGATATAGATATTGATGATGTTAATTTAAATATGGGAGTTGATACTAAAACATCTCCTAGCGACTGGGCAACTGCTGCAAGCAGGGGACTTTTTATGGCTGGAATTGCAACATTAGAAGCCTGTGAAGACGCTAAGAAGAAGATAAAAGAATCTGCATCTCAAGTTTTAAGAGTAGCCCCTAGAGAACTTGAGGTAAGCGGGGGAAAAGTATTTGTTAAAGAAAATCCAGAGCATTCGCTTAGAGTTGCAGATGTCGCATTAGGATATGTTTATCCAAATGGCAATGCAGTATATGGTCAGATTATAGGTACTGGTAGATATATTGCTAGAGGTCTTACGGATATTGATGAAGAAACAGGAAAAGGACATCCTGATTTAGAATGGGTTGTAGGAGCTGAAGGAGTAGTTATTGACGTTAACGAAAAAACAGGAGCATATAAAGTATTAAAGGCTATTTGCGTTATAGATGCTGGAAATGTTATCAATCCTCAAATTGCCCGTGGTCAAATTGTGGGTGGTATGGCGATGGGCATGGGATATACTACAACTGAAGGGTTTAAAGTAAATAGTCGTGGTCAGATTCAAAATGGAGATTTTCGTTCTTATAAAATTATGAGATTAGAAGAAGCTCCAGAGTATATAGTTGAATTTATTAAGACACCGCAGTTAGATGGACCACTTGGTGCTAGAGGGGTTGGGGAACAATCTGTAATAGGAATGCCAGGAGCTATTGCAAATGCTTTATCTCGTGCGACTGGTGGAGATGTAAGTCAGATTCCTATTTTACCTGAAACCGTTTGGGAGCAGTTTCAAAAGCGTCAATCTAATAAAGGGGGTAATAAATAATGAATCATAAAAGATTTGACTATTATAAACCAGAAAATTTAGAAGAATTAAGTGAGATTAAACAACAGTTTACACAAGATGGAATATCCTTTGTATATTATAGTGGTGGGACGGAGCTTATGAGCCAATTTCGAAAGGGTATGCAGGTTCCTGATGCAGTTATAGATATAAAGGGGATTAAAGAATTATATGTATCAGAAATAATAGACTTAGAAAATGGAAATAAAAAATATAAGATTGGAAGTTGTGTAAGTTTAAATAATACTGTTGATATTTGTCCTAAAACTATGGGAAATGTTATAGAGAAAATTGCAGATCACACTATTAGAAATGCGATTACACTTGGTGGAAATATATGTGGTAGACTTGCATTTCGTGAGGCGGTTTTACCACTTTTAGCTAGAAATGCAACTGTTGGGCTATATGATGGTCAACTCATTACTAAGAAGTTAAGTGAAGTATTTCAAGGTTTTATGAGATTTCCAAAGGGAACTTTGGTTCATCATTTTGAATGGGAAGAAATCGAGTCTACATATGAGAGAGTTCAAAGATTTGATAATGGGATATCTGTTGATTATCCTCTTGTTACCCAATATGTATATGTGTTAGATGATAGAGTTTTTGTAGCTATATCAGGATTTGCCCCATTCCCAATGACGGCAGAGTTTTCATATAAAGAGCTTATGAATATGAATGTAGAGCAAAGAGTTGATACGTTAAATGAGCCTTTTATGGCAAAGGCTAAAAAAGATGCAAATGCATCGGCGGAATATAGAAAGGCTATACTTGTTAAAGCAACTCAAAATGTCATAAGGGATTGGGAGGCGATAAAATGATTAAATACAGTGGAATAAGTGAGATAATATTAAATGTAAATGGAATGGATAGAGAAGTTGTCGTATATCCGCATGAAACTCTTTTAAATGTGCTTAGAACTCAGTTAAATTTATCGGGAACTAAAGCTGGATGTGAAAACGGAGATTGTGGAGCCTGTACCGTGCTTATTGATGGTGAGCCAATGAAGTCTTGTATTTGTCTAGCAGTAGAAATGGTCGGCAAAAAAATAACTACCATTGAGGGTTTAAAGGAAACTGTTATACAAAAAGCATTTGTCGATTTTGCGGGATTTCAGTGTGGATTTTGTACTGCTGGATTTTTATTAAATGCCTATGCACTTTTGCAAAAACATCCTGATGCAGATGATGATTTAAAAAAGAGTTGGCTTGATGCCAATTTATGTAGGTGTACTGGATATGAGGGGATTAAACTTTCTCTTGATGCTGCACAAAGTCAGCTTGCGAAATGAAATATAAGTTCGTACTTATACTAATCTCAAATAAGAATTTTTGTTGAGTTATATCAGTTTAAATATCCCTCAAAAAACTGGATAAAAAATTTTCACATCATAGATGACGAATTATTTATATGTCTTTTGAGGTCTTATTTAAACTGGTATTCTTTAGTATATATTCTTATTTGAGAATGGTATTAGCTTATTATTAGTGATGGTCTATGAAGTAAAAGTTGGTAACAAAGGAGATTTTAGTGAGTGGTAAAGTTGATTATGTCGAGTTAAATTCAAAGATTATTGATGAATGTGTTAATGAAGGTTGGAAATGGGGAACGCCGATTACAAGTGAAGAATTTAACAGGGCAAAAAATGGTGAATGGAAAATCAAATTATCTATTACAAAATATATACCAAGAGAATGGTTTGGAGAATTAAAAGATAAAAATGTGCTTGGTTTAGCAGCCGGGGGCGGTCAGCAAATTCCCATTCTTTCAGCATTTGGTGCTAAATGTACTCTCCTTGATTACTCGATTATGCAACTTAAAACAGATGCCATGGTAGCAAGTAGGGAAGGCTATAAAGTAAATTTAATTAAATATGATATGACTAAAAGATTGCCATTTGATGATAATAGTTTTGATATAATTATTTTTCCGGCTTGTAGTGAGTTTATAGAAAAAGTAGAGCCTGTGTTTAGAGAATGTTATAGAATACTTAAAAAGGGTGGGATACTTCTTTGTGGTTTAATTAATCCTATGAATTATATAGTGGATGATAATGAAGAAAAAATAGTACATTCATTGCCATTTAATCCATTAAGAAATAAGGAACATGAGAAAATTCTTCTCAAAAGAGGGGCCGGTTATCAATTTTCACATACTGTTGCAGAACAGATAGGAGGGCAGCTAAAGGCGGGTTTTATATTAACTCATGTTGAAGATGATACGAATGGAGAGGGTCGACTTCATGAATTAAATATACCAACTTATATGGTTACAAGAGCGATTAAGTAGAGGTATAGTTTTTGTATAATCTATAAAGGGTAAGCGGTATATACCATATTGCCCTAGCTATTTGAAATATTAGGACAAATACTCCTATAATAATTCCCGCTATTATATTTATGATAAGGCTTGAGAGTATGCTGATTGGGTCGAGTGATGGAATAAATAGTATAAACATTTTTGTAATTCCAAATACAAAACCACAGCAAATTAGTGTATAAATATAATTGTTAATATTATATCTGGCTAGAAAATATCTAAATATTACATACCATATAATAAGCCATATTAGTGGTTTAATAGTTTTTTGTAAAAAATCATTTTTTATTATATCCATTTGAAGTATCCTATGTATATTCTAGTTAATCATCAATTGCTCATTAGTACAAGTTAAGCCATAGTATTTAAAACAATAATAGTCTATTTTGTAGAAAACGTAAAGAAAGTTTATATATAGTTTAAAAATATGTAAAAAGACAAATTTCCTAGATAACAATAATGTTAAGATATTTGTTGTTTTCCATTGGTTTGTTACTGAAAAAAATGAGGATAAATGTTACGATGGAATTGACTATTTTTAATGTATAAATAAAGTATATTAAGATAGGAGGTGTTCTATGAAAGAACTTAAAAATAGTGATTTGTATGATGAAATAAGAAGTATTCTTATAAATTCAAGGAATGATACATATAGAACTATAAATACTACAATAATTAAATGTTATCATGAAATAGGAAGAATTATTGTTGAAAAGGAACAAAATGGAAGCCTCTATGCAGAATATGGTAAAGGTGTTTTAAAGGAATTAGCAATTAAACTAACAGAAGAATTTGGTTCAGGTTTTGATAGAAGAAATTTAAGTAATATGCGTAAATTTTATTTGCTTTATCCAAATTGGAACGCAGTGCGTACCAATTTAACGTGGACGCATTATAGGACAGTTTTAAAAATTGAAGATAAAACTGAAAGAGATTGGTATTTAGAAGAAGCATTTAAAGAAGGTTGGTCTAGTCGTCAATTAAATAGACAAATTTCTACATTTTATTATAAGCGTTTATTATCTAGTCAAAACAAAGAGCCTGTTGTAGATGAAGCTAATCAAATAATGAGGAAGGAAAAAAGAGAAGATTTTATTAAAGAGCCTTATGTATTAGAATTTTTAGATTTAAAGAATTATCCATCATTAAGAGAATCAGATTTAGAACAAGCGTTAATTGATGCTTTACAAGAATTTTTATTAGAACTAGGAAGAGGATTTTGTTTTATAGCAAGACAAAAAAGAATGAGATTTGAAGATGAAGATTTTTATTTAGATTTAGTTTTTTATCATAGTGTACTTAAATGTCATGTTCTTATTGATTTGAAAATAGGTAAGTTGACACATGGTGATGTTGGACAGATGGATAGCTACATAAGAATGTTTGATGAATTATATAAAAATCATGATGACAATCCCACACTTGGTATAATACTATGTTCAGAGAAGAATGAAGCGATAGTTAAGTATTCAGTATTAAATGATGATAGAGGAGTGTTTGCTTCAAAATATGTACTTGAACTTCCGAGTGTTGATGAACTCGAAAGACAGATAAATAATGAACGAGATAGATTAGAGAGAATGTGATATAAATAATTATATTAGTTTTTTATTGGCAATATTGTTATGTCATGATAAACTTACAAGATATAAGAGGGTATTAACTTTATAAAGATGTAACAGATAATGTTTATAAGTGGGGGGAATTATGAACAAAAGTAGGCGAGTCTATGTTAGGAAGAGGGCTGGACTTAATCAAAATGCAGATAAATTGACCAAGATGTTAGTTTATGATTATGGGATAACATCACTAAAATTAATTGAAATACTTAATGTATATGATGTATGGGGACTTGAAGATAATCATTATCAAAATGCCTGTGAAACCGTTTTCTCAGAGCCTAATACCGATGAAGTGTTCTTTGATGATGATATTGTCAAGTCTTGTGATAGGGCATTTAGAGTGCAACTCATACAAGGGCAATTCGACCAACGAGCCGATTCTGCTAATAAGTGTATTTACGCACTCACAATGGGCAGTGATGTCAGAGTTGTTTCATCAGTAGTGTATAAATTATATGGGGATATTTCAGAAGAAGAATTTGAAAAAATAAAATCTGCAATAATAAATCCAGTCGAATCAGTAGAGGCTGATTTATTTGAGGCAAAGTACGAACTAGGTTCAAAACCTCAAAGTTTTGTTGAGTATATTGATAATTTTACAAATAAAAATAAAAAAGAATTACAAGAATTGATTGACAATGAGTCTTTAACCCTGTCTATTGCGGATTTAGAACATTGTCAAAAATATTTTTTGGAAGAATTAAAACGCAATCCTACTAAAACAGAATTAAAGGTGCTTGATACATATTGGTCAGACCATTGTAGACATACTACATTTATGACTAATATTGATTCGCTTGAAATAGAAGATGGTAAATATTCAAAAGTGATAAAAGAAACTTGGGAAAACTGCAAAAAAACAAAGATGTCATTGGGCAAAAATAGCGATTTATGTCTTATGGACTTAGCTACTCTTGAAATGAAAGAACAATTGTCTAAAGGAGAGTTAAGAGATAAAGAAGATACTGATGAAATAAATGCTTGTAGTTTAGAAGTTGATGTAGATATAGATGGTAAAGATGTACCATATTTGGTGTTATTTAAGAATGAAACGCATAATCACCCCACTGAAATAGAGCCATATGGTGGAGCTGCAACCTGTCTTGGTGGAGCTATTAGAGATCCATTATCAGGTAGGGGATTTGTTTATCAGTCAATGAGAATAACAGGTAGTGCCGACCCAAGAACTCCATTAGAAGATACTTGGGAAGGAAAATTGCCACAAAGAAGAATTACAACAGAAGCTGCTAGAGGTTTTAGCTCATATGGGAATCAAATAGGACTTGCAACTGGTCATGTAACAGAAGTTTATAATAAGGGCTTTATGGCAAAGAGAATGGAAGTTGGTGCAGTAGTTGGTGCAGTTCCTAAAAATCAAGTTGTAAGAGAGATTCCACAAGATGGCGATATAGTTATATTGGTTGGTGGAGCAACAGGGCGTGATGGAATTGGCGGAGCTACGGGTTCGAGTAAAAGCCATACTGCTGATAGTCTTGCGACATCGGGAGCAGAGGTGCAAAAGGGTAATCCTGTTGAAGAAAGAAAATTACAAAGACTCTTTAGAAATCCAGATGTAAGCATGATGATTAAAAGGAGCAATGATTTTGGTGCGGGTGGTGTATCTGTTGCGATTGGAGAACTTGCCGATAGTCTTGATATTTATCTTCAAAGAGTTCCATTAAAATACGAAGGGCTTACAGGTATGGAAATAGCTCTTTCTGAATCTCAAGAGAGAATGGCAGTAGTAATAGATAAAAAGGATGAACAGAAATTTATACAATTAGCAAAGGAAGAAAATTTAACTGCGATAGCTGTTGCTAAAGTAACTGATACAGGCAAGTTAAGGCTCTTTTGGGAAGATAATGTAATATTTGATATAGATAGATGGTTTATAGATACATCAGGTGTAACTCCGCATATAGACGCTAAAATTAAAATGCCTAAAGAGAAAATTATAAATCAAGCTTATAAAAATATTTTAAAATCTTGTGTAGAATTAAAACTGGAAGAAAGCAGTGATTTGGCATTAGATAATGATAAAAATGATATTTTATATAAGTTAAAAAATACATTATCTAATCTAAATGTGGCTTCTCAAAAGGGATTAGTTGAAAATTTTGATGCTACAATTGGTAAAAATACAGTGCTTATGCCACTTGGTGGCAAAAATCAGATTACTCCAGTGCAAGGAATGGTTGCTAAAATACCAACTTGGGGTAAAAATACTAACATTGGAACTGTTATGACTTTTGGATATAGTCCTAGCATAGCAGAGTTAAGTCCGTTTCATGGTGGATATTATAGTGTAATTGAATCAATTGCAAAATCCGTTGCAATTGGGGCTGGGTATGAAAAAATAAGGCTTTCCATGCAAGAGTATTTTCCCAGGTTGGGTGATGACCCTAATAAATGGGGAATGCCTATTGCGGGATTACTCGGTGCGTATAAGGTTCAAAATGAATGGGGTATTCCAGCTATTGGGGGTAAGGATTCTATGTCGGGAACGTTTAAAGATGTGGATGTTCCACCGACGGTTATTTCATTTGCATTTAATATTATTAATGTAAATGATGTAATTAGCCCTGAATTTAAAAATATTGATAGCGACATAGTTTTATATATTCCAAAGCGGAATGATAATGAACTTTTAAATGCAAAGTCAGTTCAAAATGACTATGATAAGATATTAAAATTGATGAAAAATGGAATTATCAAATCAGCCATGGCAATTGAAAGTGGTGGTTCATTAGCGGGAATTGCAAAAATGTCATTTGGTAATGAAATAGGCGTTAAACTATCAGATAATTTATTTAAAAAATTTGATGAAAATACAGTAAATAATATTTTATTTGGGTTAAACTATGGAGGATTAATATTAGAGGTAGATGCAAAAGAAAATATATGGAAATCAAATTTATCTGATAATATTAATTTTAACCTTGAAAATGAAGAAAACTCTAGGTTAAGAGATAGTATATTTATAACAGTTGGTAAAACTACATCGGATAATAAAATATCATATACCGATAAAGATAATATCGTTAAGTCAGCTAATATTATGGATTTAATGAATACTTGGACTAAACCTCTTGATGGTGTATTTCCAGTTTATAGCGGGAAAGAACTAAAAGAGCCTAAATATGAATATAAAAATATATTATTTGACACTTCTAATATTGAAAATAAAAAATATAGGGAAATTATAAATAATATTGATAAGGACAATAAAAATAAAATTTTAAGTTTTAAAAATTCTAAACCAAAGGCATTTATACCGATATTTGCTGGAACAAACTGTGAAGATGATACGACATCATCACTTATAAAGGCTGGGGCTGAAGTCAATAGTGTAGTATTTAAAAATGCTACTTCAGATGATATGAAAGAGTCTGTAAATGAGTTTATAAAAGCTATTGAAAATAGTCAGATTATAGTATTTTCAGGTGGATTTAGTGCGGGAGATGAGCCTGATGGTTCTGGGAAATTTATTGCATCGGTATTTAGGCATCCAAAACTTTCAGATGCTCTTATGAAACATCTGTATGTGAGGGATGGACTTATATTAGGTATTTGCAACGGTTTTCAAGCTCTTGTTAAGTTGGGATTATTGCCATACGGGAAAATAAAAGCCCTTGATTCGGATTCACCAACATTAACTTATAACACTATTGGTAGACATATTAGTAGAATTTCGCCTATTAGAGTTACTTCTAATTTATCTCCTTGGTTATCTGGGGTGAAAATTGGCAGTGTATATCAAAATGTGTTTTCTCATGGAGAGGGAAGATTTTTATGCAGTGATGAGGATTTTGTAAAATTAAGAGATAATGGTCAGATTGCTACTCAATATGTAAATATAGATACAAAAGAGCCTACTATGGACGAAAAATACAATATAAATGGTTCTTCATTTGCCATTGAAGG
>PDWI01002615.1_pt1 | contig 26751 bp, 19 predicted proteins | sample 1430891 | NCBI WGS metagenome assembly PDWI01 (sample SAMN01162508, study PRJNA174530) | Oral metagenome, whole genome shotgun sequencing project. | biome: Marine environment; feature: Marine mammal; material: Swab sample of the gingival sulcus; isolation source: swab sample of gingival sulcus...
AAAGCTTCATCCCATGATTTGCCAGCAGCAAATGATGGTGACGATGTTAGCATTAAAACCAACGCTAATAATAAACTAGTACAAGATAAATATAATTTTTTGACTTTCATATACTTCCCCTTTCTAAAACTAATTTGATTAAAACAACTACTAAAAACACACTTATTTAATTATAACTCTTCAGCTAATACAATCAGTACCTTTATTTCCTTAACATCAATAGCTGAAAGTTCAGTTAATTGCAAAAATAAACGCATCATTCAAAATGAGTACTGGTCGATTTAGTCTTGCAAAAATTTTGATAACTTCATGACCTTCATTTATCATGCAATTTTTTCGTTAAAATATGTCTTTATTCACTTTATTTTACACCTATTTTTTAAGGTTTTCAACTATTCTATTGATTTTTTAGCCAAGTGGAGCATTCACTTTTGCAATCGACCTAACTGAAAATTCAAGCATATATTTTTTGCAATACTTCCTTGTTTTCCCCTTACCACCAGGTATAATAAAAACAAAAATTCCCAACAATAAGATTCTCACGGGATAAACCCTCAGAATGACATTGTTGGGAATTCTTTAATTTTACTTCACTCCTCTGTATGACACGGATAAAATTCACTTAACTTTAAAGTTTGGACAAAAGTGCTACCGTTTCAACGTGCCCGCTATGCGGGAACATATCCACTGGGGTGGATTCGATTAGTTTGTAGTCTGTTTCTGTTAGTATTTTAATATCTCTCGCTAAGGTGCTAGCTTTGCAGGATACGTATACGATGCGCTCTGGTTTTAGTTTTAGTATGGAATCTAGTACTTTTTTGTCTGCGCCTTTTCGCGGTGGGTCTAAAACGATGACGTCTGGACGCGGGTATTTATCTAGCCATGTCGGTACGATGTCTTCGGCCGCCCCTTCGATAAAGGTGACGTTTTCTATGCCGTTAAGTCTGGCATTTTCTTTGGCATTGACTATTGCCGCTGGCACGATTTCGTTGCCGTAAACCCATTTCGCTTTTTTTGCTAAGCGTAATGTTATACTACCAACGCCGCAATATATATCCCACACTATTTCTTCACCACTCAGCTCACAAAGCGCTTCTGTTATATGATACAGTTTTGCCGCTTGTTGATGATTTACTTGAAAAAAGCTCGATAAGGACAATTTATATTTTATTCCATCCATAATATCAATGATATAGTCATTTCCTGCTAGGCATTTGATTTTTTTACCTAATACGGCATTACCGCGATTTTTATTAACGACTAACATAATGCTACTAATATCTATGGATAAATTTTCTAAAGCTTTGATTAATTGCGTTTGAAATGGTAATTTATCAGCTGCCACTATTATCCCAACCATGTGTTGATTGGTTGCTGTAGTTTTTATCATTAAATAACGCAATATGCCTTTTCTATTCTTTTCATCGTATACACTAATGTTATATTGATTTGCCCAGTCTTTAACGACAGAAATTATTAAACGATTTTCATCATGTTGAAGCATACAGGTATTTATCGGCACTAATTTGTGCGTCGCTTTTTGATACAATCCAAGTTCTACTTTCCCGCCTATTTCAGCAAAAGGATAAATCGCTTTGTTACGATAATAGTAGGGAAATGTCATACTGACAATCGGATATTGCTGATAATCTTTTTGCCCACCAATACGTGTTAAGGCATCGTTAACAAACTTTGTTTTATATGTTAACTGCGTATCATAATCAAGCTGCATAATACTGCAACCACCACATTTATAGGCATAATTACAAGGCGGCTCTATTCTATCCTTTGATGCTTTAATTACTTTAATAATTTTTGCTTTTATGTATTTTTTCTTTTCAGAAATTACTTCTGCTAAAATAATATCTCCTACTAGCGCTCCATGAACAAAGACTATTTTTTGTTCAAAACGCGCTACCCCATCACCATTTTCGGTTAAATCAATTATTTCAAGCTCTATTTTTTGTTTTTTCATTAATTTTAACTCACTTTTTTAGGTATAATACTGGAAATTATTGGAATTTTAACATATAATAATACTAGGTATGCAATAATTAGAGTAACTATTACATCCACGCTAAGATACCTACGTCGCTTCACTTCTCTGTATGACACCGCGGATTAAATAAATAGTTACCAAATTAGATAAGTAAACAGTTTACTTATCTAACATATATTTTTAAAATTCCTACTTAATAGCTTTCGTGTTAAAATTATCAGCTTGTTACTTGTATCCCGCCTTATACTAATAGCACGAAAGATAAAGTTTTTTATATATCAACGGAGGATTCATGAAAAAGATTTTTACTCTTATATTATTTATATTTTTGATTATTACGACAACGATTATTCCCGTTAACACGAATGCTTTTTCTGAAAACGCTAATGGTATTTTTAATCAAACCAATGCAGAAGCTGTTTCCAAATTAAGCAAGACGATAGAATTAAATCAATTAAATAACTCTAATGATTTATATACTTTTGAACTCGTTTCCAAACAAAACATTACCGATAATGACCTACACGACTTAAGTTTTAAAGCTATCGGTGTAAATGAAAACGGAGAAAAAAGAACGCTCTCACTAGGTGATTTTAACTATAAAATCGACAAAAGCCCACAAAGAGTAGTATATCATATTATCGCTATTAAAGACACCAATATTTACGGAGAATATCAAGAAAATTTAGCTTATGATGTTAATTATGGTCCCGAAAGCTTAACGACAGCTATTACAGAAGAAAAAGAAAATAGCTTTACTTTTGCTAAAGGTCTGAAAGGTAACGGCAAAATGGCTAAGCAGGTAAGCACGATTCTTAGCCCTATTTACTATACCAATAACGAGGAAAATTTAAGTTTTCCAGTTTATACTGCGCTTTTGCCCGCTAAAAACTATTATCGCTCTGTCTTAGATACAATGGCGCACACTCCTAATTACTTAAACTTAGATGAGTATATTAGGTTTCCACACGTTGCCAATGTTTGGCAAAATACTGGTAATTTAACCTTAGAAATATCGCCAAATGAATTAAAAGATTTTAATCAGCCACAAAAAGCTAAAATGGTGTTAAACAATCTAGTTCGATCATTTGAAGATTCTCAAAGAGAATTAACGGTTAACAATATATTTTTAGCGATTAATAATAGCAATGACCCAATGATATTTGGCGGAATTGATACAACTCGTGAATATCCAGTCTACCACGGAGCTAAGCTATTTTTGCCTTATGTAAAAAACGAAGAAACAACTTGGATTCCACAACAATTACAAGATAATGCAGATTTTGAAAAATTGGCAAAAAAAATTATTGAAACCTATAAAAATCCAAAATTAAGCGGTGAAGATATATTTGCCCAGCTTATTCCCGATGATGTGGTATTAGAATCAGCAAATATTGAAGGCAGAACAGCCCGTTTATATTTTAATGATAGTTTAATCAAACGATATCAAGATAATAAACTGGCAACCAACGCTTTTTGCGAAGGACTAGCCCTTACATTAAGCAGTTTGTCTTATATTGACAATTACGAATTATATTGTGATTCAGAACTCGTCACACAAATTGGTGAGGCAATTGTATATTCGCCAGTAGGACCACCAACGTATTATAATGTTGATGAAGATTATATATTAAAATAATAATTAATATTAAGCTACAAGATTCCTACGTCCTCGCTTTGCACGTTAATATAATACTATTTAAGATTCCCGCGTTAAGATTATCACGTCGGCTTTGCCTTCTCATAATGACAACGCGGGAAAACCTTCTGTATGACAAAAGCGAGAATATTTTTTCGCGCTAAGAGCCTTACATCCTCGCTTTGCTCGTTCTCTGAATGACAGCATAGAAAAATAAAATAGTTAACTATTAATTATAATCACTAATAATTTGATAACAATCACGAGAATGTTGGCTCAAGTCTGCATAAAGCTTTTTATCACCAATCACATAGAATTCTTTTTTCGCTCTTGTAGCTGCAACGTTAATAATATTAGGTTCACTAACCGCCCACGTTGCAGCGCCTTTGCTATTTTCATCCGCGCCTAAGACTAAATAAACAACGCGCGCTTCTTTTCCTTGAAATGTATGGACTGTTCCCACATTTAGCGCTTTCCCACTTTTATCTCGTTTTACAAAAACCCCTAAATATTGTATTAATTTATCGGCGACATTACTAAAAGGTGTAATTACATAAATTTGCTCGCGCTCATCTTTATTCTCAGGATTATCGCCTAAAGCAGCTTTAACTTCTATCAATTTTTTCGCGATTTCTGCTTGTAAAAATCTTGCCTGCTCTTCTACAAATTTATCTTTAGCATAACCAGATACATTATACCAAATTGCTTTGCCCTTAGCATCTTCTTCATCAATTCCCAATACCATTAAATCATTATAAGAAATTCTATTGGCGATATCAAACATCGGCCGTTGACAACGCCTATGCACCCACAAAGGAATTCCTATCCATTCATCTTCACTCTTATAAAAACCATATTTACTAGTCGCATCAATTAAGGATTGTGTAGAGGCATTTTGAGATAAATACTTTTCACCAACCCGATAAATTCTTCCAATAATATTTAGCACCTTATCTTCTAAAGTCCACACTGGTTTAATTTGCGCTGGATCTCCAACAACCATTACTTTTTGACTACGGTAAATTGCACCAACACTAGCTTGTGGTAAGGCTTGCCCCGCTTCATCGACAAACAAATTACTAATAGTATTAGCACCGAGCTGTTGAAACATTCGACCAAAACTAGCAAAGGTTGTGCTGATTAAAGGAATGGTGAAATTTAGCCACTGCCAAGAAAGAGTGATTAATTCCTCACCATAAGCTTTTTCTCTATAAGCATATTGATTTTGCCATATCATTTTCGCCTTACTTAAATGCCATTTATTTTTCGATAAAAATTGCTTTCTTACTTTTAAAGCCAAAATGAATAAACGCGACTGCATTATTCTAAATTCTTTATTAAACCACGGATTAAATAACTGCAAACTACGATAATCCATATTAAAATCAAGCGTTTTAATTATTAATTTTTCTTTAAAATGAATCTGTAATTCATGTTGAATAAATCGTTCCATTTCAGCTAAATGTTGGAAATGTTCTAGTTTTTTATCGAAAATATCTTGTTCTTTTGATTTTAATTTTTCGTTTTTTAAATTAATAATTTCTTTCTGCCTATGACAATACTCTTCATATTCTGTATTATTTTTCTTCTTCTCTACTTCTAAAGCCGCAATTCTTGAGCTATGAAGTGCCTCCTCTTTACTAATTTCATACTCTTGCTCTAACAAATGATTAAGTTCTATTTGCGCTTGATACGATTCTTGGCTACACTGATTCATTTTTTCATTATATTCTACTAATTTATCTTTAGCAAACATCTTTTTAAGCCAAAGCCTATTTGGTTTTTCTTGTTCTAGAGTGGTGCGCTTTAAATCGATTTCTTTCACTTTAAGTCGTTGAATTTCAATTTTTTTAGATAATAAATTTAATTCTGTACTAACATTTTGTGACTGACGTTCTATTAACGCCAATTCATGACTAATCTCATTTTGTTTTGTGATTAAATTTATTTTGGCGGCTTCCATTTCTTTTTCGATTTGCTCAATTTTATTCTTCACTTCTAACTTTAAATCAGGTAACTCCGATTCCATTTGCATCACTTCGTTTTTTTCTACTATATTTAACTTTACTTTCTCACAATAACTTTGCATTTTTGTGCGAATCGTGAATAATTCAGCATATAATTCTGAAAACTCTTCATACACAGCATCTTGGGTATCATCATTTGTTTTTAATTCATCAACAATCGCTTGAGCAGTCGCCAAAATAGTATCGACATTAGCTTTTTTGCCACCTTCTAAGGAAAAACTTCCCCATTTTTTTATATCATCACTATCTTTATTCCCATTATTAGCAATAACTGAAAAATAATTGGCAGCAAGTACTTCTTGCCTTAAATCCTCATCTAATTCTTTTAAAAGTGGCATTTCATTGACTATATTTTGAACAGCACCATTATTAGAACTAGCTAATAGCGTATTATATTCCGTTATTTCTCTTGGTAATTTTGCTAATATCGCCTGTTTTTGCTGTCCATCTTTCGTATAATCATATTCTACACCCTCCTTAAGCGATTTGTTTTCTAAATCGACAATCGCTTTTGCCTGTCTAACGACAAATTCGGCAAAAATATCTCTTAATAAAGTCGTTTTACCCGTGCCTGGAGGTCCATTGACGCTACGAATAAAATCATTCTTATCTCCTAAAAACGCTAGATTAACAGCAATTTGTTGCATTAAGGATAAGGCGTGATTCGTATTACTAGGAAATCGTCCCAAAGGATAATTTTTTGGTTCTAAAATTTTATTAATTAAGGCAATATCCGTTAAATCAGGGTTTTTTGTCACTAAATTTTTTCTATTTTCACTATCAAAGCCAAATAAATAGCGCGCCAAATTATCACTATCTGCTCGTTTTGCTCTTTGTAAATCAGCAATAAAAAAGGAATGAAAATTCATCGCCGCTTTATTTATATTTTGGTTAAAAGCATAGCGAAATTCATGCATTGTTATACCATACTTTTGTTTTAAACGGTTAAAGCCAAAATTAAAATTCTCATTAAAATATGTACTAATTTCCTCTTTTAACTCATACTCAAACTTATCAAATTCTTTCTGCGTTGGCAAACTAGCTTTTTGACGAAAATAATGCGCGACATTAATAAAAATTTTATCCACTTGCAATTCAAATTTAGAATCAAAACAAAGAAAAATACCAAATTTATCACCAATTCTAAAACTTTCTTCTGGCTTACTAAAGTTATGCTTTTCCCGCAAAAATCTAAGTATATCATTTTCAAAATTAAAAATATCAAAATAAAATAATATACCTGACTTACGTTTATCTAGTTTCTTCCCTTTTGTTAGTCTACCATTCTCCCACTGCTGATATTTTTGGCGAAAAAATGCCTGCCAATCACTCTGCTCCAAATCGTCGTCAATCAGTGCCTTGAATTTATTCTTTTCCGTTAATTTGATACTTCCCTCAGATAACTGTTCCACCATTATCCAAGCATCTAAAATATTATTTTTATCACTAGTTGTACTGAGTTTTGGCATAATAGTTCTCCTTATAATTTATGAATAGTAAGTTGAATTACTGCTTATTTTAATTCTATACTCTCAGCGTTATAATATAAAAAGTCATTCTGCTTGCAATACCTTGCAATTTTTTGTTCTAATTCTTTATCGGCACCATATTCAAGTAAGTATACTTTTAACTTTAGCGCTTTTACTCTATTCAAATAATCTTTAAAATACGCGGTTTCAGTTTCTACTTGCGCACTGTACGTTGCATTATCAAAATCAATACTTGTAAATACTGTTTCTTGATTTATTCCATCAAATAATTTGCTTAAATTTTCAGTGATACAACGCTCAACAAAAACATCACCACCGTTAATAAGAAGTGTCGTGTTATATTTTTTTAAAGTTCTTAAAATATCACATAGCCCATAAAATATATCATCTGTTTGATAATGATAATAAACATCCGTGTTATCTAAAAAGAACCCATCAAATCCCATATTAATATACTTAGGGGCTAATTTTTCTTTAATATAATTTTGCCAATTTTCAGCAGAAACATCAATCCAAAATTCATCTTGCCAATTCTCATATTCACCTAATGTGTTATTTTTAAATTCAGGATAATACGAACGATAATTTTCGATTGCGCCTATATTAAGATAGGCGTAAACTGTTTTATTTTTTTCGTGAAGTTTAGCTATCTCTTCACTTGTAAATTCCTCTGGCTCGATGACAACAATTTGGTAATCGTTTAATTTCTCCATTTCATCACCATTAATGCCTAAAAAAACACCATATTTATTTACATTTTGCTGTTCTATTTCACTAGGTAAGACAGATACAGAATAAAAAGTAGATAAAAACAAAATTACTATTTTAATAAATAAACTATTGGTATACATAAAATTAGTCCTCTATATAACAGAGTAATTACAACTTAAAGTAAAGTGATTTATTATAATCAAGCAGTATTTTAACAAACTAACATAAGACCAACATAAAAATAATTCCCAAATTTACTTTTGTCATTCCAAGCAAACACGGTAAAGCTAAGCAAATAAAAGCAAGCGCCTGTAAAATACTTTGTAATTTCCAATACTTTTTTTACGAAAAAATAAATTTATAAGCGTTAAGATTATCATGTCGGCTTTGCCTCCTCATAATGACAACACGAAGTAAAATCAATAACTAAACACCATTGTTTATAATTTCATTTAATTATAATATACTAATAACGTCATTATTTCCCAAATCTGATGACAGATAAGGGGGTGATACAATTGAACATTCTATTTATTTTAATAATTTCTATCATAGCAAATATAATTTCATACTATATTTGCAAGTGGTTAGATAGATATTTTAAATAATGACTAGCACTTAAAAAGACGGTAGTTCCCGCTACCGTCTTTTTTGTGATACAAAAACATTCTATTCATCTTATTCGCTTAAGGTTTCCCTATCTGCGTTACCTATATTATACCACAATCGTAGTAAACTTCAACATTTTTCACTTAAATACTTTATTTTTTTATCTTTTTTATACTTTTCACTAATATATACAATAGCTAGTTTATTATCACTCGTATATATCGACGCTATCAAGACCGTCAATGCTAGCTACGCTAACTTTAACGATTTCTTTCATGCTAGTCGGCACATTTTTGCCAACGTAATCCGCTCTAATCGGCAGTTCCCTATGCCCTCTATCGACCAAAACTGCAAGTTGTATCGCCTTGGGTCTGGCGATTTCGATTAAGGCATCAAGAGCTGCTCTAACAGAACGCCCAGTAAAGAGGACATCGTCAACTAGTATTACTGTTTTACCTTCTATAGAAAAAGGGATATCTGTTTTTACCTCATCGCTATCATTTTGTTCTTTTAAATCGTCCCTGTGTTTAGCAATATCAATTTTGCCAACTGGCACTACGACATCTTCAATTTGATTGATGCTAGTAGCCAACATGTCTGCTAAGGGCTGTCCACGTGTTAAAATGCCAACTAAGACAATATTATCTGCGCCCTTATTACGCTCTAAAATTTCATGTGCTAAGCGCGTGATGGTGCGTTTTATACTTTTTTCATCTAATAATTTCGCTTTATGTAGCATATTTCCGCCTTAAGTTTTCAATATATCTTGTCATTTTAATCGGTAGTTCACTACTAAATTCCATTTGCTCACCACTACGCGGGTGAACAAAACCAAGTGTTTTGGCATGCAGCATCTGCCCATCACCATTTTGTCTATCTTTTTTTATACCGTAAAGCGTATCGCCCACTAAAGGATGACCGATATAAGCCATGTGCACTCTTATCTGATGTGTTCTTCCCGTTTCTAGTCTGCAACTAATAACGCTTTGTTCGCCAAATTGTTCCAATAATTTGTAATGCGTAATCGCTCTTTTACCACTAGAAGTAACTGCCATTTTCAAGCGATTATTTTTACTACGCGCCAAAGCTTGATCGATAAACCCTTCCGCTGTTTTAAAACCACCTCTAACAATCGCTATATATTCACGCTTAACGCTATGGTCTTTTAACTGCTGCGATAATGACTGGTGCGCCATATCATTTTTTGCTATCATTAGTAGTCCACTAGTGTCCTTGTCTATTCTATGAACAATGCCTGGTCTAATCACACCGCCAATGCTCGACAAATCATCTAAATGAAAAAGCAAAGCATTAACCAGTGTACCGCTATGATTACCCGCAGCAGGATGAACCACCATACCCGCAGGTTTATTCACTACAGCTACATCTTTATCTTGATAAACAATATCCAAAGCGATATTTTCAGCGATTACATCAAGTTCTTCACTTTCAGGCATCAAAACTGTAAGCTCTTCTGCCGTTGATACTAGATGATTCTTTTTTATCTTTGCTTTTAAGGAAGAACTGATATCGCCATTTTTTAGTAAATTCTGTATTCTGCTGCGCGAAAGTTCTTCCAATTTATCGCTTAAAAAAACATCAATTCTTTGCCCCGCAAATTCTTCTTCCACTATCAAATTAATCGTCTTCACTTATAACTCCGCAAGCATTGCCATTACTATTGCAACAGAACGTTTCGCTGCATCGTCAAAAAAGTTATAATAATTTAACTCTGCTTTATCATCCGCTGTATCCGATGCCGCTCTAATAATGACAAAAGGTATCTTATTCAAATAACAAACATGACCAATGGCAGCGCCTTCCATTTCTGTTAGTTTAGCAGAAAACTGCTGATAAATAAACTTTTTGCGCTCTGAATCAGAAACAAAAACATCACCAGAAACGATTCTACCTTCTAATACCTGATAATTTTTCAGCGTATTTTTAGCAGCTTTATACGCTAACTCGCGCAGTTTCTGATCAGCGACAAAAACAGACGTTTCCATTCGTGGAATTTCTCCGTATTCCAACCCATCACCAGTTAAATCCATATCGTGCTCCATTACATCAGTCGAAATGACGACATCACCTAGATTTATTTCTGGTGCAATTGCTCCTGCTACGCCCGTATTAAGCAAGTGACTAACGGAAAATTCACTAATTAAAATTTGGGCACACATAGCGCCATTGACTTTACCAATGCCCGATACGACGACGACACAATCCACATCACTGATTTGTCCACAATTAAATTGTAATCCCGCGATTTCTTTTACTTCGACATTGGTCATTTGTTCGATTAATAAGGCTACTTCAAAGTCCATTGCACCGATTATTCCTAATTTCACTGTTTGCTCCTTTTTATGTGATTTTATTTGTATTGATAATAAAAACCGTAAGATTCCTAAGCGCTGGTCACAAGTCCTAAGATTCTCACGTCGTTTCACTCCTCAAAATGACAGGAGTTGTTGCTCGTGTATGCAACCTAAATGACAAGACTTACTCACCAGATTTTACCTTTTCTTTGACATTTTTACTCTTTCGTTATGCGTTAAGTATTGCTTTCGTAAGCGAATTGCCTCTGGCGTTACTTCTACCCATTCATCATCGGCGATAAAAGCAAGCGCCTCTTCTAAGGTAAATTCCCGCGCTGCAATCACGTTTAAGGCATCATCATTACCAGAAGAACGCGTATTTGTCAGCTTTTTATTTTTCGTCGGATTAACAACTAAATCATCACTACGATTATGTAGACCAATTATCATTCCCTCATAAACTGGCTCTGATGGTTTAATAAAAAGTTGTCCTCTTTCCTGCAAATTAAAGAGGGCATAAGCCATCGCTGTACCATTTTCACCGGAAACAATGGCTCCAGAGCGTTCTGATTCAATTTCGCCTAAATGCACACCGTAGTGGTCAAATCGTCTTAAAAAAATACCTTCTCCACGCGTATCATTGATAAATTCACCCCTAAAACCAATTAATGCCCTCGTCGGAATTAAATACTCTATATGTGTAAAACCCGTTTCACTAAACATATTTTGCATAATCCCTTTTTTCTGATTTAATTTACGAATCACTGTTCCAACAAACTCATCAGGCGCTTCAATATTAACAATTTCCATTGGTTCTGTCAGTTTTCCATTTTCATCACGGCGTAAAATGACTTCTGGTTTAGAAATACTCAGCTCGTAACCCTCACGACGCATATTTTCAATTAGTATCGATAAATGCAATTCCCCGCGACCAGAAACAACATAGGCATCACTATTAGGGATAGGCTCTACTTTCAATCCAACATTACTTTCACATTCTCTATCGAGCCTTTCTTTAATATGTCTAGTTGTCAAAAACTTGCCACTCTGCCCTGCAAAAGGCGAACTATTGATATAAAAATTCATCGATAGTGTCGGCGCCTCTATATGAAGCATAGGTAAAGGTTCAACGGTTTCAGAACCGCCAATGGTTTCACCGATAGAAATATCTTCTATTCCTATAATTTGAACAATCTCGCCAGCAGTAGCACTATTAACAGATTGTCTTTCTAAGCCTTCATAGACAAAAACCTTGCCAACGCGTCTTTTGACTACTTCACCATTTCTCTTGGCAATACTTACCATTTGATTCGCTTTAATTTCACCGTGTAATACTCTACCAATACCAACGCGACCGAGATAATTATCATAAGCTAGTGAAGAAATTTGTAATTGCAAATTCTCACCATCCGATTCATAAGGCTTTGTATGCTTAATTAAAGTTTCAAATAAAGGTTCTATCGAACTGCTTTCATCATCCAATTCTCTTTTAGCTATACCTTGCTTGGCAACACCATAAAGAATAGGAAAATCGAGTTGATTCTCATCGGCACCCAAATCGACAAAAAGGTCAAAACTAAGATCGACAACTTCCTCTGCCCTTTGATCTTTTTTATCTATCTTATTAATCATTAAAATCGGATTTAAACCCTCAGCTAATGCTCTTTTTAAAACGTAGCGTGTTTGTGGCATAGGACCTTCACTGGCATCTACTAATAAAATAACAGTATCCACAGTCTTGATAATTCTATCGACTTCTGACGAAAAGTCGGCGTGACCAGGGGTATCGACAATATTTATTTTGTAATCCTTATAGCGAACGGAACAATTTTTAGAATAAATTGTAATTCCACGCTCCCTTTCAATTGCATCACTGTCCATTACGCAGTCAACCACTGTTTCATGTTCAGAAAACGTGCCACTTTGAGCAAGCATTGCATCAATCAAAGTCGATTTTCCCGCGTCAACGTGGGCAATGACAGCTACATTAATAATTTTATTCATCTATCCTCATTTCATAATAAACATTTTTTATAACTAACTGTTAATTTATACCCTTTTTCTCTATTTACAAGCATTTTATTTTATAACTGTTATCATGTAATTACTCAGTCAACCCGCGTTAAGATACCTACGTCGTCACTAAAGCTCCTCCTCTGTATGACAACGTAGGTTGACTGAATACTTACCATTTTATAGTTATATTTCTTCATTTTATATTTATATTAGTAATAATATTTTATTTTAGCTAAAAATATGGTATAATTATAACAGCATATATATTGTCAGATCTATAGTATCAACTATCCTTTCAAAGGAGTATACTGTGTCATCAAATAAAATGCTCAAAAAATTTAAAATTGATATAATTTCTATAGCATTTATCGTACTTGTTTTTTCAATGCTCGCTTTTTTAAACTATACCTATTCAACTTCTTTATCTGCTGAGGATGAAATTTTCGAACCAAAATTTAGCACAATTAATAATATTGATTCTGTAGAATTATATCATTATGAAACAAATAAACTAATCAGTAATAATGTTAATTTGCCTACTAAAGTTAATCCTGCTAATACCTATTTTTTTGATTTTACAATTCCTAAATCGCAAGAACAAAGCTATTTAGCTGTAAATATCCATTATGTCTCTTTTTATATTAAATGTGGTGATAAACTTATTTATACAAATACAAACTATAAAAACAAATTTATCAAATCAATAAATGAAGCCTTTAATCTTATTCCTATTCCAAAAGAATTTACTAATCAAAAATTAACCATCAGTTTTCATTCAAACTTAGGCGATTTTAGAAACCTTACTATTCCTGTTATTTCTTATGGTTCTAAACAAGCATTTTTATCATCTTATATCAAAGATGGATTATTTAGTTTATTTATTGGCGCCTTTTTTATCGTATCTTCCTTATTCTTGCTGATACCATCTGTACTTTTAATAAAAACAAATCGTCCTAGCGGAAATATCTTTATGATAGCAACTTTTTTATTTATTACAGGCATGTATATTTCCCTTCGATCTTGGGTGCCTTATTATTATATTCCAAACAATGGATTATTGCATTTTATCGATTATACAACAATTTTAATGATGCCCTTATCTCTATATCTGCTTTTTGTCAATCATTTTTCCGAAAATGCTTATTATACTTGGCGCATAAAAGTCTTAAAAGCTGGCGCAATAATAACTTTTCTAAATCTTATTTCACAATATATTATGACTTTAAGTGGCATTAGTGAATTCGTGTATTTTCAACAATTCACTTTTGCATGGGTACCAATTTCAGCAACAATAATTGCCATCATTTTATTTAGTTCAGATAAAACTAAATTAAAAGATAAAAAAATGTTAGTCCTAGCAATCTTACCTTTGTTCTTAATTAGTGCAACTACTGTTTTAATTTATTTTGTATCTTATGAAATCAAAACTGCCTTCTTAATCATTTTATCCTTATTGTTCTTTTCTCTAGTGAATTTCGTACTTTTTATTAAAAATGACTTGAAAGCCTACAATAAAATTTTAGAAAATTCTTTCTACGAACGTTTAGCATTTACCGATGCCCTTACACATATAAAAAATAGAAATGCTTTTGAAGAAGAAAAAGAAAAAATATGCAATAAACAAGTTGAATTTAAAAATCTAGCTGTATTTATGGTAGATATGAATTATTTAAAAAATATAAATGACGTATTAGGACATACAACGGGAGACTTATATTTAAAAGAAATTGCCAATATCTTAAGTATGATAGAAAATACTTTTAAAAATACTTCTACCTATCGATATGGTGGTGATGAATTTATAATACTTTCTTTCGATACCAATAATAATAAAATCGCAAAGATAAAAAATACTATTCTACAACGAACAAAAGAATTTATGCTTGTTGATAATATGCCTTTAAGCCTTGCTATTGGAATTGACTTTGAACATAATTCAGAAAACTTCAACTTTGAAAACTTGTTAAAAAATGCCGATAAAAATATGTATATAGACAAAAAATTAAGAAAAAAAGACTTAAAGGAGCTAAATTATGGCAAAAAATAAAAATAAATTTAGCTATTATGTTCTATTGTGTACCCTAATATCGATATTTTTAGCTGCCACTTTTTTCATCTTTAATTCTAAAGCTAGTGAAGTAAATAATGTAACAAATATTAGAAAAATAAATTCTAATATTGAAATTACTAATGAAAAAACAGGAGAACATTTCAAGAAAAACCTCCCCTGTAAAATGCCTTATGGTTCGTATTTTTATACTTTCAAAGCAAATACGATTTCTGGCGAAGCAAGTGAAGATTTATATATTTATATACGATCAGTTTATTCAAAATATACGATCAGTTCAAATAATAAAATCATATACGATTATACCCCTAAAGATACAAAATTAGTAAAATCATCTGGAGCCACTATAAAAATTATTAAGCTACCAAAAGAACTTATTGGAAAAGAATTAAAAGTAACTTTTTCTCCTATGATCAAAGGTCAATATGGTGTAAAAATATCAGCAATTTGGTTGAGCTCCACCAACAGTATATTAATAGATAATTCAAAAAATAAACTATCCTTACTTATTTTTTCTATTATATTATTTGTTTTTTCTGTTCAAAGTTTTATTTTAGTACTTTACCTAATTATTAATAAAAAAGGAGCATTTTATTATTTTTATTTATCTTTATTTGCATTTTCTACCTCACTATATTTACTAGCAGATAAACCTTTAGCTTATGTGTTTTTTGCAGGCAAAGGGGCTTTCACCTATATATTAGAGTATTCCTTATTTTTATTTTCCCCTATAACTTGCGCTATGTTTCTACTAGATATATATAAACGCGAACAAGGCTTTACACACGCATATAAAATATTAAAAGTGTTTACACTCCTAATGATTATAAATATGTTCGCGCAACTAACGTTGACATATTATGGCAAAATAGAATTTATTGAAATGCAAAAAATTTCACAATTCTTAATTTTAATGTTTTTATTATTTATTTTAACCGTACCATTAATCAAAGATTCTTCGCGTTTTAATAATAAAATATTTAAAATTATTTTCGTTATAGTTATTATTATTTTCCTTTTGCTACTATTTGACTACTTTTTTACATCTCAATTCAGACTATTACCTTCTGTCGGTGCCTCTGTCATTATATTTTTATCTTTGCAAGTTTGGTTGGCTGTAAAGTATTATATATTAAAATATAATGATTTATTTACCACAAAATTATATAAACAACTTGCACTAAAAGATACTTTAACAATGCTATCTAATCGCTCTGCATTAGAAGAAGATTTAAAAGAAATCGAAAAAAATACTGGAGAATTATTATTAATAATGGTACTAGATATTAATAATTTAAAAAATATTAATGACTCTTTAGGGCATAAAATTGGTGACGAGATTATAAAAAAAGCAGCAAACATATTTATAAATGTAGAAAATTTATATACAAATACCAAAGCTTACCGCATGGGCGGAGATGAATTTATAATAATGGGACATAATATCAATGCCAATCTTGGCGAGAAAATAGAAACCTATATACAAGCCGAACTAGAAAAAAATTATCCACTATCATTAGCAATAGGCTATGGCACGAAAGAAATTAATCATAATTTTAATAGAATTGAATTCCTAGAAGAAATCGATAAAAAAATGTATAAAAATAAAAAAGAACAAAAATCAAAAACTATATAAATATCTTGAATGTAACTATTCAGTTAAGATACCCACGTCCTCGCCAAAGGATCGTTCTCAGTATGACAACGCGGGTTGGCTGAATAGTTACATTTATTTAATATTGATTTTTATAAGATGTATTCTTTAGATACTCCTGTAAATATAAAATAAAGAGGATGCTATGATAACAATTGCAATTTGTGATGATGAACAATTATTTTTAAAAAAAATAGAATACCATCTTATAGAAAGTCTAAACAAACGAAATCTTAACTGGCATATCGATTTATTTTTAAACGCAAAGGATTTACTAAAACAGCAAAGCCAAAATAGCTATGATGTAATTTTCTTAGATATAGAATTAAAAACAGATAACGGAATTAATATCGCTGAATTTTTAAGAAAAAATGCCTATCAAGGCGAATTTGTTTTTATCAGTTCACATATCAATTATGCCACACTTGGCTATACCGTGAATGCCTTTCGTTATATCTTAAAAGACCATTTGACAATGCAGTTAGACGAATGTGTTCGCGCTTTAAACATCAAACTAAAAAAACAACTACTCATTATAGAAAATAAAACAATCAACATAAAAGATATTATCTATCTTGAAAGCAATAACCATAAATTAATCCTTCATCTTTTAGAGGACAAAAGCTTAGAATTCTACGGCAAATTAAACGATATAGAAAACACGCAAGATTCGCCCAATCTACTGCGAATTCATCAAAGCTATTTAGTTAATCTAGATTATACAAGAGCTATAAAAGCCTATACAATGACTATGCACACAAAAATCAGCTTGCCAATTGCTAAAGCGAGATATAAAAAAGTAAAAGAAAGCTATATCTTGTGGAGAAAACTATGAGTCAACCAATCGTAACAAGCATCTTAATAACAACTATCATAGATTTTTTCTTAGTTTATTTTAGCTGTGCCTTATTTTTAAACAAAAGAAAACTTAGTCCACTAGCAAAATACAGCTTGGCTTTTCTAACAATTTCTGTGACACTATCAATTAATTTATTTATTAAGTTCAGCATCATCAACGCAATACTAATAGTCCTATCTCTCTACATAGCAATGTCCTTTCTTTTCAAAACGGACAAACTCAAATTACTACTTAGCATTATAACAATTTATGGCATCATAATCTGTTGTTACTTACTAACTGCTATTCTTTGGGGTTTTAATTTCAGCGATTATCAGCTTTTACTAAAACTCAGCAATGCTACCCTACCGATACTATTTATTAGTAAATTGTTAGAAATCACGCTCTTAGGGCTTATGCGAACAAAATTGCAATATCAGATGACAATCAATGATAATCTATGGTTGAAATTCACTTTTACTATGCTGTTAATACTATTTCTGCTCCTGCTTTACCTTACAAACAATTATCAATTCATTATCGCAAAAGACTATTTTATTCCATTGATTTTAGTATTTATCAACTTTTTTCTTTACTTTAACCTCAATGATTTATTGGCGATGAATAGCGAACTTCGTTTAAAAAGTATCAATGAAGAGCGAATGAAAGCCGAACTACATTTATGGCAAGAACTTAAAGAAAAAGACGAGAAACAAAAACAACTAATGCACGACTACAATAATATGATGATTGTCGCTAATGGCTTACTCAAAGAACATAAAATAGCAGAATTGAAAAACTATATGGCTAATTTATCCACAGAATATAAGTCTGCACACAGCCTTATCAGTACAGGCGACGAGCTAGTCGATATATTAATCAATCATAAACATGAAAAAGCGCTGAATAATCAGATTACTTTAATAACAAAACTAAGTAATCTTAGCACAAGTGCAATAAAAAGCGAAGATTTGATTATCATCATCGGCAACCTACTCGACAACGCCATAGAATATTGCCTAAAAACCGATTTGCCAGAAAAAGTAATCTACCTATTTATCGAAAACAGCGAAAACGAATATAGTATTTTGGTGCGCAATCCCTTACTAGAAAAACCAATAATCAAAAATAATATCATTGAAAGTAGTAAAAACAAGGGGAATCACGGCATTGGACTAAGTAATGTAAAGAAAGTAGCAGAAAAATATAAGGGCGAAATTATTATCAATACCGATAATGGCTATTTTAGTTATTTGTTAATGTTTTTATCATAATTTTCCGGAGATTCAAATATCCAAAACTATTCAGTCAAGTAGTAAAAGTCGTGTCATTCAGAGGAGCATCGCGACGTAGGAATCTTACGGCTTTTACTACTTATTATCGTCTGTTTTCGTCAAATTATCGCCCGTTTTCGTCAATCCCCTTGCCAATACAATTACTTGCTGTATAATGGTTATAACAATTCATTCCCGCGTTGTCATACAGAGGAACGGATTTTGTAACGTAGTTATCTTAGCGTGGGCTTAACAAAAAAAACAAATTGGAGAATTTTTATGAATACTTTTAAACCACTATATAAAGAAATAGCTTCTTTCATTCTAGCTTATACATTATTTTGTACCCTTGATTATTTTACTTACGGTCGAGTAAACTTTGAAGGGAATTTTCGCTTATTACTAACAATTACCATTATCCTTCGCTTAATACAATATTTATTAAATAAAATTCCCCAAAATTAAATGCACTAAAAAAGCATTGGCATAATCAAATACCAATGCTTTTATTTTTTAATTTTTAGGCATTATTTTTTCTTGCCCACCCATATACGGACTAAGCGCTTTCGGAATGGTAACGCTACCATCAGCGTTTAAATTATTCTCTAAGAAAGCGATTAACATTCTCGGCGGTGCGACGACGGTATTGTTCAGCGTATGAGCAATGATTTTTTTGCCTTCCGCATCGCGATAACGAATATTAAGTCTGCGAGCCTGCGCATCACCCATATTCGAACAACTACCGACTTCAAAGTATTTTTCTTGTCTTGGCGACCAAGCCTCAACGTCAATACTCTTGACTTTAAGGTCAGCTAAATCGCCAGAACAACATTCTAATTTTCTGACTGGAATATCAAGGCTAGCGAAAAAGTCCACGGTTGCATTGACCATTTTATCAAACCAAGCCATACTATCCGCTGGTTCACAGACGACGACCATTTCTTGTTTTTCAAATTGATGAATACGGTAAATTCCGCGCTCTTCTATGCCGTGCGCTCCTTTTTCTTTGCGGAAACAAGGCGAATAACTAGTCATCGCTTGCGGTAACTCTTCATAAGACATTAAGCTATCGATAAATTTACCAATCATAGAATGCTCACTCGTACCAATCAAATACAAGTCCTCATCCTCAATTTTATACATCATCCCTTCCATTTCGTCAAAGCTCATCACACCCGATACGACATCAGAACGGATTAAAAATGGTGGTATATAATACTCAAAACCCTTATTTATCATAAAATCGCGGGCATAAGAAAGACAAGCCGAATGTAAGCGTGCAATATCCCCTTTAAGATAATAAAAACCATTACCACTAGTCTTACGGGCATTTTCCAAATCAATACCGTTAAAACTTTCCATCAAATCAATATGATAAGGAATATCAAATTCAGCTTTTTTAGCCTCACCAATTCGTTCAACTTCTACATTTTCGCTATCGTCCTTACCTAATGGCACGCTATCATCGATAATTTGCGGAATTTTTCGCATCACGACTTTGATTTTTTCACCATATTCTTGCTCTAATTGTTCTAACTGTTCTAGTTTTGTCGCCATTTCAGCAACTTCTAGCTTGACTTTTTCAGCAAGCTCTTTTTCACCATCACGCATAAATTTGCCGATTTCTTTGCTTTTCGTATTTTTAAAAGCTCTTAAATCGCCCGCCTCTGTAATCGCCTGACGTAATTTGACATCTAATTCTAACGCCTCATCAACCAAAGACAATTTATGCTCCTGAAATTTCTTCTTCATATTCTCTTTAACAACATCAGGATTATTTCTTAACAATTTAATATCTATCATATTTTATCCTTTTATTTATAATAATATATTTATTCAAATAAAACTGTAACTAATTCACCTATTAATATAAGCCGTGTCATTCTCCGCGAACTAAACAGAGATGAGTGACAAAATTATAGAAAACCGATTAAATGCTTGCATTTAAATTAATTTTTTATAATTTTGGCATTGAGCGCGCTAGCGCGAACGAGCAAAGCGAACTTAGTGAGCGACGCGAGTACTCATCCACAACGACGTAGGAATCTTACGGCTTTTCATATTAATCTCGCTAAGATTATCACGTCATTTCATTCCTCATAATGACAGCGAGATTAATTAAATTCTACCATAATAATTAAAATTTACTATCATCGACCACGTCTAAATACGCTTTTATCGGTTTAGCGATTTCTGCTATTGTACCATCTTTAAATGGATTATGCAAATTAGCAACTTTTAATAAATCGAGGAACGATTTCGAGCCACCAGCACGGCAAAGTCTCAAATAATCTTCCCAAGCCTCTTCCCTGTTTTCTTGCTGTTTATTCCAGAATTCAAAGGCACAAACCTGCGCTAAAGTATAATCGATATAGTAAAATGGTCTAGAGAAAATATGCCCTTGCATAAACCAAAAACCACCATTCTCTAAGAAATCATTATCGGCATAATCTCTGTACGGCAAATATTTTTTCTCGATCTCTCGCCACTTGGCACGTCTTTCTTTTGGACTAGCCTCTGGATTTTCATAAACAAAATGCTGGAACTCATCTACCGTTACACCATAAGGAATAAAGTTTAAAGCACTTTCTAAATGCTCAAATTTATACTTTGCTTCATCTTCTTTAAAAAATTTATCCATCCACGGCCATGCAAAAAATTCCATACTCATAGAATGAATTTCACAAGCCTCTAAGGTCGGCCAAACATATTCGCTTAAAGCATAATTACGACTTTGGAACACTTGAAAAGCGTGTCCCGCCTCGTGCGTTAAAACGTCGACGTCGCCTGATGTACCGTTAAAATTAGAAAAGATAAATGGCGACTTATAATCGGCAAAGAAAGTGCAATATCCTCCGCCAGCTTTCCCCGCTTTTGACTCCAAGTCCATTAATTCTCTTTCCGTCATAAAATCAAAGAATTCTTTTGTTTCCATAGACATTTCGCTATACATCGTCTTAGCGCAATCGACTAGGAATTCTGGCGTTCCCTTTGGCGTTGGATTGCCACTAACAAAATTAATCGGCTCGTCGTAATATTTGAATTCAGCTAAGCCCAAACGCTTTTGCTGACGTTTCTTAAGTTCTACTGACATAGGAACCAAAGTTTCTGCCACTTGCTTTCTATACCCCGCTACATCACTCGCGTTATAGTCCGTTCTTGTCATACGATAATAGCCAAGCTCAACATAATTCTCATAACCGAGTTCTAAAGCGATTTTATGTCTGATTTTAACCATTCTATCGTATAAGTCATCAAATTTCGCCTCATTTTCGGCAAAGAAACCAAACATTTTCGCCGATGCCTCTTTACGAACTTCCCTATCTTTTGATTGTCTATACGGAACCATTTGTGCTAAGTTAAGAATTTTACCGTCCATTTCTATCTCTGCACTAGCGCGTAAACTCTTATATTCGCTCACCAATTTATTCTCTTGTTGTAAAAGTTCAAGAATTTCTGGTTTAAAGGTCTTGAGTTCTGTTTCAGCAATAGCAAAAATCTGTCCGCCCCAGTCTTCTTCTAGTTCCTTGCGATAAGGTGATGCCAATAATTCCTTATAAAATTCTACCAACATCCCCTGTAAACGTGGCATATTTTCATCGGTAAATTCATTTTCCACAAGGTAAAATTCATCCCTCGTATCGATAGTATAACGGGCATTGGCTAAAGCAAACATCGTTTCAACAGAATTGCGTAATTCCGACAACTTCGTTAAGAGATGATTTTGCTCCTTCGCATCCTTAGCCGTTTTAAACTCTTCCAACAAAGCTTTATACTCTGTTTCAAATACTTCCATATTTGGTCGTTCGTACTTATAATCTTTAAATTTCATTGTTCCCTCTTTTCTTTGTCATTATTTATCGTAACTATTAGCCAGACCGCGTTGTCATACTGAGGAGCAAAGCGACGTAGGTATCTTAACGCGAGGTTAAATCTAAGAAAGCCGTAAGATTATCACGTTGTCGCTAGCGCTCCGCCTCATAATGACACGGCTTTTCCGCGTTGTCATACAGAGGAACGCAGTGACGTAGGTATCTTAACGCGGGTTTAAATCCAAGAAAGCCGTAAGATTATCACGTTGTCGCTAACGCTCCGCCTCATAATGACACGGCTTTACCGCGTTGTCATACTGAGGAGCAAAGCGACGTAGGTATCTTAACGCGGATTTAAATCTAAGAAAGCCGTAAGATTATCACCTTGTCGCTAACGCTCCGCCTCATAATGACACGACTTTACCGCGTTGTCATACAGAGGAACGCAGTGACGTAGGTATCTTAACGCGGGTTTAGTAGTAAAAGCCGTAAGATTCCTACGTCGTTCCTCCTCTGAATGACACGGCTTTTATTACTTAACTAAATAGTTTTCATTTATCTTCTAAAAGTATCGCTTTCAAAATCGCAAACATCGTAGGATTGCCTGCAATAATTAAATCGTTGCCCTCGTGTTCAAGCTTTTCAAATACCCCGCCTGCTTCTGTTATAATTAAACTAGCAGCAGCATAATCCCATTCACTTAGACAAAATTCCCAGTAAGCATCAAAAGCCCCCGCTCCGACCATTGATAAATCAACAGATGCTGCCCCACAGCGCCTAATTCCAGATACTCGACTGACGATTTTAGAAAAATAAGGCAAATTCATATTGTTCGTCTGCTTACAATAAGGAAAGCCCGTGGTAACAACAGATTTTTCTAAATCCTCAATCTGTGATACAACAAGCTTATGCTCCCCACTAAAATCACTTAAATAGGCACCCTGTCCAATAATCGCTTTAAACGTTTGCTGTAACATCGGCGCATGTACCACCGCTAAAACCACCTCATCCTTATATTTTAAGGCGACAGAAATTGCAAAATAAGGAAAGCCGTGAGCAAAATTTGTCGTACCATCTATAGGGTCAATTACCCAAATATACTCAGCGCCTAACCGTTCCGATTCCGTTTCTTCCGAAAAAATGCCATGTTCAGGGAAAAAATGCATAATTTTTTGTTTCAATGCCTTTTCTGTATTCAAATCATGCTGTGTAACATAATCAATACCCGACGACTTAAAATTAAGTTGATAATCTTTTGTCTTCACCGCTGTTACTAGGTTTTCACCAATTTCACCTACCCAATCGAGTAGCATATCCATCGTTTTATCTAAATCAAGCACTTACACCTCCTTAATGAAAACCCAATCGCAATCAGTTGATAACTTCTCACTAAAATAATAGCCATTTTCATTAAATTTTTTTAATTCATCAACCCTAGTAATGCAATTACAAATGATATAATCAAACATTATTCCGCGCATTTGCTTACTATGTACTGTCACCGTTTTTAGCTTACCATCTACCCTTCGCTCTTTAAAGAAAATATTTAGCATTTTTCCTTGATAATTTTTCAGTAATTTACTATACTCTTTAGAAGCAAGATTAAGCACTAAATCACAATTTTTAAAATAGGCATCTATCTCATCTTGCCAATAATCATAAAGATTAATCCCATCAAGTTTACGACTAAAATCTAAACGATAAGGTCTTAAGGCACTATCCGCTTCTATTATACCATATAGCGACGATAATATCACCGCATGTTTTTGTAAATACAAAAGCTGAATTTCATCATATAGCTGAACATTAATTTCTTTAAAAGCAATTCCAGAAAAAAGCTCAAATGGAGCATAACTCTCATTCCATTCATTTTGAAAAAGAGCATATACTTCGTCTGCTTTTGCCTGTTTCAACTTAAAAAAAACTGTCAGTTCACTACGCGACATTTTTTCCAACTTAGTGCGCAAATTCTGGCTTTTTCTTTCAAATAACGGTTTTTTCAACACTTTTCCGCTGATATGCGGACTTTGCAATTTACTTGGCGAAATAATAATTTTCATCATTAACCTTCCATTTTTTAACCACTTATAATATAATACTACAAATAAAATTAAATTCCTAGTACAAAGCCAAAATTAGAAGAAAAAAATTTAAACACTTGAATAACCAGCTTTTTATTTAAAAAACAAACACTGTATGATATAATAAATAAAAATAGCGTAACTATTCAGTCAATATTCTAAACTTTGGCATTGAGCGCGCTAGCGCGACTGACCATCAGTATGACAGCACTCGACTGAATAGTTGCAAAATAGCAAAATAAATGATGGGGATTTGAATGTACTGTTATAAAGGATAAATCTATGAACGATAAAGACTATGATCAATTAGTTCAAAAACAAAAAAAATATTTTAATACAGGTGCCACACTAGATATTAATTTTAGAATTAATGCCTTAAAAAAGCTAAAGACCTCTATTATAAAATATCAAATAAAAGCGGAAATTGCCCTAGAAAAAGATTTATCCAAATCGGAATTCGAAACATATACGGGAGAATTGGCTGGTATTTTAATGGAAATCAATTTCCATCTTAAAAATATCAAAAAATGGGCACAAGATAAAAAAGTGAAAACGCCCCTTTTTTTAAAACCTGCTCATAGCAAAATCATACACGAACCTTATGGAGTAACTTTAATTTTATCGCCTTGGAACTATCCATTTCAGCTAGCAATTATGCCCCTAATTGCTGCTATTTCAGCTGGAAATACCGCTATTATAAAACCATCGGAATTAACCCCTAATATCTCAAGCTTATTAAAAGAAATGATAAGCGCTACTTTTGATGAAAAATATATCGCTGTTGTTGAAGGTGGAGTCCCAGAAACCACAGAACTCTTAAAAAAACGCTTTGACTTTATCTTCTTTACTGGTTCGACTAAAGTCGGAAAAATAGTAGCAGAAGCTGCGGCTAAAAACTTAACACCAACAATTTTAGAATTAGGCGGCAAAAGTCCTGTGATTTTAGATAATGAAAAAATATTGAAAGTATGTGTCAAACGAATAGCAATGGCAAAAGTTTCTAACGCTGGACAAATTTGCGTTTCCCCTGATTATATATTGCTACCAGAAGAAAGAAAAACAGAATTTATTAAAATTTTTACTGAAGTAATCGAAGAATTTTTCTCTGGAAATGACCCCAGTAAGGCTTCCACTTATGAACATATGACTAAGATAATAAATGAAAATAATTTTCAACGAATTGAATCCTTATTAACAGGCGAAAAGATACTCTGGGGAGGAAATAGCTTTAGAGAAGAACTCAAACTTCAACCAACTTTAATTGATAGTGGTAAAGTAGAAGACTATGTAAAAAATAACAAAGAAAAAAGCGCCCTATTAAAAGAAGAAGTATTTGCACCTATCTTACCGATAATAACTTACAAAAACCTAGACGAAGTAATAGAGTATATCAGAGCTGGCGAAAAACCACTTTCTCTCCACCTATACAGCACAAATAAAAACACCATCAAAAAAATACTAAAAAATATATCCTTTGGTGGTGGCACAATAAATGATAGTATGACACATTTGGCAAATAATCATCTTCCCTTTGGTGGTGTAGGCGAATCTGGTCAGGGCGCTTATCACGGTCATACTAGTTTTTTATCATTTTCGCATCAAAAAAGTATACTCTACTCTAAAACATGGTTTGATATTAAAATGAGATATATGCCATATACAGAAAAAAAGTTGAAATTACTAAAAAAATTATTTAATACGGACTAAAATAATTTTATTATATAGTGAAGAAGAAACATATTTAACACGACAAAAAGTGGTACTAATATTCTAAACTTCATTTTAGAAACCTTATGATGAAAAGCAACCATTCCAAGACAAATACCCAAAGCACCGAATAAAAAGGCTGAAACCAATAACATCACTTCACTAATTCTATAGCTATTGGTTTTAGCTTTCATTTTATCTGCCCCCATCATAATGAAACAAATACCATTCCAAATAAGATAAACTATTGATACTTTTACTAGTATATTCATAAATTCTCCTATAATCTTTACAATAACTCTTCCCAATATACCCTAATATTGATTAAATCATCATAAACTATTTGCCATCTAGCAATTTATATTATATAATATAGGTAGATACAACTATTTAATTAAATAATAAAGCCGTGTCATTCTTCGCGAACTAAACAGGGATGAGTGACAAAATTCAAGAAAAGCGATTAAATGCTTGCATTTAGATTAATTTTCTATGATTTTGTCATTGAGCG